>Ga0209160_1004316_pt1 | contig 11377 bp, 11 predicted proteins | sample GraSoiAngelo_153_FD_186167 | JGI IMG/M metagenome (GOLD analysis project Ga0209160, IMG submission 186167) | Grasslands soil microbial communities from the Angelo Coastal Reserve, California, USA - 14_1009_12_40cm (SPAdes) (version 2) | ecosystem: Environmental > Terrestrial > Soil > Grasslands ...
GCCGGCCGGGGAGGACGCGATCGACCCCAGCCAGGTAGCCGGCAGCAACTCGCTGAACGAGCGCTGGTAGCGCAGCCGTCGAACTCACCGGATCCGCAGATACGGGTTGCCGATGCGCTCGGCGCTGATCGTCGTGTTGGGGCCATGGCCTGGATAAACGACGGTATTGTCGGGAAGGGTCAGCAGTTGCCCATGCAGGCTGAGCAACATTTGTTGCGGGCTGGAGCCAGGGAGATCGACGCGACCGATCTTTCCCGCGAGCAGCGTGTCGCCGGTGAAGACATGGTTGCCGACTTTGTACGACAGACCGCCGGGCGTGTGGCCCGGCGTGATGAGAACCTCGAGGGCGAACTGGCCGAATGGCAGGGTGTCCGTTGACAGCAGGTAGCGCTCGGCGGACTTCAGGTAGGTGGTGGCGTCCGCCAGGTGCATCGCTGTCGTTGCCTGCGTCGCGGTCTTCACCTCGTCCTTCGCACCGGTGTGGCCAGGATGGGCGTGGGTGAAGACGATCCATTTCACGTCGAGACCATTGAGCTGCGAAAGGATTTTCGGGGCATCACCGCCCGGGTCGATGACGACGGCTTCCTTGGTATCGGCGCAGGCGACGACGTAGCAATTGGTGTCTTTGTCGCCTACGTGCACCTTCTGAATCGAGAGACGGGCCATATTTCAAGATTAGTGCGGCCCCCACCCTGCCCTCCCCCAGAGGGGGAGGGGAAATGGCTGGCAGGTTGATACCCTTTACGTAGTGGCTGAAGCTCGCCAGGTCGTCAAGTACACCTTCCTCAAAGTCGAGCCGTCGGTCCTCGGCTGGCCAATCGACGAGCGGGAGGCGGCCGCCCACGAGTTCACCGATCTGCTCGAGGCCGGTGCAACGGCCTCGGTCCTCGTCTACTCCACGGTGGGGTTGCGTGGCGACTGCGACCTCCTCGTCTGGCAGGCCGCCGACACGGTCGACGCCATCCAGCGGGCGGAGTCGCAGTGGCGCGGCACCCGCCTCGGCCCCTATTTGCGGGTGGCCCACTCCTTCTTGGCGATGATGCGGCCCTCCCCCTACTTGGGCCGGCACAAACACCCCGACCAGGAGGGGCGGCGCACCCGTCTGAAGCCATCCGGGGGCCGTTACCTCTTCGTCTACCCGATGGTAAAGAAGCGCATCTGGTACCGGCTCCCCTACGAGCGGCGGAAGGCGATGATGCTCGAGCACTTCGCCATCGGTCACCGCTATCCGCAGGTCAAGATCAATACCGCATATTCCTTTGGCCTCGACGACCAGGAATTCGTGGTGGCCTTCGAGTGCGATGAGCCCGCCGCCTTCCTCGACCTGGTCATGGAGCTGCGGGAATCACAGGCTAGCCGCTACACCGAACGGGAGACGCCGATCTTCACCTGCGTCCTGATGGCGCCCTCCGATGCGTTGCAACTCGCACTCGGGCTGAACGTCCCGGATCGGGACGAGGAGCGCGACCTTCAGCAACAGGTCAGCCTGATCGCGGGCGGATGAGGACGGTCGAGGCGGGCGAAGTCGGCCGGCCGGCGGCCGATCACCTACTGCCTGCCCTGGTGCGGGCGGCTCGCCGCGAACCGCTCGATCGCCGGCCCGTCTGGTTCATGCGACAGGCCGGTCGGTCGCTTCCCGAGTACCGGAAGATCCGCGAGTCCTACGACCTCTTCACCATCTGCCAGAACCCGGAGCTGTGCGCGGAGGTCACCCTCCAGCCGGTGCGGCGCCTCGGCGTGGACGGAGCCGTGCTGTTCGCCGACATCATGCTGCCGGTTGCCTTCGGGCTGGGCGTCGAGCTGCAATTAGTGGACGGGGTCGGGCCGGTGGTCGAACATCCGATCCGCCGGCAGACCGATATAGATAGGTTGCAGTTGAAGCCTGCCGAGGAAGCGGTCCCCTTCGTCCTTGAGACCATCAGGTTGCTGCGCCGCCAGCTGGATCCCTCGGTCGCCGTGATCGGCTTCTCCGGCGCGCCCTTCACGCTCGCCGGCTACTTGATCGAGGGTAAACCGTCCCGCGAGTTCCTCAAGACCAAGACCATGATGTATGCGGAGCCGGCGCTCTGGGATGCGCTCATGACGCGCCTCTCACGGCTGGTGCTCGAGTACCTGCTCGCCCAGATCGAGGCCGGCGCCCAGCTTGTCCAGGTGTTCGACAGCTGGGTCGGTGCGCTGTCGCCGTCCGACTACCAGCGCTACGTTCTGCCCCACATGACCGGCATCTTTAGCGGCCTGCTACGAGCGGCCGCCCCCTCGATCCACTTTGGGACGGGAACGGCTGGCATCCTTTCATTGATGCGTGAGGCCGGCGGCGACGTGATCGGGGTGGATTGGCGGGTTGACCTGGGCGAGGCGTGGCGTGTGATCGGATACGACCGCGGCATCCAGGGCAACCTGGATCCCGCCCTGTTGCTCGGTCCCTGGCCCGTGGTCGAAGATGGCGCGCGCCGGGTGATCGAGGCCGCCGGCGGCCGCCCCGGCCATATCTTCAACCTCGGTCATGGCGTGCTCCCCGACACCCCGGTCGAGCACCTACAGCGACTGGTGGAGTACGTCCATGCCGCCTAGGCACACCGCGGTGCTGCTCATGGCGTATGGCAGTCCGAATCGCCTGGAGGATGTGGAAGCGTACTTCACGGATATCCGAGGCGGGCGGACGCCGTCGCGAAAGGCGGTTGAAGAGCTGAGGTCGCGGTACCGTCGGGTCGGGGTGCCGACCCCGCTGCTGGCGGTCTCGATGGAACTCAGTCGCGAACTCGAGCGACGCCTCAACCTTGATCCGCCCGATGAAGAGATCTACACGGTGCACTTGGGCATGAAGCACTGGACGCCCTATATCGCCGCCGCCGTCGAGGAAGTGGTGGAGAGCGGAGCCGACCGGATGATCGCCATCGTGCTGGCACCGCATTACTCGACGATCAGCACCGAAGGCTACCGTCGCAAGATCGCAGCCGCGCTCGCGACCGCTCGGGGCAGAACCACGCCCAACCGCCCGGCCACACCCCTGAGCCTCGACTTCGTCGAGAGCTGGAACGAGCTGGACGGGTACCTGGAGGCGGTGGCCGAAAACGTTCGCAGGGTTCGGGCCGAGTTCGCCCACCCCGAGGACGTGGTGGCGATCTTCACCGCGCACAGCCTGCCGGCCCGCATCCTCAAGGAGGGTGACCCCTACCAGGATCAGCTGTTGCGGACCTCGGAGCTGGTCGCGCGGCGCGCCGGGATCGAGCAGTGGCGCTTCTCCTACCAGAGCCAGAGTCAGACCGGGGAGCCTTGGCTCGGTCCGGACCTGGTCGACACAGTCGAAGAGCTCGCCGCCCAGGGCCATCGCGCGATTCTGGTCGCCTCGGTCGGGTTCATCGCCGACCATCTCGAGATCTTTTACGACATCGACATCGAGGCGAAGGAGAAGGCCGACGCACTCGGGATCGAGCTGCGGCGCACTCCGATGCTCAATGCCGACCCGCGCCTGGCGCAAGCGCTGCACGCGCTGGTCGCGCAGCGGGTTACCGCGGCGTCGGCGGTCCCCTCGTAGAATGGCGAACTCATGATCTTCCTCTCCCGCATGCTGGCGATCACGCGTGGCCATCGCGGCCTGCTCTCGATCGCGGTGGTCGGCTCGGTCCTTTACACGGCACTCAGCATCCTGCCTGCCCTAATCATCCGTCAGCTACCTGGAAGGTGGATTCGGCCACATCGCCGCCTTCAAAGTCCTGCACGACATGCGGATGCGAATCTACGAGCAGCTGCAGCGACTGTCGATGGGATATCACACCCGCCAGCAGTCGGGCACGATCGCGGCCAAGGTGATCGGCGACGTCGAGACCATCGAGTTCTTCACCGCGCACGCCGGCATCCAGCTGATCAGCGCGGCGACGGTCCCTTTGCTGATCGGAATCGTGATGTTGCTCGTCAGCTGGCAGCTTGCGCTGGTGGCCCTTGCGCCGCTGCTGCTGATCCTGCTCATCCTGGTGGCGTTTCGGCGCTCCGCCATCGCGGCGTTCAAGCGTTATCGCGACGAGCTCGGCCGCTTGAACGGGATCATCATCGACTACATCCAGGGCGTCGGCGTGCTGAAGGCATTCGGGGCGCTCGGCCATGCGCGCCGCGCCATCGATGAGCGGAGCGATGAGCTGAAGCAGGCCGCGACGCAAGCCAACCTGCTCCATACGTGGTACTTCTCCGGCGTCGAGTGGATGGCCGCTATCCCGGTGGCGCTGGTGCTATTGGTCGGGGGCCTGATGGCCAACGCCGGCCAGCTCAGCGTCGCCAACCTCGTCTTCTTCGTCTTCCTCACCACGCTCCTCTACCGACCGGTCACCGAGCTCAACCGGCAGCTCGAAGGTCTTCGCAATGCGGAAGCCGCCACCGACCGAATCTTCGAGATCTTGAATACGCCGGTCGACGTGCAGGACTCGCCGGCCGCGCGGGTTCCGCAGCAGCCGAGCTATGACATCACGCTCGATCACGTGACCTTCTCCTACGAGGCGGGGCGACCCGTTCTCCACGACGTGTCGATCGACCTGAAGGAAGGCGCGGTGCTCGCGCTGGTTGGGCCGAGCGGCGCAGGCAAGACGACGGTGGCGAACCTGATCGCCCGTTTCTGGGATCCGCAGGAGGGCGCAGTACGGCTCGGCGGCATCGATCTCCGCGAGCTACCACTGGAGTACGTCCATCGGTCGATCAGCTTGGTGCTGCAGGACGTCTTCCTCTTCAACGACACCGTCAAAGCGAACATCAAGATGGGGAACCCGGATGCGAGCGACGCTCAAGTGGAGGCAGCGGCGCGCGCCGCCTATGCGCACGAGTTCGTGGAGGACCTGCCTAAGGGCTACGACACCCTGCTCGGCGAGCGGGGCGTCAGACTTTCCGGCGGGCAGAAGCAGCGCATCTCGATTGCTCGGGCCCTGCTGCACGACGCGCCGATCTTGATCCTGGACGAAGCGACATCGTCAGTGGACCCCGAGGCTGAACACCTGATCCAGTCGGCGCTTGCCCGGCTGGTCGCGGAGCGGACGGTGCTGGTCATCGCCCACCGACTCTCGACCATCCGGCAGGCGAGCGAGATTGTGGTCCTGGACAACGGACGGGTGGTGCAGCGGGGCCGCCACGATGAGCTGGTCGACGCGCCTGGTCTCTATGCGACCCTTTACCGGGCGCAGCAAGTGGCCCGCCGTTGGGACGTGGCGACGTCGCAGCGCGCTGAGGAAGACAGCCTCCCGCAAGCCGTCGAATAAGGCCCCCACCCTGCCCTCCCCCAGCGGGGGAGGGAATCTGAACGAGGTGCCGTTATGGTCTGGACGGCCATGCCAAGCGTCACCAGCGAGGACCTTGCCGCCCGCGCCTTCGCCGCGGGCGCCTACGACTTCACGCCGCTCCTCAACGCGCCCGGCGCGTTGCTCTGCCGGCCAGCTCGCCACGGGGTTCGGCTGGTCGTGCTGCCTACTGCAGCGATGCCCGAGGCCGCGTTGAGCGCCCTGCTCGCGTGGCGGCTCGGACAGTACCTACTGACCGGCTTTTACGACGCCGCAGCCGTGGCCGAGCGTGAAATGAGCGGGGAGCCTCGCGAGCAGGTCCACGATCGTGACCTCCATGCAATGGCACTGGATGACCATGGCCAAATTCTTTGCTACCTGACTCTCAAACAGCCCGCGGGTTTAGGTCCAGATTCGGAGTGGACCTTCCGCGACGGCGAACGGCCGCTCTTTCCCAGTGAGGAGATCCACGGTCGGCGCTGGCAGGGCCGGATCACCGGCGTCGATGAAATTGCGGCAGCCAGCTGCTGGGAACTTGCCCGCTTCGTGAAGGATCAGCGCCGGAGCGCGGACGCGATCACGATGCGGGCTCCTCTCGAGATTGCGCTCGGGGTGGCTCGCCTGGCCCGACATCCGACGTATCACGGGATGCGCCTGGTCATCGGTGACCTCGACCCGGAGGTGGCACTTCGGAACGTGCGTTTTTTCTACGTACCCGTCGCCACCTTCCCCGCCCATCGGGTGGAGCTGCCCGCCGGGAGTTTGCTCGCCCCCCGCTATCGAGAGCACGAGACCGCCCCATTCATCGGGTCAGTTGCCGACGTCGATTACGCGACCTACATCCGGTGGGCCGACATCAGTCTCGCGCTGTCATGCGAGGATCTCGAGGCGTCCCTGCGACTGCTCGCGCTGAGGCAGTTCATCAGCGTCAAGGAGTCCAGCCTCAAGCTGCCGCTACCCCTGACCGAAGACAGTGCCTATCCGACGGAATCGCTCACGAGCCCGTCCTCGAAGGCGGCATCGGTCGCACTGTGGAACGCCGCGCAACGCGGGCGTATCCCCTGGAAGGCTGTCGTCCTCGGACCGGGTGAGCAACTGCCGCGGGATCGGATCAGCTGGATCATCGAGGGCTATGCACAGGCGCTGACCTACTCAGCTACCGGGCTCTCGCACCTCGCCGGGCTCGGTTCGGATGTGGCCTTTGTACCTCAGGAAGACATCATGGGCTCGCTGGCGACGATCGAGGCGGCGACCCCCTTGCGCTTGCTCGCCACCACCCGCGAAAACTTTGAAGACTTCTGGCGGCAACGACAGCGGCTCTTCGAAACCTCGACCTCCACCCTTTACGGTGCGCCGGCACTCGCGGGTATCTCGCGATGATCGCGCAAGCGCACGAGCCGTTCTACGCCGAGCTGACCTCGCGTAACCGTGGCCTGATTTCCGACCAGGAGCAGGCCCGACTCCGCGCCGTGCGTTTCGTGATTGCGGGCTGTGGCTCGACCGGGGGCGCCTGCGTGATGCCCCTACTGCGGTCGGGCGCGGAGCGATTCGTGCTCTTCGACCCGGGACAGTATGACGTCAGCAACCTCAACCGGCAGGATGCGACGCTGGCCGATGTTGGACGAAACAAGGCTGAGGCCGCCAAGGCCCGCATCCTCAGCGTCAACCCATTTGCGACGGTCGACGTCCACGCGCGTGGCGTGCAACCGGACGTGATCGGGTCGCTCCTTCAGCCCGACGACTTCGTGATCGATGCGGTTGACGTCACGACCCGCACGGGCATCGCTGCGAAGCTGGCCCTGCACCGGTCTGCCTGCGACCAGCGGCTGATGGTGCTGACGGCGTACGACATCGGACCGACGCAATGGCTCGAGCTGTTCGATTACCGCCGCCAGCGGCGGCCGCTCGGCGGACGCGTCACTCGTGTCGATCGGCCGGACCAGGTCTTGCGCGCCCTGATCCCGCCGTTGGCCGTGCCGCGCGAAATCTTTGCCGAGCTGCTCCAGCGACGGAATGAGCCAGACCGCGGCTTTCCGCAGCTGGCCATGACCTCGAACCTACTTGGGGCACTGATCGTGCCCTATGCGCTCCGCCTGCTGACCGGACGGCGGGTGCGGCGTCGGATGCGCGTGGACCTCTACGACCTGATCCGCCCGGTGCCGCAACGTCTTGGGGCGCGGGTGCGTCAGGTCGGCGGGCTGGCGGCGTTATGGTGGCGTCTGCGTGGCTAAATCAGAAGGATTCGTGATGATGGACGGTGCCAACCAGTTCCAGGGTCCGACCTCGCTCTGGTGGGTGGTTCGGCACTGGCCCGCCCTTCGCAAAGAGATGACCGGTGCCCGCGGCTACATCGCGCATCGCGTCTGGTACGTGTTTCCACTGACGCTTGGCATCACCTCGTGGTGGCAGGACGAGAACGCCGCCTACCGCTTCGCGCACCTCCCGGTCCACCGTACGTTCTGGCGCTGGGCCGCGTCCGGCCGGAAGACCAGGGGCGGGTGGCTGGCGAGCTACCAATACGTTAGCGGCGGTCCGCTCTGGGGCAATGGCGTCGAGTCGATGATGGATCGGCTCCGCGCTTTCGTTCCGCCCGCCAGCGCCCGGCCACCGCGCCCACCCGCCGAGTGACCGCGCGGGCTCGGGCGATCGGATACGGGATCGCCTGGGCCGGTCTTATTACCGGCGCCGAGTGGTGGGCGCGGAAGTCAACGCGGGGTCGTTCGCAGGCATGGCTGGTCGCGTACCTCGGGCTCGGCGGTCTCGCGCTTCTTTGTGGCGCTCGTCTCGCGCCCCGATCGGGTGGGATCTCGTTACAGGGGTTGACCCTGGCGACGATTGGTTATCCGCTCGGGCGCCGACTGCTGGGCGATCGTTTGTCCGCTCGCCCGCCCCAAGGTATCGCCCAGGAGCTCGCCGCACTCGAAGTCGTCGCCGTCACCGAAGAACTCACCTGGGGCGCGATCGTCGAACCCGCGCTTGGTCCCGCCGCCACGGCGACCTTATTCGCCGCCAAGCACGTCGTGATCGACTCGCGCTGGCGGCGTGGCATCGGGCTGTTTGCGTTCTGGATGGGACTCGCGGCGCAGCGGCGGCGCTGGCCGCTGGCGGCCATGCTGGTCCACGCGGCACTCAACGCGGCTGGGGTCGTTCAGGGTCACGTTTCGTCGCGCGACCGTTTTTAGTCTGTTAGCGGAGACCGTCGAGGAGAAGCTGGCGCAGCGCCTCGAGGCGCTCGAATTCCTCCATGCCGAGCTTGTTCGTGTTCTTCAGATTGTGCGGGTATTTGATCTTCTGTACCGCGTCGATCAGGTCCTGCACCTGGGCCTCGGTCAGCCGGTACTCGTAGTACGAGACCGTTTCGCCATGGACCTGGCGCTGCAGGGGGAGGTGATGGATCGGCGCCTGAACTGGCTCCGGGTCGGTCTCGGCGAGGACCTCGGGTGTGCTCGAGGTCTCCCGAAAGAGTTCTGCTGACCCCTCCAGCGAAACCCGCTTAAACACGAGAGGCAACGGGCTGCTTCGTCTCGACCGGGGCGGCCGGCGCGCGCTTGATGACCGCCTTGGCGAGGGCGCGGTAGGCGTTGGCGCCTTCGGAGCTGCCCGCGTACTGGAGGATCGACATACCGGCCAGCGGCGTCTCCGCAAACCGGATGCTGTCCTTGATGACGACGTCGAAGACGACGTCGCCGTAGCGCTCGCGAACCAGCTCCAGCACTTCCTGCGAGTGCAGTGTCCTCGACTTATGAATGGTGGCGAGGATGCCGCTGATTCGAAGGCTGGGGTTGAGCTTGGCCCGCACCCGCTCGATCGTGTTGTGCAGCAGCTGCATGCCCTTCATGCCAAAGTACTCGCACTGCAGCGGGATGATGACCTCGGTGGAGGCGACCAGGGCGTTGACGCAGAGGAGGCCGAGGGAGGGCGGGCAATCGATCACCATGAAGTCGTACTCGTCCTGGCCGGGGGCGAGCTTTTCCTTGAGGAAGGTCTCGCGGCCCATCTCTGAAACCAGCTGGATCTCGGCACCGGAGAGCTCGATGTTCGACGGGATGAAGTCGACGCCGAGGTTGCTGTGCTTGACCACGTGGCCGAGGGTGACCTGCGGATCGAGAAGCAGGTGGTAGAGGGTGAGCTCGATCTGGTCGGGCTGCTTGAAGCCCATGTTGATCGTCAGATGGCCCTGGGGGTCGAGGTCGATAAGGAGGACGCGCTTCCCGAGCTCAGCGAGTGCGCATCCCAGGTTTACCGCGGTCGTCGTTTTGCCAACCCCGCCTTTCTGATTGGCAACTGCGATGACTCTGCTCAAACGGTGGCTAGACCTCTGTGCTGGAACGTGGTTGGGGCTATTTAACTTGAATAGCGCGGCCGCGTCAAGCGCCAGTTCAATCCGGACCGGCCGCGCACGCCCTTTTGAATAGACTGTGAGGCGAGGAGATGATCTTCTACCCGCTCGTCGCGACGCTGATCAGCGCCGCCTTCGCCACCACCCTCTTCGTGCAGTATCGGGCAAAACACCGGCCCTACCTGTTGGCCTGGGCGGTCGCGCTGGCCTTCTACGCGATTGCCGCCCTCACCGAAGTGATCGGGGCCGCCAGCGGGTGGAACCCGCTCCTTTACCGCACCTATTACTTCTTGGGGGCGATCATCCTGGTGGGGGTGCTGGCCCTCGGCACCATTTACTTGCTGTCCCCGCGGTTTAGCCACATCGCCCTGTGGGTTCTGATCGTGCTCGCCGCCATCGGCCTGGCGGGGGTCCTGGGCGCGCAGCTGCAGGCGGTTAAACTCGAGACCCACCAGGTCCCCAACGCCGACACCATCCAGGTCCAGGGCGGCCTGTTCAGCGTGCTGGCCATCCTGATGGCGGCCCTGATCAACAGCGTGGGCAGTGTGATTTTGATCGGGGGTGCGCTGTGGTCCGCGCTCGGGGCGTGGCGCAAGGGCGGCGCCCAATCTCGGCTGGTGGCCAACATCCTGATCGCGGCCGGCGCCTTCATCGTGGCCGGGGCGTCGACGCTCACCCGCGTCTTCCATGTGTACGAACTGTTCTACGTCGGTCAGGCGATTGGGGTGCTGGTCATGTTCGGCGGCTTCCTGGCCGCCCAGCGGGCCCCACGGCGGGCGCCCAACCTCAATCCGGTCGCTTCACGGTAACCCCCCCACCCCGACCCTCCCCCGCAAGGGGGGAGGGAGAAATCGAGGGTTCATGCGCAAAGAACTACCATAAGCTCGCCGTTGCATCACGGCAGAGAATCATGGGGACCCTTCGCATGTCGTGCACCTGGTGGGCCTCGAACGACGGGCAGCCTCCGCCGGCGGCCGGGCACGGGCCAGATCCCGACTCGGACGCTGTATTAAGGAGGCAACATGAGACTCGTCAAAGAAATACCCGCCGACGATAGCCAGGAAGAGTGGCTGGCGCGCGAACGCGCCCACCTCTCCCAGGTCCTCTACCGCTACACGCCGATCGTCGTCGACCACGCCAAGGGCTCCTACCTGTACGGCGTCGACGGTCGCCGCTACCTGGATTTCGCCTCCGGGATCGCGGTCACCAACCTGGGGCACGGGCATCCGGCAGTGGTGGCGGCGGCCAAGGCCCAGCTCGACAGGGTGATACACACCTCGGTGGTGGCGCATCACCAGCCCGCCATCGAGCTGGCCGAGCGGATCGCCGAGCTGGCGCCAGGAAAGCTCGACAAGGTTTTCTTCGCCAACAGCGGGGCTGAGGCCGTCGAGGGTGCCATCAAGCTGGCCCGCTACACCACCGGACGGCCGGCCTTGATCGCCTTCCAGGGCGCCTTTCACGGCCGCACCTATGGGGCGCTCTCGCTGACCGCATCAAAGAGCTACTACCGCGAGCGCTACGAACCGTTCCTGCCGGGCGTCTACCACGTGCCCTATCCGTACCCCTACCGAAACCCGACCGGAACCAGCGAGGAGGCGACGCTCGATTACGTCTTCAACTACATCGATGAGATGCTGGATACGCGGGTTCCGCCAACGAACATCGCCGCCTTCATCGTCGAGCCAGTGCTGGGCGAGGGCGGCTACGTCGTGCCTCCCGCCGGCTTCATGCCGCGGCTGCGAGCGCTCTGCGATCAGCACGACATCCTGCTGATCGCCGACGA
>Ga0209160_1004323_pt1 | contig 11369 bp, 9 predicted proteins | sample GraSoiAngelo_153_FD_186167 | JGI IMG/M metagenome (GOLD analysis project Ga0209160, IMG submission 186167) | Grasslands soil microbial communities from the Angelo Coastal Reserve, California, USA - 14_1009_12_40cm (SPAdes) (version 2) | ecosystem: Environmental > Terrestrial > Soil > Grasslands ...
TGAGGCGGGCCGGGGAGGAGGAGGCGTGCCTGGCGATCGCTGGTGTGACGTGCGTCAACGACGTGACGGCGCGTGACCTGCAGCGGAGCGACGAGCAATGGACGCGGGCGAAGGGCTTCGACACCTTCTGCCCGGTCGGGCCACGGGTCGTACCCGTGGACCCGCACCGCCTCGATCGGCTCGAGGTGTTATGCCGCCTGAACGGCGTCGAGCGGCAGCACGGCCGGGCCCGCGACATGGTGTTCTCGATCCCGGCGCTCGTCGCGTACGTGTCGCAGGTCATGACCCTCGAGCGGGGCGATCTCATCGCGACGGGGACGCCCGCCGGCGTGGGACCGCTGCGTGCGGGCGACGTCGTGGAAGTCGAGATCCCCGGCGTCGGCCTGCTCTCGAATCCCGTGACCGCCGAGGCTGGCTAGTCGCGCACCCGCTCGCGACGCTCGAGCCAGCTCTTGAGAGCGAAGCCCAAGGAAGCGCCGAACCCGGCGCTCGCCACGCCCAAGAGCAGTTTTCCGGTCACGAATAGCACGGCCATGACGACCCTCTCCTCGACAAAACAAAACCGACGCCCCCGCGAGGGACTGGATGCGCGGGGGCGTCGGTCTATCAACCACTGCGACGGACGACTAGTTCCCCATCACTGCCTTAGCATACCCCGAAGGCGGGAGCAGGGTCAACGATCAATCCTGGTGGGCTCGCCACGCCCGATAGTACAGGTCCGCCTCGTCCAGGAATCCGCCGTGGCGCGGCTGCCAGCCCAGCCTGCGAACCGCCTTGCGCCCGTCCACATGCTGGCTCAGGGCTAGGGCCTCGGCAAAGTCCCCCATGGCCGTACGGGCCTCGGCCAGCGGGAGGGGGCGGATCTCGCCCCCAAAGCCCGCCGCCCGCGCCGCCGCGCCCGCCATCTCGAGCACGGTGGCGCGGGACCGGTCGCTGATGTCGAAAATCTCGCCACCGAGACCGCTCTCCGCAGCCCGGACGTACGCGTCGGCGAGGTCGTCGGCATGCACCATGGCCCAGCGATTCCGGCCGTCGCCCACGACGGTGGGCGGCTTGCCGGCGCTGGGATCGGCGAACCAGGGGGCCGTGAGCCCACCCGGGCCGCCGTACACGCAGCCGGCCCGGATCACCAGCCCGCGTACCTCGGACGCCTGGAGCACCACCTGCTCGTGCGCCGGCCGCCACGCCACGAGCTTGATCGGATTCAGGGGTGTGGTCTCGTCCACCATGCGGTCGCCCGTGTCCCCGTGCACCCACACGCCGCTGGTGAAGATGAGCGTCTTGGGCCGCGCGCCGTTGCGCCCCGCCTCGATCAGCGTCTCGATCGCCGTCTTGTCCTTGGTGACGCCGTTGGGGGAGTACTCGAATGCCGCATGGACCAGCACGGCGCACTCGGCCGCGACGTCGGCATAAGCCCGCGGATCCGCCAAGTCGCCTACGACGGGCTCGATCTCCTGCTGTGCGAGCCGCCGCGCCTTCGCCTCGCTCCGGGTGAGGCCCCAGACGCGATGCCCCGCGCGCCGGAACGCCGTGGCTACGCTCGACCCGACGAATCCGGTGGCACCGGTGACGAACACTTGCATGTGGAGACTCCAGTTGTCGAGAGATGCGTTTCCGAAAACGGCGGTCCCGGTCAATCGGTTCCGCCAGGAGCCCCGAGATTCTCGTCGTCGCCCCGTTCCAGCACCGCACGGTCGGGAGCGGGGTCCGCGCCCGCGATCCGCTCGAACCGGTCTCGCACCCGGCCCGCGTGGCGGGCGCTGTCCTCAAACTTCTTCTGCGCGTTGCCGAGGTGCGTACCGACGGTCTGGTAGGCGGACCAGAAGGCGTCGAATTGCTGCCGCAGCCCGCCCAGCTGGTCCTGGATCTCGCGGGCGCGCTGTTCCACCCGCATGCCCTTCAGGCCATGGAGAATGACGAGGAGATACGCGTAGAAGGTGTGGGGCGAGACGGGAATCACACTGCGCTGCATCGCGTGGCCCAGGACACCGCCGCCGTCGTCCGGGTCTCCGCTCCGTCCCATCACCGCCTCGTAGTACACGCTTTCGGCGGGGATATACATCAGCGCGAACTCGTAGGTCCCCTCGTCCGGCCGGATGTACTTGTCGGCAACCTCGTCGATCCGGTCCTTGAGTGAGCGGGCGAACGCCCGTCGCTCGCGCGCCTCATCCAGGCCCGAGGCCGCGAGCATGCGCTGGCACGCCTCGAGCGGAAACTTCGCGTCCACCGGAACGAGGCGCTCGCCCAGCCTGAGGATCGCGTCCACGCGCTCGCCCGAGCGGAATTGATACTGCATCTCGTAGTGCCCGGGGAGGATCTGGCGCAGCAGCTCCTCCAGCCACACCTCGCCGAGCGTGCCGCGCAGCTTCGGCACCTGGAGTAGCTGCTGCACCTCGCTCACCGTCTCGCCCATCGTCTCGAGCCGCCGGGTCACCTCGCCGAGCTGCCCCAGGCGCTCGCGCACGTCTTGGAGCACGCGCGCCTGCTCGGCGCTCCCCTGTGCCAGGGCCTTGGGCACCTCGTGCTGCGCGGCGACGAGCTGGTCGAACCGGGTGCGCAGCTCAATCAGCTGTTGCTGGATCAGCCCGGCGGCTCCCCCCTCGGGCGCGGGGCGGCGCAGCACCACGATCACGAGCAGGGTGGCGAGGATCAGCAGCGCGATGACGACGGCGGGGGGCATGTCGCAAGCTACGCGAAGGCCCCGGGCCCGAGCAATCGGCAGAGCTAGATTTGTTCCATGGCCGACACAGTCGCCGCGGCCGCCGCCCGCCGCCTCTCCAAGACGCGCTACCTCGCCGGTCTCCAGTGTCACAAGCAGCTGTGGTGGCGGGTGCACGAGCCCGAGGCGCCCGAGCTCGTGCCCGACGTCGGGCTCCGCAACCTGTTCGCGCAGGGCGCCGAAGTGGACCAGCGCGCGCGCAGCTACGTCCCGGGGGGCGAGCTGATCGACGTGCCGTTCTACGAGCTCGATAACAAGGTGGCGGCGACGCGCGACGCGATGCGCCGTGACCCGCCGGTGCTGTACCAGCCCTGGTTCCTCGCGGATGAGACCTACGCGGGCGTGGACATCCTGACCCGCGGGCCGCGCGGTTACGCCGTGATCGAGGTGAAGGCGACCAACCGCCTCAAGCCGGAGCACGTCCCCGACGTGGCCGTCCAGGTACACGTGCTGCGGCGGAGCGGCCTGCCCGTCGAGCGCGCCGAGGTGATGCACTTGAATCCGGAGTGCCGCCATCCCGACCTGTCCAACCTGTTCGTGCGGGAGGACGTGACGCCGGTGGTGGAGGGCGTGCTGGTGGGCCTACCCGAGGAGCTGGCCGCGCAGCGGCGCATGCTCGCGGGACCGCTGCCCGACGTCCCCATCGGCGACCACTGCACCCGGCCGCACGACTGTCCCTTCCTCGAGCGCTGCTGGCCCAAGCTCCCCGAGCATCACGTGAGCAAGCTGTACCGGATCGAGCGCAAGCAGCTGGCCGAGTACGAGGCGGACGGCTACGCGAGCATGGCCGACTTGCCGACCGACCTCGAGCTGTCGGCGATCCACGCGCGCCAGGTGAAGGCGGTGCGGACCGGGGCCATGGTGGTCGAGCACTCGCTCGGCGCTGCGCTGGCGCGGTTCACCTCGCCACTCGCGTTCCTCGACTTCGAGACCGTGAGCCTCGCGATCCCGCGGTGGCCCGGGTGCCGGCCGTGGCAGCTCGTGCCGGTACAGTTCAGCGCTCACGTGGAGGAGCGGGGTCGGGGCCTGGTGCACCACGAGTGGCTCGCCGCTGGGCCGGAGGATCCGCGCCCGGCGCTCGCGCAAGCGCTCGTCGCGGCGTGCGCCGGCGCGCGCAAGGTGGTGGCCTACTACGCGAGCTTCGAGCGGGACTGCATCCGCCACCTGAAGGCGGCCGTGCCGAGCCTCGAGGGGGAGCTCACGCGCATCGAGCAGCGGCTCGTCGATCTCCTCCCCGCCATCCGGAACCACGTCTACCACCCCGACTTCGGGGGCAGCTTCAGCATCAAGAAGACGCTGCCGGCGCTCGTGCCCGGGTTGTCCTACGGCGACCTGCAGATCGCCGACGGCGAGACGGCGACGGTCGAGCTGCTGCGGCTGATGTTGGAGGGCGGGAGCCTGCCGCCCGGCGAGCAGGCGGCGCTGCGCCGGGCGCTGCTTGCCTACTGCGAGCGCGACAGCTGGGCGATGGTGAAGATGCTGGACCAGCTCAGGACGCTGGTGGCGCAGCAGCTCGAGCTGTTTTGACACACTATCGGTCCGTCCAAGCGGCCAACCTCACCGCTCCGACCCCACGCCTCCGGCGCCCGCCGGCTTCACGTACCGGTCGTACCAGGCGACGTAGCGTTCCAGCCGATCCTTGAGATACGACGGCGTCCGGATGCGGTGCGATTGCCCCGGATAGACCACCAGCTCGGTGGGGCGCCCCAGCCGCCGTAGCGCCTGGTACAGCTGCTCCACGTTCTGCACCGGCACGTTCCAGTCTTTGTCGCCCCCCATGAGCAGCGTGGGCGTGACGATGCGCTCGACATAATTGAAGGGTGAGAGCCGCTCCCACAGCGCGCGGTTCTTCCAGGGAAGGCCGAGCTCCCGTTCCCACTCGTACTGGTAGTGATCGTGGCCGTAGTTGGCGGCGTACAGCACCTCGCTCGCACCCGAGATGGCGGCCGCGAAGCGATCGGTCTTGGTGATGACGTAGTTGGTGAGGATGCCGCCGTACGACCAGCCGCCCACGCCCAGCCGCTTGGGGTCTGCGTAGCCGCGCCGCACGGCGTCGTCGACCCCCGCCATGACGTCGTCGTAGTCCTTGTTGCCCCAGTCGGCCCAGATGGCGCGGCAGAAGTCCTGGCCGTAGCCCGAGGAGCCGCGCGGATTCACGTGGATCACGACGTAGCCGTGCGCCGCGAGCAGCTGCGCCTCGAAATTGAAGGCCCACGTGTACTGCGCCACCGGACCACCGTGAATGCGGAGCAGTGCGGGAGCCGGCGTCCCGCGCACGAACCCCGGAGGCGTGTAGGCGAAACCCTCGATCGGGGTGCCGTCGCGGCTCGAGAATCGGGTCTTCTCGACGCCCGCGAGGCGCAGGCCGGCGAGCACGCTGTCGTTGGTGAACGTCACCTGTTTCACCTGGCCGAGCTCCAGCCGGAAGATCTCTCCCGGTCGCGCGGGCGTCGCGATCAGCGCCGCGAGCGCGCCACCCGGCCCCAGCGCGAAGCTCGCCACATCGAGGTCTCCGGCGATGGGCCGCGACAGGTCGTTCCCGCTCGGCGCGATCCGCGCCACGTCGCGCTCGCCGTGGTCGTCGACCAGGAAGTAGATGGCCCGGCCGTCAGGCGAGAAGCGCGGCCGCGCGACGGTGCGGTCGAGCGCGCGTGTGAGAATGCGCGGTGCCCCGCCCTGCGCCGGGACCATCGCCAGGTGCTCGGTCGCGTACCAGATCAGGTCGGGCTCGACCACGGTGACGTAGGCGATCCACTGCCCGTCGGGACTCCAGGCCGGCTGGTCGTCGGGGCCCGGGTTCGTCGTCACCTGGCGCAGCGTCTTTCCCCGATCGGCGTTGTCTGCCGGGGCGATCCAGATGTTCGTGTCGATGTTGCCGTCGGGGTTGTCGCTGCGATTGGAGACGAACGCGACCGACTTACCGTCGGGGCTCCACACCGGCTCCGCGTCGTCGTAATTCCCCGAGGTGATCTGCGTGAGCACGTCGCTCGCCGGCGTGAACACGTAGAGGTGGGCGCGCAGCGTGTCGAGGTAGCCGACCTCGTCGCGCTTGAACTGCAGCCGCGTGATCACCCAAGGACGCGCGGTCTTCGGGCTGGTCCACGTCGGCAGGGTGTCTCGGATCACGAGCACGAGCTTCGACCCGTCGGGGGACCACTCGTACCCCTCGACCCCCTGCCCCACGTGCGTCAACCGGCGGGCCTCACCCCCGCGGCGGTCGAGCGTCCAGACCTGGGCCTTGGGCTCGCTGTCTCCCTGAGCACTGCTCTTCCGGGCCGCGAGGAACGAGATGTAACGGCCGTCGGGGCTCCAGCGCGGGGCGCTCGCCGAGGACCCGGGGGCGGTGAGCGGTACCCCCTCGCCGCCGGCGAGCGGCGCCATCCACAGCCGCGACTCGCTCTTCTCGGCCTTGAAATCGGTGGTCGTCACCGTATAGGCGACCCAGCGGCCGTCAGGGCTGATCTGGGGGTCGGCGACCTGCTTCAGGGCGAACAGGTCGTCCACGGTGAGGAGCCGCGGGGCCTGCGTCGCCGCGGTGACGGGAACGAGCATGCCGACTGCGACGAACCAGGCCCGGAGCGGTCGCATGGGGCTATCCTCGGAGATGTGCTGTCGCGGCCGCGAAGTCCTCCGGCGTGTCGACGTCGGCGAGCAGCGCGACCGGGCGGTCCACGTACATCGCTTCGTGGCGATGCGCCTGCACCACCGCCTTGCCGCACCCTTCCCCCGTCCAGGCGAGCAGCTCTGGGAACAGCGCCCGCCGGAACAACAGCGGCGGCGCGGTCACCTCGCCGTAGCGCGAGACGACGAGCGGGGCCTCGGTGTCGCGCGCCGCGGCGACCAGCAGCGCGAGCGTTTCACTACTCACGCGCACCATGTCCCCCAGCATCACGACGACGGCGTCGACATCGGGCCCCAGATGGTTCAAGCCCTGGTGCAGTGACCCGCTCGTCGGCCCGGTGAAATCGGAATTCAGGGCGAACGCGAGCGGGAGGCCTTTCAGCTCGGCGCGCACCCGGTCGGCTTCGTGCCCTATCACCACGACGACGGGCGCGAGCCCGGCGGCGAGGGCGCGTCGGGCCGCCCGGCGCACCAGCGATTCACCCTCGAGCTGCAGCAGCATCTTGTTCTGCCCCATGCGACGCGAGGCACCCGCCGCGAGGAGCACCCCCGCGACGCGCAGCGCCTCAGTCGGCGGGGGCATGGATCGGCGCGGTGCGATCCCGCAGCGACCGGGCGCGCCGGCCCGAGCGCACCGCGAGGATCTCGGCGATCACCGACAGCGCCACCTGCTCCGCCCCATCGGTCCCGATGTCGAGCCCGACGGGCCCGTAGACTCGCCCCTCACTTATTTGTGTCTCGGCGGCGAGGGTGCGCAGGATGCGCTCGGTGCGCTGGCGGGGCCCGAGCATCCCGATATAGGCCGCCGGCGTCTTGAGGAGGGCCCGCGCGTAGGTCAGATCGTCCGCGAAGTTATGAGTCATGACGACGGCGTAGCACCCCGCGTCGAGCGGCAGGACAGCGCCGAGTCCGTCGCCAGCGGTCTGCAGCAGCCCGGCGGCCGCGGGGAAGCGCTCGCGGGTGAGATAGCCCGGCCGCCGGTCCACCACCACAACCCTAAACCCGACGTCGGCCGCGAAGCGCGCGAGCGGCTGGGCGTCGTCTCCCGCGCCCAGGAGCACGAGCTGGGGCGGGGGCTCGAACACATCGATGAACACCGCCCGGCCAGCGAGCTCGTGGATCCCCGACTCGTCGCCGCCGAGCAGGTCCCGGGCACGTCCCACCGCGCCGGCTGTGAGCGCGGGTGATCCGAGGTCCCCCTCGGCGTCGTTCGGCGTGACGATCAGCCCGCTCCCCACTCTCTGCTCCCCGCTCGCCGGCAGTACCGTACAGACCGCGAAGGGCCGCCGTTGATCGAGCAGGCTCCGCTCCCGCGGCCGCGGCTCCGCGGGCTCGACGTAGACGTCGACCTGCCCCTCGCATCCCACTCCCAGGTCCCACGCCTCGACCTCATCAGCGCTCGAGCAGTAGGTACGGAGCTCGGGCCGACCGGTGCGGATCACGCGGAGCGCGACCTCGCGTACGTCCTGCTCGAGGCAGCCGCCGCTCACGTTACCGGCGGTGCGGCCGTCCTGGCCCACCGCGAGCTTCGCGCCCTCGTGGCGGTAGGCCGAGCCGCGCACCCGTACCACGGTAGCGAGGGCCGCGCGCTTCCCCTCCCTCAGGAGGACGGCGAGGAAGTCCAGCACTTCCCGGGTCTCATGCCAGTGTTTCATGAGCTCGTCTGCAATCTACTTCGGCGGACCCCGACCTTGCTTGCGGTGGGACCCGGGATAGCTTCTTCCCTCTGGTCTCGGACCAAAGAGGAGAGGAGGCACATCGTGAAACACCTCGCATGGTTGCTGATCTTCGCGGCGCTCCCGGCGGCCCTGGTGACGACCCGCCGCGGCCCCGAGGACGAGTCCGTTTTCGTGCGTGGCCTGAAGGCCGACCAGCACGAATCGGTGCTTTACGTGTGGACGAGCGACGCCGACCAGAAGGATCCCGACTTCCTTACGGTGATCGACGCCGACCCCAAGTCGCCGGGCTACGGCAAGATCATCGCGACCGCCCCGACGGGGTCCACGGCCAACGAGGCGCACCACTTCGGCTACACCGTGAACGCCGACCGCATCTTCGCCGGCGGGCTGTTCTCGAACCGGCTCTTCATTTATGACGTCGCGACCGACCCGAAGCACCCCAAGCTCATCAAGACCGTCCCCGACCTCGCCGCGAGCACCGGCTACTCGGGGCCCCACACGTTCTACGCCGTGCCCGGCGGGGTCATGATCGCGATGCTGGGCGGGAAGGGCGGCGGCGCGCCGGGTGCCCTCGTGAAGCTCGACAACGACGGCAAGTTTCTCGAGGCGCTGCCGGCGCCGGACTACATGTACGACGTGGGGGTGAAGCCGGAGCTCAACCTGATCCTCACGTCGAGCTGGGCCCATCCCCACGCCGTCATGGCCGGCAACACGCCGATGGAGCAGGTGGGCGACGTGGTGGTCGCGTGGGACTACAAGACCGGCAAAGTGCTCCAGGTCGAGCACCTGGACAAGGCGCCGCTCGAAGTGCGCTGGCTGCACGGGGCCGGCGCGCGTGGTGGATTCGTCAACTGCGCGTTCGGGAACAGCGTGTGGCACTGGGAGGTGGGGAAGGACGGCAAGGTCGCGTTCACGCGCGTGATCAAGCTGGCCGACGGCTCGATCCCGGCCGACATGCGGATTTCCTACGACAACCGCTTCCTGTTCGTGTCGCTGTTCGGCGGGGGCGCACTGCAGCAATACAATGTGTCGGACCCGCTACACCCCGCGCTCGTGAGCAGCGTCGCGATCCCCCAGGCGCAGATGCTGAAGCTCACGCCCGACAACAAGCGGCTGTACGTGAGCAACTCCCTGCTCTCGAACCTGGACGGCAAGGTCCCCTACGCGGTGCGGCTCGTGGACGTGACTCCCAAGGGGCTCGTGCTCGATCCCAAGTTCGACGTGGACTTCGAGCACCTCGCGACGGGACAGGCGAGGCCGCACGACATGCTGCTGAAATGACGACTGCGTAGCACCTGAGGCGTCGCTAGAAGGCGTCGCGCGAACACCGTAGGGGCGCAGCATGCTGCGCCCCTACTCGTCAAACCCCCATTACCTTACGGCACTCATGGCTTCAGGCCCGGCGTTTCTATTCGATCTCGACGGCACGCTGGTAGACAGCGTATACCAGCACGTCCTGGCGTGGCGGGAGGCGCTCGAGAGCGGCGGCATCAAGCTGTCGGTGTGGCGCATCCACCGGCGCATCGGGATGAGCGGCGGGTTGTTCATCAACGCGCTGCTGCGGGAGACGGGGGGCGAGGTGTCCCCCGAGCAGGTGAAGCGGATCCAGCGCGTCCACGCCGAGGCGTACGCACGGCTGGTGTCGCAGGTGCGGCCGCTCCCCGGCGCGCGCGAGCTGTTGGCGCACTTGACGAAAGTGCGTGTGCCGTGGGCGATCGCCACGAGCGGGCGGCTCGAGAGCGCCCGTCCCAACATCGACATGCTCGATGTCCCGTCCGGTGTGCCGGTGATCACGCGCGATCAGGTGGAGCACGCCAAGCCCGATCCCGACCTGTTTCTGGCCGCCGCCGAGCGGCTGGGCGTCCAGGTCGCGGACTCGGTCGTGGTGGGGGACAGCGTGTGGGACCTCCTGGCGGCCCGGCGCGCCCGCGCGCTTTCCGTGGGCCTCCTCTCCGGCGGCTACGGCGAAGAGGAGCTCGAGCGAGCGGGCGCGTACCGGGTGTATCAGGACCCGGCGGACCTGCTCCGGCATGTGGACGAGGTCGGCGTCCGCTGAGGCTTCTTCGGCATCAGCGGTGTCGCGGCGACGCCACACCGAGCGATGTTGGGAGCGTGTGACGGCCATCACCCGGTACGGAGCCCACTTACTCCTAGACTGTTACTGACGCCAGAGTCTGTGTCTCCTGGTCAGTAGAGGCCCCGTTGCGCCCGCGATCGGCCGACGGGGCCTCTTGATTTCTTTCGCGGCGTAGGAGGGCCGTATGGACTCCAAGGCCTTGCTGGATAACCTGGACGTCGGCGTGGCCGTCATCGCGCCGGACTGGACGATGGGGTATTGGAGCCCGGCGGCGGCCCGCCTCACGGGACTCCCCACCGACCGGGTGGTGGGTAAGACCTTTTGGACCGCCTTCCCGACCGCGAAGGCGACCCACATCGAGCGAGTGCTCCAAGACGTGCTGCACGACGGCGAGCCGCGCAGCTACCTCGCGCCCGCGCGGGCCCTCGGCTCGAGCGGCCGATTCTTCGAGACGCGGGTGACCCGCGGCCCCCAGAACCAGCTGATCCTGCTGCTTCGCGACGTGCAGGCCGAGCTCCCGAGCGAGTCGCGCGCCGCCCAGATCCTCACGGCGTTCGAGGAAGAGCGGCGGTTGTATGCGCAGCTGTTCAGCCTGCTCCCCATCCCCGGCTTCGTGCTCAGCGTGGACGGCCAGATCCTCGACGCGAACCCCCAGGCGGGCGCGCTGCTCGGCGTCACGGATACCCGCGCGCTGCGCGGGCGCCGGCTCGGCGACTGGGCGCCGGCGACGCAGCGGCCGGCGCTCGCCGCGGCGCTGCGTGACGCCGTCACGGCGCGGCAGCGGTTCCGGATGGGGCTGGACTTCGCCGGCGAGTCGGTGCGCGACGTAGACGCGGTGATCGAGAACCTCGATCCGCGGCGCCCGGCGCCGAAACTGCTGTTTCTCGCGGTCGACGCGTCCCGCGAAGTGCTGCTGCAACGCAAGCTGGTGGAAGCGGACCGGCTGTCGCAGCTCGGCAGCCTCGTCTCCGGCGTGGCCCACGAGCTGAACAATCCGCTCGCGGCTATCGCGGCGTTCGCGGAGGTGTTGGGGGCCGACACCGCGAAGGGCGAGCTGCGCGAGGCCGCCGAAGTGATTCAGACGGAGGCGCTGCGCGCAGGACGGGTGGTCCAGACGCTGCTCGATTTCGCGCGGCAGCGGCCCCGTGTGCGCCAGCCGGTAGACGTCAAGGACGTCATCGCCCGGGTCGTGGCGCTGCACCGCAGCGCGCTCAAGAAGGGGCGGGTCCAGGCGATCGACCTCATCCCCAGCGACGTGCCGGCGGTGACGGGG
>Ga0209160_1004325_pt1 | contig 11367 bp, 7 predicted proteins | sample GraSoiAngelo_153_FD_186167 | JGI IMG/M metagenome (GOLD analysis project Ga0209160, IMG submission 186167) | Grasslands soil microbial communities from the Angelo Coastal Reserve, California, USA - 14_1009_12_40cm (SPAdes) (version 2) | ecosystem: Environmental > Terrestrial > Soil > Grasslands ...
GTCACATCGCGTTCATGCGCGGCGCCGACCTCGTCATCCACGACGCGCAGTACACCGAGGAGGAGTACCGGGACAAGGTCGGCTGGGGGCACAGCCCCCTCGAGTACGCGGTGGACGTCGCGCTGGCGGCGGGCGCGCGCCGCCTGGTCCTCTTCCATCACGACCCGCAGCACGACGACGCGGCCATGGAGCGCATGGAGTCCGAGGCGCGGGCGCGCGCGGCCGCGCACGGGGCGGGACCCGAGGTGCTCGCCGCGCGCGAGGGGCTCGAGCTCGAGGTGCGCGGCCACGGGTCCGCGCGCGACGTGGGCGCCGCCTCCGCGCTCCTGCATCGGCAAGTCGCGGGCGGGCGCGTGCTGGTCGTCAGCGGCAACGACAAAGAGGTCGCCGCGATCGAGGAGGTCCTCGGCGAGGATGCCCTCGTGCTGCTCCGCCTCGCGGACGTGCCGGCCGCGCTCAGCCGAGGGTCCGAGCTCCGGCCGGACCTCGCGATCATCGACCGTGAGCTGCTCGCGAGCGAGAGCGAGCTCGCCACGCTGCGCGCGCGCCTCGGGCGGGGGAACCTCCCCGTCGTCGTGCTCGCCGACGGCTCCGGGGCGGCCGACGTCGTCGGCCGGGGCGAGGCGTCGTCCACCGACTACCTCGCCCGGCCCTTCAGCCCACCGATGCTGCGGGCGCGGGTCCGCGCCTGGCTCTCGCGCACGCTGGCGGCCGCCGACGCTTCCCGCGGCCCACGGCCGGTCCCGGCCGGGGATGCCGACCGCCGGTCGCGCTACGCGGGCCTGCTCGCGTCGGTGCCGCTCTTCGGGTCACTCACGAACGAGGAGCGCGAGCTGCTGCTGGCGCAGGCGTCCGAGGAAGTCTTCGCGGCGGGTCACTCGATCCTCCAGGAGAGCGATCCGCCCGACCGTCTCTTCGTGATCCTCTCGGGTCGCGCGCGGGCGCTCGAGACCACCCCCAGCAGCCCCGCCGAGGTGATCCTGAGCGAGTTCGGCGAGGGTGAGATCCTGGGTGAGCTCGCCGTCATTCGCAATCGGCCGCGCTCCGCGACGGTCGTGGCGACCGAGCGGACGCACTGCCTCGTGCTCAACCAGAACGACTTTCTGCGCGTGCTTCAGACCTCCGTGGGGCTCGCGCTGGCCCTGCTGCGCACGGTGGCCGGGCGGCTCGCCGAGACCGACCGTCGGCTGTCCCGGTACGCGCCCGACCCGGTGACCGGGCTCGCGAGCCGGCGCGCGTTCGACGACCAGTACCGTCGCCTCGCCGCCGTGGCCCGCCGGCGGGGCACCGGCGCGCTCATGCTCGTGCTCGACGTGGTCCAGTTGAGGGCGATCAACGACCGCTTCGGCTACGGCGTCGGCGACGACGTCCTGCGCGCCGTGGCCGACGCGCTCATCGAGGCGACGCGCACCACCGACCTCGTCGCACGCCACGGGAGCGACGAGTTCGCGGTCTTCTTCCCCGACGCGGGACCCAGCGCGGCCGACATCGTGACGGCGCGTGTGCGCGACCGGATCGCGCAGCTGGCGGGCAAGCGCGGCCTGCCGGTGGACCACGTCCGCTGCAGCGTTGGCGTCGCCTACAGCGCGTCGCCTCCGGACACGCCCGACGAGCTGCTCCGCGAGGCCGACGCCGAGATGCACCGGACGAAGACGTAACGGCGCCCGCGCCGCGCCGCCCGTCTCAGCCGTCCGCCTTCCGTTTCCGCTCCACGAATGCGCGGATTCGTGCGCGCGCCTCCGGGCTCGTGCGGAGCGCGGCGCCGTACGCCTCGGGGCCGCACGCCCGCTCGCCCCTTCGGATCGCCGCGACGATCTCCTTCGTCGCGGCGAGACCCGTCCGCGGGGCGCGTGCGATGTCCGCCGCCAGCGCGGCGACGCTCGCCTCGAGCGTCGGCGGCGCGACGACGCGGTTGACGAGGCCCATGCGGAGCGCTTCGCTCGCGTGGATCGTCCGGCCGGTCAGCAGGAGCTCGCACGCCCAGCCTCCGGCTACGACGTCGAGCAGCCGTGCGATGCCGTAGGCGGGGTTGAAACCGAGCGTGACTTCGGGGAGGCCGAAGCGTGCGCGGTCGGAGGCCACACGGAGGTCCTGCGCCACGGCGAGCATGAGGCCGCCGCCGAGCGCCCAGCCGTCGATCGCGGCGATCGTCACCTGCGGCAGGTCGGCGAAGCGGGCGAGGAGGGCGGCCTGGCGGGTCGCCAGCGCCTCCGCCTCGTCCCCGGTGAGCGTCGCCATCTCGGCGATGTCGTTGCCGGCGCAGAAGGCGCGCCCGCGGCCGGCGACGACGAGGACCGTGACGTTGTCCATCGCGGCCACTCGCGGGAGCGTGTCCTCGAGGGCTCCCGTCAGGGAGCGGTCGAGCGCGTTCAGCGACCTGGGGCGGTTGAGGCGGAGCCACGCCACGCCGTCCTTTACGTCGAGGTCGATCATTGGAGCGGGGGCCGTGAGGCCGGCGCACTCCGTGGGTGGCCTGAGACGAGGTGCGACTCGGCTCCGTTCATCTCTCGGTTTTCCTCCATAGACAGGCGATCGCCCCCGCTGCGATCAGCGCCAGCGCCGTCGTCGCGAGGGGCCAGAAGTCGGTGCGAAAGAGCGGGAGCGCGAAGAACGGCGAGCGTCGGTCGCCGGGACGGATCCGGCCGTCGAGCAGGCCCTCGACCAGCGCCATCGTCTCGGCGATCAGGACCTCGGTCGTCGCCCTGGCGAAGTCCGGATCGGCCAGCGCGGGATGGCCGACGTAGCCCAGGCCGCCATTCCTCAGCGGGTAGTTCGGAAGCACGCGCGCCGCGAGCGGGTAGCGCGCGGGTGGGAGCGTCCGGTAGGCCCCGTCGACGAGGTCGGGGCGCACGAGCAGCATCAGCGAGGTCTCCCACCAGCCGCCGTGCGCGTCCTCGGCGAACGCCTGCCGCTCCGCGTCGGAGAGCGGGCGGCCGAGTGCCGCTCCGATCTTGTCGAGGTAGCGGCCACGCAGGAACTGCCACGCGAGGTGGCCCGTGAAGGACGCCATCGAGATCCCGTACCGGCGGGACACGGTAGCGGCCGCCTCGTCGAGCGCCGCGAGATGGCCCGGCCCAGCGTGCCCGTTCGCGACGAGGATGTAGCGGAAGCCGGCGCGGGCGAGCGACACGCCGTAGTCCACGAGCGCGTCGCGCACGACCCGCTGGCGCACGCTTACCGTCCCCGGGGCGTCGAAGGTGAAGGAGCCGAGGTGGAGCGTCGGCGCCAGCACGACCGTCCAGCCCGGGCGGGCCGCCACCAACCGCGCGGCGATGGACTCTGCGAAGTGGCGGGCGGCGATCGCGTCCACGCCGAGGGGCAGGTGCGGGCCGTGCTCCTCGAGCGGACTCACGGTCAGGACGATCACGGTCCGCGTGCGGTCGAGCGCGTCGAGCGCCGGCGACGACATCTCCTCGAGCCGGCGAACGCTCAAAACGGGCTCCCCTTCGTGTCGGCCAGATACTCGGCCTTGGCGTGCTCGAGCTCGGTGAGGATCGCCTGCCGCTCGGCCGTGAGACGCCGGGCGGCGTGCTCGCGTGTGAGCGCCAAGACGTTGAATCGGAGGCGGCCCTTGAGGCGGCCGGCGCCCACCCAGTACCGGTAGGCGACGGCGCCCGAGAGCGGAAGCGACAGCGCGAAGGCCAGGGCCCACGCCGCGCCAAAGACCCGGGCGACCAGCCAGACCTCGATCCCCCAGAAGGTCGGATACGCGACGACCGACGCGAGAAATCGCCACGTCGCGTAGTCCGTCTCCTTCCGCGCCATCCGGCGCGCCGTCCAGCGCGGGATCCAGTACGGAAGTAAGTTGACCGAGGCGCCGTACGCGAAGAGGGGAAGGCCGACGACGGCTTGCCAGCCCAGCCGGATCCGACGCGCGCGCCGCTGCGGCTCGAGCCGCGCCCGCACCGCTTCGTCCTTGACGTGGTACTCCGCGAGCAGGGCGCGGTAGCCCTCGATCCGCTGCCAGAGCCGCTCCACGCGCTCCGGATCGCGCGCCCTGAAGTGGCTCACCGCGTCCACGATGGAACGCGAGAGGCGGATGGGGTCGATCCGCCCGCGCGGGACCCCGCCTGTCTCCGCGAGCTCGCGCGCGAGCTCGTCGCGGTAGAGCCCCTCGACGGCGCGCACGAGCTGGGTCGCGTCGATCCGCGCGACGTGCACCACCTCGGCCTCCATCGCCCACTGGATCGCGGTCGTGAGCGCCTCCACGGCCTTCACCGGATCCTGACGGTAGGCGTCGCGGTACGGCGCCACCGGGACGGGCGGGCCGAACGAGACGAGCACGCGTCCGCGGAACGACTTGCGCGCGTCGAACGTGAGCCCGACGGGAACCAGGCGGAGCTCGCCCGGGCGCTCGGCCTCGTACGCGAGCGCGATGCGCGCGGCGCCCGTCTTGATGCGCTGGACGCGCGCCTCCGCGTGCGTCGTCCCCTCCGGGTAGATCGCGATGACGCGGCCCTCGGCGAGCGCGTCGGCACACGCCGCGAATGTGTCGGCGTTCTTCTCCGTTGTAGCGGGGTCCGCCAGGCCGGCGCCAACCGTGGGTGGCCGACGACAGGTGCGTGGATCGTCCTGGCGGCGGTAGACGGGGATCGCCCCGCAGGCCCGGAGGAAGCTCGCGACGAGCCGGCGACGGAAGAGCCCGGCGGTGGCGAGGTAGTGGACCTTCCGCCGGACGGCGGCGCCGACCAGCAGCGAGTCGATGAAGTTGTTCGGGTGGTTGATGCAGAGGAGCACGGGACCCGCGTCGGGCACGCGCTCGGGGTGGCGCACGTCCACGGACTTGAAGAAGAACCAGAGCCAGAAGCGGGCGGTCGCGCGGACGAGCCGGTAAAACCGGTCTCGCCGCTCCCGCGCGGCCCGTGTGTCGAGCGCCGTGGTCATGGGGGAGGTTCGCCGGGGGCGCTACTGTAGCGCGAGACGAGGTCCTCGAAGCTGTCGATCCCGAGGGCCCGCGCCCACTCGGCGCCCTCCGACTCCCGGCCGAAGGACTCGACCATGTAGACGATCGCCTCCGCCTTCGTTCGGAAGAGCCGCCAGAGGTGTCCCTTGCCACCGCCGACCCGCCGGAGATTGAAGACCGGATCGGCGGGCGACTGGGGCTCGTAGGCGTTCACCTGGCCGAAGCGGTCGAGCGTGATCCACGCCGCGGCAATCCCGCGCCCGGCGACGACCCGCCCCCGCAGCGACTCCTCGCGCGGGAGCGACTCGACGTTAGAGAGCTGCGGACCGTAATAGACCGCCACGCGGTCGGCGGGCAGGGCGAGCCTCACCGGGAGCGGCGCACCGTCACGTTCGAGGAGCGCCTTCGACTCGTCGCCGAGCCAGAGCGCGCCGGGTTCGACGAGGTCGGGCCACGCTTCGACGACCGGGCCCTTCGGGATCAGTGCCCGCCGTCGCGCGATCTCAGCCTTCGCCGTCGAGAGGTACAGCCGGCTCACGGGAAGACGAACGACCCGTCGACGACCGGCCGGGAACGCTGCCCTGGTTGACGGATCCAGCGGCCGGGCGGGAGCGGCTCCAGGAGCCCCGGCCCGTCGTCGAAGCGGCGGCCCGCGGTGGGAACTAGGCTCCCTCCTCGCGCTGGCGGCGCTCGATCAGGAGCTGACGCCGTTCGATGGCTCGCTCAGCGGCGATCAGCAGCTCTTCCATGAGCACGGGTTTCCAGAGGTGAGCGTACGCGCCGAGCTTCAGGCACGCGGCATGGATCTTCAAGTCCATCTTCCCGCCGAGGACAAGGACCGCCGCGTCCGGGTCCTCCTGGCGGACCAGCCTGAGCAACCCGATACCCGCGCCGGTTATCTTCTCACCGCCACATGTCACCGGGATATTGCGTTCGGTGACCATCAGCGGCGCCGGCATATTGAGTTCGGTGACGATCAGCGGCGGTCGCGCCTTTCGAAACACTTCGAGCCCTTTGTCGCCGTCGCTGGCCAGCAGGCACGTGTAGCCCGCGCTGAGGAAGATCTGACGCAACAACTCGCGGATTTGGCGGTTGTGCGCGACGATCAGGACCTCGCGCGGCGCCTCCTGGCGTTGCCCGTGAGCCCGCTGACGCTCGCGGCGCTCGATCAGGAGTTGACGGCGCTCTAGCGCGCGCTCGGTGGCGATGAGGAGCTCGTCGATGTTGATGGGCTTCAAGAGGAAGGCATGCGCGCCGAGCTTCAGACTGGCGATCGCCGTCTTGACGCTGGCAGCGCCGGTCTGCACGATCACGGCCACGTCGCCGTCGACCGCGCGCACCTGTCGGAGAAGCTCGATCCCGGTTATTCCCGGGTGGAGGACGTCGGTCACGACGAGCGGCGGTCGCCAGACCTTGAAGACCTCCAGAGCCTCTCCGCCGTCGCCGACGAGTCGGCAAGGGTAGCCCGCCGCCCCGAAAATCTGGCACAGGAGGTCGCCCGCTCGAGCGTCGTCGTCGACAATCAGGACGTCGCGCTCGGCCATGTCAACCTACTATCCGAAAGAGCCAGGCAACGCAACACACGAGGATCTGATTTTTCGGAAACGTAGCCCTCTCCCCGCTCGGTCACCGCGCCGCCGACCGGCGGGTTCGCGAGGGGCGAGCCGACTTGCCGTCGGCGGGGATCCAACCGCGGAACTCGACGGTCAGGAGCCCGGTTAACAGGGGTACGTCACGGGACGCGGACGAAGCCCTCCATGAGCCGGCGCGCGGTCCGGTAGACGGTCACCCGCTCGGCCCAGGGCGCCCCGTCGCGGACGCGCACCGCGGCATCGATCGGCAGCACTCCCGACGGGTGGCCGAGCCGGATCGTTGGAGCGGGGGCCTCGAGGCCGGCTTGGGCCGCGGGTGGCCTGCCAGAGGCACGCGCGGCTCCGGTCGTGCACTCATGAACGACAGTCCCTTCCAGGCGCGCGGCGACTGCGAGGCACATCGCGGCGGTCAGGGCGAACGCGCGGTGGCAGTTGCCCATCGAGATCACCCGCGCGACGAGGTCGACCTGGTCGAGCCGGTAGCGCGCGCCGTCGAGGGCCGTGAAGTCCGCCGGCGACGCGACGACCGCGACCTTGGGCACGGCGGAGCTGCCCTCCATCCCCATGCGCTGGGCCGCCTCGACGCGGATCGCCTCGAGCCGGGCCGCCAGCGAACGGTCGGCGTCGATCGCCTGCGGCGTCTCGGTCCCGGCGAGGCCGAGGTCTTTGGCGCGGACGAAGACGACCGGGTTCGTCGCGTCGACGAGCGAGGCCTCGACGCCGTCCACCACGTCGCGCGGCTTCCCCGTCGGCAAGAGGCGCCCGCTGCCCGCGCCGCCCGGGTCGAGGAAGTCGAGCGCGATCCGGGCGCCGTGGCCTGACACGCCCGCAAGCTCGAAATCGCCCGCCACCGCGGCCTCGCCGCCCTTCACCGGGACATGGGCGACGATGAGCTTCCGCGTGTTGGTGTTGTGGATGCGGACGCGTGTCTCGCCCTCGACCGCCGGCACGAGACGCTCGTCGATGGCGAAGGGGCCGACGGCCGAGGAGCAGTTGCCGCAGTTGCCCTTGTAGTCCACGAGGGGGGTCGTCACCTCGACCTGCGCGAAGGTGTAGTCCACGTCAGCGCCGGGGCTGGACGGCGGGCCGATGATGCACGCCTTGGACAGGGACGAGATGCCACCGCCCAGCCCGTCGAGCTGGCGGCCGTACGGATCGGGACTCCCGAGCGCCGCGAGGAGGACACGGTCGCGCTCGGCGCCCGCGCCCGGCAGGTCGGACGCGTGGAAGACGAGGCAGCGGCTCGTCCCGCCCCGCATGTAGACGGCGCGGATCCGCCGCTGCGTCATTGGAGCGGGCTCCGCGAGGCCGCGGCACTCCGTAGGTGGCCTGAGACGAGGTGCGGTCCGGCTCCGTACTCCACGTCGCTTCTCATTCCACCGGCGTGCCCGGGGCCGGCGCGGACCGTGGGTCGCCCGCCTCGGGTGCGCGCGTGCGGGACGTCTGGGCGAGGAGCCCACCCGCGAGGAGGATGTCGCGCTCGCGCGTCGTCAGCACGCACGAGGCCGAGAAGCGCCGGCCCAGGCGCGTGTCGAGGACGCTGACGCGATCGCCGGAGGCGAGCGCGGCCCGCAGGCCGTCGAGGCGCAGCCGGTCGTCGCGCTCGAGCGCGTCGTACGCGGACGGATCCTCGAACGTGAGCGGCACGACGCCCCAGTTGATCAAGTTCGCCCGGTGAATCCGCGCGAACGACTTGGCGAGCACGGCGCGCACGCCGAGGTACATCGGGCCGATCGCCGCGGCCTCACGCGACGACCCCTGGCCGTAGAGCTCGCCCGCGACGACGATCCCGCTGCCGGCTGCGCGCGCTCGAGCCGCGAACTCCGGGTCGACGTACTTGAAGCAGAACTCGGCGATCGCCGGGATGTTGGAGCGGAAGACCAGCACCGCGGCGCCGGCGGGAGAGATGTCGTCCGTCGAGACCTTGTCGCCGAGCTTCAGCAGCACGGGAGCGTCGAGCGCCTCGGCAACCGGCTCACCCAGCGGAACCGATTTGATATTCGGTCCTCGAACGACGTCGCCCGTCCCGTCCGGCGTGACGAGCCCGGCGCTCGACGCGGCGAAGCTCTCGGGCAGATAGAGGGAGGCCGGCGCGCCCGCCGTCCGCGGATCGGTGATCGCACCCGTCAGCGCGGAGGCCGCCGCGGTGACCGACGAGCAGAGGTAGACCTCGTCGCCCTTCACGCCGCTCCGGCCCGGGAAGTTGCGGTTGAACGCGCGAAGACTCTTGGTGCCGGCCGCCGGCACATGGCCGATGCCCGCGCACGCGCCGCACGTCGGCTCGGAGATCAAGGCGCCAGAGGCGAGGAGGTCGGCGAGCAGCCCCTCGCGCGCCATGGTCTCGAGGATGCGGTGGCTCCCGGGGAACAGGACGAACGAGACGTCGGGGTGCACGTGTCGACCCTGGAGCACCTGGGTCACCGCCCACATGTCCTCCCACGAGCCGTTCGTGCAGGAGCCCACCATCACCTGCTCGATCTTCGTCCCCTCGACCTCTCCGACGGGCACCACGCGGTCGGGCGAGCCGGGCAGCGCGACGAGGGGCGTGACCACGGCGAGGTCGAGCTCGAAGCGATCGTCGTACTCGGCGTGATCGTCCGCCGCCTGCGGAGTCCACGCGTGCTTCCGGTGGAGGCGGCGGAAATAGTCGCGGGTGACCGCGTCCGACGGGAAGACGCTCGTCGTCAGCCCGAGCTCGGCGCCCATGTTGGCGAGGGTCATCCGCTGCGGGAGCGAGAGCGAGGCCACCCCGGGCCCCGCGTACTCGAAGATCTTCCCGGCGCCGCCACGCACGCTCAGCCGGCGGAGGAGCTCCATGATCACGTCCTTCGCCGTCACCCACGGCTGGAGCTCGCCCGTGAGCCACACGTTGACGACCTCGGGCATCGTGAAAGAGTACGGGCCGCCGCCCAGCGCGACGGCGACGTCGAGGCCGCCCGCACCGATCGCCAGCATGCCGGCGGCGCCGCAGAGCGGGGTGTGGCTGTCGGTGCCGAGCAGCGTCTGCCCGGGCACCGAGAAGCTCTCGAGGTGCACCTGGTGGCAGATGCCGTTGCCGGGCTTGGAGAAGATCGCTCCGTAGCGGCGCGCGGCGGTCTGGAGGTAGCGGTGGTCGTCGGAGTTGCGCGAGTCCACCTGGTAGACGTTGTGGTCGATGTAGGTGACGACGCACGGCGGCACGACGCGCGGGAAGCCCATGGCCTCGAACTGGAGCCACGCCATCGTGCCGTTCGTGTCGGTGAGGAGCGCCTGGTCCACGGCCAGACCGATCTCCTCGCCGGCGACGGGCTTGCCCGAGGCGAGGTGCGATTCGATGAGCTTCCGGGTGAGGCTCCTAGCCATTGTAGCGGGGTCCGCTAGCCCGGCTCCGACCGTGGGTGGCCGGCCTCAGGCACGCTTCTCCACCGACACGAACGCGCGCCGCTTCGGGCCGACGTACTCGCCGCGCGGCCGGATGAGGCGGTTGTCGTCGTGCTGCTCGATGATGTTCGCCGTCCAGCCCGCGATCCGTCCCGCCGCGATCACCGGCGTGAAGAGGTCCACGGGGATGCCGAGCGAGTAGAAGAGGGGCGCCGAGTAGAAGTCCACGTTGGGGATCAGTCCCTTCGCCGCGTTGATGCGGGCGTGGAGCTTGACGGCCATCTCGTACCACTTGAACTGGCCCGACTGGCGACACGCCTCCTCGGCCATGCCGCGCAGGATCGCCGCCCGCGGGTCGCCCGCCTTGTAGACCCGATGGCCGAAGCCCATCAGACGCCGCTTGGTGGCGATCGCCTCCTCGGCGAATCTCTCCACGTTCGCGACCTCGCCGATCTCCATGAGCGTGCGCATCACCGCCTCGCCGGCGCCCCCGTGGAGCGGACCCTTGAGGGCCCCCACGCCGCCCGCGACGGCCGAGTGCATGTCCGACTGCGTCGAGACGATCACGCGCGTCGTGAAGGTCGAGGCGTTCAGCTCGTGCTCGGCGTAGAGGGTGAGGCTCGCGTCGAAGGCCTTGGCCGTCACGGTGGTCGGGCGCCGGCCCGTGAGCATGTAGAGGAAGTTCGCGGCGTGCCCGAGGTCCGGCGCGGCGGGGATCGGCGACTGGCCGCTCCGGACTCGGTGGTGGGCGCAGATCGCCGTCGCGATCTGGCTCGTGAGCCGCAGGGCTTTCCGGAGGTTCGCCTCGTGTGAGTTGTCGGTCGCGTCCGGGTCGCGCATGCCGACGAGCGCCACCGCCGCCTGGAGCGCGCGCATCGGATCGGTGTCTTTCGGCATGAGGCGGAACGCCTCGACGAGCTCGCGCGGAATGTCCCGCGCCCCGATGAGCGCGACCGTCGTGCGGTCGAGCTCCCCCGCGGTCGGCAGGTCGCCGCGCCAGAGCAGGTGGGCGACCTCCTCGAAGCTCGCCTGGCGCGCGAGGTCGGCGATGTCGTAGCCGCGGTAGGCCAGGCGGCCGTTCTTGCCGTCGAGGTCGCAGAGTTGGGTCTCGGCGGCGACGACGCCCTCGAGCCCGCGGATGAGCTGGCTACCTTCCTTGTCCATGGGCGCGCCTCTCGGAGCTAGGGTAGCTGGATGGTAGCAGGAATCCGGCCTCGATGCCGTCTGACGCCGTGAGCACTCGTCGATTGCGAGCCGAGGAACATTAGGCTACTTTTTCCGGCGTATGGTGGGGGGCGACGCTGACCCAGGCCCCTTGACGGAGGCTGCGGGAGTGAGGCCCTCCACGAGCGAACGAAGGGAGGTGATGGAGCCTTCCGACCAAGTCGCGTCGCAGCGCACTCACTGGCAGGAGGAGTACGATGCACTCACGTTGGCGCAGGTCGACTCTCGGAGTAGCCCTGGCCCTCGGCGTAGTTCTAGGAGCGGACATCGCGAACCTGTCGGCTCAGG
>Ga0209160_1004326_pt1 | contig 11366 bp, 16 predicted proteins | sample GraSoiAngelo_153_FD_186167 | JGI IMG/M metagenome (GOLD analysis project Ga0209160, IMG submission 186167) | Grasslands soil microbial communities from the Angelo Coastal Reserve, California, USA - 14_1009_12_40cm (SPAdes) (version 2) | ecosystem: Environmental > Terrestrial > Soil > Grasslands ...
AGTAGACCTCACCGAGCGCGCCTTCGTCCGCCAGCTCCTTCGCCCGCACGTACTTCGGCGCGAAACAGAGGTTCTCCCCATACATCAAGATCACCCCGGCCCGGCGGCATGCCTCGATCATCCGGTCACAGTCAGCCGGGTTCAACGCCATCGGTTTGTCGACGAACACATGCTTACCCGCCGCAGCCGCCGCGAGCGTCACCTCGCAGTGGAGATCGTTCGGACAGGCGACCGTAACGGCATCGACGAAACCACTATCCAGCATGTCCTTGTAGTCCTTGAAGACATGCGGTATCTCGTAGCGCCGATGAAACTCCCAGGCGTCCTCGGCGTTCGGCGATGCCGCCGCCATAAGCTCCGCGCCCGGCGCCTGCCGCAGCCCCAGCGCGTGCAGGTTCGCAGCGAATCGCGAGCCGACAATCCCGACGCGGATCATATTCAGCTTTCACACGAAGAAGGGCGAGAGGCCCCGTTCTTCGAACGGGCGCAGCCCGATGTCCGTCCTCTCCCGTTTTTCGACATACGCGTTCCGCCTTTAATCGCCGCGTAAACTCCAAAAGTGGTCCACGGGCCCGTGGCCGTGCCCAATGGGCTCGGCCCGCCGCAGCGCCTCCGTCAAGTACTCCTTTGCGTGCTTCACCGCTACCGGCACCGTCTCCTGCCGCGCCAGGAACGCTGCGATCGCCGATGAGAAGCTGCAGCCTGTCCCATGGGTGCTTGTCGTATCGATTCGCGGCGAGGCGTATTCATGGAAGTCGCGAGCGTCAAACAGGATGTCGATCGCCGATTCTCCTTCTCGATGGCCGCCCTTTATCACGACGTTCCTCGGTCCTAGAGACTGCAGCTCGCGCGCGGCCTCCCGCATCTCTTCGTTCGTCCTCACGGCGTGCCCCAGAAGGTCTTCAGCCTCCGGTAGATTCGGCGTAAGCACGTCAGCCAGGGGCAAAAGCTTCCGAATCGCGAGCAAGGCATCCTCTCGCAGTAGCCTGTCACCACTCTTCGCCACCATCACTGGATCAACGACAACAAACGGCAGCGCATGTTCTTTTATCTTCGCCACCACGATCTCTATTATTGCCGCGGTCGCCAGCATTCCGGTCTTCACGGCGTCAGGCCGGATGTCCTCGACTACGGCGTCGATCTGTTCCCCGACAAAATCCGGCGGCACCTCGTGAATCGCCGACACACCGGTGGTGTTCTGCGCCGTCAGCGCCGTTATAGCTGTCATCCCGTAGACACCAAGCGCGGCACAAGTCTTGAGATCGGCCTGTATCCCCGCTCCCGCGCTTGAGTCGGAGCCGGCGATGATGAGTACGGAGCGCACTCGCTAAGAGTCACCGGTCGAGGATGCAGCCGTCAAGGCTCTCCAGTTGAGGTTGCCCCGAATCTCGCCTCAGTAAGGAGCTCGGCGGGCAGAACCGCTGCTTGAAGGTAAACGCCCTCGGTGTCGGCCCGCGTGCCCGCAGGTAGTCCAGCCGGTCCTCGGCCTCGTCCATAGTCGGAACGTGACCGGCCGGTATCCACCACAGCACCAAATGCGCTTCGCTCGGCGGCTCAAACCATTCTCGGCGGCGCCGGTACATTTCGGCATGGCCGCTGCGGTACGTGAACTCGAACAGCGACTCAGCGTCTTCCCATACCGAGAAGTTCACCAGGATGAGAGGATCGCCCCGCACTCGCACAGCGGTGGAGTTGCCCTCTTCGGTCTGATGCCGCCACACGAAGCCGGGGGCGCAGTCGCCCAGCCGGTTGACCCGGTCGAGGTTGGCCACGAAGTCCGCGATACGCGGGTCGTCGAGAGGCGCGACCAAGCGCGCGATGTTGTACTGCGCCAGGTGATATCCGGCGGCCGGTGCTACGTTCACGAAAATGACGGTACCACACGCTCCGCCGGGTGTAGAATGTGCTCGCGTTCGTAGGAGGTTCCAATGCCCGCCAGAGCTATGATGCGCATGATATCGGGCACCCACGAGTTCTGGTACCGTCTCTCCGGCGGCCTCATCGGCGGGCGCTTCGGACGGCTGCCGATTCTGTTGCTCACCACCACCGGGCGTACGAGCGGCCTCAAGCGGACGACCCCCCTCGTCTACTTACCGGACGGCAAGAACATGATAATCATTGGCTCTAACGGCGGCTCGGACAAACACCCGGAGTGGTGGCTCAACCTGCGCTCGCAGCCAGAGGCCGAAGTCCAGGTGGGCCGCGATGTGAGGACGGTAGTCGCCCACAAAGCCGACGGCAACGAGCGAGAACGGCTCTGGCGGCAAGCCGTCGAGCTGTACTACGGATATGACGAGTACCGGCGGATGGCGAGGCGGGAGATACCGGTCGTCGTTCTTGCGCCTGACAACTAAGGCGCGGCGGCGGCGGGTGGCGAAGCGGACTGCGGCCCGGTGTCGAACGCGAACGGCGGGTAAGCGCCCACGAGCGAGGCGTGATAAGCCAGCAGCCGTGCCTGCCAGCGAACAACGCCGCACTGGAAGTCATACAATCCCTCGGGGTACGTCTCCTGGATGAGTACCATCACGGCGGCGATGAACCAGATGATCGTAGCCACCCAGTTGAGTATGGTAAAGACGATCAGGCTGGGAATGCTCGTTATCAGCCGCAGCAAGGCCGAGCCGATGCTCGGGGTTCCTATCGCCTGCACGTCGTACCGCACGGATACGTCCTCGTCGGACGGAAAACGATCAGTCAGCAGGTACACATAAGCCGATAGCGCCGTCGTCCAGCGCAGCCAGCCGGTAACCTTCGGGCCGTCCTCCTCGAGGTACCGCTGGCTTCCCTTTTGTGAGACCCAGATCGCGGCGACGATTGGTAGAGCCCAATAGACGAGGCTCATTACGAGGGATAACAAGAAGTACGCGACGATGCGAATGAGTACCTGTGGTCGTTCGAACTTCGCCGGGCGAGTAACCTCGAAGATCACCGGGTAGTCAGCCATAGCGTGCCCTCCTCGCTTGCTGTAAACGCGTACATCTTAGGGCGGCCACCCGGACTTGTCCAGAAGCTCTTAGAATCCTATCGCTCCCGGATGGGCCGAACAGGCTTAGGCCCCCGCCGTATCGCCGGCGTGCGGATCCCTGGAGATGCGCGAGGGAGTAGGCCCGGTCTGACCCTGGTACTTAGAGCCGAGGCCGGGTGTGCCATACGGTCGATCCACCGGCGAGGACATGCTAAGGAAGCTGATCTGCGCAACGCGCATTCCGTAGTAGAGGGCGATTGGCATCTGGGACTGGTTGGAAAGCTCGAGCGTTAGCTTGCCGATCCAACCCGGGTCGACGTAACCGGCCGTCGCGTGCACAAGCAGGCCGAGTCTACCCAACGAAGACCTGCCGTCCACCCGCGCAACTATGTCGTTCGGCAGGGTAATCGTCTCCAGTGTAGTCGCGAGGCAGAAAACGCCCGGTTGAACGACGAAGGGCTCGTCCGCTGCTATCGTGACCAGCGCGGTGAGCTCATCTACTGTCTCTCGCACGTCGACGTATGGGCGGGTAGTCACGTTGAAAACGCGAAAGGCGCGGTCGAGGCGGAGGTCGACCGATGCGGGCTGAATAGCATCGTGGTCCAGCGGCTCGATCACTATGCGGCCACCGGCGAGCTGCTGCTTGATATCTCGATCGCTCAGGACGGACATGGATCGAAGGTAGGCCCCAAACAGGCGAGGGGTCAAGAGACAATCCGGAAATCGCGGGCGGCCTCGAATGGCGGTCAGTAACGTTACAGATATTAGGGCGTCGCTTTCTATGACATGCACAACGATCCCGCCGTCTCCCTGACTTTCACCGTGGCCAGCGATTACGAAGCCGAGCTGGTGGCGCGCGCCAAAGAGCGTTCGTCGAAGGCATGGGACGAGATCTACGCCCGTCATTACGTACAGATATATCGCTACATCCACGCCCGGGTGTTCGACCCGCATGTGGCTGAGGACCTAGCATCTTCGGTGTTTCTCGGCGCCGTGAAGGGAATCGGCGCGTACCAGTATCGCGGGCAGCCGTTGCTCGCCTGGCTGTACCGAATCGCTCAGAACAACGTCAGCAGTTATCACCGCACGACTCTGAGGCATCGCGTCGTCGCTCTAAGTACGATTACCGAGCTGCCAGCCCGCCTGTTTGGCCAGACCGCCCGGCGGAGAGAACCGGAAGGCCCGTTGGAGGCGGACCCTGGTGCCGTAGCCGAGCGCATGGACTTGCGAGAAGCTCTGGCAGAACTTCCGCAAGCCCAGCGAGAAGTGCTGATTCTAAAGTTCTTCCTCGGGATGGACGCCAAAGAGATCGGCGCGATCGTGAGGAAGGAGCCGGCGGCCGTCTATTCGCTTCAAGCCCGCGCCTTGAACTCTCTGCGACGTAGGCTACGCTAGTGCAGAGAACCATTCCAGCCGCATCCGACGAATTCTATTCCAAGCAGCGATAAACAGATTGAAATGAGCATCGATTTGATAAAGGCTGAGGCGAAATGAACAGAGCAGTATCGAAAGCGCTCGCCGATTGCATTGCAGAGATGGAGCGCGGCGCCCCAGTAGAGGAGTGCCTTAAGCGACATCCCTCGCACGTCGGCGAGCTTCGGCCGCGCCTCGAGGCCTGGCAAGCGATGGCAGCGGGCGAGCCGGTCCAGCCTTCAACAGCGGCGTTCGAGCGCGGCCGCCGGGCGATGCTCAATGGTCTCGAATCAGCGCCGGTCAGATCGGGACCGCTGGCTGCCGCCCGTCTCGCACCGGCGTGGGCAACCGTGGCTGCGGCGGTCGCCGCCTTTTTGATCTTAATCAGCGGAGCGGCCGGCGCTTCCGCAGCTCTGGGCGGACCAGACCCCGCGGGCGATGTCCTATCGGCGGTCGGCGTCAGCAGCGATAGTGATGCTCCTCACGGCGGCATCGGCGAGAGCTCCGCGTCTGACCGGGGGCGCGACTGCGCGAACCCGAACGCCTTTGAAGGCAGCGGCAACAGCCTGGACAAAGCGCAAAACGCCGAGGATGCGCACCAAAAGCAGTCATGCAGCAAAGGCGCAGATGAGGGCGCAACGGCGAACCAGGCAGGCGAGGGTTGTGCGGACGCGAACAACGGCCACGGCAACGATCCCAACCATGACGATACGGACAACCCCGGCCAGGGAGAAGGTAATCATGGCGCGACCGGTGAGAGCGCCAGTGGCGACTGCGCGGCTGGCCAGCAGGGCGAGGACGCCAACAACGGCCACGGCAACGATGCCGGCCATGAGGACGCAAGCAACCCCGGTCAAGGTCAGGGAAACAACGGTACGGGCAGCAACGCCGGCGGCAACGGAAACCCCAATGGTGACCCGAACGGCAACGCCAATCCTAACGAACCACAGGGACAAGACGGCGGCCTGAACAAGAACTAGCCGTAACGGAACTACGACAACCGCATAGGGCATAACGCTTCCTCCTTGAAGTGGCCCGCGCTCTCTAGCGCGGGCCCGCTTCTTTTCAGAAGATCGGTCGTCCGGCAATTCCGCACAGATCGAGCAGGGCGCCCAGAGGAATAGGCGCCCTATCGGCGGGATTGGACCGGGCGACGTCTATTGAATCGCGTAGGTAACACTGATATTGGCGATCACCTGTACCTGGCGCGGCTGGCCCTGGGCGTAGGCTATGCCGGCCAGCGGGTACGGGCCCGGGTAGACGCCCGGGTCGCATGGCGTGCCGCCGAAGTAGGAGTAATTGGATGCGCCAATGACAGCGCCAACGCCGACCCCTAGCGAGCGCGCGAACACCGCCGAGCGCTCCTTCGCGTCCTCCACCGCGACGCGCATCGCCGCCTCTTCCAGCGCGGTGCAGTCCTTGACGGTGTAGGAAACGTTCGTGGAGTTGAGAACGACGCCTGCCAGGCCGGCGGCGGCATCATTGCTGGATTTGACTACACCGTCTACAGCATCCACGTTGCCGACCTTTGCGCGCAGGGTCGCGCTGCTGGAGAACTTGTCGAAATACGACTGCCCGATGAACTCGACATCTTGGCGGGGGACTCCCGCGCCAACGATGGCATCGATGACCGGCTGCAGGTCCGCTTCGGTGATCGGCGCAATCTCTTGGAGATTGGGAGCGGCCGGCTCAGGCACACCGGCCGAACCGTTAACGCCCGGTTCTATTTGACGCGTACCAGTATCGGTACCGGGTCCGTTGCGACTGAAGTAGAACTCCACAACCGCGCTGTCGGCATCCGCGCTGGCGGAGCCGAAGCCCTGCACGGTGATTCCGTCATTGCTCTGCTGCAGCAGCGGCATGCGAGCATTCGGTCCGGCGATGCCAGCGGCGTTGCTCGAATCGTAGCCGGTGGCCGACTGAGCCGTCCCATTGCCGGACCGCTTCTCAGCAGGAACGGCTGCTCCGCGTCCGGAGGTATTGGGCTGGCTCGCCGTAAGACCCTCGGTGAGCGCTGCCACGGAAAGACCTTTTTGTGTGCGGACGCCGGAGAGCTTGCCGCCGCCATCGCCTCCGCACGCGAGTGCCGCCCCGACCAGAATCAGCACCCCCATTGTGCCGACCAGATAGCGCATGTTCATTTTCTGCCTCCTGCTGCCCTTGGTGGATTATCTAACCGTAGAGACGCGAGTTTCGACAATAAAGTTCCGTATTCAGGCAATCCGTCGCCGCCTGAGAGCAGCTTCGAGCACAATACCTGACATGATCGCGAGGAGTGTTGCTGCGAGCACGATTTCCGCTACACGCAGGGTTGAGGCACCGCCATCCTCATTGGATTCGGAGGCGGCGGGAGTCGTCGCTGCGTTACCCGCCGCGCCGAGGCGAGTGTCAGCCGCGCTAGGTGAGGCGGTCGTAGGCGCGACTGGCGCCACGACGCTGCCGGACGCGTCGCCACAGGTCGCGGCAATATTGGGGGATTGGGGGCTCGGAGTAGAGGTTGGTGCCGGCTCGGGCGGTGCGGTCCCGGCCGGAGTCTCGATGGAGCCATTCCCGCCACTGGTACCGCCCCCGCTTGCCGGGCCACCGGCACCGCCGGCTGCCCCGCCTGCGGCGCTACCGGTGGCCGCTGGCACCCCGGCGGGCGCGCACGGCGCTGCAGCACGCGCATTCGATTGCGAGGTCGAAGAGTCGGCGTTGCCGCTTGGCTGCGCATAGGCGCCGGACTCGCCGCTCTTTGATGTATCCGTGGCGCCGGGGATCTGGGCTAGCCGCGACTCCTCGGCAGGCTGGCTCCCGGCTTCCCGCGATGCGCCTCCGCCCCCACCGACCGTGAGATCGCCGACGAGGACGACAGCCAGCACCACTGCCACAGCCGCGCCGGCAAGACGCATTCCCACGCCAAGCGCGGGGGTGGGTCGCGCCCCGGCCGCGGCCTTGCGCTCGAGCATTTCCGGCGTGATCGCGAAGGAACGAGGTGCCTCCGCCTGGGGCAGCTCATTCAGGGCCGTCGCCGTCGCACGAAGCTCGTCGAGTTCGCGGCTGCAGGTCTCACACACGGCAAGATGCGCCTTGAGCGCCGTAGCCTGGGACGCGGTCAGGCGCCCGTCGATATACGGCGAGAGGTTGTTGCGGAGGCGTGCGTGCTTACTGAGCCAGAGCATGGGTCATCTGTCCTCACTAGTTTGACGGAAGCGAGACGGCAAAAGTTCCCCGCGGGAAAGGAGGAGGGCTCGCAGCCGGGAGCGGGCGCGGTTAATGCGCGACTTGACCGTGCCGAGAGAGACGCCCATTACCTGCGCGATTTCGGCGTAGTCGAGGCCCTGAACGTCACAAAGGACGATCGCCAGCCGCTGGTCTGTGGGCAGCACCCTGAGCGCTTCTTGGATCGCCCTGCCTAGCTCGGCCGTCTCCGCGATTTCCTCCAGCGCTGGACCGGGATTCTCGATGTCCCACGCGCGTCCGCTCTCGCCGCGGGGCTGGTCGAGGGATGCCGCCGGGCGTGCGCGACGCCGTCGCAGTTCGTCGTAGCATGCGTTGACGCCAATGCGGAACAGCCACGCGCGGAAGCCCGCAGGTCGGCCAGGCGCGGCGGCGCCTCCTCGGAAGCGATCGATCGCACGATACGCCGCGATGAACGCTTCCTGGGTGGCGTCTTCGGCTGCTTCGGAAGATACCAACATGCGCAGGCAGAGGTTGTATAGAGGGCGCTGGTAGCGTTCGACGAGTACGTTGAAGGCTGCGAGCTCGCCCTGCCTGCTACGGGCGATTAAGTCCGGTTCGTCGAAGTCGGCGCCCACCCCTAGCGCCATTCTACAGGCGACTCATCCGGGGTTACAGTTGCGTGCCCTAGGTTCGGCAGGAGAGATCGCTAACAAAACGAAACAGCTGTGCGAAGGTTACGTCTTATCTGAGTGAGCGATACGGCCTTATAATGAAGCGGCACGAATGACGACATACGAAGAAGAGGATGCAGCGGGCGACGGTGTTGAGGCAGATTCTGGTTCTCAGCCCGATTTCGACCCGCTTTTGACGCCCTGGGAAGAACCTCACTCGACAGCTCAGCGCCGCTCCGACGGAAACGACGATATTGCGGCGGAATGGACGCCATCTGCATTGCCGGCAGGTCACCGAGACACCTGGGACGACGCCACATGGTGGGAGTCACCCCCTGCGGCGCCGTACTCCGCACAGCCACAACCGGCCTTGTACCCTCAACCCTACCCGCGACCACATTCGAGTCCGGTGGCGCGCGTCGAGGGCTCGCTGGCGCAAGAAGCGATCGCTGTCCCGCGCGGACAGAGGCGTTGGCTTGTAACGTTTCGAGAGGTTGCGGAGACGCTGCTGTTGGCGGCTCTGATCTTCCTCGCGGTGCGCGCTTCCTTCCAGAACTTCAAGGTCGAAGGGCACAGCATGGACCCCAGCCTCTCGGACGGCGAATATCTCATCGTGAATAAGCTCACCTATGCTCAGGTAGACCTCAGCTTCCTCAACTTCCTCCCGTTCTTCGATGCCGGAGACGACTCACTCCACTACCTCTGGGGCGCACCGGACAGGGGCGACGTGATTGTCTTCCGCGCGCCCACAAGCCCTGACCGCGACTTCATTAAGCGCATAATCGGGCTGCCGGGGGACACGGTGGAGATCAACGAGGCGAGCAGCGAAGTGAAGGTCAACGGCGCCGCTCTCAAGGAGTCGTACATCCTAGGGACCACGGGCTGCACGCAGACGTGCACATGGACAGTGCCCAAGGCAGGCACGGCTGAATCTCGCCAGACGTGCGGCTCGAACGATTGCTATTTTGTGCTGGGCGATAACCGGCAGAACAGCAGCGATTCTCGTCAGGGCTGGCTGGTGCCGAAGGAGAATATCGTCGGTAAAGCGCTGATCACCTACTGGCATCACGGCGAGCCTGAGCTGGACCTTGCCCCAAACCACTCTGTCGGCATCGCGGACAAGGCCTCGGCCGAGCAGTAGATGACAGCCGGCGGCGAGCCGACAGACGCGGAACGGCTGCTCCGGGATGCCACAGCGATGCTGGACGGACACTTCCAGCTGACTTCCGGCAAGCACTCGTCTTTATACATCGAAAAGTTCAGGCTGCTTGAACAACCGGCGCAGACGGAAGCGCTCTGTCGCATGATCGCCGATTGGGCGCGACCCTTCCTTCCGGAGCTGATCGCTGGTCCAACAACCGGCGGCATCATCATTAGTTACGAGGTGGCGAGGCTCCTCCGCGTCCGGAGCATCTTCGCCGAGCAGCTGAACGGCGGTGGCCGGGCCTTTCAGCGAGGATTCATGATCGCTCCCGGCGAGCGGGTGCTGGTAGTGGACGACGTCTTAACCACGGGGGGAAGCGTCCGTGAGGTGCTCGCAGCCGTGCGCGATATGGGGGGAGACATAGTCGGTGTCGCGGTGCTGGTCGACCGGACCGGCGGAACGGCTGATTTTGGCGTGCCGTTTTTCGCCTGCATGACAGTCGATTTGCCTTCGTATCAGGCGGGGCAATGCCCGCTTTGCGCTAAGAACGTTCCCCTGACAATCACCTAGTAGCCCGCGCTAGATCGCCATGTTTTCGGCTGATCAAGTTCGCTTCACCGAGTCCCAGCGCGTCGCTCATCTGGCTACGGCGGATGCCAATGGACGTCCGCACGTCGTTCCGGTGTGCTTCGCCTACCTGAACCGCCGCATCTATATCGCGATCGACGAGAAGCCCAAGCGCTCGCTCCGGCTAAAGCGCCTGCGCAACATCGAGGAGAACCCGCGGGTCGCGCTGGTCCTCGACCGCTACGACGAAGACTGGTCGCGCCTCGCTTGGGTGCTTGTTCAGGGGACTGCGGCCGTGCTCGACCGCGGACCGGAACACGGACGGGCGTTGACGGCGCTACGCGAGAAATACCCGCAATACCTTGAGATGGCCCTCGAAGGACGGCCGGTGATCAGCGTGACGGCGGAGCGGGTGTCGAGCTGGGGAGAACTTTAGTAGCGTTCGTTCGCTCGGTCGGGGTACGTCAGGATAACCGAGAAGCGTCTTCAGCCGAGGCGATGCCTTCCATCCGCACGCAGGTCTCCGGGCGGAAATCGATCTGCTTGTGGGTGCTATCGCAGAAAGGCTTGTTCTCGGACTCTCCGCAGCGGCAGAGGGTGAACCAGTCGCCGGGCGGGACTTCGAACTCGTTGCCGTCTTGATCGACCAGCTTCGCGGGGCCGTAGACCCGGTAGGGGCCGTTGCGGCGTACGAGGATCGTCACGGGAGTGCTTTCGTCTTCGAGCACGGCGCAGCCAGTGTAGCACGCGCGTTGGAGGCTCTACGTCGTAGCGACGCCAAGCAGATGCGCCCTGAGAAACGGCGAGATGATCGCTTGAAGGTCGCGCTCGACGCCGAACCAGAAGTGGCCGAGGCCGGGAAGCAGCTTCAGTTCCGCCTTCGAGCCAAGGCCGCGAACCAAGCGGGTCAACTCGCCCGCATCCGAGTATTGATCCTCGTCGCCTGAGATGAAAAGCGCGGGGCAGGCGACACGCACATCCTTGAGAGGCATCGTCGTCGGGAGCGACATTGCGATGAAAGCGCTCGTCCACGGCCTGCAGTGCGATAGCGGCGCCGAAGGAGTAGCCGGCAAGCGCGACGCGAGCTCCGTCAACCTCCGGCAGCTCGCGCAGATACGCGAGGGCGGCTCCGACGTCGTCCTGTTCACCGACACCGTTGTCGTAGCTTCCTTCGCTGCCGCCGGCGCCGCGAAAGTTGAAGCGAAGTGCGACGATGCCGTCCGCGGCCGCCGTCTGGCAAACGGCGTCGACAACGTTGTTGTGCATATCGCCGCCGTACATCGGGTGCGGGTGACAGACGACGATCCCGGGAGCCGGCGTTCGCTCCGGCAGATTTAGCGCTCCTTCGAGCGTGAGCACGCCACTTGCGAACGTCACTGCACGGGATTCCGGCATGGGCCCAACCCTAAGGCTTCCGCGCCCAAAGGTCGAGGCGCACGTAGTC
>Ga0209160_1004330_pt1 | contig 11357 bp, 10 predicted proteins | sample GraSoiAngelo_153_FD_186167 | JGI IMG/M metagenome (GOLD analysis project Ga0209160, IMG submission 186167) | Grasslands soil microbial communities from the Angelo Coastal Reserve, California, USA - 14_1009_12_40cm (SPAdes) (version 2) | ecosystem: Environmental > Terrestrial > Soil > Grasslands ...
GGCTGCGCGATCGGTACCGCACTCTCGTCCACGAGAACCCGTGGGTCCGCGAAGGCCAGCGAGCCCTGTGGTCGTTCCCGGAGATGCTCGAGTTCCTCTCCCGGTTCCAACCGATCCACGCGGGTGAGGTGTGGGGCAGCGGGACGATCCCCGGAGGTTGCGAGCTCGAGCGGGGCGACCGCGCTCGCTACCTCAAGCCCGGCGATCGCATTGAAATCGAGATCGAAGGAATCGGGGTCCTCGAGAATTCCATCGCGGCCTCGGCGTGAGGGGATTCTGGGCCGCCCGACGCCCACGGATGGCTTCACAGGGGCGGCAGCTGGGCCCGAGCGATTTGCGAGCTGATCGCGTCGATGTAGTCCCGCATCCGGCGGACGATCGTTTGATTGCGGATCACGCCGAGGACCTGGCCGTCCTTTTCGACGAGGACCCTTCGGATCCCTTTTTCGGCCATGATTGCCGCGACTCGATCGATCCCATCGCCCGCATCGACGTAGACGAGGGGCCGCGACATCAACTCCTCGAGGCGGACCTTCGCGGGGTCTCGCCCCACCGCGACGACCTTCGCGATGATGTCCCACTCGGTGACGATGCCGACCGGCCGTCCCGCCGGCGACGACACGATGACGAACCCGTGGCGGAGCTCGGCCATCGCCTTCGCGGCTTCGAGAAGGGTCGTGTCGGGTCGCATCGAGAGGAACTCGGGTTCGAGGATGTCCTTCGCGAACAGGACCATTGGAGGAGGTACCGCACCCGCGGCGTTTATGCCTTTACTCGATGCCCACCGCGTCCGCGGGCATCCGGCGCCGGATGGAAGCCGAAATCGCCCCGACCAGGCTGATCGCCGCGATCACGTAGAAGATCTGGTGGAACGCATCCATGAACGCCCCGACTTCGAGCTGCCCCTGAGGCACGGGAAGCCCGGCGAAGATCGCTTGCATCACGGCCAGCGGCATGCGCGACGCCATGATCGCAAACGCCAGCCCGAGGCTCACGAGGAATCCGACATTGAAGAGCGTCGACGACATGCCCGCGGCGACCCCGCGACGCACGACGGGCACCGAGTTCATGATCGACGCCACGTTCGGGGCGATGAACAGGCCGCCTCCGATGCCCGCGAGGATCATCGGCAAGACCAGGATCGAGTACGAGGCCCCGTACGGAAGCGTCGCGAACCAGACGTACGACGCCGCGGAAATGAGAAGACCGGCCGTGGTGAAGCCACGGGGGCCGTACTTGTCCGAGAGGTAACCGCTGACGGGACCGATGCTGACGAAGGCCAGCGAGAACGGGATCAGGAGCACGCCCGCGGTCAGTGCGTCGAGGCCGAGCGCGCCTTGGAAGTAGAAGACGAGGACGAGGCCGACGGCCCCTCGAGCGGTCGACGCGAGGAGGTTGCTCACGACACCGGCGGAGAACGCCCTGTTTCGGAACAAGGCGAGGTCCATCATCGGAGACGGCACCACCCGTTCGATCGGCACGAAGGCGACGAGGCACGCGACGCCCGCGAAGAGCATGATGAGATCGATCGTCGCCCAGCCGGAAATCGCGCCCAGCGTGACCCCGAGGAGCGCGAGGGACAGGCCGCCCGCGAAGAGAAGATTTCCTGCCGGATCGAGTTTCTTGCTGCCCGGACGGGGCCCGAGTTCCTTGAGCCGGGTGTACGCCCAGATCGTGGCGAACACGCCGACGGGCACGTTGATCCAGAAAATCGATTGCCAACCCAGATACGCGGTGAGGACGCCCCCGGCGACGAGGCCGATCAAGGCGCCACCGGTCCCCGCCACCTGGTTCAGCCCGAGGGCCCGCCCGCGCTCGGCGACCGGAAACGCATCCGTCAGGATGGCGGCGCTGTTCGCGAAGAGGAGGCCCGCCCCGATTCCCTGGACGAGCCGGAACAGTACGAGGCTTTGGCCGTTCGGGGAGAGGCTGCAAAGCCCCGAGCCGATTGTGAAGACCGCGAAGCCGATGTTGTACAGACGGACGCGGCCGTACAGGTCCGCCAACCGGCCGATCGTCAGCAGGAGGCTCGCCGTCACCAGCACGTAGCCCAAGATGATCCAGATGCCTTCGAGCGTCGTCGTGCCTGGGAGGTCGCGGATGATCGTCGGAAGGGAAATCAGGACGATGTTCGAGTCGAGCAGCGCCATGAACGTCCCGATGGTCGTGTTCGTCAGCACGACGTACTTGTATTGCATTCAGTCGCCCGAGGGCGGCGCCTAGACCGTCGCGTATTTATTTAGTTGAGTCGCAGGCCGCGGGCCAGGCGGGCCGCCGAGTCTGTCCACGGGGTTCCGTGCCACCCCGTGCCACGAAAGGGTTATCGTCCGACATTTCGATTCGCAATCGGTGAGCGAACGGCCGCCCTTCCCGCGTTCCTGAAACTCAAGGTGGACCACAAGACGGTCCTGTGCCGAGATGTCAACACCTACCGCGCGCTCCGGGACTTCCTGCTGAACAGCGGATATTCACCCGTGTATGAGACGGAACGGGTCGGCGAAGAGAAGACCGCCATGGCGACGTTTGCATGTCTGAGCCCCTTGACCGGCGAGCGGCTCGCGGTCGTGCTCGGGTTGAGCGCGCCGAATGAAGTCTCGCATGCGCAGGCGCCGTTCGCCTACGGTTTCGCGGGGAAGCCGCAGAAGGACGCGCAGACGTACATGCAGCACCTCGCGCTCCGGACGACCGATATCGAGAAGCTGAAGTCGTACCTCGAGTCGAAGGGCGCCGAGTTCCTGACGCCGATCTACAAGGACAAGGACTCGTTCGGGCCGCTGCTCCAGTCCTTCACCCGCGAGCTCTTCGATGACGAATGGTTCTTCATTGAGTTCGTGCAGCGCGACTACGACGCCGACAAGCTCGGCGTGGGCGGGACGCAGTTCGTTCAGAACACGGTCAAATCCCTCTACGTCTCGAAGCAAGAGGAATTCCGGGAGTGGGAGAAGACGGGCAAGAAACGAAAGTTCCTCGACGGGGTCCCGGCAAAAGAGCGGGACCAACTCCTTCGAGACATCCTAGCAGATACGGAGCCGAAAGGATACGTGCAGACCGTCGCACCGATCTCTCGGCATGTCAAGTTGAACTGAGTCCAGACGCCCAAGCTAGGGCGACAATCTCTTAGCCCCGTTACGCCTGACCCGTTTGTGCCCCGGAAGATCCGAGACGCCCGCGAATGTCCGAGAGACTGGTCGCCTCTGACTAAGGAGACTCGTCACTCCCATCTTCGTGCGGTCGAGGCCGACGTTTGCCCGAAATGCAAGGGGATCTTCTTGGACAAGAAGGAGATTCGGAAACTTACCGGGGACTGGAGTCTGAACAAGCTCCTGACCAAGTACGTTGGGCTCGAGTCAGACAGCCAGCTCGTCTGCCCCAACTGCGGCGGCCTCATGGAAATCGAGGACGCGGGCAACGTGCGCGTGGACGTGTGCCTGGACTGCAAAGGCGTCTGGCTTGACGCCGGCGAACTGGAACGCCTCGCGGCGATGGACCCGGCCGAGTTCCGCAAGTTCACCCCGGAGAAGATCGAACAGCTTCAGAAGGCCAAGGAAATCCGGGAAGATGAGCACCGTCAGGCGATTCGCAGTTTGTTCCGCGGTTTACGCAGACCCTGACGTATCGATCCCCCCATCACGGCGTTTGCCCTCTCCGCTCTGCCGTTCTCGCCTGGCGAGAACTTCATCCAAGTCCGCTTGAGTGTTAACGTCCAAGAAGGAGGACAAATCGGAATCGACCGCCCGAATCCGATCCGGATCGACGAAGCGACACCGGAGACGATCGACGAGCGCCGATGGAGAGGCAATCGACTCGTCGGACCGCAGGATTCGCGTGACCACCCGTCGCCGATAAATCGCCCGCAACGGATCGAAGACGGCGAACTTGGCCACGACGCATTCTTGGCGGCCCAACGACCGCAGGAAAAGCCGGTATAGCCCGGGCCGGAGGAGGGGGGCATCGCAGGGCGCGACGAGGACTCGGTCGCCGATCGCGACGTCGAATCCGCCGCGAAAGCCTTCGATCGGCCCTCGGTCGGAACGACGATCGACCGAGAACGCGGCCTCGGGTAGAATCGGCCGCAGAGCGGAGACCATTTCGGAGGTCGCGACGGAGACCACAAGTTCTCCGGCGAGCGGACCGATCGCATCGACCACGCGGCGAACCATCGGTTTGCCGCCTACGTCGACCAAGGCCTTCGGCCGACCAAACCGCCTCGACTCTCCTCCAGCGAGCACGAGCGCGGTGTCCACGCCGCGAGATGAGTCGGTGCCCCTAAAGCACGTGCCTCCGAAGGAAGAAAGATAAGTCGCCTCAGGATTCCGCAGACGTGGTCGCGAAGCCGCGACGGAGAGGGGTCCGGCGCGTCAGCGCAGTTCCCTTTGGCCTGGGCTTCACGAAGCCCCACAACTATCGCGAAGTCCTCCGGTCCGCCTGGAACAACAAACGACGGCCGGTCTTCACGTGGCGGATCCTCCGGGACGGCGTCTGTGATGGATGTGCGCTCGGGACCACGGGCCTCCGCGACTTCACGATGGAGGGCATCCATCTGTGCACCGTTCGACTCGATCTCCTCCCGCTGAACACGATGGGACCCCTGCGCGTCCGGCGTCTCGAGGATGTGAAGGAGTTACGTTCGAAATCCTCGAGGGAGCTTCGGGAGCTCGGCCGGCTGCCGTACCCGATGATCCGTCATCGAGGGGACCGCGGGTTCCGTCGGATCTCCTGGGACGACGCACTCCAATTTGCGGCCCGACAGATCCGAGCCACGAGTCCGGACCGCCTCGCGTTCTTCATCACGTCCCGGGGGATGACGAACGAATCGTACTACGTCGCCAACAAAGCTGCGCGGTTCCTCGGCACGAACCACATCGACAATTCCAGCCGGCCCTGTCATTCGCCGAGTACGACGGGCCTGAAGGAAACCATCGGCGTCGCGGCCTCGACCTGTTCGTACTCCGATTGGATCGGGAGCGACCTGATCGTCTTCTTCGGATCCGACGTCCCGAACAACCAGCCCGTGACGACCAAGTATCTGTACTACGCGAAGACACAGGGCACCAAGGTCGCCGTCGTGAATCCGATGCGCGAGCCTGGGCTTGAACGGTACTGGGTCCCCTCCGTGCCGGGAAGCGCGCTGTTCGGCACGCGCTTCGCGGACGAGTTCTTCACCGTCCACACGGGCGGCGACATCGCATTCATCAATGGCGTGCTCAGGCATCTCATCGAAAACCGCTGGGTCGACGAAGACTTCATCGAGAAGCACACGACGGGCTTCTATCCGGTCCGCGTGGAAGTCTTGTCGCAAACCTGGGAGGAGCTCGAACGGCAAGCGGGCGTCTCCAAGGATCGGATGCTCGACTTCGCCCGGATGTACCACGAGGCCAAGACCGCGATCTTCGTCTGGAGCATGGGCATCACCCACCATCGGTTCGGCGTCGACAACGTCAAAGCGATCGTGAACCTCGGGCTCGCTCGCGGGATCGTCGGACGAGCGAAGTGCGGCCTGATGCCGATCCGAGGCCACAGCGGCGTCCAGGGGGGCTCCGAGATGGGAGCGCAGCCCGCGGCCTACGGCCTCGGTTTCCCGGTGGACGACGAGAGCGCGGATCGTTTCGCGAAGCTGTGGGGGTTCCGGCCTCCGACGATGGCCGGCATGACGGCGGTCGGGATGATCGACGCGGCCCACGAACGCCGCCTGGACGTGCTCTACCTCGCGGGTGGCAACTTCCTCGAGACGCTCCCGGAACCGGACTACGTGCGAGCCGCCCTCGGACGCATCCCGCTGCGGATCCACCAGGATCTCGTCCTCACGAGTCAGATGCTCGTCGATCCGGCCGAGACGGTCTTGTTGTTCCCCGCCCAGACTCGGTACGAGCAGCGCGGCGGGGGCACCGAGACGTCCACGGAACGTCGGGTCTACTTCTCTCCGGAGATCCCGGGCCGTCGGATCGGCGAGAGCCGGGCGGAGTGGGAGATCTTCATGGACCTCGCCGAGCGAGCGCTCCCCGACTCGGCGCATCTGATCCACTTCGAAGACGCCGCGGCGATCCGCAAGGAAATCGCGAAGGCCATTCCGACGTACGAAGGAATCGAGAAGCTCCGGGCAAAGGGAGATGCGTTCCAGTACGGCGGTCCCCGACTCTGCGAGGGCGGGACGTTCCCGATGCCGGACGGAAGAGCGCGCTTCTCGATCGTCAACTTGCCCGACGCGGACATCCCGCCCGGACAATTCCTGCTCAGCACGCGCCGCGGGAAGCAGTTCAACTCGATGATCCATGGGGAGGTCGACTTCCTGCTCGGGGCACGTCGCAGCGATGTCCTCATGTCCGCCGACGATGCGAAGGCGCTGGGCGTGGCCGACGACGATGAGGTCCTCCTCTCGAACGACCTTGGCTCGTATCGAGGGCACGTCCACATCGCGCCGATCCGACCGCGAAACGTGCAAATCTACTGGCCGGAAGGCAACGTCTTGATCCGTCGCGGGATCGTCGATCCGCAGTGCGAAATGCCCGACTACAATGCCTTCGTGCGAATCGAAGCGGCACCGGCGGCGGGGGTGAGCGCGTGAAGCGCCCGGGTCCGACGACGCGCGCAACGGTTTGGAAGGTTCGGGGCGAGCGCTCCTCGGACGAGACCGATCTTCTCGCCGCGGAGGAGCCGATGGAAATTCGAGTCGAGACGGGAGCGAGCAGCAAACGCGCGACGACCTCCCTTTCGGTCACGATGCGAACCCCCGGTCACGATTTCGAACTCGCTGCGGGGTTCCTCCTGACGGAGGGAATTGTGGCCCGCAAGCGCGACATCGTTCGGATCGAGTACTGCACCGACTCGGGAGTCGTCCAAGAGTACAACATCGTCAGCGCGGTCTTGCGCCCGGACGTTGCGTTTCGCGCGGACCGCTTGAGCCGCCATTTCTACATGACGTCCTCGTGCGGGGTGTGCGGGAAGACATCGCTCGAGGCGGTTCGCGTCGCGGCCCGTCATCCGATGCCCAAGGGACGTCCGCGGATCAATTCCGACGTGGTTCGGTCGATTCCGGAGAGGCTCCGCGAAGAACAGGCTCTCTTCTCCGAAACGGGGGGCCTGCATGCCGCCGGCCTCTTCGATGCCCGCGGGAACCTACAGAGTGTGCGCGAGGACGTCGGGAGACACAACGCGGTCGACAAGGTCGTCGGAGAGGCCTTTCTCGCGGACCGGGTGCCCCTCTCCGATCACATCCTCGCGGTAAGCGGACGGTCGAGCTTCGAGATCATGCAGAAAGCGGCGGTGGCCGGCGTCCCGATTGTCGTGGCGGTCGGCGCCCCGTCCAGCCTCGCAGTGACCCTGGCGGACGAATTCGGCATGACCCTGGTGGGCTTCGCCCGCGGGGAACGATTCAACGTCTACGCCGGCCGCGAGCGAATCGAATCCGGACCGCCGACGACTCAGGAGTGAACCAAGCCGAGGTAGGGCAACCGCCGAGAAATCGCGTCGAAACCTCTAAGGCGCCCCAGCCGCTTCGACGCGCGCGTGAAGGCCGCGGTCCTTGGGACGGGCGGACTCGGCAGGATCATCACCCTCGAACTTGCGGCCGACCGCCGCGTGGATGAGATCGTCATCGTCGATCGGCGCGGGGACCGCTCCCGAGCCCTGCAATCCCTAGGCAAGACGGCATCGTTGACCGCGCTCGAGGCGGACGTGACCGACGCGAACGCCTTGCACCGAATCCTCTCAGGCGTGGACGTTGCCGTGAATGCGACACTACCGGAGCACAATCTCCGCGTGATGGACGCGTGCTTCGCGGCAGGATGCGGCTACGTCGACAGCGCGGGGTACAGCCCTCCCGTGGCCCGAGAGAGGCGCGGCGTCCTGGAGCAGCTTGGGTTGGACTCGAGTTGGCGGGATCGCGGAATCAGCGCGATCGTGTCGATGGGGTCGGACCCCGGGATTTCCAATGTGATGGCGCGGGTGTCCGCGGACCGTTTCAGTAAGATCGATCGGATTCTGATCCGCAAGGCGGCCACCGGAGAAAAAGCGACGGACGGGTTCCCGCTCTACTCCCGCGAGGTGTTCATCAGCGCAGCCCTCTCCAATCCGATCGTCTGGGACGGGAAGGACATCCGCGAAAAGGAACCCGCGAGCGGCGAGGAGGAGTATGCGTTCCCGCCGCCAATCGGGAAACGACGTGTCCACTGGTTCTGGCACGAAGAGGTCCTCACTTTGCCAACCCGCCTCGGCAAGCCCGTCGGATGGGTCGATTACAAGCACGACATCAATCCGGAACTCGAGCGCGCAATCCATGCGTTCGAGGCGTTGGGCCTCCTGAGGCCGGACCACAAGGTGAAGGTCGGCGTGACGCAGATCCCATTCCGCGACGCGTTCATGGCCGCGATCCCCGAACCGTCGACGCTCATCGGGCCGCTTCCCGGAGCCTTGGGAATCGTGGTCGAGGTGCACGGCACCAAAGGCGACGGCACGGATGCCGCGGTGAGGGCCTCACTCATGATGGAGCATCGCGAGGCGAACCGCCGCCGGGGCACGACCGCCGAGCGCTTCCTGACCGCCGCCGCATCAGCGGCCGCTGTCATGATGATCCACACGAAACGACTCCCACGCACCGGGGTCCTCGCCCCGGAGGAACTCCCCCCGGATCTCGTCGTCCCCGAGCTTGCGGCACACGAGGTTTCGTTCTCCGTTGCGGACTCGCCCCGATAAGGTCCGTCGGAGCGTCGCACATCCGTTAAATACGCCTCCGGCGGTCCCATCGAAGTTTCCGGGTGGAAGCCATCGCCGCCAAAGCGACCCTCACCGCAATCCGAGGCGTCCGGGTCGGCCACGCGCACACTCTTCAGCGGCGGACCGGGACGACGGTGGTCCTCCTCGAGCCGCCTGCCATGGCCTTCGCGGACGCACGCGGCGGCTGGCCGGGGACGTACGATACGGCGGCTTCAGACCTCGGAAAGACGTTCATCGACCGCCACGCGCTTCTCCTCACCGGCGGCGATGTGTACGGCTTCGACGCGGTGCGGGGGATCCGCCGTTTTCTCCTCGAGCACCGGCTCGCCTCCCGCAAGGGCGGCGGGACGATGCCCGCCGTGATGGGGACGAACATCTACGACCTCGAGTTCGCGGACACAGACGGGTTCGATTACACGGACCTCGGATACGAGGCATGCGTCGATGCCTCCAGCAAGGCCGTTTCCCAAGGAAACGTCGGGGCGGGAACGGGCGCTACCGTGGGGCCATTCTTCGGGCAATCGGGGGGCACGAAAGGGGGACTCGGGAGCAGTGCGGCCCGCGTCGGCCCATGGACCGTCGGCGCGATCGTCGTGACGAACTGCGTCGGCAACGTGTACGATCCGTTCGAGAACCGCACGATCGGTGGGACCCTTCGTGAAGACGGGACCGGGTATCGGGAGATGCACGACGTCGCCAATGAATATCTGAAACGTTCGAAGACGCGATCCGGGACAACGATTGGCGTCGTCGGCACGGATGCGCCGCTGGATCACGAACAGCTCGCGCGACTGGTCGAACTCGCCCACGATGGAATCGCCCTCGCGGTGCGGCCGGCGCACATGTCGACCGACGGGGATACGATTCTCGGGTTCGCAACGCGAGCGAAGAAAGGGACGAGCATCGACTACCGGGCGTTTGACGTCCTGCATCATGTCACGGTGCGTGAGGTTGCGCGCGCCGCCGTGAACGGCGTCCGAGCCGCCGAGACCCTCGGTGGCGTTCCCGGATTCGTGGACCGCTGACACGGCGCTCGAATTCGAATTCTGGTCGGTTGGGCCTCATCGAAAGGGTAACGTCGATGGTTTATTAGCACGCCGCTCTGTGCCCGAGCTGGACCCGTCGCCTAGCACGGATAGGGCACCGGATTTCTAATCCGGCTGTCGAGGGTTCGAATCCCTCCGGGTCCGCTACTTCTCCTGTGCGGAATGTCAGGAACCAACCTGAAAGCGATGAGCCCTCGAGTCCGACATTTGGCCCACGTCAGACCCTGTCTTTCAGCTTGATGATCGGGGTCTCCCACGCCGCTTGCGCCGCCTTCTGACCGCGGGCGGTGCGCAATCCGCGTAGTGCCTGACCGCCGTCTGCATCGAGTCGCGCAAGCGCTCTCTCGAGTCTCTGTTACTCGGCTCGGCGCACCGGCTACACCTTCACGCGTTCCCCTGATGCGGCGGACCTCTCGATCGCCGCGATGACCTCGTGGCGCCGGACGGCGTCAGCGAAGTCCGGAACGGTGTGAGTCCCGTTCTCGATGTCTGTCGCGAACGCGGCGTACGCACGCCCGACGTTGTAGGCGGGCGCTCCTTCCAGGCTGGTGAGCGCGGGCCATTTCTGCGTCAGCGCCTTCGGGACAGCAAGCTCGGCGGGCTCGCTCCGCCCGTGTGCTCCCGCGACCGTCAATGGATAAAGTTCGGGGTATGCGGCGTCCGCGGTAATCCGGAGCGTTCCGTCGGTTCCGTTGATTTCCCACAGGAACCCGGTGCCGCCGGCCACTGCCTCCCGGACATGGACGCTGGCGGTCGCCCCGGACGTCAGGGTGCCGATCACCGCGATTTGGTCGGCCGCCGTTTTCACGATCTGCTGCCCGGTCTCTTCGATGGTGATTAGCGGCCTGCGGAGATCCGAGACGGCCGACAGGTCGGTGAACTCGCCCAGTACGTAGTTCAGGATGTCCAAGCTGTGGCCGACAGCGATCGTGAGCACATTGGCCCCGTTTGTCTTGTCGAGCATGTAAGCGTTGGGCTGGCCGACGACGTCGCCCGGGACCGACAGCCCGAGCATGGTCGTTGAAAGAACCTCACCGACGTATCCCTCGCTGAGCAGCTCTTGAACGAACTCGATCGCCGGGGCCTGGCGGGCCTGCAACCCGACGACCGTGCGCACCCCCTGCTTCGCGGCGAGTTCGGCCATCGCTCGCGCGTCGTCGAGGTCGCGGCCGAGGGGCCACTCGCAGTAGACGGCCTTGCCGGCGGCAAGTGCGGCGGAGACGAGCTCTCGATGGTGTGGGACCTTGACCGTAACAGCGACCACATCGATGTCTGGTTGGCTCACCAGCTGCTTGTGGTCTGAGAACACCGCGCTGACCCCGAACACTTCGCCCGCTTCGCGCGCGGATTCCGCGCTGTGTCCGCTGAGTGCCCGGATCTCGTAGTTTGGCAGCGCGCGCAGCGCCGGGATGTGGGCGGTGGCGGCCCAGCCCCGGACGGGGCTGACCCCGATAATGCCGACACCCAGCGTCGATTCAGGCATTGATTCCTCCATCTGCTTGCGCTAGAAGCCGAGGATCTCGTCAACGAAGACGACGGTGATGCGGCCGGGCGTGAGCTCGCGGTTGATGATCAGGACCTTGTTAACGCCGCTGTGCACGC
>Ga0209160_1004332_pt1 | contig 11354 bp, 6 predicted proteins | sample GraSoiAngelo_153_FD_186167 | JGI IMG/M metagenome (GOLD analysis project Ga0209160, IMG submission 186167) | Grasslands soil microbial communities from the Angelo Coastal Reserve, California, USA - 14_1009_12_40cm (SPAdes) (version 2) | ecosystem: Environmental > Terrestrial > Soil > Grasslands ...
TGTACGTCTTCAACAAGGCGGACTTACTGCCCGAGCCTGCGGGGTTCCTCGCGCAGGTACGCGAGCAGTACCCGCACGCCGTGCTGGCGTCGTGCGTCCCGCCGTCGGCCAACCGCAGTTCCCAGGCAACTGGGGTGGACGGCTTACGGAGCGTGCTGCGCGCATCCGCGCAAGCGCTCCGTCCAATCGTTCGGATCCGCGTCCCGCTCGGCAACGGTAAGCTGCTCGCCGCTCTGCACCGCGATGCGGAGGTCATGGCGGAGGCACAGGTCGATGGCGTGGTTGAAGTGACGGCCCGCGTCGAGGCGTGGCTTCTCGGGAAGCTGCGGCGCTACGGTGTGGGCGTGGAGATCGGGTCGTAGCGCGTGGGCCGGTCCGCGGCGACCGGCAGCCCTTGGCCGTAACGACGCCCGGCCCGCGCGAGCGCCCAGGGAAACACGTACCGGAACCGCGGCTCTCGCTTCCCGATCCGCCTCAGCCCATCGACGACGGCGTGCGCCCGCGACCAGCCGCGCGGCGTGAACCGCGCGACCGTCCCCAACAAGCGGTCGGATAGCTGCCGCAAGGCGTCGCTCGAGCGTGACGTGCGGCCTCGGGGATCGCCGGTGTGGTCGGCCAGCCAGCCCGTGTAGTCGGCGAGCGATCCCGGACTCAAGAACTCTTCGTCGAACAGCAGGACGGAGGCGGCTCGCTTCCCGATGCCGAAGGAGTGACGAGGAAGACCGGCCTCCTCGACGATGCGGCGACAGATGGGTCGGCTGTGACCGCGTGGCCAGTCCCAGCGTGCCATGTCGGGAGAGCGGCTGATGGCGTTGATGTCCGCCAGCTGCCGGATGCCGAGGAACGGTACCGGGCAATGGATGAAGCCGATCCAGAGACGGTACTCGGACAGCGAAAGGCCCGACTGGTCCTTTCGCACGATCTCGGCGTTCAACCGACGGGACGTCCTCGACCACGCGGCGTCACCATGGAAGCCCGTGAGCAACACCGTTCCGACGAGCCGCTGTTCCGCGCCTTTGAAGTAGACATCCTCGCCCTTGGCGTCGGACGCGATGAAGGGGACCTCCGCGAGGGCAACCCTGCGCCACAGGTCCCGCTCGACGACATGCGCCGCCAGGCCAAGCCGCGCCGCGATTTCCTCGCCGCTGTCCGATGCTCCGCCGCGGGAGCGGTCCACCGTGATCGCTGTCGCCAACCCGGCCTCGCGGGCCAGCACGGCGACCGTGGGGGAGTCGTAACCTGTGGAGATCGTACCCAGGAAGTCGTACGGACGGCGCCGCTCGCGCCCGCCCATGTTGTCGGCCAGGTCTCGGAGTGCCTGCCCGAGGAAGGCGCGATACTTGACGAAGCTGCCGAAGTCGCGCACCGGAGCCGGCTTGCTCACCTGCTGCAGGCGACCGCCGTCCCATTCGAGGTTGCCGTAATAGATCAGGCGAACGGGGCCGCGCGAGCTCGCAAGCGACGGCCGGTATCGCAGCAACCCTTCGCGGACCGTCCGGAAGTCCTCGAAGTACCGCGGGTAGAGCGGATCGACGGTTGCTCGCGCGGCGGCGAGCAGGCAGGCCAGCGAATTGGACACCCAAGTGCCGTCGGGCGTTTCCAGCGTCTGCAGCCGGTCCACGGTCGACGCGGAGGATACGAACGTCGCGCGGGCGCCGCGTATGCGGCATCCCGACCCGAATACTACGTCGGTCCGGTCGAAGGCGCCGGCGTCGTAGGGCCCCGCCCAGATCGCTTCGCAGAACCAATCGGGTGTGATCTCGACGCGGTCGCCGTGGAACACCTCGATCGCGCGCTCGAACGGGAGGCACCGGGCGAGCCAGGCGAGCGGGGGCCAGTCGGCGATCCGCGTATACTGGAAGTGCACGGGGGTGGGTGGTGCCTCGAGGGCTACGGCCGTGAGCCGCTAGCGGGAGAGGGCCAGGGACGTGTGATCCGGGCGTTTGCCAAGGCCGAGGACATGGTGGGCCACGCCCCGCAGGAACCCGAAGCCGTAACTCGTGTGGATCATCAAGAAGGTGAGCGGCAGCGCGAGGGCACACGCCAGGCCCTGCTTGCGGGCCACCCCGAGGCCGCACCCGAGGGCCAGGGCGGCGTAGGCACCGACCATGCCACCGAACGCCAGCCGGGCCAGGCCGACCCACGGGCTCAGCGCCGCGGTGACCGCGAGGGCGACCAGGAAGCACGCCGGCACGAGCTGGCGCACATTCATCACCCGCCCGACCTTCTTCGCCACGAGCGGCTTGAAGTAGCCGTACTGGTACCACATGCGAGCGACGTGTCGGACCGAGCCGCGGGCGTAGTAATAGGCGACCACGCCGGGCTCGAGCAACACCCGACCGCCGTGCTTGGCCAGGCGGAAATTAAACTCGTCGTCCTGATTGCGAGGCAGCTCCTCGTCGAACATGCCGACGCGGTCGAAGATCCCGATGCGGAAGCACCCGAAGGCCACGGTGTCGACCCAGCGACGCTCGCGGCTGCCGATGCGGAAGCGGGAGTTGCCGACACCGAACGGATGCGACAACGCCACCGCGATGGCGCGCGCGGTCGCGGTCGCGTCCGCCGGGCGTGTCACGATCACGGGACCGACGTTGTCGGCGCCCGTCTCCTCGAGCGCGGCCACCGAGCGCGGGATGTAGTCGGGTGGATACACGACGTGGGCGTCCATGCGGACGATGACCTCGCCCCGCGCGGCCCGGATCCCGACGTTGAGGGCAGCCGGCGTGATGCGCTTGGGGTTGTCGACGAGCCGAACCACGGCGTGGCGCTCCGCATACTCCGCCACTATCGGCCGGGTCCGATCTTCGCTCATCCCGTCCACCACCAGCACCTCGAGCAGTTCGTGCGGATAGGTGGTCGCGAGGATCGAATCGAGGCAAGCGGCGATATACCGCTCCTCGTTCAGGCAGGGTACGACCACGGAAACGAAGCTGGTGGGCCTGGCGGTCATCGTGCCCCTCCGACGTGGCTCACGACGGCGCGCACCTTGCCGCCGGGCGTGCGGGGCATCTCCGCAACCGGCTCGAGCACGACCTCGAGGTCGCCGACGCGCTCGCGGAGACGCGTGATCACGGTGCGGCCCGCGGCCTCGGTGAAGTCGGGAGCGGGGACGAACCGGACCCGGACGCGGCGTAGCGTCTCCTGAACGATCTGGCTTTGACGGACCGGGAGTCCGTAGAACACGGGATTGAGCCAGAACACGCGACGCCCGTCTTGAGTGACGAGCAGGTCACTGGACCGCCCTTCCAGCCCGGCGATGACGGGCAGCGTCCGGCCGCACTGGCACGTCTCGGTCTCCAGGGCGAGGCGGCCGCGGTCGCCGACCCGATAGCGGATCAGGGGCATCGCTTCGTTGACGAGCCCCGTGCAGATGAACTCCTCGTCCTGCGTCTCCATGAGGCCAACCTCGGGCCACTGGTGCAGCCGTCCGGCTTCGCACTCGCTTGCCGCCGCGACATTCTCGGTCATGCCATACGTTTCCCGGACGGGAGCGCCGAAGGCGGCGGAGATCACCGCCCGCTGATTGGCCGCCAGCGGCTCCGCGCTGGTCACGACGACTTTCATCTGCAGGTCGGTTCGGCCGGCGCGCAGCACTCCCTGGGCCAGCGCGCAGAGGGACGATGTGTAGCCGGCGAGGGCCACGATGCGGTAGCGCGCCAACGCATCAAGGTAATGAGGGATGAGCTCTGGGGCGAGATGAAATGTGGACATGTAGAGCTCGGGGCCCGCGGCATTCCACACCCAGAACGGGGGACGTCGTTGCGCGAGCGGCGCGACGAGCTGGCCGCCCAGACGGGCCGTGCGGTCCCCCGTGGAGACCCCGTACCAGCGCCGTGCCCGGGCCGCCGCGAGAGCGTACAAGCCGCGCAAGCTGTGGCGGCTCTTCGCGATGGCAAGGGGCGTACCGGTGGTGCCGCTGGTCGGCTCGCGCACCACGTCGCCGGGCGGGCAGTCGCTCGCCAGAAAGGCGCCCGGATTCTCGCGCACGGTCGCCTTCTCGAGAATCGGCCAATTGCCGAGCAACTCCCAGGAGGCGCGATCGCCGGCGCGCCGCCGCGCCTGCCAGGCATCACGGTAGTAGGGCACGCGGGTCGCCGCCCGCTCGAGCTGGGCGGCGAGCCGTTCTTCTCGCCAAGCTCGCCAGCGCTCCGGCGTCCAGCGCTCGCGGGCGAGCGCCTCCTCGATGAGCCGCTCGGTATCGGCGCTGTAGCGCCACATGCGAAGGTAGAGTCCCCGCAACGTCGCGGCGGCCGACCGTGCAGGGGCCGGCAGTCGGTGATAGAGACGGAGCAGAAGGTCGCTCACGGTACCGGCGCTCCTGCGAGGCCGCGCGCCGCGTGTGGGACCGCGTGGGCGACTCCGGGCGCGCGCCTGTGCCGCCCGAGTCGCGTGCCCAGCACGGCAAGCGGCCACAGACTGAGGTGGAGCACCGCGTCCCAGTCTCCGGCGCGGAGGGCCCGTCCGAGCTGGCGACCGTGGAGGCGGGACGTCACACGCAACGCCGGAAAGCGGAAGCCCGCTTCGCGAAGCCGGGCGTGACCCCATCCTTGCAGTCGGAGCGCGCGGCGCGGCCAGGCCGGCAGCAGCTCCCACCCGACGAGACGCATGTGGGCCTCGTCTACATAGTGTAGGTAGCAGCTCAGGCCGTCCCATCCGCCGTGCGCTCGCGCCGTCGCCAGGACGTAATCCCAGTCGACGGGGGGCCCCCGCAGGATCGCGATCGTTTGGACCATATCGCAGAGATGGAACGACCGCCGCCCTGCCACCTTCTCCAAGCCTTGCAGCACCAGCTGATCCTCGGGCGACGGAACCGAGAATTGTGTCCGGTCGAGCACCGCAGGGCGCCCGTTCCGCTCGAGTGTCCGCGCGAACGCGGCGTGCTGTCCGGCACTGCCCACGCGACCGTGATGAATGTCCAAGACAAGGTCGGGCCCGCCGACCCCGGCGATCGTGTAGACGCAGCTCCCCGCCACGCGATCGACCAGGGTGGGTCGCCCGCCGGTGGCAGGGAGGCCCTCGAGCATGAGCCGATCGGTCGCGGCGTTCGAGGCAAACACCAGCAGGTCGAGGTCGTCACCGACGTCGGGCAAGCGCTGCAGCGCCTTCGGGACCATCCACGCGACGCGGTGCCGCTCGCACGTCGCCTGGACGTGCCGCAGCACCTCGAGTGCCCGGCACGCCCGCCGGCGCTCCGCGTCCGCGGCTGCGACGAAGCGGCGCGGCGCCTGCACGCCCAACGCGGCGAGCCGATCCGCGACCCGTACGAGCACAGCGTGCCGCTGTCCCAGCCGGGCGAGGAGGTTCCAGTCCACGGTCTCGAGCGTGGCCCACGTGGGCTGCCCGAGCAAAACCTCCAGGATGAGCCGCGCGTGGCGCTCCTCACGGGTCAACTGCGTCATGGAGGCAGGGGGCGCGCTCATCCCGAAAGCCTCGAGAGCTCGGGCGCAGCCCGGGCAGAAACCGGACGGGGGCTCGGGGCCGCGGCCGAGAGGAGCTCCGCCAGGCGAGCGCCGTTCCGCCACATGTCGAACTGCTGCTCGGTGCGGCGTCGCGCCCGGTCGGCGAGCGTGCGGCGCAGCGAGGCGTCGCCCAGCAAGGTGGCCATGGCGTCCGCGAGCGCGCCGACGTCTTTCGGGGGGACCAGGATGCCGCAGCGGCCGTCATCCAGCGCTTCGGGAATGCCGGCGACGTCTGACGCGATGACCGGCGTTCCGAGCGCCATCGCCTCACGCAACACGTTGGGTAACCCGTCCCCCAACCCGTCCGAGGGATGCACCAGCACGGTCGCCTGGCTCATGGCGGTTCGGGCATCGTCGAACTTGAGCCAGCCGCGGAAAGTCACGCGATCGGCGATAGCGAGCGTGCGCGCCAGGCGTTCGAGCGTGCCGCGCTCCTTGCCGTCGCCGACGATTTCGACCGTCACCGCCAAGCCCCGGCTCGCCAGCGCTCGGACGGCGTGCAGCAGGTACGCAAACCCCTTGTCGCGGGCCAGCCGACCGACGGCGATCACCTTGCCGGGCGGCCGATCGTCGGGACGGAACGGGAAACCCGGCAGATCCAGCCCGTGGTAGGACACGTGGATCTTGGGCGCGAGGCGACTGGCCACCTGTGGGTACCGCTCCAGGATGAAGGCGCGGTTGAAGGCGCAACAGGTGATGATGTTGTCCGCATACTCGAGCTTCTGGCGCAGGTAGGCGGGCCGGAAGTACAGATCGGTTCCCGCGTGCACCCAGATGGAGAACGGGACGCGGCGTCGCTGCAATCGATGAAACAGATACGCGCAGGTGCCCGCGTAATTGCCCCAATAGGCCAACACATGATCGTAGCGGTCCGCGAAGCGATCGGCGGTGGCCCACGCCTTGGGCAGCACATACGCCGTTTTCGCCAGCGAGACCGGCCCGTAGCGAAGCGCGGCGGCGGTTACCGCGGCCGCGTCGGGCAGGAACCGAGTGAGCCGGCGCACCGAGGGCCGGCCGAGGCTGCCGAGACTCTGGAGGAACCCGAGGTGGTGCACCCGGTCGCGCGGCAAAACGTCCGCGCTCAGGATCGGCTGCGCGTAGCGCCACATGGTCTCATCGAGCGGGTAGATCGGAAACACGTCGATCTCCACGCCTGCCTCGATCAGGGCCCGCATGTCGCGCTCGAAGAACGTGGCCACGCGCGCCGGATACTTGCTCGTAAAGACGGCCAATCTCACTCGGTTTCCCTCGCGGGATGCAGGCCAGCAAGGCCGGTGCACAGAGGCATCGAGCCAATGCCCGAGCAGAACCCGTGCGGGCGGGCCGCGTCGGCTAATCATCTGGGGTGTATATGGTTGCGGCCGGTTGCCGGGACCGTCGACGACCCTGATGTAGCAGGCGCGTTACAGCTGCGCGGGTATCCCGATACGGGCCCAGGAATACGTGGTCGGACACGCTAGCTTCGGGCTCTGTTCGGCCCAATTTCGCAACTAGACCCTGGGATGTTGATCTGCGTCACCGAGCCGTGGGAGGGCACGTTTCAAATTGCCGCACGCACGCTGCTCAGAGCAAAGCCGTCGAAAGGCGGTGACGCAGAGCCACGGGGCTACAGCGGTTTCAATCCGCCACGCTCGCCGGGCCGCCAGCGATCCACCATGGGTCGACCTAGGCGGCCCGGTCCTTTTTCTCCTCGGAGAGCCGTGCCATGACGTTCACCTTCAAGCTGGCGCAGCGGCTGGCCCGGCTGAAACACCGGACCGCCATCGCGGCGCTGATCGCCGTCGCCACGATCTTCAGCTGCGAGCTCCCCGTTCGGAGCACCGATTCAGGATCCACCATCACCCAGCTCGTTGTCGCCCCTAAGAACGTCACACTGCAGCCCAACCAAACCTACGACTTCGTCGCCGTCGGCTTCACCGCGACCGGCGACAGCGCGGACATGACCGTGTCGTGGAACGCCTCCAGCGGCACCGTCACCTCGAGCAGCAGTGGTAAGCGTCACTACGGGCACTTCCAGCACTCCAGTTGCGGTGCGTTCAAGCTGGCGGCGACGAGTAACCCGGGGAACCTGTCCGACACGGCGTACGTCACGGTCGCCGGCTGTACGGTGCCGGTGGCCTCGGTGAGCGTGAGCCCGGCGTCCGCCACGGTGCTGGCGGGCCAGGCGGTGCAGCTCACGGCCACGCCGAAGGACGCGAACGGCAACCCGCTCTCGGGTCGGACGGTCACCTGGTCGAGCAGCAACACCTCGGTCGCGATCGCGGACGTGAATGGGAACGTGACGGGCCTGGCGCCGGGGTCGGCGAACATTACGGCAACGAGTGAGGGCCAGAGCGGCACGGCGGCGATCACGGTGACGAACGTCCCCGTCGCCTCGGTGACGGCCAGCCCCGCTTCGGCGAGCGTGCCGGAAGGTCAGACGGTGCAGCTCACCGCTACGCCCAGGGACGCCAACGGCAATCCCTTGACGGGTCGGGTCTTGTCGTGGAGCAGCGGCAACACCTCGATCGCGACCGTGAACGCGAGCGGCCTCGTGAGCGGTGTGGTCGCGGGTTCGGCCACCATTACGGCGACGAGTGAAGGCCAGAGCGGCACCTCGGCGATCACCGTGACGCCGCCGTCGAGCACTTGTCCCACGAGCTCGACCGCGTTCCAGAACAGTGCCTTCGCCTCACAGAATGGCTCGTTCACGGCGACGTTCGACGCGACTCCCAACGGCACGGGGCTCGATGCCGCGACCGGACTGTCGCAAGGCGCCGCAGCGGCCTACACCGATCTCGCCGTCATCGTGCGCTTTAACACGGGCGGGACGATCGACGCTCGGAACGGCGGGGCGTATGCCGCCACGAACAGCATCGGCTACACGGCGGGCACGAGCTACCACTTCCGCGTGGTGGTCGACGTCTCGAGCCACACGTACTCGGCGTACGTGACACCGGCGGGTGGCGCCGAGCAGACCATCGGGACCGGCTTCGCGTTCCGGACGGAGCAGAGCGGCGTGACGGCGCTCGCCAACTGGGCGCTGACCGCGATCACCGGCGCGCATACCGTCTGCAACTTTGCGATCGCTGGCAGTCAACCTCCGGCACCAGTGGCGACGGTGACGCTGACGCCGGGGTCGGCCACGCTGAACGAGGGCCAGACGCTGCAGCTCACGGCCACGCTGAAGGATGCGAACGGTAATCCGCTGGTAGGCCGGTCGATCACGTGGTCGAGCAGCAATCCGTCGGCCGCGGGCGTGAATGGGACTGGGCTCGTGACGGGCGTGACGGCCGGTTCGGCGACGATCACGGCCACGAGCGAGGGGAAGAGCGGGACCTCGGCCATCACGGTCGTGCACATGCCCGTCGCCTCGGTGACGGTGACGCCGGCGTCGGGGACGGTATCGGCGGGGAGCAGTGTCCAGCTCACCGCGACGCCCAAGGATGCGAACGGCAATCCGCTAGTGGGCCGGACCGTGACCTGGCAGAGCAGCAACACGGCGACCGCGACGGTCAACGGCAGCGGGCTCGTGAGCGGCGTGGCCGCCGGCTCGGCGACGATCACGGCGACCAGCGAAGGGCAGAGCGGCACCTCGGCCATCACGGTGACGCCACCGAGCGCCTCCGTGGTGCTGGTGGGCGCGGGGGACATCGCTGACTGCACGACCGGTGAACCCACGGCGAAGCTGCTCGACAATATTGCGGGGACTGTCTTCACGGCTGGCGACAACGCGTATAGCAACGGCACGGCCTCGGAGTATGCGAGCTGCTACGACCCCTCGTGGGGGCGGCATAAGGCGCGCACTCGTCCAGCCCCAGGGAATCACGACTACGGCACGTCGGGGGCCACCGGCTACTACAACTATTTCGGGGCCCTCGCGGGGCCGGCCGGCCTGGGCTACTACAGCTACGATCTGGGCGCCTGGCATGTCGTCTCGCTCAACTCGAACGTGAGCATGAGCGCTGGGTCGGCGCAGGAAGTGTGGCTGCGTGCCGATCTCGCAGCCAGTACGAAGACTTGTACGATCGCCTACTGGCACCACCCGCGCTTCAGCTCCGGCGCGAGCCACGGCAGCAGCACGATGTCCGCGGGCGCCTTCCAAGCGCTGTACGACGCGGGTGCGGAGATCGTGATCGTCGGGCACGACCACGAGTACGAGCGATTCGCGCCCCAGACGCCGAACGCCGGCGCGGACCCGGTGCGGGGGATCCGCGAGTTCGTGGTCGGTACCGGCGGCGCGGGGCTCTACTCGTTCGCGACCCCGCTCCCGAACAGCGAAGTGCGGGACAACACTTCGCACGGCCTGCTGAAGCTCTCGCTGTCAGACGGTTCCTATACGTGGCAGTACATCCCGGTTGCCGGGAATTCGTTCACGGATTCCGGGAGCGGCACGTGTCATTGACGAGGAGGGGCGGAGCGTTTCCACATGAAACCAACGGCGTCGCTGCTTCGGCATGTGTTCGGGTCATGAGTCAGAGTGCGACGTCCGGAGTTGACCTGCGTCACGGAGGCGAGATCAGGGCCGGTCTACATTGCCGCAACGCACGCTGCTCAGAGCAAAGCCGTCGAAAGGCGGCGACGCAGAGCCACGGGGCTACAGCGGGTCAATCCGCCACGCTCGCCGGGCCGCCAGCGATCCACCACGGGTCGACCTAGGCGGCCCGGTCCTTTTTCTCCTCGGAGAGGCGTGCCATGACGTTCACCTACAAGCTGGCGCAGCGGCTGGCCCGACTGAAACATCGGACCGCCATCGTGGCGACGGTCGTCGCCGCCATGATCATCGGGTGCGAGCTCCCCGTTCGCACGACCGACACCGGATCCATCATCACCCAGCTTGTCGTCGCCCCTAAGAACGTCACACTGCAGCCCAACCAAACCTACGACTTCGTCGCCGTCGGCTTCACCGCCACCGGTGACAGCGCGGACGAGTCTGTGTCGTGGAGCGCCACGGACGGGAGCGTCACCTCGAGCAGCAGCGGCAAGCGCCACTACGGCCACTACCACAATGCCAACTGCGGCGTGTCCAAGGTGGCGGCGACCAGCAACCCCGGGAACCTGTCGGACACGGCTACCGTCACGGTCTCCGGTTGCACGGTGCCCGTGGCCTCGGTGACGGTGAGTCCCGCGTCCGCCACGGTGGGGGCGGGGCAAGCGGTCCAGCTCACGGCCACGCCGAAGGACGCGAACGGCAACCCGCTGTCGGGTCGGACGGTCACCTGGTCGAGCAATAACACCTCGGTGGCGATTGCGGACGTGAACGGGAACGTGACGGCCATCGCCCCGGGATCGGCGACCATTACGGCGACGAGTGAGGGGCAGAGCGGCACGGCGGCGATCACGGTGACGAACGTCCCCGTCAACTCGGTGACGGTCACCCCGGCGTCGGCGAGTATCCAACAGGGTCAGACGATCCAACTCACGGCCACCCCGAAGGATGCCAACGGCAATGCGCTGACGGGGCGGGGGGTGACCTGGTCGAGCAGCAATACCGCGGTCGCGAGCGTGAACTCGGGTGGGTTCGTGACGACTGGCGCGGCGGGGTCGGCGACGATCACGGCGGCGAGCGAGGGGAAGAGCGGGACGTCGGCGATCACGGTGACGAGTGTCCCCGTCGCCACGGTGAGCGTGAGCCCCGCGTCCGCCACGGTGCTGGCGGGCCAGACCGTCCAGTTGACCGCCACGCCGAAGGATGTCAACGGCAATCCGCTGACGGGCCGGACAATCACCTGGTCGAGCAGCAACACGTCGGTCGCGACTGTGAGCTCGAGTGGGCTCGTGAGCGGTGTGGTCGCGGGCTCGGCAACGATCACGGCGACGAGTGAAGGCCAGAGCGGGACGGCGGCGATCACGGTGACGAGTGTCCCCGTCGCCTCGGTGACGGTCAGCCCGGCCTCGGCAAGCGTGCCGGCGGGT
>Ga0209160_1004333_pt1 | contig 11347 bp, 10 predicted proteins | sample GraSoiAngelo_153_FD_186167 | JGI IMG/M metagenome (GOLD analysis project Ga0209160, IMG submission 186167) | Grasslands soil microbial communities from the Angelo Coastal Reserve, California, USA - 14_1009_12_40cm (SPAdes) (version 2) | ecosystem: Environmental > Terrestrial > Soil > Grasslands ...
GGCGGCGCGAAGCTGTGATTGAAGGTCTTGCAAACCTTTGCCGCGAAGCTCCGCCTGCCTCTTAAGGACCTTTTCCTTGGTCCGTGAAAGAACACAGTCGAGTCGGCGCAAGACCGTAAGCGGCAGAATGACGTCCTGGTACTTGCCTCGCTTGAAAGTATCGCGAATAAGATCCGCAACACCCCAGAGAAAGCTGACGATTTCGCTATGATTCATGGTCGCTACCTTGATGCCGGTTCATTTCCAAAAAGGCTTTTTTGCGAGGCTATCACGTTTGTTATTCTTTTCATTACTGCTCTTCCGTCGCAATTCGTCAAGGGTACATAGACTGAAATACTACGCGATTTGTCAGGCGGCGGGCCCTGCATGGCAAGCGAACCACGCATATGCGAACCAATACCGCATGCACGAACTTCTTCGGGGTAGACCCGAGTCGCGGCCGAACCTTCATCGATTCGCCTTCCTGTACCCCAACGCGTCTTGCGCGATGATGATCTTTTGGATATTCGAGGAGCCCTCGACGATCTGATAGGATTTGGCATCTCTGTAGTAGCGCTCGACGGGAAACTCGGTAGAGTAGCCGTAGGCGCCGAGGATTCTTAGGGCAGCATCGGCGGCGTACGCTGCGGCCTCGGCCGCGGTATATTTGGCGATCGACACCTCGAGATTGTTGAGCCGGTTTTGATCGGCGAGCCAGGCGGCCCGATGGACGAGGAGCCGCGCCGCTTCTTCGTGCACGATCATTTGTGCGATCAGATCCTGGTTCATCTGATACTGGCCGATCTTCTGACCGAATTGCTCTCGCTGATTGCAATAGTTCACCGCCGCTTCGCGTGCCGCACGCGCCAAGCCCACGGCGCCGGCAGCGCAGTTGAGCCGCGTTTGGTTCAGTTGCCACATGCAAACTTTGAAGCCATCGCCTTCTTTGCCAAGCAAGTTTTCAGCGGAAAGCGCGAAATTCTCAAAGGTCAATTCGCCGATGGGCGACGCATGCGCGCCCAACGTCTCGAGAGCGCGGCGAGTGATGCCTAGCCGATCGAAGTTTGCGTAGAACGCTGAGAGCCCACGGTGCTTCTGGCTTTTATCGGTATATGCATAAACCAATCCGCCGTCGGCCACCGGCGCGTTAGAGATCCACAGCTTTGTTCCGTTAATGAGGTAGTTGTCTCCTTTTCGCATGGCAGTGGTGCGGATGGCCGCGACATCCGATCCGGCGTCCGGTTCGGTAATAGCGAAACAACCGACCGATTCGCCGCGCACCAGCGGCGGAATCCATTTCTTTTTCTGTTCCTCGTCACCGAATTTCAGCAGTGCCAATGCCGGGCCGATTTGCATGTTGATGGCGACCCGCAGAGCGCTGTGAGCCCGAGCGACTTCTTCCGTGATCAGAGCAAGCGCGAGAAATCCCAAACCGTTGCCGCCGTACTCTTCCGGAATGACGGTTCCGAAAAATCCCAATTCGCCCATTTTGAGAAGCAAGTCCTTGCGGAAATTGCGCTCTCTGTCGTCCTTTGCCGCCGTCGGCGCGATCTCTTTCTCGGCGAACTCGCGCGCCAGATCACGCACCGCGACTAGTTCCTCTGACAATTCAAAATCCATTCTGCCTCCGTCTCAGAATAGGCGATAGGTAGGGGCGACCGGCCGGTCGCCCCTACAAAACCTTATGCCTTCTTCAACAATTCCCGTGCAATCACCAGCTTTTGTATTTCGGATGTTCCCTCGTAAATTCTCAACGCGCGGATGTCCCGATACAATCGCTCCATGATGTTTCCTACAACTAGTCCCGCGCCGCCATGAATCTGCAGCGCTTGATCAATGATCCGCTGCGCCGCCTCGGTGGCGAATAATTTTGCCATCGAGGACTTTTGCTTGGGGTCCTCGCTGCCGGAGTCGTGGGTCCAAGCCGCCTGGTAAACCAACAGTCTTGCCGCCTCCAACTCTGTCGCCATATCGGCGAGCTTGAACTGTATCCCTTCAAACTCAGCCAACGCTTGGCCAAATTGACGCCTGTCCTGACTGTAACGAATTGCCTCTTCGAGCGCCCTTTGGGCGAATCCCACGGCTGCAGCTCCCACCGTGCAGCGAAGAACATCTAAAGTGCCGAGCGCGACCTTGAGTCCTTCACCTTGGTTCCCCAATAAGGAATTCTCTGGGACGACGCACTCTTCGAACTCAATGACGCCGATGGAATGTGGCGATATCAGCTGGGTCTTTTCTCTAATAATCAAGCCAGGATCATCCGCTTCCACGACAAAGGCGCTGATACCTTTGCCCTTTTTTTCCGGCTCGGTGGAGGCAAAGACCACGTAGCTATCCGCAATGCCAGCGTTCGAGATGAAGCGTTTGACGCCTGTAAGATAATATTCTTTGCCCCGCCGGACGGCTCTCGTTTGTAGCGATGAAACATCAGATCCGGCGTCAGGCTCCGTGAGGGCAAAGGCGGCAATGGCTACTCCCTTGCCAATGGGCGGGAGATAGCGTTTTTGCTGCTCCTCGGTGCCGTATAGCGTAATCGGATAACTGCCCAACGCCTGCATCGCGAACATCGCATCGGTAAGCGCAGAGGCGCGCCCCAGTTCTTCCCTGAGTATACAAATGTCACGCGCTTGAACCTTTTCCCGCTGGCCTCCGAATCTCTTGGGAATAACGTAGGCTAGTATTTCCGACTGACCCAATAATCTCACGAGCCGGCGGGCTTCTTCTTCAACGTCACTGACCCGCCCATTGAGAGAATCCCAATTTGCTTGCACCCACGCGCGGACATGAGCGCGCAACGCCAAATGATCTTGATCGAAGAAGGGAGCCATCGATTTCATCCGACTAAGATTTATTGAAAACCGGCGCTCTTTTCTCCACAAAGGCTTTGTACCCTTCTCTAAAATCCGCCGTTTGCATGCAACGCGCCTGCGCCGCGGCTTCCAATTGAAGCGCCTCACCTAGATCCATGTTTGCCTCTCGTTTTACCAGCTCTTTGGTGACGCCCAACGCGTGCAGCGGAGCCTCCTTGAGCCGCGAGTTGGTAAGCTTCGTCCGTCAAAGCTTCGTGCTCCACCACTCGATTGGCCAGACCGATACGGTAGGCTTCCCGGGCGTCGATCGCATCTCCCAAGAACAGCAACTCGATAGCCCTTCCTTGTCCGACGATCTTCGGTAGGAGATAGAGCGCTCCCATGTCTGCTCCTGAGAGTCCCACTTTGGTAAAGAGAAAAGCGAATTTGGCTCGGTCCGATACAATCCTCAAATCACTGGCCAATGCCAACATGGCGCCGGCTCCGGCGGCGATGCCATTGACTGCGGCGATAACTGGTTTTTTAAGATTTCGCATGTTCTTAACGACGTTGCAGGTCATACGCGTGAAGCGATTGAGTTCTTCGGCATTCATGTCCATCAGCTTGCCGATGATTTCGTGCACGCTGCCACCGGAGCAAAAGCCTTTGCCCGTGCCCGTGATGATTACGACTTTGACCGAATCATCCTCTGCCAAGTCTTGGAAGAGTCGTTCCAGTTCCTCATAGGTCTGAAACGTCAGGGCGTTGAGTCTGGCCGGGTCGTTCAGACGGATCGTCGCAATACCGTCGCTAACTTCGTAGATGAAACTCGCGTAAGCCATAAGGTCCTCACGAATTCAACAGTCAAAACCCGAGACTCGAAACTCTCAGACCATCACCGCACCACCGTCCACATTGATCGCTTGTCCAGTCATGCCGCCAGCCTTGTCGGAGGCGAGCAGCAGCGCTAGTCCGGCGATTTCGTCCGGGTCTATCAGCCGATTTTGGGGTGAGCTGTTGGCAAAAATCTTAAGGATGTCTTCAATACTTTTCCCAGTCCTGTCCGCCATTCGCCGCGCGTTTTCGCGCGTCCGCTCGTCGTCGAGGTATCCCGGACAGATCGCGTTCACCGTGACTCCTAAACGCGCCGTTTCCAGCGCCAGCGCGCGCGTTAGCCCCAACACGCCATGCTTGGAAGCGGCGTATGCCGATACGTGGGAATAGGCGACTTTGGCCATGGTGGATGCGATATTGATGATCCTGCCCCAACTTAATTTGATCATGCCGGGAAGAAATACTTTGCAGCAGTTATAGGTGCCAGTCAGATTGGTTTTCAACGTTTCATTCCACAGACCGTCCGCCATTTCTAAAAAGCCCACCGCTTGGGCCATGCCGGCATTGTTAATCAAGACTTGAACGGTTCCTAACTCCCTCTTGATCTTGCTGTCGAGGGCTTCCACCAATTCCCTTTGAGTGATGTCGCATGGCAACGCCAGTATCTGGCCGTCGTTGCCGATTTCTGCGGCGGTGGCTTTCAATCTTTCTTTATTGCGGGCCGTGATGATGACATGGCTACCCTGCTCAACAAAAGCCCGCGCCAAAGCCCGTCCTAGGCCGCCGCTCCCGCCTGTCACCAAGACGATTTTCTCCTCCAGGCCGGTCACTTCGGCAGGATAACACATCCCGCGGATCGCAATCGAGGTGTCTTGGACCACTTGTCCTCGTCACTAGTTTTAGATAAAGGGATGGCAATCAATCTGCCCGGAGGCTTAACGGTTATGGCTATCGCCAGGTCGATCTTGTTTCTTTTTGTCCTTGTGATCCTACCACTCGCTCTTTCAGCCGACGAGAAGCTAGCGAAATCATTCACGCCAATCTGGCGTGATGCGCCGCTAACAGAAGGTGATACAGAGCTGGAGCGCCTCAACCGAGCCTTCGTCCAATTAGCAGACAATGCGCGGCCGGCCATTGTCCAGATTCGAGTCACGACTTTCCACGAGGCGAAATCGGGGGCAAACCCGGAGCAACCTTTCGGTAGTCGCGGCTCTGGGTTCATTATTGATCCCCAAGGCTACATCCTTACCGCTCAGCACGTCATCGATAAAGCTAAAGAGATCGAGGTCCGCCTCGCGGATTCACAGCGGCTCCCGGCGCGAATCGTCGCTGCGGATAGCCAAGTCGATCTGGCCATTCTGCAGATAGTCACGGAGCGGCCGCTCCCTTTCCTAGCCCTGGGCGATTCCGACAAAATTCGCGTTGGGGATTTGGCCGTGGTGTTCGGCTATCCCTTCGGTCGCGAAAGCTCGATGAATTTGGGAATCATCAGCCGCCCGGGTCGAAGCTATCCCGACTCGGCAAGTTATGAGTTCATTCAAACCGATGCTGGAGCCTACGCCGGCGGCAGCGGTGGACCTTTGTTGAACAGCAAGGGTCATATCATCGGGATGATCACCATGGCGTCGGAGAGAGGCAACATGGGATTCGCCACCCCGATCAATGTTATTAAGAAAATGATTCCCCGTCTGCTGGGCGGGGAGAAACTGGTATGGGGTTGGTTAGGAGTCCAAATGGCAGAAGTTTCCTTGGATCAAGCGAAAACCCTGGGCCTTCTACTCTTAAAGGGAGTCGTCGTACGCTCCGTACTGCCGGGTCAGCCGGCGGCGCGGGGCGGCATTCTAAAGCAAGACATCATCTTGTCGGTGAATGACACTCAAGTCGGCAGCCCGCGCGATGTCCTGCGTATGATCGGCGGGTTGGAAGCGGGGAGAGTGGTGAAGTTGACCATCCTGCGGCAAGGAAAAACCCTTCATCTATCCGTCCCCTTGGGAACCAAACCCGAATCGCTTAAAGAACAGCGCGGATAAACCGATTTATTCTTCTTTTGCAGTGGCGTGTTTCTCAGTTCCCGCCGCTGCAAACTGCTTTTGTTGCTCTGAGTACTGCAGCAATTTCTTTTGGACGCGGTCATTGATGGACCCCGCTGGATAGTGGCCCTCGCTGTTCCGTTCCCCTGCCGGAACCCCCGTTAGGACTTCGATGCCTTCGTCGGTGGTACTCACGGCATAAATGTGGAATTTTCCCTCTTTCACAGCATCGACGACGTCCGGTCGTAGCATCAGATTCCGCAAGTTAGAGCGGGGCATAAGCACACCTTGCTCTCCCGTGAGTCCTTTGAGCCGACAGACGTCGTAGAAACCTTCGATCTTGTAATTGATACCGCCGATGGCCTGGATTTCGCCGTTCTGATTGACCGAGCCAGTGACGGCGATTCCTTGCTTGATGGGCATTTCAGACAGACTCGAGAGGATAGCATAGAGCTCCGTGGACGAAGCGCTGTCACCGTCCACACCATCGTAGGATTGCTCGAAGCAAACACTGCTGGAAAGCGATAGCGGTCGCTCTTGCGCGTACTTACCGCCTAAGTAGCCACTCAATATCAAAACCCCTTTGTCGTGAGTCTTGCCGCTCAGCTTGGATTCCCGTTCGATGTTGACGATCCCGCCGCGCCCCAGGAAGGTCTTGGCCGTGATCCGCGACGGTTTGCCGAAGCTGAAATCGCCCATCTGGTAGACAGCCAAGCCGTTCACCTGTCCGACGACAGAGCCGTCGACGTTCACCAATACGGTCCCCTCGCCGATCATCTCCTGCAAACGCTTTTCGATGAGGTTTAATCTGAACGTCTTCTCGACAATGGCCCGCTCCACATGTTTTTCGGAAACAAGTTCGGCGTTCTCTTTACCGGCCCAATAGTCGCACTCGATCAGCAAGTCCACCATGTCGCTGAAACGAGTGGAGAGTTTGTTCTGATCTTCGACGAGCCGCGCACAATGCTCAACGACCCGCGCGACACCGGTGGAATCAAAGTGACGCAGTCCATCACGGTTACAATAATCGCTGATGAAACAGGCAAACGCCACAATGTTCTCCACGGATCGATCGATCTCGAAGTCGAAGTCAGCTTTCACCTTGAAAGTTTCGCGGAAATCGGGGTCCATCGCCGAGAGAGTGCGATAGAGATACGGATCGCCAATCATGATGATTTTTGTATCTGTTGGAATCGGCTCCGGCCGCAGACCTTGAGGAGCCATCCAGCCAAAAAACGTGGCGGGTTCTTCGATTCTTAGTTCACGGTTCTTGATCACCCTCTGCAGGGCCTCCCAAACACCCGGATTGGCAAAGACATCTCTGTCGTAGAGGACGAGGTAACCGCCATTAGCTTTGCTGATGGAGCCGGCCTTGATCAAGGTAAAGTCGGTGATGAAACCGCCTACCATCGGTTTTTTCTCTACCACCCCAAAGAGGTTATGATAGGCGGGATTGGTTTCGATGATGATGGGAGATCCTTGGGTGTCGCTGTTGTCAACAAAGACATTGACCCGGTAAGGAAGAAATGGATCGGCAGGCGGCTCGGCCATCTGGATTTGCGTCATCTGACCTAGGTTTGGAGCAGCGTCGGTACCCTTGAATCGCTGCAGATTCTTCAGGATATGGTCGCGCACTGCGTCGAAATAGCTCAGAATTTTGGGATAATCCTGGTATCTCTCTCTGAGTTCTGCCAGCGGAATCCGCACCAGATATTCGCCTGCCTGGGTTTCGATCGCCACTAACTTTTCGTTGATTTCTCGCTCGAGCTTCTTTCCCTCGCGCAGTGCCGCCTCGACTTTTTCTTCAATCTCGCTCCGCCTTTTTTCCAATGCCTTTTTTGCCGCGGTCGATAAGGCGAGATACTCGGCCTCTTGCATCGGCTTGCCATCTTTCGTGGGGATCAGCATGATTCCGGATGGCGATATCCGCAGCGATAATTCGTTTCTTCTCGCTTCCTCCATCAACCCCTCCATCATCTCTTGTTGCTTTCTCTGCAGCTGCTCGATCATTCCTTGGCGCTGGTGGGCAAAGTCTTCACTCTCAAACGTTTTCTTGGCTTCGCGTTGCAGAGTTTGGACTAGCCGCTCCATATCCGTTTTGAGGTTCTTTCCCCAACCGCGGCGAATCTTCAGAGCCTGAGGCCTATCGGGATCGCTGAAGTTGTACACATAACACCAGTCCTCGGGGGAGGCAGAATCAGCTTCTGGCGCGGCTCGTTTGCTGGTCACTTTCTTGAGGAATGCCTGATGATGCTGGTCTTGCCGGTGCCAGTGAGTCCGGTGACAAAGATATTGAACCCAGGCTTGTTCACGCCAAGACCAAACTCAATCGCGCGAATGGCTCGCTCCTGACCGATAAAATCCTCTAGTGGCGTCATCTCTGCCGTGCAAGTGAATGGAAGGAAAGAGAGATCGCAACGCCAGCTTAGTTTCTCCGCCGCGACTTCAAATTGAGCCGTCATCAGGGTCTCCTCATGTTGTTTATTAGAACAGAGGATATGGGCTAGGCTTTTGGTCGTCAACCCCGCGGTTGCTCCCGATTCGACGCTATTGAAAACGCGACCGCACTCTTTATAATCCTTGAATGATTCATGGGGCTGGCAAACTTCGTCGGTGGCCCATTTCCGGTGCCTGGTTCCTCTCGGTATTAATCGTAATCAACGGCTGCAGTTCCTTCGTTCCACCGAGTCTACCATCGCTTCCTTCCTTAGGTCCTCCCACCGAGGACGACGAAGTAAGAATCAGTCGCGAGTTTCGTCGTGAGGCCAAGAAGCAGTTTAAGTTCGTCAACAATCCCGAGGTGGAACGGTATATGGATCGTATCGGGCAACGGATTCTCTCGGCCATGGGCCCGCAACCCTTTGATTACCGCTTCTTTGTGGTCGAAGATTCTCAACTCAATGCTTTTGCCGTCCCCGGTGGAACTATCTACATGTACAGCGGGCTTATAGAAAGGGCGAAAAGCACCGACGAAATAGCCGGCGTGCTGGGACATGAGATTACCCACATTAAGGGCCATCACATGGCTCGCTCGTCCGGACCCGACGCGATTTCCGTCCTAAGCCTTTTGAGTATGGTGTTGCTGGCGCGTAGTGGGTCGGGTGCCCAAGCGGCGGGCGCGGTTGGCCAAGCCGTTTCAGCCACTCGGCAAATCGCTTACAGCCGGCAGTTGGAAATGGAAGCGGACACCCTGGGCGTAAGATACATGGCAGCGGCAGGTTACGACCCGAAGGGCTCGTTAGGATTTCTCAAAACGTTAGATCAAGAGCGAGCCTTGAGTCCCGTCGACGTCCCGCCCTATCTGATGACCCACCCGATCAGCCAGGAACGGGTGGCAAATATGGAACAGGTTCTCCGCTCCCTGGGGAAAACCGAAGTCAGATCCGAGCAGCCGGACCCGCTTAAGAAAGTGCAAATTATCATCCGGATGGAACGCCATGACGGCGATGTCGTCGTTGGCGAGTACGAGAAGCTCGTGCGGCAAAATCCGCAAAGCGCCGAACTATTGCAGCTACTCGGTTTTGCGCAGCAACTCAAGGGACAATTGGCTGAAGCTCAGAAGAACTATGAGAAAGCTCAGCAACTTAACCCGAATAACGCGGGGCTTCAGCGCGATCTCGGTCGGCTGTATACACAACTGGGAAATACCGCCTCGGCCGGACCGGCATTCGACCGCGCCTTGGCGCTGGAGCCTAAAGAGGCCCTGACCTATCTTTATCTCGGTGAGCTGTTTGAGAAACAAGGAGATCTGCGAAGCGCCGCTGGCGCTTATCTGAATGCCAACAATTTCTCGCCTCTATGGGACAAGCCGCCGTACCGGCTCGGAGTTGTCTATGGCAAGCTAAACCGGCTCGGCGACGCATATTATTATCTCGGCCGCTCTTTTCTCCTCCAAGATGAAGATCAAAAAGCGATCGCCGACTTTGAGAGGGCTCTCAAGCTTGTCGGCGAGAACTCCCCACGAGGCCAGCTAATCAAGGAAGAACTAACAACTCTTCGAGCAAGAAGAAGATAGGCTACTCTTGCTCACTGATGGCAGGGAAAGAGATAACTTTGTCGCGGGTCGGCTGGATAAACTTGTTTTCCCGCTTTACCAGTACTTCGCGAAGATAATCGGGATCAAATCCCAAAAAATCACAAATATTGGTGAAAGAAAAAAGCCAATCCGTGCTTTTGTCCTGGACCCATTCTAGGGCATTCTGATAGTGGCTCTGTCCCGAACTGCTGCCAGTGCCACGGTACTTATCGAGACACTCGACGGCGTCTTTAAGAATAGCGATCATTAGCCTTTTTTCCCCTTCGAGCGTTCGAGGCAACCCTTTCGTCCCGTAGAACTGCGATGGCAAAAAGATATCGGGTTCCAGAATCCTGGCTAAAAAATCATCGTACATGTGTGGAAGGCTCCTGGTGAGATGGAATTGCGTTTTTTACCACACGCCTTACCAAGTTGCAATAAAAAAATAGGGCAGGATTTCCTGCCGAGATTAAAAAAGTCACAAGAAAATATATCGTGCCCGCAGGTTGCGTAATTTCTTTAGCTAAACCCGGAACTTGGCGATGGGAAGTCCGCGCGAAGTCCTTCGACGGGGCCGTTTCCCTAGGGGTAAGCCAAAATCCTTCGGAAAATATCAAATACCTTCCATCAGTCTCGCCAGTTTCGTTTTGGCGACATTGTGGTCCCAGATCTTCTGAACCACCGAGTCCTTCCGCCGACCTTTCATGACCCGCTGCGTTTCGTCATCGGTATAGACCCGTACTGGACCCAGAAGGGAGGCCTGGTAGAATCTCACCGCCGCTTCCTCGAGATCGACACATGCCGCAAAAACCCACTCGATGGTTTGGCCCACGACCATGGAGCCATGGCCGCGAAGCATCACTGCATCGCCTTTTCCGAGTGTCCTGGCGACTGCATCGCCTTGCTCGATGGTGTGGATCAGCGCGGGATCCATATAGACGGGCATCGGACCTGGACCAAAGAAGGCGCCTGGATTGGATGAGGCGGGATAAAAAGGCTTGTCCACCATACTGAGCGTGGCAACCATATGGTTATGTAAATGCGCCACGCTCTCGATATCACTTCGCGCCTTGTATGCACGCGCGTGCATGAAGACTTCCGAAGGAGCCTTATATTTTCCTTCCACTGACTTTCCATCAAAGTCGGCGACTACCATATCATCCGCCGCAACCGTCGCGCGGCTAACGGGATGAGGAAGGATAAAAAAGTGATCGCTCCCTGGGATTCGCGCGCTGATATGACCGCTGTGGTCCACTAGCTGAGCGTTAAAGAGCATACGAGATGACATTGCCAACTTTTTCTTAAGATCGTTTAATTCGGACACAGAGAGTTCCCTCTTTCTTTCTACATTCCTCAATAAATGCGCGCTATCATACCCTTTGAAGCTCCGCCGTCGCAACTCCTTATATTGCTCACCATAAATTGGACTCTAGTGTGGTGGCTCCGAAGTTCGCTGAATAATTCTGGTGTCATTCCGGCCAACCCCGGATCAGAGTCCGGGGTAGCGCGAGCCGGAATCCAGGAATTTCAAAGACTTCTGGATACCCTAAATTCACAAACGAAGTGCAACACCTTTTGTATAAGGTGTTGCGATGGGACAAAAATATGAACAGCTTTCGTTGGAACAACGTTGCACGATTGCCCGGTATAGCCAAGCCGGGAAAACAATCCGCAAAATCGCGGCAGCTATGGATCGCGCG
>Ga0209160_1004338_pt1 | contig 11334 bp, 12 predicted proteins | sample GraSoiAngelo_153_FD_186167 | JGI IMG/M metagenome (GOLD analysis project Ga0209160, IMG submission 186167) | Grasslands soil microbial communities from the Angelo Coastal Reserve, California, USA - 14_1009_12_40cm (SPAdes) (version 2) | ecosystem: Environmental > Terrestrial > Soil > Grasslands ...
AAATGCACCAAGTATAACGACTCTTCCTCTGCTAACCAATTCAACAGCTAACGGGTTCTATAGAACTAAAAAACCTTCTCAGAACTACTACTGTTAATTTTACGGGAGTTTGTTCTACGTGTTAACTAGCGGGAGTTTGAAAAACTCCCTCAAAATTAACAGAACTTGATAAGATTTATCTTATAAATCAAGAAAGTTTTGTGATGAAAGAAAAAAGAAGTAAATGCACAGAGTACCTAAAACTAAACAAAAATCTCTTTATTGCTTATACTACAGCATTCATTATTGCTACCATAACAGCACAGCTGTTTTCAAACTCGATTAACTATCTTAATACATCTGTTACAATGCTAACGGAGAATTCGGCGTATTTTTCTGCTTTTGGCTTACTGCATTCTATTGATAATAGGAAAAAATATCGGATTGAAACAGGGGAAATAGACTGGTCTAGATTAAGAAAAGATCTAATCAAGATCTTAACATCCCTTGGTATTGGAGAAATTGTTTATACTATACTGCGATGGTTTTCGCAATATTACCTGCTAACTCTAAATTACCAACCATATCTTGCTTCCATGATATCAGACTCTATCTCTTTTATGATTTACTTGGTAGTAGTTAATTTGTCTGTTAAAATGACGAAGCTTTTCTAATTTGATAATATTGCAAAAGTAGTGATCCTGAACTAGCGGGTGTTGGTTGCAACATACTCCGCACTTAAATAACTTGTATACGATAATGCGCTATGAGTCAAACAACTCAATCGTCAAATATAGAGAAGAACAAGCAGTTGGTTCGCAACTTTGTAGAAGATGTCTTTAACAGACACGACATGGCAGCAGTTGACAAGTACATGGCAGGAGGAGAAGGCTTCAAGCAGTATCTTGGTGGATTCTTTCCAGGGCATCCAGATTCTCGAACTACAATAGATCATATTGTTGGCGAAGGTGACAAGGTGTTTGTAATGTTTACTACTAAAGCCACGAATAAACAAACAGGCAAAAGAATTACTAAAAATCTGCCGACCTATATAGAATTGAGAATGGTATGTTTGCAGAACATTGGGATGTAGTATAAGCTTCAGGATTCCCTAATAGAAAAATCTCTGAACTATAAACAACCGTAAGTTAACACCTCACAAAAACTCCCATAAAATTAACAATAGCTCAGAACTTCAGAACCGAATAGATATTACTTGTAATAGCAGAATACCAGCATGCCAATTTTTGATGCACTACTAATTTGGGCACATCTTGTTTCTGCTTCCATTTGGGTAGGAGGTTCAATTTTTATTGGAATTGTCTTAGCACCACTACTGAAGACAATCTCAGAGTCAGTAGAAGAAAGAGTAGCAATAATGATTCGGGTGGGAAGAAAATTTAATAAGATTGCAATTCCTTCCTTGGCAATTTTGATTGCCACAGGACTTTATAACACATCTAACATTCTAAGCAGACCACAATTCTTGCTTTCTACAAATTATGGGATAATACTTGTGATAAAGATAATTCTTGTAGTTTCCTTGATTGTGATGTTTATTATTCATGTTAGGATGGTTCGATCTGAAATTGAAAAAAAGATTGAATCAAAACAAATGTTGCCAGAAATAGTCCAGAAACTTCGTTCAAAAATAATTTCACTTGGCAGAATTATGGTGTTTGTATCTGTAGCTATACTGTTTATGGCAGCATTACTGCGCTCTGGCATCTGAATTTCCCTTTATTCTGACCTCAAAACCATCATCTAGCTTTCCTATTCCGTACTTGCAGTTTGTAATGTTTGAAGTTACAAAGAGGTTTGTCTCTAAGTGTTTTGTAATTTTTTTTACTCTAAAAACAGAGGTCTCACTAGTCAAAGCCAATGGAATTACTAGCATATCTGAAAGAAAGAGGTCTACTCCTAAATCTGACTCTAAAAATCTGTTTGCTACAATCTGGCCGATTCCTTTCATACCTTTGTTATATATCGCATCAGAACCTATAATCGAGTTACCGTCATGTGCAAAAGCTAAAAGTGAACATCCTTTGTCTAATGCTGGCTCTTCTTTTATCTCGTAATCACAAGAAAGTCCGTGGTTTTCAAGAATTTTTTTGACTTCACTTACCTCATCTTCTATTGATTCTTTTGAGATCATAGAATATGAACAGAAAATCTTTACAGAACTTGTAGTTCTTTTTAGTAAAGAAATAGGTTTGATTTTTTCACAAGGCGAAACTTGGACATCCACAAGGCCACCACCTTTTGGATAATATCCTCGTTTTTTAATATCAATGGAAAAATTAATTCCAATTCTGGAATAAGCTTCCCGTAAAACAAATTTGGTATAGTTACTTGTAGGACTCCATGCAACATCTGTGCCACCCACTATTGACAATTTCAAATTTTTTTTCGAGATAGCTACTGCCGGAATTAAGACCTGTAAAATTAATGGAATGCTTCCTGCAGTTCCAACATTTTCTTTTAAAGCGGTGTCACTAATCTTAGAAGGAAAAAATCTAAACGCAGTTGATCCAATATGTAATCCATCCACTTTGGCATTACAAATTTTTGCAAGAATTTTAATCCCAGTAAGATGTTGTGGTCTTAAACCAGGAACGTCTCTATTTTTGCGTATGTTTTCAATCTCTATTGGTTTTCCAGTTATTGATGAAAGTGTTACAGCAGTTCGAATTATCTGTCCCCCGCCTTCTCCATACGACCCATCTATTTTTAGCGGCTTCATAACAGTTGAATTGCCTAGAAGTATAAGTAATGATAGTTTTTTAAAGAATTAAAATCAATTTTTGTCATGAATGGTCTTTTAATTGGCAGGTTTCAACCTTTTCATAAAGGACATCTTACGGCAGTAAATTTTGGGCTGTCTCAAGTAGAAAATCTTTGGATAGGAATAGGCAGCTCAAATAAAAGCAATGAAAAAAGAAATCCGTTTTCTGATGATGAAAGAAAGGAAATGATCCTATCTTCTTTAGATAAATCAGTCTTAAGCAGAATTCGGGTATTTTACATTCCAGACATCGGCGATCATGAAAAGTGGACATATCATGTTGACTCTATTGTGCCAAAGTATGATATCGTATTCTCAAATGACGATTTTACTACAACGCTTTATCAAAAGCGTGGAATCAAGGTAATTCAAGTACCTCTGTTACAAAGAGAAGTGATCTCTGGAACCAATATTCGTGAAATGATTGCAATGGGAAAAAATTGGATGGAACTTGTGCCAGAGGGAACTAAAAAAGTACTATTAAAAATAGATGCAGAAAGACGACTCTCAAAAATTCTTTAATTATAAATAGCGGTTCCTAATCGTTAAAGATTGGAGAATTTATTTGGAATATTTGGTTATGTTGCCGGGCCCAACAAACGTTCCGGAAAGAGTTACCCGTGCAATGTTTACTCCTATAATAAATCACAGGAGCAAGGATTTTGTTAAACTATACACTGATGTTATAGAAAAAACACAGAAGGTCTTTCAAACCTCAAATGACATTGTTGTACTTACTGCATCAGGAACTGGAGCAGTAGAAGCATCAGTTGTAAACCTAATAAAAAAAGGAGACAAAGTAATAATTCCTGTAAATGGAGAATTTAGCAGCAGACTAGCAACAATGCTAGAATGGCAGGGAGCAAACGTTATCAGACTTACAACTCCTTTTGGAGAGAATGCAAGTTTTGATCAAGTAAAAGAGGCCTTTGACAACAACAAGGACGTAAAGGCATTCTATGTAGTCTATAATGAGACATCAACCGGAACACAGGTAAAATACCTAGACAAGATCTCAAAACTTACCTCAAGAAATGACTCGTACTTTGTAGTGGATGCTGTCTCAATACTTGGTGGCGAAGAATTACCTGTAGATAAATGGGGGGTAGATATCTGCATTGCAGCAGGACAAAAGGCAATGGCTGCACCTCCTGGAATTTCACCAATATCAATTAGTCCAAAGGCAAAAAAACACATGATTGCAAATCCGCCTCCAACTTTCTACTTTAACTTGGCAAGATACTTCAAATATTATGATGATAACAAAGAAACTCCATTTACACCAGCACTTCCACTTCTTTACGCATTCAGAGAAGCACTTGACATTATTCTAGAAGAGGGAATGGAAGCAAGAATAAAAAGACATAGAATTTGTTCTGATGCATTTTATTCAGGCCTCAGTGCAATGGGTCTTAGTCCATTTGCAAAACCAGATGCAAGATCTACTGTTGTAATTGCACTAAACTATCTGCAAGGACTAGAAGACAAAACATTTAGATCAACACTTTCAGAAAAATTCCGGGTACTTGTAGCAGGTGGATTTGGCGAGCTAAAAGGAAAAGTATTCAGAATAGGATGTATGGGTGAAGTTCACAGATATCACGTCATGAGAACAATCTCTGCAATCTCTTCAACTCTTGATATGATGGGATACAAGACAAATCCAGAAGCACTCAAAGTAGCTGAAGAAAAACTAAAAGCGCTTTAACTCCATGTTAACTTAATATAAGGAATTCCAAGCACCGATCACATTGACTTTCCAAAAGGGTACACTAGTCTTAGTGGATTACACTGCAAAGGTAAAAGACACTAACGAAGTTTTTGAAACAACTAGAGAAGCTGATGCCAAAGCAAATTCAATTCATGACACTAATAAAAGATATCAACCAAGACTAATCTCAGTTGGAGAGTCATGGGTTCTCAAGGGACTAGATGACGCATTACTTGACACCAATGTTGGCGACAAGCTCACTGTAGAGGTTCCACCTGAAAAGGGATTTGGCTCAAGAGATCCTGCTAAGGTTCGTATGATTCCACTTAGAAAACTAGGTGATGATGCCGAAAAAGTTTCAGTTGGTGATACAATAGAAATTGATGAAAGAACTGGAATTATTAGATTTATTGGGTCTGGCAGAGTTCAAGTAGATTATAACCACAGATTTGCTGGCAAGACAATACTTTATGATGTTAACATAGTAAAATCTCTTAACACTGACGAAGAAAAGATCATGGGCCTCTTAAAGAGAAACATACCAGTTGAGGACTCTAAGTTGAAATTTGAAGTAAAAGGTTCTGTACTTGATGTAACCGTTCCAGAGGAGATACTTATGGCCGAAGGACTAAGTACAATAAAACGCATTATAGCAAACGATATTTTCAAGTTCGTAAATAAACTAGAAAAGATCAACTATATCGAAACGTACAACAAGAAAACCGAAAAACCAGAAGCCAAACCTGCTGCAGCAAAGCCAGCTGAAGCTAAACCAGCGGAAAAGCCAGCACAACCAAAGGCTGCCTAAATCTACAAAACACCAGTACTCTTTGCAAGTGCAATAGCTTTTTCGTTAGTCATTTTTACTTGGTTTAAAATTGTATATCGTTCTGGTCTAAGTGACTGTGCAATAGAAAGAGCTTGTGCAAGAGTTTTTGGTTTTAGACCTATTTGCTTTGCAGTAGTTGGTGCTCCTACATTTTTTAGCATTTGAACAATTTTTTTCCAATCCTGACCTTGCAATTTCGAAATCAAAATAGATCCAATTCCACATTTTTCTCCATGTAATCCAACACCAGGTTCCAAATAATCAACAGCATGAGAGAAGAGATGTTCTGCACCAGAACAGGGTCTGCTACTTCCAGCAATACAAGCAGCAACACCAGAACTAATCAAAGCTTCTACTATCATTCTGACATCTGGTCTTTTTTTGAAATTCTTTGAATTTTCAATTACTATCTTTGCACTCATTGAAGCAAGATTTGCAGCATAAGTGCCAAAATATTCTCCAACATTATCTCTTGCAAGTTCCCAATCCCTTACCGCAGTAACTTTTGCCATCAAATCTCCACATCCACTAGCTAAGAGTCTTCTTGGCGCCTTCTTTAGGATCTCAATATCAACAAAGACTCCAAGAGGAGCTGTTGCTATAATAGAATATGGTTTGTCTCCACGTATTGAAACAAAGGGACTTGCGATTCCGTCATGTGATGCCGAGGTTGGAATGCTGACAAAAGATTTTTTCAAAGTAAATGCAGTCATTTTTGCAATATCGACTGATCTCCCCCCACCAATTCCTATTATTAGATCACTTTTGTCCTTCTTTATTTCATTTATTGTTTTTTGAACAGCTTTTGTGTCATTGCTTATGCTAATATGCCAGATATTTTTTATTTTAGAAGCTGCAAGCGAGTCTGCAACTTTTTTGTATGTTATTTTTCTTACTCGGTCACCAGAAACCACTGAAACCTTTTTTGGATTAGCAAGATCAGCTACAAACTTTCCAATATCTTCAATGTTATTTTCACCAATGACTATTTTTCTTGGAAGCTCCATTACATGGGAAGGCATGGACTTTTGATGAAATCTCATTATTTATCAATCTCCCGTTTTGCCTAACACAAAGTTATTTAAACGGGTATTATCCTATTCTAGTCATCTTAAATTAAGGAGAATGTTATTTGTCAGACTATGTTGAACAGCATACATTACATGGAACAACTACGGTAGGAATTTCCTGTACCGACGGTGTAGTATTGTGTGCAGACACGAGGGCAAGCGCAGGTTATTTTATAGCAAATAACAACACCATGAAGATACAAAAAATCGACAAGCATGCAGGAATGACAATTGCTGGTGGTGTTGCAGATGCGCAAAATGTTACTGACATGCTAAGATATCATTCTAACATACACAGAATAGAAAAACAAGAATATCTTCCGATAAAGTCTATTGCAAGACTTGCTTCACTGATATTTTTCCAGAACAGATACTATCCCTTTATTGCAGACATTCTTGTTGGAGGATATGACAATCTTGGACCATCACTATACAACATAGACATGTTTGGCTCCCTTGACAAGAAAACCTTTGCGACCACAGGAAGCGGTTCTCCAGTTGCATACGGCCTTTTGGAAAACGAGTACCGAGATGGACTCTCTGTTGAAGGTAAGGTAATTGCTTTACGAGCTGTAAAAGCTGCAATAACAAGAAACATTGGAACAGGAGACGGAATAAATGTAGCAATAATAGATAAGAATGGATATCGTCTCTTAACAAAAGAGCAGAAAAAAGCCATCATTACACTTTAGTGAATTTTAGTTGCAAAGAAAACAACAACAACGTGAGATATCGTCAGCCTCAAACATAATGGGCACAATACTGCAAAGTATCCCAAAAGAGGCCGATGTTACCAAGATAGATTATGAGGGTCCACGAATTGCAATCTATACAAAAAAGCCCCGCTATCTGATGGAACACAACGAAGTAATCTCAAACATGGTAAATGTGATAAAAAAGAGAATCGTTGTAAGAACAGAAGAATCCATAAGAAAATCCGAAGAAGAAGCAAGACAAATTCTAACTCAAGCAATGCCAAAAGACGCAGATCTGCGTGGTACCTTTTTTGATACTGCCATAGGCGAGGTCACACTTGAGGTAAAGCGACCGTGGCTTTTGTACAATACTGAAGCATTCAACATGGCCGACGTTGTTGAAAAGACTGGTTGGAGATTGCGAATAAGAAAAGCTACTGCCAATCAATCACAAACAATACAAACCATAAACTATAACCTGAAGATCTCATCTTCAGAGCGAAGTAAGCACCTCAAACAAGTTGGCGAAGAAATTTTTAGACCAAAACTTTCAGAGGCTGCCGAAGTTTCTCTTCTTACATTGGGTGGATTTAGCCAAGTTGGCAGATCTTGCATGCTTTTGACAACACATGAAAGCAAAATTTTGATAGACTGTGGTGTCAACCCAGGTGCCAGAAATCCACAAGAAGCATATCCAAGACTTGATTGGACTAATATTACACTAGATGAGCTTGACGCAGTTGTAATCAGTCATGCACATCTTGATCACACAGGTTTCTTGCCTGCGCTTTTCAAATATGGTTACAAAGGACCAGTTTATTGTTCTGAACCAACTTTACCCATGATGAATCTAATCCAGCTTGATGCAATCAAGGTCGCCGCTGCTCAGGGAAAAATCCCATTATACTCTGAAAGAGATGTCAAGCAGCTCATGAAACAGACCATAACACTTCCATATGGAACGGTAACCGACATTTCTCCAGATATTAAACTCGTTCTATCTAATGCAGGCCATATCTTGGGTTCTGCTTCTTGTCACTTCCACATAGGAAACGGTGACCACAACTTTGTCTATACTGGAGACCTAAAGTATGGTAAGACAATACTTCTTGAAAGCGCCTCTTGGAACTTCCCACGTGTTGAGACCCTTCTAATAGAGAGTACCTATGGTGCAAAAGAGGACATACAGCCAACACGAGAAGAAGTCGAGGCCGTATTTATCAAATCGGTTAATGAGACACTACGAAATAGCGGCAAGGTACTAATTCCAATACCGGCAGTTGGCCGTGCACAGGAACTTATGATGGTAATAGATCAATACATGAAAGCAGGGCAAATAGTAGAATCTCCTGTGTTTATGGAAGGAATGATCCAAGAAGCAACCTCAATTCATGAAGCCTATCCAGAATATCTTGCACGTGAATTAAGACAAAAGATCTTGGAAACAGATGACAATCCATTTGATTCTGAATATTTCACAAACATTGAACATGCAGATGCAAGAGAAGAACCATTGCGTGAAGGTCCGTGTATAATAATTGCAACATCTGGAATGCTTGAAGGAGGACCTGTCTTAGAATATTTCAAAAACATTGCACCTATTCAGAAAAATAAAATTTTGTTTGTTTCATATCAGGTTAACGGAACTATGGGAAGAAGAGTACTTGATGGAGCAAGACAAGTTTCAGTCGTTGGAAAAGAAGGAAAGATCGAAGTAATTAACATAAACTGTTCTACAGAAAAACTAGATGGTTTTAGCGGCCATAGCGATTACAATCAGTTAATGTCATTTGTACACAAGCTGCGACCAAAACTGCGAAGAGTGATCGTAAATCACGGCGAAAGAAGAAAATGTGAAAACCTTTCTGCATCAATTCACAGAATGTTTAGAATTGCTACTGCTTGTCCTCAAGTGCAAGAAGGAATAAGACTACTTTAGATCGTATTCTGCTCTCCAGATCTTAACACCTGGAGGAGTTACAATAATTCTTTCTTCTCCCAATCTTGCAATGTCTGCATCATGAGTTTTTGCTATTGCATAAATTTCTTCAACAACCTTTCGTAGATCATCTACATTTTTTTGTGCAAGTGGGGTGACCCTTAACACCAGAATCATATTTTTTTCAATGTCCTCTTTTACTGAATGGACATCGCTAGTGTCCCTTAGTGTAATGGCCTTCAAGTAAGTGGGTGCCTTTTGGGTCTGCATCTAGAAGTAATGTGATGTACTCCCTCAAAAAGTCTTGTCTGTAAAACGCAATTGACTAGCAAGCTTGTACGGCTAAATTCTGTACTGTTGATAAGAAGACTCGTTTACTGGCATTACTGAAATTTCTGATTTTGCGTCATTTTTTTGTGTTACCACAACACTAGCAATATCTTTTGGCGCATCAGAGTATCGTAGTGTGATAGCTGCAGCTAATTCAAGAAAGTTTTGAGAATTTTCTCCTCGTACCAGTGAAACAGGTCCAACATGGTCTCTTGTTTCAAGTAATACATTACCATCAAGTGCCAAAGCTTTTAGCAATTCATTTTCGTCTTGGTTTCTTCCAACAACAAATTTTGTTTTTTGATCAAACCTGAAATGTCTTCCAATTTTTAACAGATCAATATCATTTGTAGTAGGAGTCTCTACATGTTTGAAGAGATCTTTAGCTCGAATTGCAAACTTTGGATCTGTTAAAAGACAGCCCCCACCTGCATTTGGCGGATTTTCAATTCCAAACTCTTGTGCCATCTTTAACTGATCCTTTCTTGATCGACCTCTGATTTTTCCAAGATCTTCTCTTTTTATCAAACCATTTAGTTCTGGTTCAGTTGGTGGAAGCAATGCTGCTGAAAGCGGTCTTACTATTTTTCCTTCAAGACCTGACTCTTTTTCAATTGTTCTAAGAGCTGGACCGTGTTGACTCATTGGCCTCTGGCCTAAAACTTCACCTGAAATTATAAATTCTGCACCGATCTCTTTCATGCGCTTTTTTCCTACCTCAAACATCATTGCTCTGCAATCAATGCATGGATTCATCCCTGATCCGAATCCATGCTTTGGATGCTTTAGCATCTCAATGTAATCGTCGCCAAGATATACTGTTTTTAGATTTACACCTAGATTCTCTGCGGTTTCTCTTATTTCAAATCCGCATCCTCTTCCACAATCAAAATCACAAAATGGTGTCTTGATCGCTACAGCTTCCACCTCAAATCCTTGCTTTTGCATCATTTTTATCGCTAGTCTGCTGTCCAAACCGCCTGATAACAACGCAACAACTTTCTTTTTTTCTTCCACGCAAAAAACACCCGTTTCCGGATATCTAAACCTTCCAGCAAACATAAATGGAGAATTTGTTGATTTTTTGTATTGCAAAAACGTAGGCAAAACCTTCTGAAGTTTTGTAACAAAATCGGATGTGATACTATAGTAGCATTTGAGCCTGAGAACCTCTTTTACATGACTGGCTTTTGGGGTGAGGTCATAGGGGTACTGGACAAGAACGGTACTACCATCGTATCCCCGGAACTTGAGATGGGTCGTGCCAAAGAAGAGTCAACTGACTGTAAGATAGTAAAATCAGAGCGTGGCAAGGGCGCACTTTCTACCCTTGTTGGACTGCTAAAGGGCAAGAAGGTATGCACAGACAGTAACAATTATGATGTTATCAAGACACTCAAAAAATCTATTCCTAGTGTGAAATCAACTACTGACCCATTTTACCGTGCAAGAGAAATTAAAGATTCCAGGGAAATTAGCATCCTAAAGAAAGCATCTTCAATCTTGGATGAAATGTATGAGCTTTGCGTTGATGAAATCACAATAGGACAGTCAGAATCTGAGCTTCAAACCATCTTAATGTCATATGCAATGGAAAAAGAAGCCTTTGCGACAGGATACAAGTCAACCCTTAACCCACTGATAATAGCAGGTGGACCAAACAGTGCACTACCACATGCTCAAGTAACAAAAAGAAAATTTGCAAAAGGAGACATGATAGTAGTTGATCTTACATTACGATACAAGGGATATGTCTCTGATGCGACAAGAACTTTTGGACTGGGATCTGTTTCAAGTGAGGCAAAAAAGATCTATGAGATAGTAAAGGAATCACAAGAAGCAGGTCTCAAAGCTGTAAAACCCAAAGTTTCTTGCAAATCTATAGATGATGTTTGCAGAAAAATAATTTCAAAGAAAGGCTATGGAAAATATTTCATTCATTCTACTGGTCATGGAATTGGACTTGAAGTTCATGAGCTTCCATGTTTAAGTTCAT
>Ga0209160_1004347_pt1 | contig 11323 bp, 10 predicted proteins | sample GraSoiAngelo_153_FD_186167 | JGI IMG/M metagenome (GOLD analysis project Ga0209160, IMG submission 186167) | Grasslands soil microbial communities from the Angelo Coastal Reserve, California, USA - 14_1009_12_40cm (SPAdes) (version 2) | ecosystem: Environmental > Terrestrial > Soil > Grasslands ...
TGGGCATCCAGAGCGCCTTAAGGAAACACGCTGGAGGAAGTGCCACCTTTACTCTCTTATCGTTCGAGAGGTTCAATGTTCGGACTTTCAGCCTCTGTGCAAGGTCGGCGAATCCGAGCCATTTGAAGAGCAGGTCGGCCCGGGCGCTCGTGGCGTCGCTCTCGACTAGTACAATGTCTAAGTCCCGAGCAAGAGTCCTCAGAAACTGTACCAACGCTTCCAGAACCCTCGGGTCGGTGGTGGCTCCAGTGTCGTAGGTGCGAAAGAAACACAAGTTCAGTTTTATGGTAACAGTGTTTCCGTCTTCAAGAACGGGAGCGCCAACCAGGTCGAAAATCTTTCGAACAGCTTCGGGTATATTCTCACCGACGCGGACAGCAGCGACCGTTGAAACTTCTTGAGTTTTGCTCGTCATGGCGGTGAAGCGACCCAGAACACTGAGGATGAATAGACTATGTTATGTGTTGGGCTGAAGAAGGGAGATGGGCCAGCAGTGACTTGTATGCTCGAGCCAAGAATTGAGGTGCTCCAAATATCATGGTCGACAAAGTAGGAGGATAGAATGGCGTACCGGCTGAAGTTATACGGTGGGGACGGTTCCTGGGCGAAGCCTAGTTTTGGCGGGAAGGGCACCGCGGTGATGATGGCGTATCTTCCCACGGAATCGACCTCCAAGGGTTTGTCCGCGGGAACATTGCTGTTTACCCAAGCTGCGACAGCAGCGTTCGCTGCATTGGGAATAAGTGACGAGTCAACGTCCAGCCTCGCGTCGAGAGGCAGGCTGTCCCTGGAGTGATACAGGGAATTTCTCTCCTGGTTCGGCAGCATCAGGTTCATAGGCAACATTACGAAGATGAGGACCAAGACGGTTCCCTTCCAGAGACTCTGATGAGATTTGAAGATTCTCCAAAGGAGACCCGCGAGAAAGAATGTGATGAAGGGGAGTATTATGGCAAGGATTCTCGTGGACTCGATGGCGACGGATACGTAGGGAAGCGCGAGCCACGCGCCTAAGAGACCTATCAAGGATGCTCCCATCAGGTTCCAAGTGGCAAAAATTCCGCGGGTCAACCCCCTTCGGTATCTGTTAAGAAACAAGAGGGCTCCGAGTGCTATGAGACCGTTCTGAAAGTCAAACCAGCCTGTGACTATTGGCCCGGCAGCGCTTGAAATCGCTAGAGAGGTATCAGCCCTTTTTGGCCCAGATGAGAGGTGGCTGATGGAGAAGAGCACTTGCTGGATCGATGTGAAAGCTTGAGAAAGTATTGTTGGCGCCGCGAAAGCCAACCAGAGCGTTACTAGAGCCAGGGAGGCTAGAAGGGGCGTTACAGTTACCTTTATTGGCGAGGACTTTTCGAAGAATGGCAGACGCTGAAGAATTGGCACTACTATCTTGGATATGACGAGCCATGCCACAAGTACGAATGCCAGGGCGATTGAGATCGTATAGTGGGACATGGCAACGCCTAGACATAGGATTATCCCTAAGGATCTGACGCTGTGCTCTTTTCCGGTCAGAGCGTAGAAGGCCAGGAAGAAAAGCAGAAGCGCAGGCGCGGTCTTTCCAATAATATGGGCACCGAAAAAAAACCAGTTTAGTGCCAGAGTAAGGCTGGAAAGTGCCGCCAGCTTAGAGTCGTTCGTGATGGAGTTGACCACGGCATAGACCGCAATTGGTAAGAGTGCGAAGAAGAAGAATGTCTGGAAGAGAAGAAGCTGAGAAGCGGAGACTTGGCTGATCGCCGATGTCATTGTAGGGAGGACGGTAATGGCTAGACTAGACTGGTATGGCGAGCTGGCTCCCAGAGCAGGGTCCCAGAAACCGCTTGCAGCAGTATTCTGCAGCACAGAATTTTCTCTGATGAGATCAAATCCGCTGAAACCCGCGTACCGGGAGAGTCTTGTGAAGCTGAGGGAAATGGAGAGTAGGAACAAGAAAAAGAGTTGGAATCCCCGCTGAACTCTGCCTGGCTCGCTATGAGCCAGTTGTGCGACGAAGAGAGTTACACTAGTGGCCTGAATGAATATTCCAAAGTAGATGAAAAACTCTGGGAACGGGTTACGGCTCGCCTCTGAGTAAAGGCTCAGATTGTATGTTAAGGCTCCGACTCCGAGGAGTATCCCGATGAAACCCTGGTTCGTAGCTAGATCGAGTATTCTACCCAAGAGTTGTTTCTCCTCCCCGGTGGGAAGCGGTCAGATAGCCCCGTAGCCAGCAGAAGGATGAGGCGATGAGCACCGGTGTTGATAGAAGAGCCTTGGTCTTCTTGTATCCGCCAGATAATAGTTTGGTGAAGTATCTAGCCAATCTTGCCATCGCCAGAGATGGGGTTAGTATAGCCACGAGTGCGTAACTTTTCGGTAGTCGGAACGGGGCCCTGTCCCCGAAGGCTCCCTGCAGGCATCGATCTGAATATCCTTCTTCCCGACTCCTCTTGAAGAGAGCGTTGAAGTTCATGGGCCTGTGGAGGTGAACGACTCTTGGGGAAGGATCGAAGATGACCTGGAACCCTTTTTGTATGATCTTCCAGCAAAGCAAACTTTCCTCGCCTCTGTCAAGCTCTTGAAAAGGCCCGGCAACCTTGAAGGAGGAAGCTTTGAAGCTCGCGTTGCATGTGGCTATTTCCCAAGTATTTCTTCGCGCGGTCGCCGGGGACTGGGTCGCGAAGTACGTCGAGTGGTAGAGGCTCGTTGGGAGTCCGAAGTCTCCTCCCTGAAGTACTGACCCGGCCGCGACCATGATTCTCGGGTCGCGATGTATTGAGACATGGTTTTTGAGCCATCCTCTATCTACCACGCAGTCAGCGTCGGTAAAGGCTATCAATTCTCCCGCGCAGTTTTTCACCGCTGTATTGCGTGCCGCACCTCTGCAGGGTCTTCTGTCGATCACCTGTTTCACAGGGAACTTCTGGAGGAGGTCTAGGGTCCCATCGCTGGAGCCTCCGTCTACCACCACGATCTCGTATTTGTCCCTAGGATAGTCCAGAGTGTCGATTGATTCCAGGCACCGCTCGATGGTCGACTTATTGTTAAGAGTAATTATTGCAACAGAGATGAATGGTAGCCCCGCCCATGGTCCAAGGTCGAAGGAAGTGAGCCTATTGCCGGCCCTAGCCAAAGTGTCCTGGGAATTCATCCACTAATCCTCAGATCAATCCGTGATATATTTCCTCGAATCGTTTGGCTGCTGCTTCTGACCCGTAAGTTGACAATAATTCAGGTCGCGGATTATTCGCTCCGTTCCTGCGCAGAACCTTGCAAGCCAATTCTGCCAGTGATGTGTAATCCTCATACCCGACCAAGCTGTTTTGGTCAAGGACTTCTCCTATCCCTCCCGTGTCGTATGATAGAACTGGGGTCCCAAGTATCAGGGACTCGATGATGCTTAAGGGGGGGTCGATGGATCCAGCGGGACTCTGCCCGGTGAAAACATACAAATCGCTAGACCGAATAAGTCCTGGAATATCCAGGTCGACGTTTCTGGACAGAAACTCTACGGACCCTTCTAAGCTCAAGCTATTGAGAAGCGCAGAGACTCTGCTAGGCAGTGGATATGTTGTGACCGCTACGCCTCTCACCTCTGGAAGCTCCCTCTTCACCAGGGAAAGCATTCGGAGAAAATCTTCCTCTCCTCTCAAGGCCTTGTGGTTCCCTAAATACAGGATTTGGGGATGCTCGTGACTCTTCCTTACACTCGTAGCCTGAAGAGCCACACGTTCGTTCCTAAGGAAGGGCGGGACAACTTCTATCTCTCTATTGGGCCGAGAGGCGGCGAGTTTACGTTTGATGAACCTGCTAGAGGCTACGACAAGGCTTATCCTCCTGATGGTCCAAGACGTGATAAAGGCGGGCGCCAACATCCCTAGCTTCGTGGAAAGTGCCTCTTTCGGATCCTTCCTGAAGACATGGAGCCAGTTGGATAAGGAGAGCGTGGGCAGCTGGCAACAATAGGCCACTATTGGAAGTTCGGATTTCCTACTGAGACTCCAGAGAGCGGGGGCCAGATTTCGGTGGATTATCATGTTCTGAAGGTGCACGATATCTAGCTCCCCTGCTTCCTCCATCTCCAAGATGGTCTTGACAGCAGCCTTGCCAAAGCCCGGTCGCGGAAGTGTTCTGAGCTTCACACCATCGTCCATAGTCGTCCCTTCCCTCTCAGTGGTGATCAGCAAAACGCTGTGACCAAGACGAGTAAGCTGGCGTGCCAACTCGTAGGCCATGTTCTTGACCGCCTCGTTCCACGGCGGGTGTACATCACGGCCGAGTATTGCGATCCTCATTCCGTTCTGCCCTTTGAGTTATCCCCAAACCCAGCTTTCATCAAGCCGTCCATCGTTTTCGTGAGAATCATCCGATGATTCTGCGCAACATCCCCTTGTCCGTTCATCACAACCATTCCCATCTCCCGTCCAAGTTCCAAGTAGACCTTCCTTCTCTGCAACAAGTCGTAGTATGGCTGCTCCCTCGCCCGGCCGGGAACCAAAGCCCGTTCCCAAGCGAGCTTCTCATCTACATCCATAAGGAAGGCTAAGTCCGCTCTCGGCGTCAGCTCTATCAGCATTCTCTTAGTCCTCTCACCCAACATTCCCTCGTGCAAAAGTTCAGCCAGGAGGTCGTAGACGTAGCGGTCGCAGATGACAATCCTCCCCTTCCGAAGTGGAAGCCTGACCGAGACTATGGTCTTGGGAACAAAGTCTAAGGCCAAAACCAAGGGCCAGAGCCGCGCGAGCGCACGATTTCGTCGTAGGTCTCTTTCTACAAATGCAACTCCCTGAATCTTCCGCCTGTGGGTATACCCCAAGAACCGCACTAATGCTAAGAACGGATACGACAGCATGGGCTTTTGGCCCGCCCAAGCCCGCGCCACTGAGATGTTGCGGCCAGCCAGCGACCTCTGGAGCGTGACTGCCTGACTGGACTTGCCCGATCCGTCCAGTCCGCTGAAGGTTACAAGAAATCCATGACTCATTTGTGCCCTTCCCGTCCTCCCAGAACCCCGAGTTTGGCCGAGCAAGAGTCCATTCCTCCTTCACATCATCAGCAAAGAGGTGCCCTGGCAGTAGGAGGGCCGTTCTATCCCTAGAACATCTAGCATCGTGGGAAGGATATCTACCATCTCGGCGCCTGACAGGCTCCGCCCGTCGAGGCGCTTGGACCAGTGGAGAACGGCGATAGTCTCCAGGCCCGGAGTAGCTGGGTCGTAGCCGTGCATCGCCTTGGGCTGGGTCTCAGTGTCGAAGAAGCTAGGTCTGATTACTAGCCCGGGTTGAAGAAGAAATATTAGCTGTCCCCAAGAATCTGAATATGGAATCATGAACTGCTCCCTCTCCTTATCAGAAAGTATCTTCCCGTAGCCCAGCCCCTCGAGCGCCTTACGCACATTTGCCAGGATGGCCTCTTTCCCCCAGAATCTTGCCATTGTTGAATCCAAGAACATTCCAAAGTCCTCGAACGGGCGAAGACCTGCGTCCATCAGAGCTCGAGCCACGTCCACAGACCCCTTGACAGGTATCATCCCATGATCCGCAAAGCACAGAACCGCTAGCTCGGGATCCCTCTCACGCCATCTGGAGACTATCCTTTCTACGAAATTGTCGGTCTTCTTCAAGACCTGGAGCGCTGACTTCGTTCCAAGACCGAACCGGTGAGACGCGGTGTCCAGGTCAAGCAAACGGACGACATTGACGTCCTTTTCGCGCTCGGTTCTTACGGCCCTCTTGAATACATCAAGGTCTGAGTCGAAGATGCCATGGTCAAAGTATTCGAAGGACAAGCCCCTTTCTCGAAGGATGTCAAAGAAGGACTTGGTCTTGCCGAAGGAGCCTGGCTCAAACAAGTTGCCTCTCAGAGAGAGGCGCATCCTCGCCAGTTGTCTTATTGGCACCTCGTCTAGCCCTGGAAAATAGGAGATTCCAGCCATCGCGTTGGAAAGGCGCATGATTCCGTACCGGAGGACCTTAGCCGGGAATGACAGCCCTCCATCGAGATCGTCGATCCAGCGTGCAACTGGTCCGACCCACTTGAAAGGGCTTTTTTCTGGGTCTGCGTAATATCGTGTCCAGACGCCGTGGGTGGACGGATAGGTACCCGTGAACAGGGTCGCGGCCAACCCTTCGTATGCCAGGAGCGTTGCCAGCGGGCCGCTTATTCCCTCCCGTGAGATTCTAGCAAGAAATGGGGTGTTTTGGAAGGTCATGTCTTGGAAACGAATTGCATCTAGGAAAAAAACCGCGAGCTTTGTCAACTCCTATTTCTCCCTTGACCAGTTCACCATATTCTTACTCCAATTGCCTTCTGAAACCTCAGGGGGACTACCTTGTCCAGAGCCAGAAGAAAAGGCGCTGTCAGCGACCTCAGCCCGCTCTGCACGCATGATTGGCTTAGGTCGGATGCACCCTTGTAGAGGAATAGAAGAGCCGTGATTAAGACCGGAACCTTCAAGGGAAACCGTCGCTCCATCATGTCCATCAACAAAGCGAGGACCCTGTCTCCGGCCAGAATCCTATTCACATAACTCCTGATGGGAAAAGGAATGGGGTCTTCCCCAATCATCTCTTTGAAAGTGCGATCTAGAATGGTAATGAAAACAGCAAAACCCCTGCTTACACCCGCTGACTCAACTGTCTCCAAGATCTTCCTAACATCAAGACCGGCCTTAAGCGACTCATAGGCGATTCCAAGATCCGAAAGCCGGATGCGGCCGTGCCGGTACAAAGTGTGTATGCAAGTTATTATCAGCCTATCCTCCTGACAGCAAAGGTAAGTGAACCCCTCGGCCAACTGAAAACTTACCCTTCTCTCTAACACTTGGTCTACGGGAACATACTCCTCCCCAAGCTGACTGAAACGTGTATACAACTCCAAGTCGGAGTGGAAACCTTGTACGAATGTACTGAACTTTCCCGCTTGTCGGTCGCAAAATGTCAAGGTCACCGCACTGCAATTGAACCGTTTGAGTATCATGGAACGAACGTTTCTTAGGTTCCTACCAACAAGCAGGTCGATGTCATGGCCAACGTCTGGTAGCGCATCGAAAGACTTCAGCACAGCAAAGGGTACGCCCATTTCCATGCAAATCGTCTGTGCATCAGTTAGGAGCCTCAGAGAGTCATCTAGCTGGTCCGCAACCTCATGACGGATACCGTCAAGAAGTCTCTCAATCCGATTGGTCAGGCCTTCAACTTGAACGAGGGTTCTGGCCAGCGCCTTATTGCCCTTGGCTTGTGCTACTAATGATTCGAGTTCAGCCTCGGACGCTATACCTAATTTGCTTTCGGCTTTGCCAAACAGAATCTTTGCTATGGCCTTGGACCAGTCGGTGTCTGATTGCCGAGATTGGGTCTCGGTCATCTGAATGAATTACTCCGCCTCCTCCAGCTTCAATTCTACAGTCTTCACGGCCGACGTTCGCGTTCCGGGGACTTGCTCCCACATGAGTTGTGGTCCCCCCAGTCCCAGACGGACAAGGCTCGCAACTAAGGCGATTTGGAAGCCCAGAAACGCTGCGACGCCGAGTACCCATGAAAGGCTTCGCTGCATCATTGAAATCTCACGGCTCCCATATTTGTTTGTTAGAACCCGGAGGAGAACAATTCCTGGAAGGCCTACCAAAGCCGCGTACGCCAAGACTGGTAATGCGTCCCCAGGCTCCGTGATCACAATACCCACGAAAAACGCTAGCGCCGTCGTAACTAAGACGGGGGATATTATGTTGGCGAATAGTTCGAATGGGAAGACTAAACTGCCGTATTTTCCGAAAGACCTGTTGAAGAAAACGGCAAGGCTACGAAATATCGCGTGTTGGTTTGCCGTACTCCTCCTAAGCTTGTGCGAGAACTTCGGTTTCAGGCTACTTGCCTCCCGCTCGTAGAATGGGACCTCTAAGTCGTACATGCACCTCAGACCCTTCGACCTTACCATCACAGTCAGCTCCAGATCGTCGCACATGCATCCGGGACGAAGCGGCCCTAGCGCATCTCTCCGATAAAGAGAAAATTCACTCTCGCACATTAACGGGGTGTCGACGCTCGCCTCAGCTTTCCTTATAGCCGTGTATACCGCTCGATACCCAGCCTCTAGGCTTGAGAGGAAGCTCTCGTCTGCCAGGGGAACTTCGAACCCTGAAGCACCTCCCATGCTGGAGTCTTGGAAATTCTGTACGAGCTTTGAAAGGGCCTCGGGAGGAACTATCACATCAGCGTCAGTCAGGCCGAATATTTCCGCGTCGGAAACCCTTAGAGCTTCGTTTATCGCTTGGCTCTTTCCCATCCTAACGGGCTGTTCTAGTAACGCTACAGCCAACTGGTTCTTGTGTCGGTTAGCGAATTCTTTAACGATGCTCCGGGTCTCGTCGATGGACGCACTGTCGACCACCATGACCCGTAGCTTGTTTCGGGGATAATTCAGCTGGAGAAGGTTCTCAAGTTTTCTATCGATAATGCTCGCCTCGTTGTAAGTGGGAACGACTATGCACACAGTAGGCCAAGGACCGTTGACAGCCTTCATGGTATCAGGCGTTGGATGGCCCAGAAAAACAGCGAAGGCGAGACTGTACACCGCGCAGATGGTAAGCCAAACGGTGAAAAACAAGATTTCGAATAGAGGAATCTGAGCCTCACCTAACCTAGGTTCTAATCCGGAGGCACCGTGTTTCGAAGCTCTCTCACGTACGCGATAATGACTTGGAAATATCGGATATCGGGTCCGCGGTCTACAGTGCGAAGCCTGACTAGTCCATCAACAGTCTCCATCTGGATTTCTTGGCGTGCGACTGTGTCCACGTGGGTGTCCGGCGTCTGTGAACAGATTCTGGTGAAGTAGTCTATAGCCAAGGACCCAGACTCTTGCTGGCACTGAGATAGCATTGTGGGGAGTTATCAACTACCTCGAAAACTTGAACTCGCTCAGTGCTTCTGCTATTCTCCGGAAACTCATGGACTTCTTTGCCTGGTATTCCGAACCCATCACTGCTATCCTAGCTGCGTTCATCTCAACGACGCCTTATGTATTTGGAGATTCTGACCGCTCGATCTGTTGCGTGGTTCGAGAGCAATTCCTGACAAACTCTTCCTCAATTTTGTAGACGTTCTCTTCGAGAGCGAGTCTCTCATACTATAGCGCGGGGACAGCTGCCCCCAGCATCTATTCAAACCTAACACGGTCATCAACCCGATATCGTGTGGATACCCGAATTGCAAGACGGTCTTGGTTCCCCTCCACTAGGTCTGCTTTGGAGAGACTTCCGGCTCATTTTCTTTTCGCTTGTAGGTCTTTCAGGTATGCAACTTCTTAATGCTTCCTCGGACAGCGTGTCAGTTTCAATCGTTGTGATGATGAATGAACCCTAGGATATCGTCAGGACGCTCAACGCACTGAGCCCGGAATCGAATAAATTCCTCGACCACCCAGGCATCGATGGTCGCGAAATTAGGCGATATCAACCGCTACTATCGCCGGCGAACCGAACTAAGCATTGGACCTAGTAAGCGTCGCCGACGACGACCCTCGGGCATCCTTCAAAACGTAATGCTAAGCCCTCGGAAATATTCCATTAGGTCGGTAAAGGTCCTAGTTAACAGTTTGAACCATCGATCCGCAGATCGAGTTAGAAAATCTATGAGCTTCAAGGCTCGAACAAATGTTCGCTAGAAAGGCCACCTTCTCCTAGATTTGGCTTCAAAGCAAAGGGTACTCGACCCTCTGGATGTGGTTCTACGGAACGTAGACCTTTGGAGGATCTTGACAACCCAAGCGGTTGGAAAACCCCCCAGGGACGCAGGATGGCATGCTCTGCCATCGGAGGCCTCGAACTAAACCTATGACAGTAGCAGCTCTCGTTCGATGATTCGAATTCTACGTGTTCCAAGGATCGATGGTAACAGAATCATAATCAAGTCCTCATCCACTGTTATGCTATGCCCATGACAACCAAACGAAGTCTACCTATACTTTTCTTGACCCTAGCCTTGGTTGCTAGCTCTGTCGCCCTTGCTCATGCTCCTCCGTCACAACCACCGGTGATAGGTACACCTATCATTAACCCGACATCTCCAGCGTTCGGCGACGCTGTTACTGTCTCAGTGAATGTGACAAGCGCGCGTTCCACCATCAAGAATGTGACCATTACCTACACCACCGATAACTGGAAGTCCACAAACACTACAATCGTCGCTACTTACAATGCGACCACGACAACTGCCACCGGCCGAATACCGGCCTTTGCTGCGGGCGCTCATGTTGAGTATTACATCATCGCGTTTGACAATACAGGCAACAGTAACTTAAACAACAACAGTGGAGGCTACTTTGCCTATACAGTGTCCGCTCCAACCTCGCTGACATCTATCAGCACCTTGACCTACATCCTCGTCGCGGCTGGAATAGCTGCAGGAATCGCAGCGGTGGCGTTCATGATTCTCAAAGCGCCACAGCGGAGATCGAAGCAAAGCAAGTCTTCATCAAGCCAAGACCAGAATTGGACCCGCGGCTCGCCCTAAGCCATAGATCGCACAGAGAATAGAACCGATCCAAACATACAATCCACTTCCGACACCTACTCGTGCTTATTGACGGGCCGGAAGGCCACGATCAGCCACCACACGAGCGCCTGACCCGCAATTGTTATCGAAGTAAGGACGAGTCCGCTGATCGAGAACAGCGGAACGAAGTAGGTCAGGATAGCCGCTGTCGGAATGCTAGCTGTTCTCCTTGGAACTTGAGAGTCTTTGTTAAGCACCGTCGGCAAGCTGAAAACAGCTAACCCTGCACTCCCGACGGAGATCAAAAGATCGACTAATGTCAAACGACACAGCCCCGCTTTCTCGAACACCGTTTCAAAGAAGTTGGAAGCAATCTCAAGATCGCCAGCATGATCAAAGCCAGGAACGTTCTGCCAGTGCGTCTGTTACTGTCATTATGTAACCACGGTCCATGTGTTGAGGTAATACTGGCGATGTTCAAGCAGAAGTAGATCAGGTTCTCTTCGAAGATTATCTCAGCCCGATTATGAGTCACTTCATGAAAGGGTCGGCGGTAACGACCAGCAATTTGCCAACCCCTTCGAGCATCATGGTGTCCACTGGGAGGAACGGTCAATTTCTCAGACGTTTGTTCTAGGTCACTTATCGGGGAGCAGTCCAGCTGAAGGGGGGCCGAATTGACGGCCTGGGAGGAGCCAAAGGAGCTCGACACCGACAACGAAGCAGTTATCAGCCTTTACGATGGGATCCGAAAAATACTCGACAGGCAATCCAGCCCGAAGCTTAAGCAAGAGACGAAAATTCCCAGAGCCGCAAGACACATCTTACAATGTGGGAGAATTCTG
>Ga0209160_1004351_pt1 | contig 11317 bp, 8 predicted proteins | sample GraSoiAngelo_153_FD_186167 | JGI IMG/M metagenome (GOLD analysis project Ga0209160, IMG submission 186167) | Grasslands soil microbial communities from the Angelo Coastal Reserve, California, USA - 14_1009_12_40cm (SPAdes) (version 2) | ecosystem: Environmental > Terrestrial > Soil > Grasslands ...
GACGTTCCGGCGGCCGGTTGCTGGCAACTCGACCTGCGCTGGGCGAACAGCCGCGCCCAGGTCGAGCTCAGTTACATCGGCGCGTAGACCCCCTCCCCGACCCTCCCCACAAGGGGGAGGGAGTTGGCTAGCGAATGGGCGTATGGATGTGGTCGGTGCCGAGGTTGTGCACCGCCTCGCCGACCCCGCGGTAAAAGGTCGGGAACGCGTACATCAGGTGCCGCAGGTCATCGGTTGCGATTTCCTTCTTGATCGCGAGCTCGAAGATGCCCAGGATATCGCCGCCGCGTGGGCCGACGCAGGTGGCGCCGACCAGCACGCCGCGATCGCGGTCGGCCACGACCTTGATCAGGCCGTCGTTGCCGGGGCCGTGGATCCAACCGCGGGAGGTGACCGACGCCTTTTGGATACCGGTTGCCACGTTGATCCCCTGCTTGCGCGCTTGCGCCTCGGTCAGGCCGGCCACCCCGACCTCGGGGTCGGTGAAGGTTACTCGTGGTTTCGCCCGGTAATCCGCACCCGGGACCGGATTGCCCAGGATGTCATTGATCACGATGTCCGCGTGGTAGATCGCCACGTGGGTGAAGCCGCCGTTGGGAGTCACGTCGCCAATCGCCCACAGTCGCTCGCTCAACCGGAGGTGGTCGTCGGCGTCGAGAAACCGCGCGGCCGGATCGAGGCCGACGGTCTCGAGGCCGATATCGCTGAGGTTGGTTCGCCGGCCGGTTGCCACCAGCAGCGCGTCCGCACAAACCTGCTGCCCGTCGTCCAGGTTGATGGCGATGGCACCCCCTTTCCGCTCGACGGAGTTGGCATGGACGTTGAGGCGAAGCTCGATGCCATCTCGGCGCAGCACGTCCGCCAGCACGACACTGGCCTCCGGCTCCTCCATCGCCAGCACCCGGCTCATGCCCTCGATGATCGTGACCTTGACGCCGAAGCGGGCGAACACCTGTCCCAGCTCGAGCCCGATCGCACCGCCCCCCAGGATGGCCAGCGTCGAGGGGAGTCGTTCGACCTTGACCGCCTCGCGATTGGTCCAGAAGGGGACCTCGCGCAGTCCGGGGATCGGGGGAACGGCGGGCGAGGTGCCGGTCGCGATCACGATCGCCCTGGTGGCTTCGTACACGATGCCATTGACCGAGACCTTTCCCGGCCCGGCCAGCCGTCCGGTGCCGCGGACGAAATGACCGCCCTTCTTCTCGAAGCGCTCGACCGCCACCCGCTCGTCCCAGTTATCGGTCGCCTCCTTGCGGATCCGCCGGGCGACCGGGCCCCAATCCGGCGTCACGCTCGACTCTCCGGCTACACCTGGAATGCGGCGACCCTCGGCGAGCAGGTCATCGCCGCGGACCATCATCTTGGTGGGGATGCAGCCGTAGTAGGGACACTCGCCGCCGAGCAGGTTGCTTTCGATGCCGACGACGTTGAGCCCACGGGCCGCCAGCGTGTCGGCGACTTCCTCGCCGCCCACCCCCAACCCGAGGACGATGACGTCGGCGCGCTCAGTCATGCCAGCGCTTTCGCTTATCCCTGCCCGATTTCCAGTGCGTAGGCCACGGCGTGCTCGAGGCTCATTGCCTGCCCCTCGGCCGAGACTCGCGCCGCTTCCTCGTCGTTGAGCCCTTCACGGCCTGAGCGGCGTTCCTCTTCACGAAGAAGACGCCCGAGGCCGGTGCCGCTGCTGATCTGATGCGCACTCGCCGCAGCCCATAGCCGGCCGGCACGTTGGAAATCGCCAGCCTCGCGCGCCAGTGCAGAGAGATTGTCGAGCTGCAGGACGATCCCCGGCACATCGCCGGCGGCGGCAAAGAGTTGAATGGCTTCAAGCCAACAGCCGCGTGCTCGCTGCATGTCGCCAAGATTGAATGTCACCAGGCCGAGCGTGTGAATGGACCAGCCCAGGCCGAATTGATCGTCGAGCGAGCGATTTAGTGCCACTGCCTCTTCCAGCACCGGCCGTGCGTTGGCGAACTCCTTCCCGAAGAACAGCGCATTGCCAATTCCCCAGAGGACCCTGGCGACCCCCGTCTGGTCGCCGAGTTTGCGGAAAAGCGGCAGGGCCTCGTCGAGCATGGGTTTGGCTTCGGCGATGGCCTCGCGGCTGACCACCCGGGGGAACGCCGCATTGTAGAGGGCATTGGCCAGGGCGTGGTCATCGCCCATTTTCCGGGTCAGCTCGAGACATTCGTCGTAGAAGCGTTGGGCGACCCGCATGTCCGCTTGCCAGTAGGCGAGTCCGCCGGCGGCTTCGAGCGCAGCCAGTCGTTCCTGTGGAAACTCGCCACTGCCGGGCATGGCGAGGACGTCGTCCATGCGACGGCGGCCTTCGTGCAGGTGACCTCGCATCTGCCAGAAGCGCCAGAACGCGGCGCTGAGGCGCATCGCGTCCTGGGCGTTGCTTGAGGTTACCGCCCATTCCAGTGCCGCGCGGAAGTTGTCGTGGTCCTCCTCGAGCCGGTCAAGCCACTCCTTTCGCTGTGGACCGTAGAGATGTGGCTGCGCCTGCTGCGCCAGCGCAATGAAGGCCTTCAAATGACGATCCCGAATCAGGGGGGCTTCGCCGCTTTCTTCGAGCCGCTCCGTGGCGAAATCACGAATCGTCTGCAGCATCAGGAACCGTGGCTCGTCGAAGTCAGGTAGGCGGCGCAGCAGGCTCTGGTCTGCCAATTGATCGAGAGAGTCGACGACATCCGCGCGACCGTCTTCCGCTGGGCCGCCAACCGCTTCAAGTTGTTCAAGGCTGCCACCGCGGGCGAAGACCGACACGCGTGCCAGCAGCCGACGGTCGCCGGCGCCGAGCATGTCGTAGCTCCAGAGAATTGCGCCGCGAAGGGTTTGCTGCCTGGCCGGGGCGTCTCGTCCCCCGCTGCCGAGCGCGCTGAGCGATTTCTCCAGCCGGCTCAGCAGAGCTTGCGGCGAAAACAGCTTGACTCGAGCCGCGGCCAGCTCGATCGCCAGTGGGAGACCGTCGACGCGCTCGCAGATGCCGGCGATGGCAGGAGCGTTCTCGTTCGTCGCCTGGAAATCGGGCTTCACCGCAACCGCGCGCTCGATGAAGAGGCGCACCGCCTCGAACTGCGAGAGCGCCGCCAGTCCAGGCAGAGCCTTGAGGTCGGGCAGCGCGAGTGGCGGAACGGGAAACTCCTGTTCGCCTGAGACGCGTAGCACGGTTCGGCTGCTGACCAACACACGCAACCCAGCGCTTCCCTCAAGCAACTGCGTCGCAACCGGTGCGGCCTCCACCACCTGCTCGAAGTTGTCGAGGACCAGCAACATTTGCTTTTCCCGGAGGTGGTCGAGGAGGGCGTCGATCGGCCGGCGGCTTCCGGTCGTCGAGATGGCCAGCGCCTGCGCGATCGCGGACGGCACGAGTTCCGGATCATTGATGGCACTGAGCGGCACGAAGTACACGCCGTCGGCGAATTGGTCAAGGACGTTGGCCGCGATTTCGAGGCTAAGGCGCGTCTTGCCTGTCCCGCCAGGCCCGGTAAGGGTCAGCAGCCGGGATCGCGCCAGCAACTGCCTGGCCTCGCGGACCTGGTCGTCGCGGCCGATGAAGCTCGTCAGCTGCGTTGGCAAGTTGTTGGGGGTCGCCTCGAGCGTCTTCAGCTGTGGGAACTCGCCGGGTAGACCCTCGACCATGAGCTGGAACAGGCGTTCCGGTTGGGCCAGGTCTTTGAGGCGATGCAAGCCCAGGTCCTTTAACGCCAACCCGGGCGGCAGGGCGTGGTCGACCAGTGCGCGGGTGCTTTCGGAAACCAGCACCTGTCCGCCGTGACCCGCGCTCGCCACCCGGGCAGCGCGATGCACGTCCAGCCCGAGATATTCGTTGCCGACGAGGGTCGCCTCGCCCGTGTGGACGCCGATGCGCACGCGGATGGTGCCGCCCTCAGGCCATGGGTGGGCGTAGAGCGCCCTCTGTGCCGCCGCAGCGCCGGCGCAGGCCTGTAGCGCGCTATCGAAGACGATGAAGAAGGAGTCGCCTTCGGTGCGCAGTTCGTGGCCGCCGTTGGCGGCCAGCGCCTCCCGCAAGACGGTGTGATGGGCGAGGAGGACATTCGGATAGCCCTCGCCCAGCCGTTGGATGAGCCGGGTGGACCCCTCGATGTCGCTAAAGAAGAAAGTCACCGTGCCGGTCGGCAGCTCGCTCATGCTGCCGCGCCGGAGTGGGTCAGCACCGGATCGAGAATCGACCGAAGCTGGCGCTCGTACTCGGGACCCTCGAACTGGAGCAGCGGATCCGGCGGCATTGTGTGTTCGCCGATCGATCCATTGCGCCGCAGATAGACCGCGGGGTATGGATCGTCACGCCCGTTCGACTCCAGGGTGACAGCGACGGCGTCGGCGCCGCCGACGTCGAGAAAGTGCGCCAGCGGCAGGATCCCCTCGTCGGTGAGGCCCTGGTCGCGGTCGAGGTTGACGACGCGAGCGAGGTATGACCGCTGGTGCCAGAGCTCGGGTCCGCGGCTCAACTCCTCCAGAAGATAGCCGACGACGCGGTTCGCTTCGAGTCCAGGTCGCGCCAGCGTCTGGCCGCATTTCGCTTCCGCCAGGTGTCTGGCCAGCACCCGGGCGTTGTAGCGATAGCCCTGGACCGCGCCCGAATTGCTCGGCACGCCGTGCTTCTTGAGGCCGGCCGCCCCCTGCATGATGGTGCCGGCGAAGAAGATGCCCGGCACTGTGGCGCTCTCCCAGAACGGGGTCTGCGCAGGAAGCCGGCTCGGGCCGAAGGTCGCCACCCCCAGAGTGGGCAGGTCAGAAAGCGGTGTGACGAAGCCGGTGGCGGCGATGACGTCATCGGCTTCGATCGATATCTCCCGACCTTCGGTGGCATTCCTGGTATGGACCTGGTAGGCGGCGCCATGCGGCTGCACCGCCTCGATGGTGGTATCGAGGATGATGACGCCGCCGGCCAGGGCGGCGTCCTCGTAGGGCTGCACGTAGCGGGCGCGCACCCCGACGAGCGTTCGGGTGTTGACGGAGAGCTTGGTCGGGCTGGGCGAAGCCAGCACCAGCTGACGGGCCCAGGGCAATAGGCCGGTGGCGATCTCGAACCCCGAATTTTGCTTGCCGATGATGAAGACGCGCCGATCTCTGTAGGTTTCGACCGGACGGAAGTCGCCGTAGTGCGGTACCCGGTCCAAGCCGGGGATGGGAGGCCGGTGCGGTTCCGTGACGCCGACGGCGAAGACAACGACGGGCGCTCGATATTCGCCGTCTGATGTCGTGAGGATGAATTCCTGGCCCCCACCCGGCCCTCCCCCGCGAGCGGGGGAGGGGACCACCTTTGTTGATTCCCAGCGGCAACCGAAGCGGACCTTGAGGCCGGTGCGCTCGACGAACGTCTCCAGGCCGCGCTGCATCTCCGGGCGCGAGGGAAAGTACGAGCTTCCGTCCATCAGCGCCGGCATGACGGCTCGACTGGACTCCTCGTCCGCCAGCAGGCTGTTCCAGTCGAAGCGTTCATAGGCGCGCGAGGTCCGCTCGATGCCGGTGAAGGGCTTGGTCCAGCTCAGCATCCGCTGGAAAACCGGCCAGCGACGGAACATCCCACCCGGCGCCGCGTCGTCGGAGATCACGGCGTGCTCGATGCCCAGCCGGGTCAACGAGTAGCTCAGCTGCAGGCCGCCGGGTCCGCTGCCGACGACGACGACTTGATAGCGGCCGGGGGGAAAAGGCTTCTGCGCTAGCTCAGCCACTTGGTTGTGTTCTTCAGCTTGCGTGCCTCTCCCTGCAACAGGCGGTACATGACCCTCGGGTGCGCCGTCAGAAATCCCTCCAGCTGAGCGCCTGGTAGGACGAGGCAGCGCAAGGCGGTCGCCGCCACGATGTCGGCCACCGGAACCTCGCCGAGCAGGCAGGAAATCTCGCCGAAGTAATCGCCCGGCTTCAGCGCGCTACGCTCGACGTCGTTCACCCGGATGGCGGCGGTTCCCTCGAGAATGATGTAGAAGCCCGAACCACTGACACCCTGGCGCAAGACCCGCTCGCCCGCGCCGAACCATGCCTCGTCGAAGATGTGGACGACTTCCTCGAGCTGGGGGCCGGTGAGGTCGGCAAAGAGGGTGAACCCGGCGATCGCGTTGACGACGTCGTCTCGAACCGCCATCAGGCGGGCTCCTCCGCCGGGCGCACCATCGATGAGCGGGCTGGTGCGCCGGCCGCCGTCGTTTGGGGATTGCGGATGCCGACGGCGTTCACGATCGCTCCGGCCAGCAACAGCCCCGCGCCCACCAGCATGGCGAGATGGAAGGCGTCGGTCGAGGCGTTCCGTACCAGCGGGGCGAGCGACGCGATGCCGGAGGGATTTAGCGGACTGACCAGCTTGCGGAAGTCTGACGACGAGACGTCGAGGCCCGGCCGCTGCGACGCGAGCCCGTTGTAGAAGCTGATGGTGATGAAGATGAAGATCGCGGCGCCCGCCAGCTGTGGTCCCACCCGGGAGATCGCGTTGTTAATCGCCGAGGCCAGGCCGGAATTGTGGCCGGGAACGGCGCGCATCAGCGCCGTGGTGAGCGGCGCCACCGTCATCATGATGCCGATCCCGAACAGGATGCTCCCGGGCAGCAGGTCCGTGACGTACGACAGCGGCGGCAGGTAGGTCGCCGGGTTGGCCGGCTGGAAATGCCAGGGCACACTGGTCGCGGGGATGCGCGCAAACCACAGTACGCCGAGCGCCATGAGCGCCGGTCCGACGGCCATGAACCACCGGGGCCCGTAGCGGCTGGCAAGACTCCCGAACCGAGACGAGCCGAAGATCAGGAAGAGCGTTCCGGGAATCCCGGCCAGCCCGGCGCCGGCTGCCGTGTAGCCGAGCGTCCCCTGCTGGAAGATCGCGAGATAGTAGAAGGTCACGTAGAGCGCGCCATAGATGAGCAGGGTGGAGATGTTGGTGACGGTGAAGTTGCGCGATTTGAAGAGGCGCAGCGGAATCAGCGGATGCGGCGCCCGCGCCATCCAGAGCGGCAGGACGGCGGTGAAGATGACGCCGACCGCCAGCGCGATGAAGCCGACCGGATCCCGCCAGTCGCGCTGCTGCCCGTAGATCACCCCGAAGGCGAGTCCGCCGACCGCGAGCGCCACGATCACAGAGCCGATCCAATCGAACTGTCCGGTCGCCTCCTCGTCCCGGCTTTCGGGCACGTGCGCGTAGGTGGCCCAGAGCGCGATCAGGATCAGCGGGACGTTGACCAGGAAGGCCGCCCGCCAGGAGATGGAGTCGACCAGAAAGCCGCCCACCACCGGCCCGAGGATCGTGGTCGCTCCCGAGGCGCCGGCCCAGATGCCGAAAGCGCGTCCTTGCTCCTCGCCGCTGAAATTGGCGGTCAGCAACGCCAGTGACCCAGGCACCAGCAAGGCACCGGCGGCGCCCTGCAGGATGCGAAACAGCACGAGCAGCTCCATGTTGGGCGCGACGCCGCAGAGTACGGAGGTCACGCCGAACCCGATCAGGCCCAGGATGAACATCCGCTTGCGGCCGTAGAAGTCGGTGAGCGCGCCGGCCAGGATCAGCAGCGCGCTGAGGGTGAGCAGGTAGGCGTTGTAAACGTAGGACTGGCCCTCGAGCACGCCGAACCAGACCCGGGGAAGGTCACGGCCGATGCGCGGCAGCGCGACGTTGACGACCGTCGAGTCGAGAAAGACGATGCCGGATCCGAGGACGGCGGCGATCAGGATCCAGCGGCGCTTGTCAGCCATCCCTCCCTCCTGGTGTCGGACTCTGGCCAGATTGTACGCAGCAGCATCAGGGCCAACAACGGAAACACAACCACTGAGACGAGCCCGGCGCCGACCAGGGCGGCGGCCGTCGCCGGACTGACGAGGCGGAGCTCGACACCGATGGCGGTGGCGGCGACGATGAAGGGCAGGGAGGTCGCCTGCAGGAGGCCCGCGGCCGCCAGCCGCCGGCCGCGGATCACGCCTCGGTACACCAGCGCGGGCAGCCCTCGGACGATGAGCAGCGCGACCAGGAAGAGCGGCAGGCGCAGCAGGCTCGACGAGCTGTTCAGCAGCGCGCGGAGATCGAACTGCAGGCCGCTGCGGACGAAGAAAACGGGGATCAGGAAGCCGTAACCGATCGCCTCGAGCTTCACCGAGAAATTCGGATGCGTCCGAAACTGGTCCCGGTCGATCAGCCGTAGCGCCAGCAGGTTGACGAGGGAGACGGCGGGCATCAGCCGTGGCGGGCAGGGGTCAGCGGCGAGAACCTGCCGGCGCGCGCTCCCCGAGCGGGATCTTCTCCAGCCGGACCTGGCCCCATCCCTCGCTGAGGTGAGGATCGACTCGCAAGGTCCCGTCAACGACATCGAGCCCAAGAGCGGTGCGCAGCGCCAGCAACGGCGCACCGGCGGCCCAGGCCTGTGGACGGGAGGCGGTCGGATACTCGACCGGCGCGCCGGTCTCACTCCGCGGGAAGCCGGCGAAGACTTCCGGAAGCCGGTACCCGAACGCGTCAGCCGCCTGGATCAGCATCAGGGCGAGGTGGGACGCCGCCTCGCGATGACCATAGCGGCGCATGCCCTCGGCCACGATCGCCGTGTCGTGCGGCCAGATCGTCCCGTTGTGGTACTCGATCGGGTTGTAGCCGGCGTCGCTGGCCGACATCGTCCGGACCCCCCAGCCGGTGAACATCTCCGGCGCCATCAGCCGCTTCACCAACGTTGCCGCGCGGTCGTCCGGCACGATGCCCGACCAGAGCAGGTGCCCGACATTCGAGGTCATCGCGTCGACCTGTCGCTTCTCGCCGTCGAGCGCGAGCGCGTAGCGGCCGAGCGGCTCGATCCAGAAATCGCGATTGAAGCGCTCACGCAAGGTCGCCGCGTCGCCTTCCAGCCGGCCGGCCAATTGAGGGTCGTCCCAGACTTCACGCGCCAGGCGTGCCATCCGGACGCGAGCGTCGTACGCGTAGCCCTGGATCTCGCAGGTTGCGATCGGCCCGTTCGCCACCGTGCCGTCCTTGAAAAGGATCGAATTCCAGGAGTCCTTCCAGCACTGATTGGCCAGGCCTTCCTTCGAGCGCGTCTGGTACTCGAGGTAGCCGTCCCCATCGCGGTCGCCGTAGCGCTCGATCCATTCGAGCGCCTTCATCGCCGGCGGCCGCAGGCCGCGGACGAAATCGTGGTCACCCGCCCAGCGTTCATATTCATCGAGCAGGATCAGAAACAGCGGCGTCGCATCGTGGGTGCCGTAATAGGGACTGTGCGGGCGCTCGCCGAGCATGGTCAGCACCCCAAGCCGCAGCTCGTGGAGGGTCTTGCCCGGCTCGGCATCGCGAAACGCGTCGTCTTCATTCGCTTGCCAGTGGGTCAGAGCCTCGAGCGTGGTGCGAGCCAGGTGCGGTTGAAAAGGCAGTGCCTGGTACGCCGTGATCAGGCTGTCGCGACCGAACAGCGCCATGAACCAGGGAAGTCCGGCTGCCGGCAGCGAATAGGAGAGTGTCTTCAGTGGACGGAACCGCAGCGCGGCGAGATCGACCAGGCTCCGACCATAGGTGTGAAGCAGGACATCGTTATCGGTGATCAGCGTCGGCGCCTGCGCCATCCACTGCTCGAACGAGGTTGGCATGTCGGGTTTGGGATTGCCGAAGGCCCGCTCGCCGTGCCGAAGGCGATACATCTCGCCAGTGCCAACCGGCGCGACGTCGATGCAGGTGCGCCACTGGCCGCGCGGCTCCAGCGTCACCTCAGTGCGGGCTCGCTCGGGCCCGACGGTGAAGCGCTCATCGAAGCTGATGATGGTCTCGCGGCGGAAGTCATCGCGGGAGTAGATCAACCGCAGGTGATCCGTGGTGACCTCGGCCCGAATCTGCCCGCGCCGGTGCGCGTGATCCTTCACCTCGAACAGGTCGGCGAAGTCGCTGCCGTACTCGACATCGACCGTCACTCGTTGCGGCTGATCACTGTGGTTCTGAATCGTTAGATCCTCGTGCACGCCGATGACGGCCGCGGAATAGTAGTCGACCGTGCGGCTGGTGAGCACATAGAGGGGCTGGCCATTGATCAGCAGCCGCCAGGTCGATAAATGGCGCATGTCGGCATGGAAGAAGCCGTTCGGGTCCGGGCCCGGTTCGACGTTGCCGGCCGGGTCGGAAACGAAGAAGGTGTTCCCATCGAGCACGGTCAGGTCGCCGGCCATGGACCTAGAGTACTGACATGGCCAGAATCAATGTCCGCGAACGGCAAGCGCCCATCCGCGACCGCTACAAGGCCGACCCGGAGTCGGCTCACATCGTGCTGAAGGTCCACAGCGATCGGAGCGACCTGGCCGATCCGCTGCACTGCGGCATCGTGCCCGACTCCGCGCCGTCAGTCCCGTGGAAGTCTGGCGCGCATCCGGCCGTCGGCGGCGCCGGCGATGTTCCGTGCTCGGGCGATCTGCTGCTCGGGGCGTTGGCCGCCTGCCAGGAGACCACCCTGCGGATGGTCGCCGCCAGCATGGGGATCGAGCTCGAGTCACTCGAGATCGTCGTCGAGGGCGATTGGGATCCTCGAGGCACCCTGGCCATGGGGCCGTACCCGATCGGGTTGACGGCAATCCGCTGCCAGACGACGGTCCGGGTTGCCGACGACCTGCGCGGCGAGCGATCGGAGCGGCTGCTCCGCAGCGCGGAGAAGTACTGCGTCGTCCTCAATACCCTGCGCCAGGGTGTGCCGGTCGAGTCGTCGTTTGCGCTGGAGACCGTTTAAGCCGTAGCGGCCGTCGCGGCCCGGGGAACCGGCGGGCTGCCCAGCTGGTATGAAGGGTAGCAATCGATCCGTGGAGGGCCGGCCACTGGACGACACCGCGCTCGTCGAACGCGCCAGAAATGGCGATGTCAATGCTTATGAAGCACTCGTCCAGCAGTACCAGGAGCTGGCGTTCCGGGTTGCCTTCCAGGTCACCGGCAACGCCGCGGATGCCGAAGACGCCGCGCAGGAGGCCTTCGTGAATGCCTACTACGCCCTCGGACGCTTCCGAGCCGGGGCGCCGTTCCGCCCCTGGCTGCTGCGGATCGTCGCCAACGAGGCGCGGAATCGCCGGACCTCGGCGCACCGCCGGACCGCGCTGATGGAACGTGCCCTGGCTGCCCAATCCTCCGGCGAAGCGGCCCCTTCGCCGGAGCGGGCGGCCGAGGCCGATGAGTTTCGCGCCACGCTGATCGCCGCGCTGCGCCGGTTGCGCGACGACGACCGGCTGGTGCTGGCCTACCGCCTGTTTTTCGACCTCTCCGAGGCGGAGATGGCGACGGCCCTCAACTGCCCGCGGGGCACCGTGAAGTCTCGTCTGTCGCGCGCGCTCGCCCGACTCCGCAGCATCCTGCCGGATGAGATCCGGG
>Ga0209160_1004353_pt1 | contig 11313 bp, 11 predicted proteins | sample GraSoiAngelo_153_FD_186167 | JGI IMG/M metagenome (GOLD analysis project Ga0209160, IMG submission 186167) | Grasslands soil microbial communities from the Angelo Coastal Reserve, California, USA - 14_1009_12_40cm (SPAdes) (version 2) | ecosystem: Environmental > Terrestrial > Soil > Grasslands ...
GGCTATCACGTCTTCCGCGTCGGGCTCTCGTTCATCGACGCGATGGACCAGGGGCGGCTGCCGGAGACGTGGTTCGACGAGCGGGCGCCGCAGGGGATGGACGACGGCGGCGACGTGGCGCGCTGGGGCGCGCTCGTCCGCGGGCGGATCGCCGGCTGGTTCGAGGGCGCCGGTCCCGAGGAGTTCGAGCGCGTCGTCGACGTCTACTACGGCCCGCAGGGCGCCCACGACCTGCTCGAGCGCACGACCTGGCACTGCGGCCAGCACCTCCGCCAGCTCTACGTTCTCGCGGAGCGCCTGAACATCGCGCCGCCGGCGCCGCTCTCGCCGGAGCTGTTCCGGGAGCTGCCCATCCCCGACGCGATCTGGTAGCGCCGCCGAACGCGCCCGCGTGATGCGGCCGTTCCGGTTCGGCGTGAACGTCGGGGGCGCGGACACACGCGCCGCCTGGACGGAGAAGGCGCGCAGGATCGAGCAGCTCGGTTACTCGACGCTGACCGTGCCCGATCACCTCGCCGACTTCTTCGCCCCCATCCCGGCCGTGGTCAGCGCCGCCGCGGCGACGACCCGGCTGCGGGTCGGCACCAACGTCCTCAACAACGATTTCCGTCATCCCGTGCTGGTCGCCCGCGAGGCCGCCACGGCCGACGTGCTCACCGACGGCCGCTTTCAGCTCGGGCTCGGCGCCGGCTACATGAAGGCCGAATACGACCAGGCCGGCCTCGCGTTCGACGTCGGCGGCACCCGCGTCGAGCGGCTGGCGGAGGCGGTCACGGTGATCAAGGCGCTGCTGGCCGGGGAGCCGGTCGACTACACCGGGCGCCATTATCGGGTGCGCGCGCACCGCATCCATCCGCGGCCGGTGCAGCGCCCGCGGCCACCGATCGTCATCGGGGGCAACGGTCCGCGGCTGCTGACGCTGGCCGCCCGGGAAGCGGACATCGTCGGGCTCACCGGTATCACGTTCGCGCGGGGCGGGACCGAGCCGGACATGTCGGCCTGGCGGACGGCCGAGGTCGACCGGCAGGTTCGCCTGGTCCGCGAGGCGGCCGGCGCCCGCCACGACACGCTCGAGCTCAACGCGCTGGTCCAGCGCGTGATCGTCACCGACGATCGTCGCCGGGCCGCCGCCGAGCTGGCCGCCGAGTGGAAAGCGCGCACGGCGGCGCTCACCGCCGAGGAGCTCCTCGAGGCGCCCTACGCGCTGATCGGCACCGTGGACCAGCTGGTCGAGGATCTGCAGCGGCGGCGCGAGCGCTGGGGACTCTCGTACTACGTCGTCTTCGAGCGCTTCGCCGAGGCGTTCGCGCCCGTGGTGGCCCGGCTCGACGACCGCTAGACCGCTCTAGTCCTCCTCGGCCCACGCCTGGGTGAGGCGGCGGGCGAGGGTGCGGTGGCCGGAGAAGTAGTAGGTCAGCATCGCGCCGGCGGCCAGGATGTTGCCGACGAAGATCGTCCAGCCCGCCAGCTCGTCGAGGACCCAGCTGGCCACGATCACGACCGCGCCGAAGAAGAAGATCTCGAACGCGGTGAATACGATCACCAGCGCGAAGACCAGCAGGGGCTGGCGCTCGGCGCCGGCGATGAGCAGCGCGCCCACGATGCCGAACGCGACGAACGCCAGGCCGTGGAGCGCGGTGTAGGCGATGAGGCCGACGGTGGGATCGGACGCGCGGAGCAGGGCGGTGCCGAGCAGGCGCGGCGTGCGCAGCGGCTCGCCGTGGATCGCGTCGATGGCGAAGAACCACAGCGCGACGACGGCGGCACCGATGACACCGGCCACCACGCCCTCGCGCAGCACGCCGCCCCACGAGCCGATCAGCGTGCGCGGCAGCGCGCGGTGGGCGCGGAAGAAGTACCAGAGCATGGCGATCGACGCCAGGAGGTTGCCGACGAGGACCGCCCACCACACGAGCGCGGCCTCGACGGCGCGGCCCAGCACGCTCAGCACGCCGAAGAAGAACACCTCGAAGCAGGCGAACAGGATCACGAAGCCGACGAACAGCGTCGGCTCCCGCTCGCTCATGGCCATCATCGTCGCGGCCACGACCCCGAAGGCGATGAAGGCGAGGCCGTGCAGCACCGTGTAGCCGAGGATCGGGCCCAGCGCGGGGTCCAGCCCGGTCGGTGTCTTGACACCGAAGAACACGAGCGAGCCGAGCAGTGTGGGCGTGAGGAACGGGCGGCCGCGCAGCAGATCGAAGACGAAGAACCAGACGGCGACGACGGCGGCGCCGATGAGGCCGGCGACGATGCCTTCGCGGACGACCGAACGTTCGGCCGGGTACATGGCCTCGATCCCGGCGGCAATCTTACCGCAAACGGCGGACGTGCGGGCGGCCGTCAGCCGTCCCGCGCGAGGCGCACGCCGTAATCCGAGTAGCGCAGGTGCGGCGGGAGCGAGGAGCGGTGCGCCACGGCGCTCCACGGATCGGCGTGGCGCCAGGCGCCGCCGCGGCTGACGCGACGCGTCCCCGTCGCCGGGCCGCGCGGGTCACGCTCCGGCGACACGACGTAGTACGTCTCGTCGTACCAGTCGGCGCACCATTCGTGGCAGACGCCGGAGAGATCGTGCAGGCCGAGCGGGTTGGGCGGCGTCGAGCGCACGGGCGGCGGCGCCTGGAAGCGGCCGGCGGGCGGTGGTGCGTCGCCCCACGGATAGCGGCCGCCCGCGACCCCACCGCGCGCGGCCTTCTCCCACTCGGCCTCGGTCGGTAGCCGCGCGCCGGCCCACGCCGCGAACGCCGCTGCCTCGTCCCACGAGACGCCGACGACGGGCTGATCGGGCGCGTCGAAGCCGGCCACGCCCCAGAAGGCCGGCGCCGGCGCACCGGCGGCGGCAAGCCAGGCGGCCCAGTCGGCGTTGGTGACGGGCGCGACCGCGAGGCGGAACGCGCCGAGCCAGACGCGGTGCGGTGGCCGCTCGGCCGGATGACCGTCGCCCCGGCCCATCGTGAACTCGCCCCCCGCCACGGTGACGAATTGCATGAGGGCTATAATCACCCCGCAAGGAGGCGGGCATGAACGTGGCGGAACGGATGGGCCGGCTCGGGACGGAGTCGGCGTTCGAGGTGCTGGCGCGCGCGAAGGCGCTGGAGCGCCAGGGGCGCGAGATCGTTCACCTCGAGATCGGCGAGCCCGATTTCGACACGCCCGCTCACATCAAGGACGCCGCCAAGCGCGCGCTCGACGCCGGCGCGACGCATTACGGCCCCTCGGCCGGCTTGCCGGAGCTGCGCGAGGCGATCGCCAAGCACACCGCCGAGACGCGCGGGGTGCCGGTCTCGCCGGAGCAGGTGGTCGTCACGCCGGGCGCCAAGCCGATCATGTTCTTCACCATCATGGCGCTGGTCGGTCGTGGCGATGAGGTGATCTATCCGAACCCGGGCTTCCCGATCTACGAGTCGGTGATCAACTTCGTGGGCGGCGTGCCGGTGCCGATTCCGCTGCGCGAGGAGAGCGACTTCGGCTTCGACCTGGCGCTGTTCGAGCAGCGCGTGTCGTCGAAGACGAAGCTGATCATCGTCAACTCGCCGGAGAATCCCACCGGTGGCGTCCTCGATCGCGGCCAGATCGAGCGTATCGCGCGGATCGCCGCCGACCGCGACGTGCCCGTGCTCACCGACGAGATCTACCGCCAGTTCCTCTACGAGGGCGAGTTCGTCTCGTTCTACGCCCAGCCCGGCATGCACGCGCGCTCGATCCTGCTCGACGGGTTCTCGAAGTCGTACGCGATGACGGGCTGGCGCCTGGGGTACGGCGTCATGCCGACGGACCTCGCCGAGCACGTGACGCGCCTGATGGTGAACTCGAACTCGTGCACCGCCTCGTTCGTGCAGCTGGCCGGGGTGGCGGCGCTGCAGGGCGACCACGCGCCCGTCACCCGCATGGTGGCGGAGTTCAAGCGCCGGCGCGACTTGCTGGTGGACGGCCTCAACCGGCTGCCGGGCGTGACGTGCAAGCGTCCGCGCGGCGCCTTCTACGTGTTCCCCAACATCACCGGGACGCGCCGCACGTCGAGCGAGGTGGCCGAGCGCCTGCTCCAGGAGGCCGGCGTGGCCGTGCTGTCGGGCACTGCGTTCGGCGCCCACGGCGAGGGCTACCTGCGCATCTCCTACGCGAACTCCGAGGCCAATCTGACCAAGGCGCTGGAGCGGATGCGAGCGGTGTTCGAGGCGCTGACGCGCTGACCGTCGCCGACGTCATCGCCGCCGGCCTGGCCCGGGCCGGCGCGGCCCGCGTCTTCGCCGCGCCCGCGGCGCCGGCCGCGCTGGACGGCGCGCTCGGCCGCCGCGGCCTCGCGCGCATCGCCGCGCCGGACGGCGCCGCGGCGTGTGTGCTGGCGGCGGTCACCGGCGAGATCCTGGAGGCGCCGGGCGCGGCCCTGGCGCCGCTGGCCGGCGGTGCCGCGCTCACGCCGGGCCTGGCGTTGGCCGCGCGCGACCGTTGCCCGCTGATCCTGGTCACCGATCTTCACGCCGACGCCGCGCTGCTGGCCCCGGTGGTCAAGGCCACCGTCGTCGTCGAGGCCGCCTCGGCCGCCCACTGGATCGCGCACGCCGCGAATCTCGCCATGACCGATCCGCGCGGGCCCGTGCACGTCGCCTGTGCCGACGCCGTGGCCGGCGAGCCGGCGCTGCCGGTCGCCACCGCGATACGTCCGCCCGCCCTGCCGCCGCCCACGCCGGCCGCGCTCGAGACGCTCGGCGACGCGCTCGCGCGGGCGTCGCGGCCGCTGCTGATCACGGGTCTCGAGTGCGGCGCCGACGACGCGAAGTGGGTGCGCGCGTTCGCGGAGTCGCTGCCCGCACCGGTGCTGGCGACGGCGAAGGGCCGCGGTGTCTTGGCCGAGCCGCATCCGCTGGCCCTCGGGCTCGTCGGCGCCGCGCATCCGCTGCTGGCCCGCGCCGATCTCGTCGTGCTGGTCGGCGTCGATGCGCTGGAGCTGCCGCCGGGCCTGTGGGCGGCGCGGCCGCTGGCGCGGATCGGGCGGGCGCCGTGGCCGGACAGCGGGCCGGCGCCCGCCGCCGACGCTCGGGGCGACATCGCGCTCGTGATCGAGGAGCTGGCGCCGCGGGTGCGCGCGCGTCCGGCCGCGGACTGGGACGTGGCGGAGCTCGACCGGCTCAAGCGCGCGGTGATGCGCGAGGCGCAGACGACGTCGGCCTCGCGGCTCGTCGGCGTGGTCCGCGAGGCGACCCCGGCCGCCACGGTCGTGGCCGCGGATGTCGACCTCGGCTTCGCCTGGCAGGCGGTGGCGCCGCGCGAGGTGCTCACGCCGCTCGGCGGCGTCGTCCCGGCCGGCTACGCGATGCTGGCGGCCGTGGCCGCCCAGCTCGCCGATCCGGATCGCCGGGTCGTGGCGTTCACGACGCTGGCGGGCCGCGCCATGGCTGAGCCCGCGCTCGCGCTGGCCAGGGCGCTGGCGCTGCCGATCGTGGCGGTCGTGCTGCAGCCACCGCTGGACGAGGCCGCGTTCGCCGCCAACTTCTCTCGCGCGCTCCTCGCCCGGCGCCCGATCGTGGTCGCGTGACAGCCGTGACCGCCCTCGGTCGCGGGAGTAGACTGCCGACATGATGGCGACGCGGGTCCTCGTCGCGGTCCTGCTCCTGGTCGGCTTCGCCGGGCCGGCGACGGCCCTCGACATGCCGCTGCTGGTGTCCGCCGACTGGCTGCGCGCGCAGCTCGGCGCGCCCGACCTGCGCATCGTCGACATGCAGAGTGGCGTGATCGACTACCGCCAGGGGCACGTCCCCGGCGCCGTCCATCTCGGCGTGAACGACGCGCGGGCGGCGGTGCCGGCCGGCGGCTACCGGCTGCCGAACGTCGAGGAGGCGCGGCAGCTCTTCGCGCGCCTCGGGATCGGCGCCGACACGCGCGTGGTGATCTACGACGACTCCAACGGCCTCGACGCCGCCCGCCTGTTCTTCACGCTCGACTCCTACGGCCATCGCAACGTCGCCATCCTCGACGGCGGCGCGCCCCACTGGCGTGCCGGCAGCGGCGCGTGGACACCCGACGCTCCCCGCATCGAGGCGCCGCCGGCTCGCCCGCTCGCCCTCGACACCGAGCACGTCGCCAGCGCCGAGTGGCTGCGCGACCGCCTCGGCCGCGGCGACACGGCCGTCGTCGACGCGCGCTCGCCCGCCGAGTACACCGGTCGCGAGGTGCGCGCCCGGCGCGGCGGCCACATCCCCGGCGCCGTCAACATCGAGTGGACGCGCCACCTGCGTCCCGACGGCACCTTCAAGTCGATCGACGAGCTGCGGGCGATGTACGTGGCGGAAGGTGTCACGCCCGACAAGACCGTGGTGACCTACTGCCAGACTCAGCACCGCGCCTCGCACTCCTACTTCGTGCTGCGCCTGCTCGGCTACCCGCGCGTCGTCGGCTACGACCGCTCGTGGTCGGAGTGGGGCAACCGCGCGGATTTGCCAGTCGAGACGCGCTGAACGCCGTGACGCTGTCGAGCCCGATGACCTGGATCCGGGTGTCGGTGATCGTGCAGCTCGTTGGTCTCGCCATCGATGGCGTCTGGCACGGGCTGCTCGAACCCGGCGCCGAGCCGGACACGTTCGATCAGATGCTCGTGCACCTGGCGACCGTTCATCTCGTGCTCTACCTCGGCATCATCGGCCTCTTCGCATCCACGGCCTGGGGCGCTCGTGGACCGGGCCCGGCGCGGCACGGTCGGCCTCGCGCTGCCGGTCGCCTTCACGGGAGCGTTGATTCAGACGGTCGCCGAGACGTGGCACGCCTGGATGCACCTGCGATTGCGCCCCGGGCCGATCCCCGAGGCATTTGCGCTCGGCGGTTTGGTCGTGGCGATCGCGGCGCTGCTGGCCGCTCGGCGTGGCGTCGCGCGTTCAGTGCGCGACGATGTCAGCCGGCGGCCGGCGGCGTGACGCGGGGCGGGCCGGCACCGGCCCGCCCCGCGTCACGCCACGCGCTACTCCCACTCCGGATAGCTGAGCGGCGAGAGCTCGTCGGCGTCGCGCGAGGCCCAGTCGAACTGCTTCATCCGCGGCCACATGCGCTCGCCACCGGCCTGCAGTGCGGCCAGGATCGCGCGCTCGTCCGCCGCCAGCACGCGGCCGCCGTCGACGACCAGGCGCCCGCCGACCCAGACGCGATCCACGTCCTCGGCGGTCGCGTTGTAGACGATGTTCTTGATCGGATCGCGCAGCGGCGTCATGTTCCACGACGAGGCTTTCCAGAGCACGAGGTCGGCCGTGGCGCCGGCCGCGATGCGGCCGAGGTCGTCGCGGCCCAGGGCCCGGGCGCCGCCCAGCGTGGCTGCGTCGAAGACGTCGGCGGCGGTGGTGGCCTGCGTGTTGCGCTCCACGATCTTGGAGCACACGGCGGCCCAGCGCATGGCCTCGATCACCGACTGCGGATTGGTGTCGGTGCCGAGCGCCACGTTGATGCCGGCGGCCCACGGCGCGTGGGCCACCGTGCAGCCGGCCTCGGCCAGCAGTCCGACGTCGCCGGCCGGGTAGTTCGTCCACGACGAGCCGCCGATGATGATGGCGTGGCCGAGGACGGTGTTGGAGCCGAGCACGCCCAGCTCGTCGAGCCAGGCGACCGGCGTCTTGCCGTGGCGCTGCAGCATCTCGTTGAACTCCACGACCGACTGCGAGGTGTGCAGCGTGAACGGCCGGTCGGCGGCGTCGGCGTGCCGCTTCGCCTCGCGGAGCAGGTCGGCGCTGCAGGTGTCGACCTGAGCCGGCGAGAAGTAGCAGCGCACGAGGCCACCGTGAGCGCCGTCGTGCTTGTCGAAGAACTCCTGCGCACGCCGCAGGCCGCGGCGCCCGTCCTCCTCGTTCCACTCCCAGACCACGCGCCGGCCGTCGCGCGTCAGCCAGCGCCCGGAGCGGAAGGTGAGCCCCATGTAGACGCGCAGGCCGTAGTGGGCCGCGCGCTCGACGACGTACTCGCCGAGCCCGCCGATCTCCATGACGGTCGTCACCCCGCCGCGCAGCAGCTCGGCCATCGAGAAGTCCACGCAGGCGCGGCCGGCCTCCTCGTCCTGGGCCTCGCCGCGCACCGGCAGCATCTCGAACAGGCCCGAGTACCAGAACTGCGGATTGCCGCGGTCCTCGATGAACGAGCGGTCGAGCGGCGAGCCGCCGATGTGGGCGTGGGTGCTGATGAGCCCCGGCGTCAGGACACGGTCGCGGGCGTCCACCCTCTCGTCGGCCGCGCCCTCGTAGGTCCGGCCGACGTGCACGATGCGGTCGCCCTCGAGCACCACCACCCCGTCGCGCAGGATGCGGTGCTGCCGCCCGTCGAACGCGACGACCCAGCCCGCCCGAATCGCGAGTCGGCGCGCCATGCTCAGCGCCCGTGGCCGAATCGCAAGGTCGAGGAGCGCCCGGGCTCCGCCGGGGCGCTCCGAGCGGCTGGGGGATTGGGGGCCATGTCGGGGCCCCCATGATCAATCGTCTGGGGGGCCATGTCGGGGCCCCCCCTCAATGAGTCGCCACGATGGCCGGATCGAGGCGCATGACCACGTAGCCGCCGACGGCGCCGGCGCCGAAGCCCGGCGCGAAGAGGCGCATCGGGCGATCGATGACGCCCTCGGCCACCGCGTCGTAGATGGCCAGCGGGATCGAGGCGGAGGACGTGTTGCCGACCGTCTCGATGTTGAAGTAGAGGCGCTCGGGCGGGATGCCGGCGCCCTTGGCGTACTGGACCACCATCGTCTTGTTCGCCTGGTGGGGCACGATGAGATCGATCGCCTGCAGCAGCGAGCCCTCGCCGCCGTCCGGATGCGGCAGGGCGCCGAGCTCCCGGATCATCTGCGTCAGGTAGCGCTTCACCAGCGCCTTCACCTCGGGACCGTACACGGTGATGTTGTTGTCGAACTCCGGGTTGGGCCAGATGATCGAGTCGACCTCGCTCATGGGACCGCTGGCGTAGGTCTGGTAGTACTCGACGTCGGGCCGGGCGTCGGCCGGGGCCGGCCCGATCACCAGCGCGGTGGCGCCGTCGCCGAAGATCATGCGCGACGTTCGCACGGTGCCGATCTTGTCGGAGAACTTCTCGGCGCACACCAGCAGCACCGGGCGCTGCACCTCCTGCAGCTGGCGGATGGCCTCGCTCAGCCCGTAGGGCAGCCCGGCGCAGGCGGCGACCATGTCGCAGGAGAAATGCGTCTGGAACATGCCGAGCTGGCCCGACAGCCACGTCGCCAGCGAGGGCATCATCTTGCCGCTCGTGCACGAGCAGAAGATGACGGCGCCGATCTCGTTGGCCTTGCGGCCGGCCTTGTCCAGCGCGGCCTGGGCGGCCAGGAGCGAGATGTGGTCGAGATCGAGCGCGGTGTAGAGGCGCTGGCGGATGCCGGTCTTCTCCTCGATCTCCACCGCCGTCATCGGCGACCACGAATAGGCGGCGTTCCGGATGAGGTCCTCGTTCGTGCAGGGGGTCTCGCCCTTGTAGACCGCCAGCGCCTCCAGCTTCGGCATCACGCTGAACCGCGCGCGCACGTCGACGGGCGGGTAGGGCTCGACCGGCGGCCGCGACTCGACCACCGCCGGCCGCCGCGGGCGCGAGCGCACGCCGCTCTTCACCCGGCGGATGAAGTGGGAGATCTCGTCGTTGCGCGAGCGGTAGACGACCACGAAATCGTCGTCGTGGAGCTTGCCGACCTCGATCACCCGCATCTTCGCCCGGTCCCAGCGGTACTCGTTGTGGAGGATCATCGTCTGGCGCATGAGCGCTTCCAGCTCGGGCACGCGGTGCCAGTACTCGACGATGTCGTCCCAGCCGTAGCCTGGATAATCGGGATCGTGGGTCAGCAGGTGATAGGTGAGGTTTCTCGGGTTTGCCAGAATTTCGCTCACCGTGGGCTTAATCGCTGACAGCTCGGCCCCGGCGCCCTTCTTGTGACGGAAGACGTCGAAGAGAACGCGGAAGATCTTGTCCTCGGTGCCTTCGTCCCAGGTCGGCACCAGATTGCGATAGCCGCTCTCGATGGCCGAGGCGAGGTCGGCGACCTCCCACGGCTTGAAGATCGGCAGGAAGATGTCGTCACGCTGCCGCGGCACGTCGCGCCAGCGCATCGGCTGCTTCACATAGAGCGTGAACGGATAGCGATTCGACCAGAACAGGTCGAGGGCGAGATCGCGCAGCAGCTCGTAGCGGCCCTTGTAGCCGCCCGCGTCCAGCCGCGCGACCATGTCGGCTTCGGTCGGCGCCTTGTCCTCGAAGTCACGGCGAATGACGGCCGCGAACTGGTCGAGGGTCTCGAAGACCGAGAAGTCGAGCGCCGGAAAAAAATTGTATGGAAAAACGATCCGGCCGTAGCGATTGATGACGAACGGCTTCATGGATGCGCGCCCTCCAGACGCTTCACCGTAAGCCCCGGCGTGGCCTTGTGCAAGCCGCTATAATCGATTCATGCCCATTCTCGCCGAGCGCGATCAGGACGCCGTCCGCAAGGAGTTCCAGCGCATCGAGGGGCCCGTCAAGCTGGTCGTCTTCTCGCAGGAGCTCGTGGCCGGCGACCTCTGCCGCCAGAACGAGCAGCTCGTGCGGGAGGTGGCCGCGCTCGACGACCGGATCACGGTGGAGTTGCTGAACCCGGCCATCGATCGTGAGCGGACGGAGGCCTACGGCGTCGATCAGGTGCCGGCCATCGTGGTCGAGGGCGCGCGCGACTACGGCCTGCGCTTCTTCGGCATCCCGTCCGGCTACGAGTTCAGCAACCTCATCGACGCGATCATCGTGGCCTCCAGCGGCGAGCCGGCCCTGTCGGAGGCGACCCGGACCGCGCTGGCCGGCCTCACCGACGACGTCCACATCAAGGTCTTCTCGACGCCGACCTGACCGTACTGTCCCCGGGCCGTGCGCCTGGCGCAGCACATGGCAGTCGCCTCGGATCGGGTCACCGCGACCGCGATCGAGGCCACCGAGTTCCCCGACCTCTCGCGCGCCTACCGCGTCATGGCGGTGCCGAAGATCGTCATCAACGATCGGGTGGAGTTCGAGGGCGCGCTGCCGGAGGGGCAGTTCCTCGACGCCGTGCTGCGCGCCGTGGCCCCCACCGCCTCGTGACCGGCGCGCGGGGCGTCGTCCCCGCCTGCGCGACGCGTGCCGCCGCAAGCTAGTTCGCTGCTGTTCGCTTACGGCACGCTGATGCGCGGATACGCGCTGCACGACGTGCTCGCCGGCGGCGCGACCTTCCTGGGTATCGGCAGCGTGAGCGGCCGCCTGCTCGATCTCGGCCGCTACCCCGGGCTCGTCGACGGCGGCGGCCGCGTGCGCGGCGAGGTCTACCGCCTGGACGACCCCGAACTTCTGCCGCTG
>Ga0209160_1004354_pt1 | contig 11312 bp, 11 predicted proteins | sample GraSoiAngelo_153_FD_186167 | JGI IMG/M metagenome (GOLD analysis project Ga0209160, IMG submission 186167) | Grasslands soil microbial communities from the Angelo Coastal Reserve, California, USA - 14_1009_12_40cm (SPAdes) (version 2) | ecosystem: Environmental > Terrestrial > Soil > Grasslands ...
GACGCTGCATATCATGACTGAGGACGGTCCGAAATCCTTTGCGGTGAGCGCCGGGATGATGGTCATCATGCCGCAAGGGACGTGGCACCGCTTCCACGCGCCTGAGGGGGTAAGCTTGCTGACCGCGACGCCAAAGCCGACGGAGCATCTGACAGTCGACGTCGAGGATCCGCGAACGCTCACAGCGGCGAAGCTGTCAAACACCATCGAGGAAAAGTGGCGCTGATTTCGTCGACTCACTCGAGGATCTCGCCCAGCACGCGCCCTTCGACGTCCGGCGTCGCGAGGCCCAGAAGCCGGGCGGCGGTCGGCGCGATGTCCACGAGTCGGACGCGTTCGAGGGCGACGCCGGCCCTCACGCCGGCGCCAGCGGCGATGAAGCCCGTCGGCATGCGCGGATGCGACGGCAGGTAGCCGTGCTGCCCGCCCGAGCCTGAAACGATCAGCGAGCCCCGGCAGCCGGAGCCCATCGCAAATCCCGGCGCGGCCGCGAGCGCGAAGGCGGCATTGGGCAGCGCGCCGAGCGCGTCGAGCTCCGCGCGCGACACGATCGTGTAGGCGTCGCGCGCCGCTTCACGGAGCGCCTTCTCGGCGGCAGCGGCCGTCGCGGCGTCGCGGGGCGGTTGGACGAGAATCGCCGCCGAGCCGCCCGCGATGTACGCGGTCGCTCGCCAGCCGTCGCCGGGTTCCGGGCAGCCGCGCAGCCCAGCGCGAGCGAGGAGCACGTTCGGATGCACGCTCTGGCGCGCATCCTCGAAGCCGTGATCGCCGGTGACGATGATCACCGAGCGATCGGCGAGGCCGGCCTCGGCCAGCCCGCGCCGTATGGCGCCCACGTGCGCGTCCACGCGAGCCACGGCCGCCTTCGTCTCCGCGCCCTCCCGGCCGATGCGGTGCTGGAAGTAATCGGTCTGGACCAGGTGCACGAGGAGCAAATTCGGGCGCGCCTGCCGGATCATCGCCGTGACCGTCTCGGTCAGGAATGCGTCCCACAGCACGACGTCCTTGAACATCTCGGCTTTCGGCGTCACGCCCAGACGGTCAAAGATCCCGGGCGTGCTGTCGGCGCGCAGTCGCTCGAGGGGCTCCTTCTGTGCGTAATAGTCTCGCTCGGGTACGAGCAGATCGATGCGCGCGCCGGCGGTAACGGGCCACGAGACCGCCGCGGTCGTCAGCCCCGCTGTGCGCGCCCACTCCCAGATCGGCGAGGCTCGGAGGTCGGAGACTTCCTCGTACCAGCGCCCGCGCGTGCCCGCGGCCGTTGGAATTGTGTTCGAGAGCACGCCGTGGCGCGCCGGTCTCACGCCCGTGACGATCGTCGCGTGGTTTGGATAGGTGACCGTGGGGAAGACGCCCTCCGCTGCCCGTGCGTGGCTCCCCGCCTTCAGCAGCGCACGCAGCTCCGGCGCCGCCCAGGAATCGTCGAGGTAGAACTCCGGGCGCAGGCCGTCGATCGAGACGATGACGACGTGGCGCGCGCGGCCGGGCCCCTGCGCGTGCACCGCGCAGCCGACCAGCGCGCCCAGCAGGGCCACGGCGGCGAGCAGGCGCCGGCGCGTCATGCGCTCGGGGCCGCGGGCCACCGCGTGCCCGCCGCTTCCTTCACCCGGGCCACCGAACTGGATGTCGCAGACGGCTCAGGTCTCGCTTGATCAGTGCAAGCTTGGCCTTGAGCTCGGCCTTCTCCGCTTCGCTGGCGCCGAAGCTGAGCGTCCCGAAGCGGCCGAGGCTGACTGCCTCGTAGCCGAACCTGGCCGGGATGGCGAACAGGAGCAAGCCGGGGAGCGCCACCAAGGCCACACAAATCACGGTCGGGAGCGCGAGCGCGAAGCTCAGCAACAGCAGAGTTGTGCGGGCTCCCACTCGAATCCAGAACCAGGTCATAGGTCTCCTTGCCGTCCGCGCACGATCGCGGGCGGTCTAACGACGATCCGCGAGCGCAAGCTTGGCGCCCAACGCGACGAACGCGCCGGCGAAAGCACGACGCATCCACGTCAACACTCGCGGACGAGAGATCACGTGACTCCGCACGGCGGCGGCGAATAACCCGTAGACGACGAACACGGCGAACGTGAGGACCATGAACACACCGCTCAGCTCCAGCATGCGAGGAAGCGGGTGTGGCTCGTCGGCCCTCACGAACTGAGGCAGGAAGGCAAAGAAGAAGATCGACAGCTTCGGATTGAGGATGTTGATCAGGATCGCGGAGACGATCACCTGGAACGCCGAGCGCGTCCCGACCTGCGTCTCCACACGGAGCGTGCCGCGCTCCCTCAGCGTGTTCCAGGCCATGTAGAGCAGATAGGCCACGCCCAGGTACTTGAGGGTCTGAAACGCGAGCGCGCTCGTGTGCAAGAGCGCGGCGAGCCCCATGATGGCCGCGGCCATGTGAGGCACGATGCCGAGCGTGCATCCGAAGGCCGCGACGACGCTTGCGCGGGAGCCGCGCGAGAGGCCGGCTGCCAGCGTGTAGAGGACGCCGGTGCCGGGTGAAACGACGACGATGAGCGACGTGACCAGGAAGTCGATGCTCACGGTGACCCTCCCGGCGCGATTTTACAATCGCCGGCCAGCGCTTCATAATCCTCCGACCGCGTCAAATAAGGAGGCGTCATGGCCCGCATACCGCTCGCCACCCGAGAGCAGATCGCCGAGAAGGAACAGCCCGTCTACGACGCCTTCATGGCGAGCCGAACGAACCGGCCCAACATCGGCCCCTACTCGCTGCTCTTGCACATGCCGGAGATGGCGCAAAGACTCGAGGCTCTGCGCACGTACATCCGCGCCGAGGCGAGCCTGCCGCAAAAGCTCCAGGAGCTGGTCATGATCTCCGTGGCCAGGGAGATGGGCTGCGGCTTCATCTGGTACGCTCACGCCGCCCCGGCCCGACAGGCCGGTGTACGGGACGACGTCGTGGACAACATTCGCGAGCGGCGCGCGCCGACCGGCCTCGATGCGGAGGAGCAGATCGTCGTGGACTTCACGCGCGAGCTTCTTCAGGACCGCAAGGTCAGCCAGCAGACATTTGCCGCCGCCACGGCCCGATTCGGGCAGCGCGGCACCATGACCCTGACGAATCTGATCGCCTGTTATGCGGTGCTGGCGTACAACATGAACACCTACGACCTGGAGGCCCCGGCGCATCCGACGGAAAAGCCGTTGCCGAAGTAGAGGAGGGGGATTCGACCATGGTCAACGAAGCGCTGCGCACGATCCTGCCGGTCGCCGGGTGGAGCGACGAGCGCGCCCGCGGGATCGAGATCACCGGCGGCACCGATCCGATCCTGCCGACGCCGTTCCGCATCGGCGAGACCAGCGCCGCCGCGCTCGCTGCGGTGGGCCTCGCCGTCTCCGATCTGTGGGCGCTGCGCACCGGGCGCGGTCAGGACGTCGCGGTCGATACGCGCCAGGCCACCGCCTCGCTGCGCAGCGGACACTACTTGAAGATGGACGGCGCGCACGTGTCGACCGAGCGCAACGCGGTGATGGGCGTCTATCCGGCCAAGAACGGCCGCTGGAGCTATCTGCACTGCAACTTCCCGAACCATCGTGCCGCCGCGCTGAGTGTGCTCGGTGTACCGGAAGATCGCGAGGCGGTGCGCAAGGCCGTCGCGCAGTGGGATGCGCTCGAGCTGGAGGAGGCGATCATCGCCGCGAAGGGCGCCGGGGGCATGGTGCGCACCATGGACGAATGGGCCAAGCACCCGCAGGCCGCCGCGATCGCCTCGCTGCCGCTGATGGAGCTCGTCAAGATCGGCGAGAGCTCGCCGGAGAAGCTCCCCGACGGCGATCGGCCGTTGTCGGGCATCCGCGTGCTCGACCTGACACGGGTCCTCGCCGGGCCGACGTGTGCGCGCACCCTGGCCGAGCACGGCGCCGACGTCTTGAAGATCACCGGCGCGCACCTGCCGAATCTCGGCTACCAGGAATACGACACCGGCCACGGCAAGCTCTCGGCTCATCTCGATCTGCGCGAGCCGAAGGACATCGAGATCTTGCGCGGGCTCGTCCGTGAGACCGACGTGTTCTCTCAAGGCTATCGGCCGGGGACCCTCGGCGATCGTGGGTTCTCGCCCGAGGCGCTGGCGAAGCTGCGGCCCGGCATCGTCTTCGTCTCGCTCTGCGCCTTCAGCCACGTCGGCCCGTGGGCGTCACGCCGTGGCTTCGACACGGTGGTGCAGACGGTCAGCGGGATCACCAGCCGCCAGGGCGAGCTGTTCCCGGGTAGCGCGCCGGGCCCGCAGTTCTACCCGGTGTCCGCGATCGACTATCTGACCGGTTACCTGATGGCCTTCGGCGCGCTCGTGGCTCTCGCCCGCCGGGCCCGCGAGGGCGGCAGCTGGCTCGTGCGGATCTCGCTCGCGCAGACGGGGCGCTGGCTCGTCGGACGCGGTCAAGTGCCGGAGACCCAGCTCGAGGACGTGCCGAAGGAATTCACTCCGGAAGAGCTGGAGCGCTGGTCGATCACGAGCGAGACGCCGGTAGGTCGCCTGCGTCACCTCGGCCCGGTGCTGCGCCTCTCCAAGACGCCACCGCGTTGGGCGCGGCCTTCAGTGCCTCTCGGTCACAACGAGCCGGTGTGGCCGGCGCGAGCCAGGTAGAGGCGCGAGCGAAAGTAGAAAGGATCGCCATGAACAAGATCGTCAAATCGCCCGAGCAGGCCGTTGCGGACATTCCGAACGGAGCCACGGTTGCCATCGCCGGCTTCGGTGTCGCGCACCGCTTTGCGACGGCCCTGATCTGCGCGCTGCGTGATCAGGGCACGAAGGAGCTCACGCTCGTCTGCAACTCGCTCGGTGATGCCGGCGCGACCCGGGGTCAGATCCTCGCCGAGAACCACCAGGTCAAGAAGCTGATCGCGGCGTTCTCCGTACGCCCGGGCACTCCGACCGCGAGTGAGGAGCAGATCGCGGCCGGAAAGATGGAGGTCGAGCTGGTCCCCCAGGGGATCCTCGTCGAGCGCTGCCGCGCCGGCGGCGCCGGGCTCGCCGCGTTCTACTCGCCGACCGGAGTGCACACCGACCTTGCGACGGGCCGCGAGATCCGCGACTTCGACGGCAAGCCCTACGTGCTCGAGCACGCGATCCACGTGGACTACGCTCTCCTGAGGGGCTATCGCGCGGACACCCTCGGCAACGTCCAGTTCCGCGGGGGCAGCCAGAACTTCAATCCGGCCTTCGCCAAGGCCGCCCGGGTCGCGATCGTGGAGGTGGACGAGATCGTGGAGCCCGGCGCGATCGCGCCCGAGCTGATCGATCTGCCCGGCATCTTCGTGTCGCGCGTCGTCAAGACGACGCACGTCGTCGACGGCAAGGCGTGGCGCCGGCCTCAACGGCGGCCCGCGGATCAGCCGCGCCTCTACGACGGCAAGCCCGCGCTGACCCGCGAGGGTATCGCGAGGAACGCGGCCAAGCTGGTCAAGGAAGGCACCTACGTGAACCTCGGCGTCGGCATTCCCACGATGGTCTCGAACTACCTCGAGGGCCGCGACGTGATCCTGCACGCCGAGAACGGCGTTCTCGGCTACGGCCGGATGGTCACAGAGGAGCACGAGATCGACCCGGATATCTACAACGCGGCCGGCCAGTTCGTCGCGCTGAAGCCCGGCGCGTCGTTCTTCGACAGCGTCGCCTCTTTCGAGATGGCACGCGGCGGCCGGATCGACACGGTGATCCTCGGTGCGTACGAGGTCGATCAGCAGGGCGGCGTCGCCAACTGGAGCACGGCCGATGCGAAGCGCGGCGGCATCGGCGGCGCGATGGATCTGCTGTCCGGCAAGGGCGATCTGATCATCGTGATGGAGCACGTGGACAGCAAGGGCCGCCCGAAGCTGCGACGGAAGTGCACCTACCCCCTGACCGGCAAAGGGTGCGTCAACTACGTCGTGACCGACCTGGCGCTGCTGCGCTGGGACGGCGGCCGCTTCGTCCTCGACGCCGTGGCGCCGGGATTCACTCCCAAGGACGTGATCGCGCTGACGGAGATGGACGTCAAGGTCGCGCCGAACGTTCGCACGATGGAGTGACAGCGGAGGCAAGACATGCGAGCCGTGACCTTTTCGCGATTGGGTGGCCCCGAGGTACTCGAGGTGTCGGACCTGCCCGAGCCGAAGCCCGGACCCGGCGAGGTGCGCATCCGCGTCGCGGCGGCGACCGTCAACCCGACCGACATCAGCTTCCGCAGCGGACGGCAGCTGACCACGGCCCAGCTGTCCGAGATGGGTGTGCTGCCACCCTACATTCCCGGTATGGAGCTGGCCGGAGTGGTGGACGCCGTCGGCGAGGGCACGAGCTGGCGCACGGGTGACCGCGTGATGGCGATCGTCAATCCGCGCCGGCCGGGCGGTGGCGCTCAGGCCGAGCTGGTGGTCGTTCCGGCCTCGTCCGTCGCCCGCGTGCCCGAGGGATCGAGCCTGGAGGCCGCCGCCACTCTGCCGATGAACGGGCTGACCGTGCGCCTCGCGCTGGACCGTCTCGCGCTCGAGCCGGGACAGACCCTGGGGGTCACCGGCGCGGCCGGCGCAGTCGGCGGCTACGCGGTCGAGCTCGGCGTCAGCGACGGACTGCGGGTGATCGGCGTGGCACGGCCGCAGGACGAAGCGCTGGTGAAGCGCTTCGGCGCGAAGACCTTCATACCCAGCGGCGACGCGGCAATCCGTGCCGTCTATGACGCGGCTCCGGGGGGCGTCGATGGACTGATCGACGCGGCGGTGCTCGACGCCGCCGTCCTGCCCGCGATCCGAGATGGCGGCAAGCTGGCGACCGTGCGCGGCTTCGCCGGCCCATCCGAGCGAGCCATCACGATCGTTCCGGTGCGGGTCGCTTCGTATGTGCACAACCAGGAAGCGCTCGATCGGCTGGGCCGGCTCGTCGCTGAAGGACGACTTACCCTGCGCGTGGCGGAGACTTTTCCGCCCGAACGGGCGGCGGACGCGCAACGCAAGATGAGCGCCGGCGGGACTCGAGGACGGCTCGTGATCGTTTTCTAGTCGCGGTCTCAGCAAAGGAGTGACGCAATGACCAATGCCAAAGGACCTCTGAACGGGATCCGCGTGATCGACCTGGGCCGCCATCAGGCGGGACCCCGCTGCGCCCAGGTGCTCGCCCGTCTGGGGGCAGAGGTCATCAAGATCGAGCGCATCGGAGGCGAGGAAACTCGCTACCACTCGCCATGGGTGCGCAAGCAGAGCGCGTACTGGGTCCAGTACAACAGCGGCAAAAAGAGCCTGAGCATGGACTTGCGTACGGCGGAAGGAAAGACGGCCCTGCGCCGGCTGATCAAGGTCTCCGACGTGCTCGTACAGAACTTCCGCCCGGGGACCATCGGCGAGATGGGTTTCGGGTACGACGCGCTGAAGACGCTGAACCCCCGCATCATCATGGTCAACGTCTCCGCATACGGGCAATTCGGGCCCTACCGCGATCAGATCGGGTACGACCCCATCGGCCAGACCATGTCGGGCATCGCCATGGTCACCGGCGAAGAGGGCATGCCGCCGATACGCGCGGGGGTTCCCATCATCGACCGCACCACGGCGCTCCACTCTGCGATCGGGACTCTCGCGGCCCTGCACGAGCGAAACATCTCTGGAGAGGGGCAGAGCATCGACGTCTGTCTGGCCGACTCCGGCTACAGCCTGACCGAGATCCCCATCACCGCCTACCACGGGGCCGGAACCGAGCCCCAGCGGGGCAAGTCCGATTCAGCTCCCAGTGGCATGTACCCCTGCAAGGATGGCTGGGTCCTCATCGCCGCTGGGGATCAGCACCACTGGCATCGAGTGTGCGCAGCGCTCGGCAAGCCGGAGTGGCAGCAAGATCCGCGCTTCACCACCCGCCGCGAGCGCAGCAAGCATGCGGAGGTCGTGAACGAGGCGATGCGTGAGCTGATGGGCACCATGACGATGAAGGACGCCATCGCCCACTTCACGCGCCACGACGTGGTCGCGGCTCCGGTGAACACGATTGCACAGGCGTCCCAAGATCCTCACCCCTGGGAGCGCCGGGCCATGGTCGAGGTCCCCGATTTCCTGGCCGGAACCATTGCCGTCTCCGGTGACTTCTGGCACTTCAGCCGCACTCCAGCGGTTGTTGGATCCACGCCGAAAGTGGGCGAGCACAACGAGGAGATTCTGGGTGGCCTCCTGGGCTATTCCCAGGACGAGATCGCCAAGCTGTATGCGAACGGCGTGATCTCGAACTCGCACCACTACGACACGCTGTCCGGCTGAGTGCCGGGGTCCAATCTCGACGAACGAGGAGACGACTATGGCGAGACTACCTGTGGCGACGAGAGAGAGCGTTCCCGAAGGCCAGCGGACGATCTTCGACGAGATGGTGAAAGGGCTTGGAGCTGTTCCCCGCTACGGCCCAGGCTCGGTCCTGATCCATGTGCCGAAAGCGCACCAGTGGGCCACCCTCCTGAACCACTACCTGCGCGACGAATCCTCGCTGCCGAAAAAGATCCAGGAGCTCGCCATGCTGGTCACGGCGCGAGAGCTGGATTGCCAGCACATCTGGAACGCGCACGCCGCGTCCGCGCGCAAGGCCGGCGTGCGCAGCGAGATCGTCGACGCGTTGCGCGACCGCAAAGAGCTTCCAGCTCTCGCTGCCGACGAGGCGGCGGTGATGCACTACGGTCGCGAATTCTTTCGCACTCGTCGCGTGAGCCGTGGGGCGTTCCAGGCCGCGCTCGAGCAGTTCGGCCGCCAGGGAGTGGTCGAGCTCGCGCTGGTCATGGGGAACTACAGCCTGCTGGCGCTGCTCATCAACTCGTTCGACACCGACTTGCCGCCGGATCGGACCGAGCCGCTCCTGCCCGTTTAGAGCGGCCGTAAACGGGCGCCGCCGCGCGTCCCGCTGAGGGGTCAGGCGGCCGTCACGCCTCCATCGACCGGCAGCGCGACGCCCGTGACGAACGACGCCTCGTCCGAGAGGAGAAACAGAGCAGCGTTGGCGATCTCGTCGGGCCGGCCGGTGCGCCCCAGCGGCACGGAGCCGTGGGCGCGCTTGCGCACCAGCTCCTCCGGATCCATTCCGGCCGTCGACTTCTGATCCGGGCGGGAGACGAACACCCGGAGCATCGGCGTGTCGATGGGGCCGGGACACACGGCGTTGACGCGAATCTTCTCGGGCGCCAGCCGCAGCGCCAGGCTCTTGACGAAACCCACCACCCCGAACTTGCACATCGAGTAAACCGGGCTGAAGCCGGAACCGACGAGCCCCGAGGTGGACGCGGTGTAGAGAAGGCTGCCGCCGCCCCGGGCGCGGATCTCGGGAATGGCAGCCTCGGTCGTGATCACCACCGTCCGAAGGTTGAGGTCGACGGCCAGATCGAAGTTGTTCATGTCGATGCCCTCGACCGCCGCCGGCCCGGGATGGCCGACGTGGTTCCAGACAAAATCCAGGCCCTTGAAGCGGCGCACCGTGTCCCACACGATCCGGCGGGAATCCTCGTCCTTCGTCAGATCCGCGGCAATGCCATGCGCGGTGCCGCCCGCCGCGGTGATCTCGTCTACCACGCGCTGCGCTCCTGCGGCGTCGACGTCCACCACCGCGACCTGCGCGCCCTCGCGCGCGAAGCGCAGGGCCCCGGCGCGTCCCATGCCCGAGGCGGCAGCGGTCACGATCCCGATCTTTCCGGCCAGGCGCATCGCCAGCGGCGCCTCAGACCCGGGGAATTTCCGCGCGCATGTCCATGGGGGTCTTGCCGGGCGGGAGCGGCGGGCGCCGCACCAGGTCGTCGAAGGCGCGGCCGGCCTCGTAGTCCCGGATCAACTGCTCCGGGTCGAAGATCACCCCGATGGGATTCGCGGCGAAGTCCGGGCCCGTCAGGTACGCGTGGGCCTCGTCCATGGTGGCGAAGACGTCGATCTGCAGCTCCACGCGCAGGCCGTCGGGGTCGCGATAGTACATGGAAATCGTCGGCCCGTGGTTGATGCACCGTGCGGGCTCGATGCCGGTGGCCTTGAGCCGCCGGTAGGTCGACAGGAGCTCGCCCAGGCCGGCGTAGGTGTAGGCGATGTGGTGCACGCCGGCGGCGGCTGGATCCGGGGCCGGACTACCGGGGTTGTTGATGACGGCCACTCGATGGTGCTCGTCGTCGTAGGTGAGAAAGGCGATGAAATCGTTGCGGAAGGCCACGCGCGCCTGCAGCACGGTCGCGTACCAGGCGATCACCGCGTCGAAATTCGCGGTCTTGAGCACCATATGGGCAAACTTCTGCGGGGCGATCCGCTGCGTGGTAGCCGGCAGCGCCCGAGTCACGGTCGTCGCTGTACTCATCGCATCCCTCCAGGATGTGGGGATGAGCTGATTGTATCTCGCCGGATGGAGCTGCGCTCGAGCCCCGGCGCCGACGTGGCGGGCAGGAACTTCACACCGAGGTTGTTGCTGCCTGGTTTCGTCAGCGCGGGCGGTAGTTGATCTTCTCGTCGTCGAAGGTATAGATGATCGCGGCGTGGCCCATCTCGTCCACCGTCCGCTCACCCCAGCGCACGGGCTTCGGCGGCCGATTGGGGTTGCGGGCATTGCCCGCGGAGTTGTCCCACGCCGCCGTGAGCTCGATCCACGCCCCGAGCGGCAGCGCCACGGGCGTTCTGTAGAAGTAGAAGCCCTGCCAGTTGAAGTCCCAGTCGTCGATCTGCACCAGCGGTCGGGTCGACCCGTCGGGCAGCTTCGCCCAGACCTTCATCTCCCGTCCGAGCAAATGCATGTGCGGATGGATGGCGATCAAGCTCATCGGTCGGTGCACGGACATGGAGGCTTCGATCTCGTGGCGCGCAGCTCCCGCGGGAATGGTGAAGCTGAACGAGCCGACGCGCGCGAAGTAGAGCTGCTTGACGATGGGCGTCGTGGCCGCGTGCAGGCGAACCTCGGTGCGATCGCTCGCCGCCGTCGGCCCTGCGTTGTGGTAGTGCATCTGGATGACGACACGCGCGCCCGCGGGCAGACGGATGCCCACCCCCTCCGGCATGACCCAGGGCCGCGCGCCCGGTGCCCAGCCCCCGAGGTAGCCGTCGATCCTGACCCGAGGCCCGCCGAAGCACGGATAGCCGGGAGACCAGTCGCTGGGTCGGATGTGTGCCGAACCACCGCTCGCGTCCACCATAGCCAGCACGTGATGCACGATGCGGCTATTGCCAGGCACCGTCTCGGTCACGATGAAGTAGCGATCCTCGGTGAACGGCGTGGGCACGCTGAAGCAGCGGTAGATGTCGCCGCCGCCGCCGGGAACCGTGAAGGGCTCCGAGCGCAGCACGAGGTCGGGTGTCCCCCGACTGGCAGCGGCCTCGAACACCGGCGGAGGAGCCA
>Ga0209160_1004355_pt1 | contig 11311 bp, 10 predicted proteins | sample GraSoiAngelo_153_FD_186167 | JGI IMG/M metagenome (GOLD analysis project Ga0209160, IMG submission 186167) | Grasslands soil microbial communities from the Angelo Coastal Reserve, California, USA - 14_1009_12_40cm (SPAdes) (version 2) | ecosystem: Environmental > Terrestrial > Soil > Grasslands ...
CAAGCTGACCATCGCAGCGGTTCAGGGTGCGGAGGATGGGCCGCTCAAGAAAGTGGCTCCGATGTACCAAACGCAGACCGGCATCACGATGGAGGTCGTCGAGTTTCCCTACGACCAGCTTTTCGAAAAGCTCGTGACGACGTTCCAGGCGAACGGCTCGTCCTACGACCTCTGCATGATGGACGACCCGTGGATGCCCAAATTCGGCACGATGGGTGCCCTCCAACCGCTCGATTCGAACTTCGGCTTTTCCCGCGACTCTGACATACCGAGCATCGTGTACGACGTGGGCACGTGGCCTCCGCCGCATGGGCCGGTGCCGCCCTCGGAGCAGAGCAAGACGCAGCATCTCTACGGCATCACGATCGTGGGCAACGTCGAGATGTTCATGTACCGCAAGGACCTGGCCAGCGCGGCGCCCGCCAGCTGGGACGATGTTCTGGCCAACGCCCAGAAATTCAACAAGTCCAATTTCTACGGCTACGTCATCCGCGGCAAGGCGACCAACCCGGCGAGCAGCGACTCCCTGCCTATCCTCTGGTCCTTCGGCGGAGACATCTTCGACTCCAGCTGGAAGGTCATGCTCGACTCGACGGCGTCGATCGACGCGATCACCTTTCTTACCCAGAGCCTGAAGAAGTACGCCGAACCCGGCGCGGCGAACATCGATGCCGCCGACCGCGACAGGTTGATCGCGATCGGGCAGGCATTCCAGTCCACGACCTGGCCGGCAGAGGTCACCGGCGTGGTCGAGGCGTCGGGCGTCTCCCAGGTGGTCGGCAAGATGGCTTACATCCCGATCCCGAAGGGACCAAGCGGCAAGGGTCTGGGGATGATGGGCAACTGGCTGCTCGGCATTCCGAAGGGCTCGAACAACGGATCGGCGGCGGCGGACTTCATCAAGTGGCTGATCAAGCCCGACAACATGAAGACCTATGTCCAGAACGGAGGCATCCCGACCCGGACCAGCCTGCTGAACGACCCGACGCTGGGGCAGAGCAATCCTTACTTTCCGGCCCTGGCGCAGTCCCTGGCCGCCTCACCCAACTGGCGGCCGCGAACCGACCAGTGGAACGCCGTCGAGACCATCTACGGAACGGCCGTGAACCAGGCGGTGGCCGGGCTCAAGACGCCGAAGGATGCCCTGACCGAGGCCGCGACGCAGATCCGGGCGGCCATGAAACAGGCCGGTTACCCCTCCTAGATTGACGATGTGATCCGTCCGTTGCCGGCGAACCGGCCCCCACGGCTCCGCATGCTGTGAGGGCCGGTCGGCAGCGGCTCAGCCGAGACGAGCGCCTCGCCTACCTGATCCTGCTTCCAGCACTCGGCGCGGTCTTCGTGATCGTCACGATCCCGTTCGTGCTCGTCATCATCCAGTCGCTCAGCAATGAGGACGGATCATTCATCGGATTCGTCAACTATTCACGGGCGCTGGGCAACCCTTTGCTCTACGAGGCGATCAAGGCCACCGGCGTTTACGCGGTCATCGTCCTCCCCATCGAGATCCTGCTCGGCCTGAGCTTCTCGGTGCTCGTCCATCGCACGGTGCGGCGGCCTGGGTTGCGTGCAGCGATCTACGTGCTGGCAATCCTGCCGCTCGTGGTGCCCCCGGTGGCGATTGGCGTGATCGCGCGGTTGATCTACGCGCCGGGTTACGGCGTGCTGAACGTGATCCTCGAACGCTGGGGGTTGATGCACGGGCAGGAGATCAACTGGTTGGGCGATCCCACGCTCGCCATGCTCGCCGTGGCAAGCGTGGACGTCTGGCAGTGGACACCGTTTGTCTATCTCGTGTTCTTCTCCGGCCTCCAGACGGTGCCGCGCGAGTCGGTCGAAGCGGCGCAGATCGATGGCGCCGGATGGTGGGCACAGTTCCGCTATATCGACCTCCACTACCTGCGCCCCCTTTTCATCCTGATCATCGTCTTCAGGCTGGCCGACGTGCTGCGGGTCTTCGACCATGTCTTCATCCTCACCGGCGGCGGGCCGGGCACGGCCACCCAGCTGCTGAGCCTCTACATGTACCGCGTCGAGTTCAAGTTCTTCGACAGCGGACAGGCGGCGGCCCTCGCTGTGGTGGTTCTCGTGTCGTTCAGCCTCCTGTACACGTTCATCGCCCGCGTCCTCCCGCTGGAGCGAGCATGAGACGCTCCCCGGCATTCATCCTCCGGTCGGCCCTGGCCACGGTCGCCCTCGGAGCGGCTGGTGTGCTTTACGGCTTCCCGCTCTACTGGCTGTTTGTCACCTCCTTGAAAAGCAAGGGAGAGCTGTTCGCGAGCTCGGTCCACCTGATTCCCCACAATCCGACGTTCGCCGCGTATTCCAGCGTGCTGATCGATCGCGGATTCTGGGTGCTGCTCAAGAACAGCGTGATCGTCTGCTTCTCGACGGTGGTGGTCACCCTCGTTGTCGGCCTGGTCATCACGTATCCGATCACGCGGTTGCCGGTGCCGGCGCGGCTGCGGGTGGGCGTTCTCAACTGGGCGTTGTCGCTCCGTTTTCTGCCGCCCATCGCCGTGGTGATCCCCTACTTCGCAATCGTTCGAACGCTGCAGATCTACGACCAGCCGATCGCGCTCATTGGAATCTATTCGCTGTTCAACTTGCCGTTTGCAATCTGGATGCTGAAGGGCTTTCTGTCCGAGATCCCACTCGAGCTAGAGGACGCCGCCCTCGTCGATGGGGCCACGCGCTGGATAGCGTTCCGGCGCGTGTTGCTGCCGCTGGCGGCGCCGGGTGTGATGGCCGCCGGGATCATCATCTTCACGTTCGCCTGGAGCGAGTTTCTCTTTGCCTTGATCCTGACGGCCACCCCAAACGCGCAAACCTTCCCGGTTGGAGTCCAGGGTCTGGTCACACAGTTCGAGATCATCTGGAACGACATGGCCGCCGCCGGCGTGATCGCGATGGCGCTCCCGCTGATCCTGATGGTGATCGGCCGCAACTACATCGTGGCCGGTCTGACGTTCGGTGTGATCCGAGAAAAGTGAACGGCGCGATTTATCTCAACGGCGCCACGCTGATGACCACTCCAACTGAGCGCGTCGTGGCGATCGCGCGCGAAGCCGGCTACGCCGGCATCGAGGCGCGGGCCGAACGGCTCCTGCAGGACAGCGCCGAGGTCCGAGCCACCGCGGAGATCGCGCGACCGAATGAGGTGCTGAGCTTGAACGGGATTGCGCTGAGTCTCCGGTCGGACGGTCGGATCAGGCGGGACCTCATCGGCGCCGAGCTCGAGACGCGGCTTCGCATCTGCAGGGAGCTTGGATCGCCATACCTGCTCGCGATCTCCCCACGAGCGCCTGGCCTGCAGACCGGCCACGCCATCCGTGGCACTCGCGATGCGCTGGAGCTCGCTCGCGACCGCGCGGCGGCCATGGGCATTCGGATCGCCTTCGAGTTCCTCGGCTTTGCCGACTGTCCGATCAACACCCCGGCGCTCGCGGCTGAAACAGCCGACGGCATCGATGGGATCGGGCTCGTGCTCGACTCCTGCCACTGGCACGCGAGCGGCGCCCCGCCGCTTGGCGACTACCCGGTTGGCCGGCTGTCGCTTGTCCACCTCAACGATGCCCCGGCCAAGCCGGTACAGGAGATAGAGGACGCGGATCGAGTATTACCCGGCGATGGCGTCATCCAGCTCAGCAACCTGGTCAAGGACCTGGCGGCGGGCGGGTATGCCGGACCGTGGAGCCTCGAGACCTTCAACCCTTCGTACTGGAGAGAGGACCCCGGCGCCGTAGCCGGCCGCGGCTTCGCGGCGGTTACGCGCACGTTGGCCTAGCTATCTCCAGCTGGACCGGAGTCTCAGCCGGCCACCCTTGTTGCGATGGGTTTCGACCTGGCTCGCGGCAGGTCGAGGGCGAAGCAGCTTCCCACCCCGGGCTCGGTTCGTTCGAGGACGAGCCTGCCGCGATTGACTTCGGCAAACTTCCGGCTGGTGTAGAGACCGAGACCGGCACCAGGCACGCTGCTGAATGCCGGGTCTTTCGTGCGATGAAAGGGTTGGAAGACTCGGTCGCGGTCCGCTTGGGACATCCCGACGCCGTTGTCGGTGACGTGGACCACGGCTCGATTGCCTGCCATGACCGCATCCAGCTTGAGGCGCGGAGGACGGGCGGCATAGGTCAGGCTGTTGTTGATCAGGTTGTCGAGAATCCGGCCGACCTGGCGCGCGTCGGCGTCGACCGGCACGGGTTCCGGTCCGAGAGCCGTCGCGATCTTTGCCCCGCTCATCTCGGCGCGCGGCGCCGCTCTTTCGACGGCTTGCCGGACAGCCTCTCGAAGATCCATGTAGGCACGATTCGCTGGTTGAGCCTTGGCTTCGATCCGGGCGGCTTCGACCAATTCGTTCATGGTCCGGTTCACCTGCCAGGCCTTGTCCGCCATGACATTGAGGATCGCTCTCCATTTGGGCGGAGGTGGGCCGAGCTTGCCGTCAGAAAGGACGGCGAGGTAACTGATCAGCACCTCCACCGGCGGTCCCAGCTCGTGCGCCGCGACATCGATGGCGTCGGTCTTGGCGGTGATGGCCAGGCTCGCGGACCGGTACAGGCGGGATATTTCCTCGCTCTGTTGTCGTGCGTCGGCAAACGACGCGAGCAGAAATGAAGCGAGGCTGAGGCTGACGTTGAACGCCTGCAGGGTCACCATCTTTTCCATCAACGTCTCGGAAGCAAACGGGCCCACGCCGTTGACCGCGGCCCAGACGGCGATCACCGATGCGATCAGGGCAGCCGGCGCAGCGCCTGCAAGTCGAAACCGCCACGCGGCGACCGCGATGAGGGGAAGCACCAGGTACTCGATGCGAAACTGGTTTTCGAACAGAAAGTAGGTCACGACTCCGATGCCGGCCAGGAGGACGGTCAGCTCAACGCTGCGGCGCCAACCCAGGTGACGGAGCCCCGGACGCGGCACAAAACTCAAGAGCAGGGGGGCGACCAGCAGCACACCCATCGCGTCACCTGCCCACCACACTGCCCATGTGGGCGCGAAGCTGTTCATCGGCACCGCACCGGAAAGAGTCAGCACCGCGCTGCCGACCGTGGCGCTCACAGTCATGCCCACCAGGGCACCCAACACCACGATCGCGATCGCGTCGCGCATCCGGTCGAGCTGCGGCCGAAAATCCACACGCCTCAGCAGCTCTGTCGAGGCCAATGGAGCGAGCGTGTTGCCACCGGCGATGAAGGCGGCCCCCAGCGGCGAAGGACCGAGCGGGAGGTTGACCGCGAACGCGGCGACGGCTATGGCCGGCCACATCCGGCGGCCGAGGGTAAGGAAGGTGACCAGGGCGATTCCGGTAGGCGGACGAGGGCCAGGTTCAGGCTGAGGCGGGCGGCCGCCCAGTAGGCGATCGCGACGGCTGAGAGAAGCACAAGGTAGTGGACGGGACGGATCCCGTCCTCCTGCCGGGCTACTCCAGCGGATCTTCCCCGCAACTGCGCAGCCAAACCCCTAGATGTGACAACGAGTCAATCCCGGCGAACTTGCATCGTGTGACGCACCGGAAGGTGGGCAGCCCGACTCGGGCAGCGACGGTAGCGGTTCAGGATGGCCGCTAACCTTTTTCCAGAGTGCGACCTGAGTTTGCCGCGGGAGCCCGTAACGCGGTACGCAGCTGCCTGAACATCGGTCCGGAAGACCGGGTCTGCATCATTCGAGACCGGACGCGCACTGAGATCGCGGCCGCCGTCGAAGAGGAGGCACGAGGGACCGGCGCCGAGGTGAGGGTATGGACGATGGAGGACCACGTCGAGCGGCCGGCCACCACCTTCCCGCGAGCGATCGGCGACGAAATTCTTGGCTTCCGGCCCACGGCATCCTTCTTCATTGGAACCGGCATGAAGGGCGAGCTTGGCTTCCGCAAGCCGATGCTCACGTTGCTCGCCGATGATCTGCGCTGCCGCCACGGGCACATGATCGGGATCAACGACCTGATCATGCGGGATGGCATGGCGGCCGACTACGACGAGATCTACCGCGTGACCCGACAGGTCTACGAGGTGGTCCGGCAGGCGGAGAGAATCACCGTCAACACCGCGCTCGGCACCGAGCTGGTAGCAACCTTCGCACCGTCGCTGAGGTGGGTGCCGTGTGACGGGCGCTACTGGGAGCAGGGACGCTGGGGCAACCTACCCGAGGGAGAGACTTTCACCTGCCCCCTCTCCCTGGATGGCGTGATTGCGGCCGAACAGATGGGTGACTGGTTCACCGAGAAATACGGCATGCTGTCGCCGCCGGTACGCCTCGTGGTCAAGGGCGGCAGGTTGGTCGGGACGGAAACTCCGGATGCCCGGCTCGCGGCCGACATTCGCGAATACATGGGGCAGCATCCCGATTCGAATCGAGTTGGCGAATTCGCGATCGGAACCAACGTAGGTCTCACCAGGATCGTCGGCAACTTTCTGCAGGACGAGAAGTTTCCCGGCGTCCACGTCGCCTTCGGCGATCCCTATGGGTTTGAGACCGGTGCCGACTGGAGCTGCCCGTCGCATGTCGACGTGCTCGCCTCACACGCCACGGTCTCGGTGGACGGGCGGGCGCTAATGGAGAACGGGCGCTTCCTCATCTAGCCATGCGAGCGGTGAGAGCTGCGCCGCTTCGGCTAGGACAGCCACAGCAATGCCGCCGCGATCGCCGCGGGCAGCGCCTGGACGATCAGGATTCGGCGGTTGACGGTCACCGCGCCATAGACCCCGGCGACCACGATGCAGGCCAGGAAGAAGGTGATGATGGGGCGACCGCCGATGAGCCCATACGCGAGCAGCGCCCAGATCAGACCCGCGGCCAGGAACCCGTTGTACAGGCCCTGGTTGGCCGCGAGCACGGCAGACGACTCAGCCGCTTCGGCGGTCGTCCCGAATGTTCGTCGCCCAAACGGCGTGCGCCAGAGGAACATCTCGAGCACCAGGAAGTAGAGGTGCAGCGCGGCGACCAGCGCGATGAGGATGGTCGCTGCGATTCGCACGGCGATAGGTTAAGTGAGGCGCCTCTAATCGGGAGGTGGCGGTGACTCCTCCAGCCAGCGCGTGTCACCGACGGCAATCGCCAGGTGCGCCATCGGTGCAGAGCTGCCCGCGCCGTGCCAGTGCTCCTCGCCGGGATCGGCCGTCACGGTGTCCTCCACCCGGATGCGCTGCGGCGCCTGCCCGCGAACCTGGACCCAACCCTCGCCCTCGACGACGTGCAGCAGCTGCCCGCCCGCGTGCGAGTGCCAGTGGTTTCGAGCTCCGGCTTCAAACCGAACCACCGCCGCAAACATGGAGGACGTCTGGGGTGAGGCCTGGATGAGACTGCGCAGACCTGCCTTGCCAGTGAAATGCGAGGGGTCTGCCGGACTGGAAATCATCAGCGCGTCCGATCGAGGTGTGATCTTCATGCCGCCCTCCCGTATGCGATAGCCAGAAGTCCAATCCCAAACCTACACCTGCGCATGATCACGATGACGCGCCGACGACGTCGATCGGATCGAGCAGGGCGTGATTCTCCAGGAGGCAGCTCCGCAGCTCCGCGACGTCAACTGAGCGCGGCGTGGTTTTCGACCTGACCGATTGTGCCGCCGCCGTGCCCGCCGCCTGGCCCATCGCCATGCACGTGGCCATCGAGCGCGCGGATGCGTGGGCGTCGTGCGTGGCCGAGAAGCAGCGACCCGCCACCAGCATTCCTTCCACGCCTTGAGGCAACAGGCATCGGTAGGGGATTCCATACACGCCGCTTTCGGGCACGTAGGTCCACCTCGTGTCGGGACCCGCGGCGTGGTCCTCGATCGGCGCTCCGCACAACGCGATCTCATCTTGAAAGCGGCGGGAGCCCAGCACGTCATCGCGCGTGAGCCTGTAATCGCCGATGACGCGGCGGCTCTCGCGCACGCCGATCGCCGGGCTGGTCGCCACCAGGACCGAGCGCTCGAATCCAGGCACTCTGTCGCGAAGGAAGCGGTGATATTCCCGCACCTGGCGCCGGCCCTCGATCTCGGCGCGCGTCAACTGCTCCGGATCGGTGGCATCGACGTTGGGTATCCGCGTCATGTGCACCGTGACCACGCCGGGATGCGGAGTTCGGTGCCACGACCCTTCCAGGCGCGGAAGGCTGTAGTCGCCAGACTCGGAGGCACGGCGCATCATCGCCCACAGCTCGGTCTTGGGCAGAAGAGACGCCTTTTCGACGTCGACGTTTGCGGCCCGGAAGATCGTGGACAGCGATTGAAGGTTGGGCGTCGATCGCGCGTCTTCGTACGGGACCCCCGCCATCGCGCAGAGGTCCGCATCGCCCGAGGCATCGACGAGCGCGCCGGCCTCGATGTGCGACTCGCCGCCTTTGTTCCAGATCCGGATGGCGACGGCCCGGCCGTCGCGGACCTCCACGCCCGTCGCCCACGTGTGCAGCAGGACATCGACCTTCGCTTCCTCGGCCAGGCGCTCCCACGCGACTTTCAGGACCTCGGGGTCGTACGTGACGCCGGTCCCAGCGCCGTAGGTGTTCGGGCGCTCGAACGCCATGCCCTCGGCCGTCAGCCGCTCGACGACCTGCCAGCCGATCCCGCCCACGACGCGGCGGGCCTTTTCGCCTGGCGTGTAGAACGCGTAGAAGGTGTCGAGCACCGCGGTCGAGGTGCCACCGAGAAACGGGAGGCGGTCGACCAGCAGCGTCCTGGCGCCAAGCCGCGCGGAGCTGATGGCGGCCGAGCTTCCCGCCGACCCGGCGCCGACCACCACGACGTCGTAGGGCTGCCTCATGGAATTGCCATCGCGAATGCCCGGGCGGGGGTGTCGACGAGGATCTTGCGCACCACGGCATCTCCGACGCGCTTGCGCAGGCGTGGCACGAACGTATCCATCAGGTAGGTCAGACCTGGACCGCCGCCGTAAGAGCGGAAATAATCTCGCTGTCCAAGGTCCAGGCCGAGCATCATCGCGTTCTCGTGGCCGGCGTGGACCAGCGCTGCGACCAGGTCCAGGAGCTGGCTGTCGGGCCTGTATTTGATCCGCCCGACGGTGTCGTATTCGAGCGTCGCTCCACGCGCTGCAATCTCCGCGTGCAGCTCGAAGTCAGGGTTGCGATCCAGGTGGGCCAGGATGATGCGATCGGCTTTGACGCCTTCACGCGTCAGGAGGTCGATTATCTCGATCCCGCACGTGCCTATCTCCGTGTGCACGAGGATGGGCGCGCCGGTTTCGCGGCTGCCGATCGCGGCTGCAACCAACCGCCGCTCTTCGAGCGCGCTGATGCGCTGGTATGACGCCCCCGCTTTGATCACGCCCGCACGGGCCGAATCGGGTGGCGCGTCGTCGAGCCAGTCGTGGGGGTGCATTCCTCGCTGCAGGTCGGCGAGGATCCGCGCCGCCAGCATCTCGACGGGCGCCTTGCGCACCCAGTGACCCTCCGCGTAATGAGCGTCGCGGTGGTAGCCGGTAGCCGCCACGATGTGCACGCCCGTTGCTGCCGCGACCGCCCGCATCTTCTCCGGATCCCGGCCGAGCCCGATCGGCGTCACTTCGACCAGAGCGTGCATTCCGCCGCGAGCCGCGCCCGTAACCTCTTCGACCGCGCGATCGAGGTCCTCGAACTCCTGACCCGCGAGCGCCGGGCTGCGAAGGAAGAGATGGTCGTGCGCATCCGTGACGCCCAGCTTTTCGCGCGCGATGGGGCCGAGCACGGTGACGATCATCAGCGGCACTATAAGCGCCGTGTCTCGTCACCTCGGTCTTGACGTCGGCGGGACGAACCTGAAGTGGGCCGTGATCGAACGCGACGCAGAACCGCGCCTGCTGAAGACAGGCCGGCTGCCGACCGACACCCGCGGTGGCGAGCAGAGCGTGGTGCGCCAGCTGCTCGACGTTGCACAAAGCATCTTCAGCGAGGTCGAAGGCATCGAATCGGTCGGGGTCGGCATGCCAGGCGTCCTCGACCCCGCCGCGGGCGTGACCCGCTTCATTCCCAACATTCCCGGTCAATGGGACGGCGTGCAGGTGACCGGCGAGATGACCGGAGCCGTCAAGAAGCCTGCCCGGCTGATCAATGACGCGCGGGCGTTCGCGCTGGCCGAACACGGCCTGGGCGCGGGTCGCGGCGCGACCTCGATGCTCGGCATCACCCTCGGCACTGGCGTGGGTGGAGGGCTCATCCTGGGCGGGCGACTCTACCTGGGCCACGAAGGCACCGCCGGCGAGTTCGGCCACCAGACCATCCTTCCCGACGGGCCGCGGTGCAACTGCGGGAATCAGGGGTGCCTCGAGGCTCTTGCTCGGGCCGACGCCATAGCCGCAGCGTGCGGGCAACCCAGCGTCGAAGAGTCGGTGGTCGCGGCCCGCGCCGGAGACCGTCGTGCTCAGCAGGGCTTCCGCGACGTCGGCCGCTATCTGGGGATCGGCGCGAGCAACGTCGTTGTACTGGTCTCCGTGGACCGAATCGTGATCGGGGGTGGAAATCCGGCGCCGGGTTCACGTCACCGACGTCGAGCGCATCCGGGTCGTGTGCGGGGAGCTGGGGACTTGGGCCGGGGCGATCGGGGCGGCGCTGCACGGGTCGGCTTAAAGGGTTCCACCGGCCCCTCCGTCGGCTTCGCCGACACCTCCCCATGAATGGGGAGGAGCCATCCACGCCCCTCTCCCCGACCCTCTCCCGTGAGGGGAGAGGGGGGCTTGCTTTTTGTCTAGATGGCTATACATTTGACCGGTGGTTCTCGCGCCGGACGTTTTTACGCCTCGGTATCGGGAGATTGAGCAGTCGATTCGGCAACGCCTCGCGCGGCTGAAGCCTGGTGCTGAGCTTCCGTCTGACGCCCGGCTCTGCGAGGAATTCGGGGTCAGCCGGATGACCGCGCGCCACGCCATGAATCGCCTGGCGGAGGAGGGCCTGGTCTTCCGCGTTCGCGGCCGAGGAACTTTTGTCGGCGAGGCGCCGACGCACCGCCGCGCCAACAGCCTTCTCAGCTTCTCGAACGAAATGCGGCGCCAGGGCCGGGCGCCGAGCTCGCGACTGCTCGGTCGGGCCCTGCGCTCGCCAACGCGTGAAGAGGCCGCTCGGCTTCAGCTGAAGGACAGCGAGAAGGTGCTGTGGCTGAAGAGGATCCGCCTGGCGGACGGCCATCCGATCGCCATCGAGTCGACCCGCCTCCACCGGCGGACCGCGAGCGCGGTCCTCGCGGCGGACCTGCAGAGCGAATCGCTTCACGCCGTGCTCGTTCGCGCCGGCTGCCTCCCCACGCTTGGTCGCGCCACCATCGCGGCCGAGCCGGCCTCCGCGGACGACGCCCGCTGGTTGAAGATGCGCAGGGGGGACCCGATGCTCGTGGAGCGCCGGATCA
>Ga0209160_1004359_pt1 | contig 11306 bp, 4 predicted proteins | sample GraSoiAngelo_153_FD_186167 | JGI IMG/M metagenome (GOLD analysis project Ga0209160, IMG submission 186167) | Grasslands soil microbial communities from the Angelo Coastal Reserve, California, USA - 14_1009_12_40cm (SPAdes) (version 2) | ecosystem: Environmental > Terrestrial > Soil > Grasslands ...
CAATATTTCGGCATCAACATGGCGCAATGCCTCGTTTATTGCCTCACTCTTCCCCATCCGAACCGGCTGTTCTAAGAGAGTGCAAGCCAGATTCCCTGCATTGTCAGCAACAAACCTCTTCACTAGACTAATTGTGTCATCTGTAGAGGCACTGTCGACAATTACTATCTGTAAATTGTCCCGTGGATAATCTAGCTGACGAATGTTTTCGAGCTTTCTCGAGATTACGGCTGCTTCATTGTAAGTAGGGATGACAAGTGCAACTGTTGGATTGAATTTCCCCCTCGGCTCCGCTTTGTATTCCTTGGCACCCAGCAACAGAGTGGACAGCCCCAAGGTGTACACAACGCTCAGAAGCATTAGGGCTCCGTAGAAGAACGCATCTAGACCAATCAAGAGTTTTCCACGAAAGAGACGAGCCTATCCTCCCGCTTACTTGAAGTGCTCAATTAACACTCTATTGTTTTTCTAGTTATTGAGGTTTCCAAGAGATTGCCCTAAACGAAGGCAAAGGCGAAGACGTGATTCCGCTCGAGACCTTTGTCAGGGTCCCGTTGGAATATGTTAGCTCCGTACCGCCGTTCCCGATAATGTAGGCTGTGCCTGATGGTGACCAGGTGACACCGTAGAGCCAGCTGAATGTCACCTGGGAGAGAAGGGTTAGTGTTGATCCGTTGTAGCTGAGGACCATGCCGTTGTTTCCAACAAGAAGAGCTAGAGTGCCAGTTGGATTGAAAGCTATTGACGTGATCGCGTTGGTCCCAGTGATGCCGTTTGTGTTGATCGGAGTGATCCGTGTCCCGTTGAAGGCAAGAATTGTTCCGTTGAGACCTCCGATAAGAGCGTACTGGCCATTCGGGTTCCAGCCTACCGCGTCCAGATCGTATGCTGTACCGCTAGTCAACGAGAGGACAGAGGTGCCGTCGTAGGTGAGCGCAGCTCCACTCTTGCCCACGATGAGAGCATAGTTGCTCGTCGGGTTCCAGCCGATAGCGAATATCGTGAGAGCGTTTGGATCGCTGATGACGGTGACAGAGACTCCGTCATACTTCAGGAGCAGCCCTGAGGTGCCACCAATCAGAGCATACGACCCGTCAGGTTTCCAAGAGACTGTCCAGAAGTTGTAGCCTGTCCCAACGCTTGTTGGGATAGAGGTCAGTTGAGTACCATCATACTTGAGCAGGACAGCAGAGTCGCCAGATATCAACGCATAAGAACCATCAGGCTTCCAGCTGACCTGGCGAAGCTCAGTTGTAACTGGCTGACCGATCAAGATCATGGTTCCGTTCGCATAAGTCTTGTAGACTTTGCCGTCAGCTGTGACCGCTAGCGCGTAAGGAGTAGCCGAGGCAGGCTTGACGGACTCGAGTCTTGTTGCTTGGCTTATTGAGCCGCTGTTGTCGGTCGCGACGATGGTGATCGTGAAGTTCCCGGATACCGGGTACGCGTGTGTGTCCGAGGTTGCAGTCCCGGCGAGGTTGTGGACAGATGTTCCGTCTCCCCAGTTGACCGAGATTGAACTTACTGTGCCGTCGCTATCGGTGCTTGAGAATGTTGCAGTAACAGTCGTGCCTGTATTTGCCGGGTTTGGAGAAACTCCCGTTAATGTTATGGTAGGAGGCTGGTCGTTGACTGAGACGTTTGTGGCAGCTGAGCCTGATCCTGCAGCATTCGTCGCCGTTACCGCTATCGTGAAAGTTCGAGTTTGGACGTTTCCGGTGGAAGTGTAGAGGTGTATATCGGATGTAGCAGATCCCGCGAGACTCTCTGTTGTTCCATCACCCCAGTTGACGGTTACACCTGAGACGCTTGTCGTACTTGACACCGTGAAGGTCACAGTGACCGCCTGTCCAGTGCTGGCCGGGTTGGGCGAGACATTACTGATTGTCACAGCGGGCGCTAGGGGAGCGTTTACACTTTCGGAAATTGTCCCTGTACTGCTTGAACCACTATTGTCCGTGGCGGTGACTGAGATGATGAAGTTGCCGCCCGAAGCATACGTGTGAGTGTCTGATGCGGCCGTTCCTGCGAGAGAATCGGACGGACTGCCGTCCCCCCAGTTGACAATGATTGAGGAGACCGTCCCATCAGGATCGCTCGTTGAGAAGCTTACGCTGACAGGTTGGCCTGCCAGGGCGGGGTTCGGCGAGACGCCCGTGACACTCGTGATTGGAGGTCTATCGTTAACTGTCACTGAGACGAGGGCCTGTCCTGTAGAACCGCTATTGTCAGTTGCAGTCACGGTGATGGTGTAGACCTTGGATGGCGAGCTGCCCGTGGTTGTGTAGATATGAGAATCAGACGTGGCAGTCGCGGGCAGAACGTCAGCCGATGCCCCATCGCCCCAGTTGACCGATAACGACGAGATTGCCCCATCAGCGTCACCGGCATGGAAGGTCAGGTTTACCATCTGGCCGGTATTCACCGGGCTTGTTGAGCTGGAGACGGTGATGGTTGGAGGCCTGTCATTCACCGTCTCTGTCGTCGTGCCTGAGCCGGGCCCGGCCGCATTCGTTGCCGTCACTGTTATCGTGAATGTCCCCGACTTTGCGTTTCCTGTCGAAGCGTAGATGTGCGTATCAGAGGTAGCCGTTCCGGCTAGGCTGTCGAGGGGTGTACCATCGCCCCAGTTAACAGAGATCCCTATAATGCTGGTCGAGCTTGAGACGGCGAAGTTCAAGTTGACAGTTGCACCAGTAGTCGCAGGGTCGGGTGCGGGAGTATTGACGGTCACGACCGGAGTCGGGGGAAGTTGAACTGTCACACTGGCAGTACTGTGGCTGATTGAGCCGACGCTATCGGTTACCGTAAGCGTTACGGAATAGGAGCCTGGCGACGAATAGGAGTGGACTACATTGGCACCGATTGCGGAACTTCCGTCGCCAAAGTTCCAGCTGAAGCTGTAGGGAGATACTCCCCCGCTGGAGCTGCCGGCGAAGGAGACCAAGACTTGGATGGACGGGTTGGAGGGGGAATACGTGAATGACGCCGACAGGGTCTGAGGGACCCAAGCAATACTTGCAATGTTAGAAGTGGTGCCGCTCGATAGCTTCGTCAGAGTCCCTCCCGTGTACGAGAGTAAGGTTCCACCCTGTCCTGCGATGTACGCGGTGTTTGAGAACCAGCTGAGAGAGTATAGGTTACTGTTTGTTCCACTCACTAGAGAGGCGAGTCTGGTACCATATGTTAACACCATGCCCGTGTCGCCAACCAAGAGTCCTAGGCTACCAGCCGGGTTGAACCCGATGAAACGTATATTTTTGCCTGGCAGAGACAATCCTGTCGTGCTGACGGGTTTGAAAGTGGTACCATTGTAGGATAGAACAACATCGTTCGCTCCGGCTGCTAGAGCATAGGATCCGCTGGGGTTCCAGCTGACAGCGAAGAGTGGCTGCCCGGTACCTGAGGAGAGAATTGTAATGGTGCCCGGTACTGTGTACTTCAAGGCGGTTCCTGAGTCTCCGACAATCAGTGCCGATTTCCCGTTAGGGTTCCAGCTTATGGAGTAAACATTTTTGGTAGATGGGTCCGAGACTTTCGTGACGGTACCGTTGTAGGTGAAGATGAGCCCGTTTTGGCCTCCGATGAGCGCATAGGACCCGTCAGGCCTCCAAGCAACGGTGTTCAGATTCGTACTGCCGATGAGGGTTGAGGAGAACCTCGTTAAAGTAGTCCCGTCATAAGTATAGACGACGCCCTGGTCGCCGACGATCAACGCGTAGGACCCATCGGGCTTCCAGGCTGCCTGTCGCAGGGCGCTGCCAACAGGCTTGCCTACGAAGGCGCTGGTGCCGTTCTGGAAGTACTTGTAGACTCTACCGTCGAGTGTTGTCATGATTGCAAAGGGCTGCCCGACGATGACAGAGACATTTCGGGAGGTTCGGCCCGTGGTGCCCGCAAAGTCCGTCGCGTTCAGCCTAACTAGGTATGTTCCTTTGACGAGGTAAGTGTGTGCGACGACTGATTTGCTGGCTGACAATGTTGAGCCATCTCCAAAGTTCCAGTTGTAAGTGTAGGGAGAAATGCCGCCGGACGCCGTTGCTGTAAATGTTACTTGCTGGCCCACCTGTGGACTCGACGGAGTGTAGGTGAAGCTGGCCAATATGGCCGATGTTGTCGAGGCGAGCCTCCAGGCTGTGAACGGGTGGAGTTCCCATCCGGACCAGTTGTGCGATGACGAATTACTCGAGTCAGTATCCCAGTAGACGAAGCCTTGGACGTCGATCATCTGTCCGATAGGGGGAGCAGTAGGGGCGTCCTTAGATGCGTTCCAGTCACCATCTATCTCCGCGTAGATACTGTGCATGTAACAAGAGGGACACGTCGTGGCTGAAGGGTCGCTGATGTTGAAGACGATATCGCAGTTCTGCCCGTTCGGAAACAGAGTGCCTCCGTTCACGGAATTATAGTAGTTCCTACAGTCGTAGGTTGCGACTGATGGCGCAGCTGTTAGGGTCACATTGTGCAATTCTACGAACGTTGGAACACCGTTGACTGCGCATGGCGGTTGCAGGGCTCGTTTGGAGTACGGCCAGTTGTCAGGGTTCGAACCGTAGGGCAGATTGCCCGCCAGCTCATACCCTCCACCGCTATAATCGGCCCCGATGCTGGAGGGATTCGTCGCATTTCTCTGAATAGAAACCTTCCCGATAACCTGCTCGATGGTGGACTGGGTTGGTGCGCAAGCCACCGCAGGGTTCCAAGAACCTACAGCGATAATGGTTCTAGAGGATCCGGAATGGTTGGCGGAATCTGTTGCGGTTAAGGTCACATTGAAAATTCCCGCCGCTGCATAGCTGTGAGTGACCGTTGTTCCAGCGGTCCGTCCACCGTCGCCGAAGCTCCAGGAGAAAGAGTATGGAGCAACACCGCCTGAAGCCGTCGCAGTAAACGTTGCCGTCTGTCCGATCTGCGGCGCCAGAGGCGACCAGGATGCGACCGGGATCGGATTCGCACCGTTGGCAATGCTGAAGCTGTCCGAGAAACTTCCCGAAAAGGAAGTCTGTACGTCTATTCTGGCTGCGGACACAGTGTATTTGGTAAAGCCCAATCCATTGCCGGGAGTGTTCTTTCCCATCAACTTGGCAAAATACGGTGCCTCTGCAACGTTCGCAGGAGTCGAGGCGGAAGCGTTCACTCCGTACAGATCGTTTATCCAAGCCCCTTGAACGACGACGACGCTGCCCACGCTGCGCGAGTAGTTGCCCAATCCGCTGTCTACGACGCACCCCGAGTTGTATACCGCGTATCCGTTACCATCGGTAGAAATCTTCGGACAAGCACTGCTACTGAGCGCAAGTTGCTTTGATCTCTCGTACGCGTTATCATGTGCCTGGATGATGAGGTCCACCTTCTTCTGGATGAGCATGTTGAAGAATTGTAATCCCATTGAGCAGGTGGCATCTGCACTGCTTATGCAAAGCTTGTGGGTTGCCACGATCACCCATCCTATCCCCTTGGCCCGTGCGTCGTCAATCGCATTAGCAGTCCAGTTGTAGTGGACATCATTAGCATAGTACTGCCAACACCCATACTGGTCAGTACAAGGCTGACCAGTCTGTGAACTACAATTAAGAGATGAAGTGCATACGCCGGTTATGTTGTATATTTTTGGAGAGGCAATGATGAATCTCGCGATTGGGTTTACAGCGGGGTAGTCAAAGTAGTATTCCTTGCCATAGCAATTGGCTTGAACCGGCCCGCAGACAATTGAAACACCAAGTGTTAGCGGGCACCCGCCAAGGTATCTATCATAACTGTGGGTTTCGCCGAAAGTGGTCGAGTTATGGCCTCCCGTGTCGTGATCTCCAGGCATAATCTCAATGTTGTTGAACGTCGACTTGAACTGACCACACCAAACATCCCCAGTGACAGTTGGATCATAGCTCATGTCCCCAAGGCTGAGAAAGAAGTTAGGATTGGTTGTCGCTAAACGGCTCAGGCTATTCGTAGAGGTGCTGACCGTAAAGCTGCCCATATCTCCCGAAGCCCCGAATGAAAAGCTCGCGGAGACAGCATTGGCGGGGGGAATGATCCCATTCCAAAGAGGAAGAGAGACGACAGACAGAATCAAGAGGACCGTAGCTAGAAGGGGAGTACCTCGCATCCAATTCGCTGAGACCTTTCGTCAGGCCTGGTATTAAAAGCGACCATAGATCGATAATCCATATGGTATAACTTTCATCCCTGGTATATCCATTCTTATCCGACGGGGTCAACGCCCTTCCCACGAGCCCTGCTTGCATCACATAATCCAAGGGAACGTTGCTGGTGGGCCTTTGGAGATCCGCCATCAGGGGACAGCACAACCCCTTAGAGGCTCACCCCGTTAAAGGATATTTCTCGAATCCAGCAAGAGCGACCACACTATCTTGGTTCTCTCCATAAACTACAAAAGCTTCGACGAGCGGCTCCGACGAGCAGTTCGATGAAAGCTAAGCGTCGAACCATTGGTCTGTTGATGATAGCCATTCTGAACTTGGGAATGGCGGATGGTCTGGTGTCCTCGAGTGGAGTGTCCGTTACCCCTCCGGTAAGTTTCACATTTTATTTCGGAGGGGACACAGGATACTACTCTGGCGTATACACGGAAGCCATGGCGAGCCACCAGTTAGTGAAGCCAGACTTCTTCCTGAATCTCGGAGATATCAGCTATAACGGAACCAGTCACGGCAATCCGCCGACTGGAAACGAGGTTGACTGGTGCAACTTCATCAAAGCCAATGTTCAGAACAGGCTGGGCAATCCAAACTATCCTTATATCATGATTACAGGAAACCATGAAGATGGTCACGCTACCCTAGACGGTACTAATGATGGCTACATCGACGCTTTCATCGGTGACAATTGCATGCCGCTTTCAGCTTTCAATTCTCAATCGACCGCAGGCAATGGATACATTAATTTCATCGGCTCCGGCCTCTGCACTGAAAGCAATACATGTTATGGCAAGGAAGGCTACTTCGATTATCCCGCATCTAACCCGATAGCACGCATCATTACCATAACCGTCGCCGACACGGTCGGAAACGTTTCCAGTACAAGCGTGAACTACAACTATTGTCCGCTGTCAGTTTGCAGCCACAATATCACCTCCCCTTCCCCCGGCGAGCTAGCAATGGATGCGCATTGGAACTGGCTAACTGGAGTCGTCTCTGCGGCAAAAAACGCGGGTCTCTGGATCATCGTCGCATTTCACAAGCCATGTATCATACCGGACCTCTCGGAGGGTTGTGAAGGCAATGGCAGCTACAACGGGCACAATCCAAACTATCAGCTGGAGACCTATCTAATGTCGCATGGCGTTGACGTACTTCTCACCGGCCACGCCCACATCCACGCCCGGTCGAAACAGTTGACCTGCTTGGGACCCACTGAGCCACCCTTAGACTCAAAAGCCAACATTACGTACTCTCAATCTTGCGTTGCTAACGATGGATCCTCTGGTGTTTACAACCGCGGCGCGGGAACGGTTCAGATCATTGAGGGAGTCTTCAGCCAGAGGGACGATCAGCTCAACTTCACTCGTCCCGACATCAACTATTTCGCCGAAGCGATGAGCGCTAGGGGAACTCTGACCATAACCCCCAACGATTGTTGCTGGGTTTATGGAAGCCCCATGAATTTGACCTCCGGAAACGGCCTCGGCATGATGACAGTTAGCGCGACACAGATCACCTACGATTTTCTCCCATCCGGCGTTTACAGTCATGTCGCTGGAACGAGCGACTTCGTCGACAGTTTCGTGATAAAATCCCCCAGCAACCCAACTAACGGCGGATTATCACCATTGATCCTTGCCGCCTTAGTTGCAACCGCAATCGGAGTCATCGCACTGGTTACCATACTTCTCTCCAAGCGCCGAAAGAGGAGTGATCAGAACCCAAGCAGAGCCAATGTCTTCTGTTGATGAAACAGGAAAAACCTGAATTTCGATGCAGCCTCATTCCCAAGTTCCCTAACATGTTAGGACGAATAATCTCTGTCTGAGCAGTCACACGTTGAGTGAGAGCCCGAATCACATGGTATCGCTACGACCCGAAAATATCAGAGGATTGTTATTGATTTCTTAAGTTCACCCGTCAAATATTTGTCAGGATGATTTACGTGGAGAACTATCGACGCTAGCTTTATTTCTGCGATACTGCCTTAACACTTGCGTCCCGACTCGAAAAGGAGTGATCCGATGCGCGTTTTTCTCGTGATTCTATACTGTAGCCTGGTCCTGGGACTCGTCCCTTTCACTCAAGTAGGGCAGGTATCCGCAAGCTCCTCGCAATTGCCCTTCGACACTTCCAAACCCTACGCACTTGCTGTCGGCGATAATGGTCACCTCTTCATCTTTGATGGACGCCAACTCTTCGATTTTCCTACTGCCACAACCTCCGATCTCAACCTCGTGAGATGGAGGCATGATGGAGCTTATGCATTGGCAGTAGGCGACAACAACACCCTCCTGAAGATCGAAGTCTCCAACGGTGTCGTTTCGGTTCAGGCTATCCCAACCCCTTTGCCTCAAGGCGATACCTTGGAGAGTGTTACGTGGAAGGCAGACGATTCTTCCGCTATAATCTCTGGTCCGGGGGGAAGGTACCTTTTTTTTGACGGCGAGCAAGTAACCACCATTCAATCTCCAATAACCGCTCCGATTTTTGCGTCAGCTTGGAGCCCAGAGACCAACCTCGCCCTTGTGGCTGGCCAGAGCGGTCTAATCGGAGAGTTTAACGGAACCAATACCCACGTCGTCAATCCGTCTCCGACTAACTACTCGTTCTTCGCCGTGGGATGGAACCCCTCCGGCTCCTACGCGTTAATCGGCGGTGATCACGCAAAACTGTTCGAATATCAGCAAGGCACACTCACAGAACAGAATACCGGTGTGCTTTTCGAAGTCGCACCGCACCTGATTCACTCCATTGCTTTCAACACGGACAATGGGATGGGTCTAATATCAGGTCGGCTCGGGCTGACTGTCATTGCCACGCAGACCAGCTGCGACTACAATATTTTCAACAATCCTAACACGGCGTGTTTGAGCTACAAGCGGATTCAATATTACACGGCTCTGAACGGGACTAAGATTGATCTACATAGAATAGGGCATTTCTACGATGCTGGCTGGATGCCTGGAAGCCAAGACGCTTACGCGGTTGGTCCCGCTTTGAAGGGATGCCAGTTAGGGGAAACCTATTGTCAGGAAAGCGGCTGGACCGTTGCTCGGATTACAAGCTCGGACGTTAACCTGTTGTTGCAAGACAAAGATGCCAGCTATTCCCTGAGAAGCATCGACTGGCAACCTACGATCAGACCTTCGAATCCGCAGATGTTTACATGGTATCTGTTAGCCTGGGGCAGCATTGGTTTCACTGCAATCATAATAGTGACAAAACGCAAGACACTTAGAGGATTGCTAGGAAACTCGGCCAGATCAACTGCTGTTGACCCGGACATCAATCTTGTTTCCGGCCGCTCTGACAAGGAAGAAGAGTACTGCTGAACGCCGTACACCCCATGGCTTCAGGTCCTGTCGCTTCTTCTAGAAGCGTCTGCCATAGTTTTTCTTAGATTCCTTCTGTGCAAGAGAGTGGTCACCATAGCTAATAGTCCCGCCACCCCGCCGATTGAAAGCCAGAAAACTGGCGTTCCAAGAAACGCGGATCCTGTTGGTGGGCTGCAATCATACTGTGGTGGTTGTGATTGTGGTGTCGGCGAACTCCCGGGCTGAAAACTCAACGATGCTCCCCAAGTATCCAGCGCACCGCAGCAAGATCCCTCGCCGGCCTCCCACCATAGCCAGCCCATTTTCTCGGCCTGCATTAGGTTTGTGAGATACTGGATAAAGTGGAATGTGGTGATCGAGTAGCTCGCGTCATCTGTTCCAACAGCATCAGGTGGATTAGCACAAACATTATTGCAACTGTAGTAGACGGCTCCGCCCTCCGTGTCCAGTATAGGCATGTGGTACTTGCCACTAGCCTGAAGCATCCCCTGGTTGTAGATATTGGCGACGCATTCGGCCGAGCCGTTGCCCCAAGAACTCGCGCTATTTGAGCTACAGTCTCCATAAATGGGCGAGCTGCCCTGCCAGAGGTCGTAGAAGAGATACGGATGAATCGACAGAAAAGTCTGGTTCAATGGATCTGTAACCGCTGGATAGCAGTTCACAAGGGAAGACGGGTCAAAATTGCATCCGTAATTGCTTATCGTGTTCTCAACCGCAATCCAGTGCTTGTCTCCGACGCTCCGAGCCAGCGTGATCCACGCCTGATATGCTGCCGATAGAACAGTGACCGACCCAGCTGGCTCATTGATCGGTTCCCAAATTATCCTATCATAGCGCCAGTCGGTGGACAGAACTCCGTTCCAGAACAACAACCATTGTGTCTGACATGTACTGTCAACCAGATCTCCGTAGCTGTGGTAGTCAAGAGTAACCCACATGTCATATCGTTCAGAAACGTGTATAGTTTCATTGAACCAGTACGGATTCCAAGAACCGAGCTCGCCAGAAGAACATTGAGTTACCCTTCCGCTGAAACCTACCCTCACTCCATTATACCCAGACTGGTTTAGCCTTGACAATGTCGAGGCCAATTGACCATTCGAGGCTTCATCCAACGTAACGCCGCCCCAGCCTTGAATTACCGGTGCCTGGCCCACACTCTGGGCGAAAGTCGTCCCTACTATAGAACTGGCTGGAATGTCCGAGACAGTCTGCTGAGCAAGACCTGGTTCTCTACCCTGGTCAATTGCTGGGTTAGGTCCAGAAGAGCGAGGAACGACAAGTCCGAGGAAAACTAGAAAACAGATCAGAAAGACCCCATGGCTACAGTTCAAGAAGCGCATGTTGACTCGCTAACTTTAGACATCCTCAGCCAACAGGGTCCAGATTCCTTCGTATGCTTCTATTCTACACTTGGATGATTTGAACACTGCTGCTCCGGGATGTAGAGGGCCGAGGACAAGTTGGCCAGGCGAGGCTGCGGTTTTGTGAAAGACTAGAGACCTATTTCGAACGACGTGAGAGAAGACGGTTTAACCGTTATACGAGTCCGAAGCATATGGGAGTCATGTCTTGAAATGGGAGACACACTGCCACACTGTCTATAGCAATCGGCGCCGCCGCAGATTCGACGCACTCAACACGCCGAGAGAAATGATAGAGGCTGCCATTCAAAAAGGCCTTCAAGGGATCGTAATAACAGACCACGATAGCGTGATGGGAGGACTCATCGGGAGAAAGACTGCCAAGGCATATGCGGGCTTCCAGGTAATCCCAGGGGCTGAGATAACAAGCCGCTTCGGAC
>Ga0209160_1004362_pt1 | contig 11301 bp, 9 predicted proteins | sample GraSoiAngelo_153_FD_186167 | JGI IMG/M metagenome (GOLD analysis project Ga0209160, IMG submission 186167) | Grasslands soil microbial communities from the Angelo Coastal Reserve, California, USA - 14_1009_12_40cm (SPAdes) (version 2) | ecosystem: Environmental > Terrestrial > Soil > Grasslands ...
TGGGCGACGCGGATCGTACGAAGACCGGGCGTGGGGAAGGGGGAAGGGGGCAGGGTCACGAGGACTTGCCGCCCGTGGCCCGGAGCGCCTCCGCGTGAAAGGCATCGATCGTGTTCTGGTGCTCGGCGTACTCGGGGCGGCGGCGGGCCCGCTCGGCGGTCTCGTAGCGCAGGAAGCCGGCGTAGGCGCGGCGCGCACGGGGGGCGTCACGCGTGAGCTCGTAGGCTCGCGCCCGCAGCATGAAGCCGTAGAGGTGCGTCGGCACCGTCCGGAGGATCGTGTCGGCCTGAGCCAACGCCCCCGCCCCGTCGCTCCCCGCCAGGTGCAAGACGCCGATGTCGTAGCGCGCATCGAGATCGAGCGCCGGCAGCTGGGCGTAGGCGCCGAGGGCCATCGGCAGGAAGAAGCGGACGCTGTCCTGGACGCCGCGCTCGGCGAGGCCGACGACGCGGTCGAACAGGCGCCGCGCCTGCTCCTCGGGGGACATCTGTGAGATATCCGGAGCCGGGAGGCGGGAGGCGGGAGGGGGGATGCGGGATGCGTCATCCGACACGCTTCCCCCATCCCGCCTCCCGCCTCCCGACCCGGCGAATCGGAGCAGCAGGACGGTCACCAGCGCCCCCACCGCCGCGCCCGCGACGGCCCACGGCAAGCCGGCCTGCCAGCCGGCCGACCCCTGAGAAGGGGCGGCCACGGCTGCACCGCACTTGTGACAGAACCGGGCGGTTCCGGGCAGCGGGGCGCCACACGCGTGGCAGGTCATGGGAGCCGGAATCTAACTGGCACGAATCGGCGGAGTAGCGTACTGTAAGCCCCGTGAGTCTCGAACCGCCCGCCCCATGACCAGCGCCTTTCCGGGCCAGGAGCGCGCCAAGCACATGGGGGAGCTGAAGCGCGGAGATGAGCGCTGGGACGTGTTCGTCGAGACGCAGCTGGACGGCGAGGTGGGGGCAGTGCGCGGGCGCTTGCACTTCGTGAGGGGGGAGCAACACCGCATGACCGCCTGGATCTTCCTCGAGCTGACCGAGCGGGAGATCCAAGAGCGGTTCGGGGAATTTTCGGCCATCGAGCTGTGGCACTTCCTGGAGGCGCTCCAGGTGTAGCTGGTGTGTGGAAAACGGTGCATAGCGTGCACAATTGTTGTTGCAGTCCTACAGCTTTCACACCATCAGTGGTTCTGCGCGGGGTTTTTCGCTGCAGGCATCGCACGGAACGATTGACACTCCGTAGCGGTACGGGTACCTTCCCGCATGCCTGACGTTTCCCGACCACAGCCGACTCCCCGCACAACCCGCCGCTCGAGTGCGAGCGCGGGCTGTCGCCGTCTGTGGTACGGAGCGTGCGTCCTGCGGAGCGACCAGAGACCCTGAGGAGAGAGCCACCCCATGACCGCCACATTGGAGCCGACCATGAGCGCCAAGGCCGCGAAAGCCGGCACCGCGCCGACCCCTGCGGACGTGATCCGCAAAGCGAAGGAGGCCGGGGTGCAGATGGTGGATGTCCGATTCACCGATCTGCCCGGCACCTGGCAGCACTTCTCGCTGCCGCTCAAGGAGCTGACCGAGGCGGTGTTCGCCGAGGGCGTCGGTTTCGACGGCTCGTCCATCCGCGGGTTCCAGGCGATCAACGAGAGCGACATGCTCTTGGTGCCCGATCCCGCGAGCGCGTTCGTGGACCCCTGCCTCCAGGTCCCGACGCTGGCGCTCACGTGCGACGTCGTGGATCCGGTCACGGGGGAGCCCTACAGCCGCGACCCGCGCTACGTGGCCCGCAAGGCGGAGCAGTACCTCATCAAGACGGGGATCGCCACGACGGCCTACTACGGGCCCGAGGCGGAGTTCTACATCTTCAACTCGGTGCGCTTCGACCAGAACGCGCACGAGGGCTACTACCACATCGATTCTGAGGAAGGGATCTGGAACTCCGGCTCGAACGGGACGCCGAATCTGGGCCACCGGCCGCGGCACAAGGAGGGGTACTTCCCGGTGCCGCCGGTAGACAAGCTGCAGGACCTGCGCTCCAAGATCGTGCTCGCGATGCTGGCGGCGGGGGTCGACGTCGAGGTGCATCACCACGAGGTGGGCACGGCGGGGCAGACGGAGATCGACATGCGGTTCCAGACGCTGACCCGGATGGCGGATCAGCTCCTGATGTACAAGTACATCGTGAAGAACGTGTGCGCGCAGAGCGGCTATACGGCGACGTTCATGCCGAAGCCCTTGTTTGGGGACAACGGCTCGGGGATGCACGTGCACATGAGCCTGTGGCAGGGCGACACGAATCTCTTCTTCGACGCGAACGGGTACGCCCTGATCTCCGACACGGCGCGCTGGTACATCGGCGGGTTGATCAAGCATTCGCCGGCGCTGTTGGCGTTTGCCGCGCCGACGACGAACAGCTACCGGCGGCTGGTGCCCGGCTTCGAGGCGCCGATCAACCTGATCTACTCGCAGCGCAACCGCTCGGCGATCTGCCGCATTCCGGTGTACTCGAAGTCGCCCAAGGCGAAGCGGGTGGAGTATCGGGCGCCCGATCCCGCGTGCAATCCCTACCTCACGTTTGCGGCGTTGCTGCTCGCGGGGCTGGACGGCATCAAGAACAAGATCGAGCCGCCCAAGCCGATGGACGTGGACCTGTACGAGCTCGAGCCGGCGGAGCGTAAGCACGTCAAGAACACGCCGGGCTCGCTCACCGAAACGCTGGCAGCGCTCGAGGCCGATCACGAGTTCCTGCTGGCGGGGGACGTGTTCACGCCGGACGTGATCGAGACCTGGCTCGCCTACAAGCGGGCCAAGGAAGTCGATCCGGTGGCGCTGCGGCCGCATCCCTACGAGTTTTTCCTGTACTACGACGTATAACCAAGGGCGGCAAAGGCGGCAAAGGCGGCATGTGGGATCCTCGACATGCCGCCCCTGCCGCCCCTGCCGCCCCTGCCGCCCATGACCACCACTGCCACCAAGTCCGCCGGCGCCACGAAGCGCGACATCCTGGAGCTCTTGAAGAAGCAGGACGTCGCGTTCCTGCGGCTCCAGTTCACCGACATTCTCGGCGTCAACAAGAACGTCGAGGTGCCCCAGAGCCAGTTCGAGAAGGCGCTCGAGGGCGACATCATGTTCGACGGCTCCTCCATCGAAGGGTTCGTGCGGATCGAGGAGTCGGACATGGTGCTGCGGCCCGACCTGGACACCCTCCAGATCCTGCCCTACGACGATGAGGGAGGGCGCGTCGCCCGGCTCATCTGCGACATCTACAACCCCGACGGGTCGTCCTTCGTGGGGTGCACGCGCCAGGCGCTGAAGCGGCAGATCGCCCGCGCGCAGGAGCTGGGCTATCGAATGATGGCCGGGGCCGAGGCGGAGTTCTTCATCTTCCAGCTCGACGCCAAGGGCGATCCCACGACCGAGACGCATGACGCCGGCGGCTACTTCGACCTGACCCCCGTGGACCGGGCGGAGGAGATCCGGCGCCTCATCATCAAGGACCTGCTGGCGATGGGGTTTGAGGTCGAGGCCGGGCATCACGAGGTGGCGCCGGGCCAGCACGAGATCGACTTCCGCTACGCGGAGGCGCTGGAGACGGCGGACAACCTCGCCACGTTCCGGTTCATCGTGCGCTACGCCGCCTACCGCCACGGCTTCCTCGCGACCTTCATGCCGAAGCCGATCTTCGGGATCAACGGCTCCGGCATGCACACCCACCAGTCGCTCTTCCGGGACAGCAAGAACGCGTTTCACGATCCCAAGGGGAAGTGGGAGCTCTCGCAGACGGCGCTCCATTACATCGCCGGGCTGCTGCGGCATGCCCGCGGGTTCTGCGCGGTGACCAACCCGCTGGTCAACAGCTACAAGCGGCTGGTCCCGGGGTACGAAGCGCCGACCAACGTGGCGTGGTCGATGCGGAACCGGTCGCCCCTGATCCGCATCCCCGATCGGCGCGGGATGCGCACGCGCTGCGAGCTGCGGATGCCCGATCCTTCCGCGAACCCCTACCTTGCCCTGGCCGTGCAGCTGGCGGCGGGGCTGGACGGTATCGAGAGCAAGCTCCTTCCCCCCGATCCGGTCAACAAGAACATCTTCGAAATGAGCTTCCGGGAGCGCCGCAAGTATCGCATCGACGAGCTGCCGCGGGACCTGCACGAGGCGCTCGAGATGCTGGAGAAGGACGACGTGGTGCGGGACGCGCTCGGGGCGCACATCTACGAGCGGTTCGTAGAAGCGAAGCGTGAGGAGTGGCAGGCGTATATCGGCCGGGTGAGCGAGTGGGAGCTGAGGCGGTACCTGGGGCAGTACTAACTGCGTCGAGGAACGACGTCGAGGGACGTCGTCTAGGAAAAGGCGTCGAGCAGAGACGTACTCTACCGGTCCGGCGGTGGATGGTCGTGCAGGCGGCTCAACAGCTTGACTACCAAGTTCGTCCGGCTCTCCAGCCGGAGAATCGCGCCTTGTCGATTGGGATCGAGCAGTCGCGCCACACGGAGTTGCGCGCGAAGTTCATGCGCAGACCCCCTTGCGTATAATAGGAATCGACGAAACTCGGGGACGGACCCCCGACCGCACGCCTCCGCGATGTTGGCGACGATGGACAAGGCGGCTCGGACAAGCTGATCGCCACGGAGGAATGCGCCCGGGCCCCTGAAGCTTCGTGCGAGTGCGGCCGAGTCCCTGGTGATCTCGGAGGCAACCTGGTGGACCAGCAGTCGCCCAGCGTTTGCACGAAGAACCATGCCGGACTGTAAGCCAATTTGTGCGCGGGCCCGGCATCTTTTTTACGCCTCTCCTCGACGTTTTTCCTCGACGCCCGTTTGCTTGACGGTTTTCTGCTTGACGGTGTCGGGCTGCGACCAAGCCTCCCACGCCGGCGACACCACGGGCCTCCAGAGCTACGGTCGCTGGGAGTGGCACGGTCGCGTCGTGGCGGAGCCCGACTCGTCCCTCACCTTGATGCGGATCCGCATCGACACGGCGCGCGGCGGCGGAGACGTGGCGCTCGTCCGGTACGACTTCGACCCCTCACCCGGCGCGGGAGACGAATATGCCCTCACGCTGGGGCTCGACTTCGGGAACGTGCGTGCGCTGCGGCCGGGAGTCCCCTACGAGCTCGGCTCGCCGCCGGCGCGGATTCCCGCCTTTGCGACCGTCACCTGCTTCTGCCGCCCGCTCCGGCCGGATTCGGTGCGCGGCACGTTCACGCTGGTCACGCGCGGGATGCGCCAGCTCACCGGCCGCGTAGACGCCGCCCTCTACTTCACCGCGTGGAACGACTCCTCACGCCACGTGATGTACCCGCTGCACCAGCGCCTTGACGCGGTCAAGTAAGGCGGATCGGCGGATCGCCGCATCGGCGGTTGGCACGATCCTCCTGTTGCTATCCGCCTATCCGCCCGACCGCCTAGCTGCCCAGACGATCGACACCGTCGTCGTCGTCAGCAAGAACGTCTTCCCTGCGGGCGAGGCCGACGCGCCCGGGTTCATCGCCCGGCTCGCGAACGCGCTCCACGTCCGCACCCGCCAGTCCGTGATCCGCCGGCTGCTGCTCGTCAGCCCGGGCGACCTCTACGACTCGGCGCGCGTGGCGGAGAGCGAGCGGGCGTTGCGCGCCATGAACGTGTTCAGCCGCGCGCGTGTGGACAGCACGCGCGTCGACGGCCGCCTCGCGCTGCGGGTCCAAACGACCGATGGCTGGAGCACGAAGCCGCAGCTCGGCTATTCGTCCGCGGGGGGCGACGTGTCCTGGCTCGTGGGCATGGTCGACGAAAACGTGCTGGGCACCGCGAGCACGCTCCGCGCCGTGTACAACCGCACTCCCGATCGGAGCATCCTCTCGCTCGAGTACTTCAGTCAGCACTTCGTCGGGCGGCGGGCGCAGCTGGACCTGGGGTACCAGAACCTGTCGGACGGCCGCAAGGGGCAGTGGCTCTTCGGCGTACCGTTCTACGAGACGGCGACGCGCGCGGCACTGGCGACGGACGGCGAGGCCGCATCCGAGCGCATCCTGGTGTTCCGCGATGGCGTGCTGGACACGACGTTCGCCCGCCGCGCGCTGCGCGTCGGCATCACGGGTGGCTGGGCCGTGCGCGCGACGAGCAGGGGCTACGTGCGCGTCTGGTACGGCGCGCACTGGCGGCGCGAGGACTTTGCGGCGGAGATGACTAGCGCGATCCCGCGCTCGCTGTTCGCGAGCGCGGGCGCGGGCGTAGAGCTCAATCACGTGCGCTTCCAGGTGCTCGAGCGGTTCAACTCCTACGCCCGGCGCGAGGACGTGGACCTGTCGCAGACGCTGCGCCTCGGCGTGTGGGCCGCCCCGCGGGCCTGGGGGTATCCCGCGGGGCGGGCCGGCGCGGGCCCCGAGGCACGGGCCCAGGTCAGCGCCCTGTGGCCGCGCGGGTTCGCCGTGCTCCAGGGACAGGCGAACGGGATCTACACGGGGGCGGGGCTCGATTCGGGCCGGGTCCGGGCCAGCGTGACGGTGGCGAGCCAGAACCTCCCCCGGCAGACGCTGATCCTGCACGTCGAGGGGGGCGCGTTGGAACGCACTCGCCCCGGAAGCGAGTTCGACCTGTGGCTCGACAAGCGAGGTCCCCGGGTGTTCGGCGCGCATGAGTTCACGGGCACCCGCATGGCGTGGCTCGCGCTCGAGGACCGCGTCCTCATCACCGACGAATTGTGGGGGCTCGTGGGGGTCGGCGTCGCGCCGTTCTTCGACTGGGGGGGCGCCTGGTACGCGGACGAAGGGTCCCGCCTGGGCGGCGACGTGGGGATCGCGCTGCGGCTGGGCCCGACCCGCGCGGTGCGTGGTGACGTGGGGGAAATCGCGCTAGGATACCGGTTCGGTGAGGGCTTCCGCCCCGGGAGCCGCTGGGCGGTCGCCGTACGCAAGGGCGTCGCGTTCTGATCGTCTTTTCAAGGAGCGGGCACATGGAAGAGCGGTCGTGGTCGCGCCTGGCCGTGGCGGGCCTCGCGCTCGCCGGCGCTGGGCTGCTGGTGGTCTTCCTCGCGGGCTTCGGCTACCACCACGGCTGGTGGAGCCTGCGGGTCGCGTTCGGCCGGCGGGTCTTGGGCCTGCCGCTGCTCGGCGTCCTGCCGATCGGCACGCTGCTCGCCATGCTCGGCGCGCTGCTGTCGCTCGCGGGGATCGCGCATGCGCTGCGAGCCCACGTGTGGGGCGTCGGCCTCGGCGCGGTCGGTTTCGTGGTGGGCGTCGTGCCGTCCGTCATGGTGCTGCATCAGTACCGACTCGCGCGCACCGTCCCGCCCATCAACGACATCTCGACCGACCTCCAGAACCCGCCCGCGTACGTCGCCGCGGCGGCGAACGATTTCTGGAAGGGGAAGGAGATGGGCTACCCGGCGGGCTTCGCCGATTCGGTGCGGCGCGGGTACCCCGACCTCGCCGCGCTGGCGCTCCCCATTCCGGCGGCCCGGGCGTTCGGGCTGGTGCACCGCACCGCGGCGGGCATGCCGGCGTGGGAGATCACCGCCGTCGATTCGACGGCCGGGCGGATCGAGGCGACGGCGACGACGCGCTGGTTCGGGTTCAAGGACGACATCGTGATCCGTGTGACCCCGCGTGGCGCGGACAGCGCCGTGGTGGACATGCGCTCCAAGTCGCGGGTCGGGAAGAGCGACGTGGGGGCGAATGCCTCGCGCATCAGGACGTATCTCGCGGCGCTCGCACGAGCCGCGGGAGGGAGCCCATGAGCGCGGCGCAGGAGATCTTCGACGTCATCCGGGAGGGGGACACAGGGCGCCTCGGTGCGCTGCTCGCGGCGGACCCGTCGCTGGCGGGCGTTCGCAACGAGCGCGGCCACTCGCCGGTGTTGATCGCCCAATACCATCACCGCCGGGAGTGCGTCGCGCTGCTGCTTGCCGCCGGGCCGGAGCTCGATGTGTTCGATGCGGCCTCGGTGGGCGCGACGGCGCGCGTGGCGGAGCTGCTTGACCGCGAGCCGTCGCTCGTGAACGCCTACTCGGGCGATGGCTTTTACCCGCTCGGTCTGGCCGCCTTCTTCGCGCACCCGGAGACCGTGCGGTTGCTGCTCGCCCGGGGCGCCGACGTGGCGCAGGCGGCGAAGAACCCGATGCGGGTGCAGCCGCTGCACGCCGCCGCCGCGGGCCGGAGCTTCCAGGCCGTGAAGCTGCTCGTCGACGCGGGGGCGCCGGTGAACGGGCGGCAGCAAGAGGGCTGGACCCCGCTGCAGGAGGCGGTGCAGAGCGGCGACCTCGAGATGACGTGCTACCTGCTCGCCCACGGCGCGGATCCGCGGCAGCAGAATGACGCTGGGAAGAGCGCGATTGGCCTAGCGGCGGAGCGGGGAAACGTGGAGATTCTGAAACTTCTCAAGGCCGGGGCTCCGTGACGGTCTTCGCCTACCCTGAGGGTCACGTCTTCTACCGGAAGTTGACGCGCAGCTTCCCGCGGATCGTGCGGGCGGAGGGCTGCTATGTCTACGACGACCGGGGCAAGCGCTACCTCGACGCCTGCGGCGGCGCGTTCGTCGTGAACGTCGGCCACGGCGTGGCCGAGATTGCGGACGCGCTGGCGCGCCAGGCGCGCCAGGTCGCCTACCTCAGCGGCACCGCCTTCACGCACGAGCCGGCGGAGCAGCTTGCGGCCGAGCTGGCGGCCACGCTCCCCGGCGATCTCGACAAGCTCTACTTCCTCTCAAGCGGCTCCGAAGCGGTGGAGGCGGCCTTGAAGCTCGCCCGTCAGTACTGGGCCGAGTCGGGCCGTCCGGCGAAGCACAAGATCATCGCCCTCGCGCCGAGCTATCACGGCAATACCCTGCTCGCCCTCTCGGCATCGGCGCGCGAGCAGTACCGCACGCTGTTCCGCGAGTGGCTCGTGGACGTACGGCACATCCCGGCGCCCTATCCCTACCGCTGCGCGTGCGGCGGGCGGGAGCCGCTGTGCCCGGGGTGCAGCGGCGCGGCGTTGGAGGTGGCCATCCTGCGGGAGGGACCCGACTCCGTGGCCGCGTTCATCGCGGAGCCGGTCGGCGGCTCCTCGACCGGCGCGTCGGTGCCGCGGCCGGAGTATCTCCGCGCCGTCCGGGCGATCTGCGATCGCCACGACGTCCTCTTCGTCGCCGACGAGATCCTGTGCGGCGCTGGCCGCACCGGCACCTGGTGGGCGCTGGAACGCGCCGGCGTCACCCCGGACGTCATGACCCTCGGCAAGGGGATCACGGGCGGGTACGCGCCGCTCTCCGCCGTGGCGGCCCCCGGGCGCCTGCTTGACGTCCTGGCACGGCACTCGGGCGCCCTGCTGCATGGCCAGACGTACGGCCACCACCCGGTCGCCTGCGCCGCCGGGCTCGCGGCCGTGCGCCACCTCAAGGCGCGGCGCCTGGTCGAGCGCTGCGCGCGCATGGGCGACGTGCTGCAGCACCGGCTCGCCGAGCTGCGGGCGCTGCCGCATGTCGGCGACGTGCGCGGTATCGGGCTGCTCGCGGGGGTGGAATTCGTGGAGGACAAAGAGACCCGGGCGCCGTTCGCGCGCTCGCTCCGCTTCGCCGAAGCCTTCACCGAGGCGGCGCAGGAGGCCGGCCTCGTCGTTTGGCCCAACGTGGGCCACGCGGACGGGGAGAACGGCGACCTGGTGATGATCGCGCCGCCGTTCGTCGTCACGGAGGAGCAGATCGATGAGCTGGTCACGCTCTTCCAGACGGCGCTGGAACGGACGTTCGCGGCGAGGCCTGCATGACCGCTCCCCCCGCTCCCCCCGCTCCCCCGACCGCGCCCGCGCAATTCAAGGTCACCTACACCTCCGCCAACGTCGACTGGGAGCTGTTCCATCGCCTGTTCGACGAAGCCCTGGCCGCGGTGCGGGCGCAGTGCGGGCGCGACCATCCGCTCTACATCGGCGGCGAGCCGGTCGCCGTAGCGGGCGCCCCGATCGTGGATGTCGCGCCCGCCGACACGACGGTGGTGCTGGGCCGCTTCGCGCCCGCGGGAGTGGAGCACGTGGAGCGCGCCGTCTGCGTCGCGCACGCGGCCCAGCGGGGCTGGGCGCGCCGGCCGTGGCCCGAGCGCGTGGCGACGCTGCGGCGCGCGGCCGCCCTGATACGCGAGCGCAAATTCCAGCTCGCGGCGCTGATGAGCCTGGAGGTGGGCAAGAGCCGCCTCGAGGCGATGGGCGACGCTGAGGAGTCGGCCGACCTGATCGAGTACTACTGCCAGCAGGTAGAGGACGCGAGGGGCTTCGTCCGCCAGATGGCGAAGGTCACCCCGGTCGAGCGCAATAGCGACGTGCTGCGCGCCTACGGGGTCTTCGCCTGCATCGCGCCGTTCAACTTCCCGCTCGCCCTCTCGACGGGCATGTCGTCCGCGGCGCTTGTGGCCGGCAACGCCGTGGTCTACAAGCCCGCCCAGGACACACCGTGGACCGGGCTCAAGCTGCACGAGGTGTACCGCGACGCTGGGCTCCCGCCCGGGGTCTTCAACTACCTGACGGGCCGCGGCGCGGTGATCGGCGACGCGCTGTGGCAGCATCCGGGCGTCGACGGCGTGGTCTTCACCGGGTCGCACGCGGTGGGGATGCACATCTACCGGGGCCTGTCGCAGCGGTGGGTGAAGCCCTGCCTGCTCGAGATGGGCGGCAAGAATGCCTGCCTCGTGACGGATTCGGCGGACCTCGACGCTGCGGCGGAAGGGGTGATGCGCTCGGCCTTCAGCCTGCAGAACCAGAAGTGCAGCGCCACCTCGCGCGTGTACGTACACCGCGCCGTGGCCCGGCCCTTCCTCGAGCGGCTGCTCGAGCGGACGCGCGCGATGAAGATGGGCGATCCGGCCGCGCGCGACGTGTTCTTCGGACCCGTGATCAACGGCGGTGCCGTGCAGACATTCGAGCGGGCGGTCGCCCAGGCCCGGCGAGAGGGGACGATCCTGCTCGGTGGGCAGCGGCTCACGGGCGGGGCGTTCGACCGCGGTCACTTCGTCGCTCCCACGATCGCCGAGCTCCCGCTCACGAGCTCGCTCTTCCTGGAGGAGCTGTTCGTGCCGCTGCTCGCGGTGGGCCAGGTGGCCGGGCTGGACGAGGCGATCGCCGAGACGAACAAGGCGGAGTACGGGCTCACGGCAGGGATCTTCTCCAAGAAGCCGGAGGAGATCGAGCGGTTCTTCGACGAGATCGAGGCGGGCGTCTGCTACGTGAACAAGCGCACCGGGGCCACGACAGGCGCGTGGCCCGGCGCCCAGCCGTTCACGGGCTGGAAGGGGTCGGGCTCCACGGGGAAGGGCGGGTGCGGTCCGTACTACGTCGCCCAGTTCATGCGGGAGCAGAGCCGCACGGTGATCGAGGCAT
>Ga0209160_1004365_pt1 | contig 11299 bp, 12 predicted proteins | sample GraSoiAngelo_153_FD_186167 | JGI IMG/M metagenome (GOLD analysis project Ga0209160, IMG submission 186167) | Grasslands soil microbial communities from the Angelo Coastal Reserve, California, USA - 14_1009_12_40cm (SPAdes) (version 2) | ecosystem: Environmental > Terrestrial > Soil > Grasslands ...
CCGGGGTTTCGTCGCGCTGCTGTGGTGCGATGAAGGGTGAAGGAGCCGGAGCCGGCGCCGACTCCTGTGGCGCGGTCAGGTCTGGAGCCTGGCTCGAAGCCGCTGGCGGCGCCACGGTGCCGCCTGGCAGGAACGGTGTGATTGCGGGCACCTCGCGGCCGCCTGCCCGGGTTGCGAGCTCGGACTGCGCCGCCATCTGACGATCGGGAGCAAGCAGCGCTGCCGCCATCTCGCGAAGAGCTCCTTGCGCCCGGTCAGCGGAGGGGCCCATGGCGCCGCTCGCCATCGACCGCATGGTCACGACAAGTCCCGGTGGGATGTTGGCCGGTGCGGGCGCGCCTGCGGGATCCACACCGAAGGCGGCACAGACAGCCATCCCGGACGAGCGGACGTCCGCGCGCAGGTCGCTCTGCGAGGGCGCGCCTCGTACCGCGGCGGCGGGGTGACCGGCGAGTCTGACATCTCCATTCGAGGTAACTCGCACGGCCGTGGCGCCGAAGCCACCCATGGCAATGCCGGCCTCGTGAAGGGCGGCGACTCCGGAAAGCACCGCGGCGCCTAGAGCGGCCGCGGCGGGCGGCGTCAGCGGGCCACGCGTGAGGATCGAGCCGAGCGGCGTGCCCTCGTTGGGTTCAACCGCGACCCAGAGCCCGTTGTGCTCGATACCCCAGGCGAGGACGGGGGAGAGAGCTGGATGGCGATGCTCGAACAGGCGCTGCATGCGCGGCACGGACGCGGCCGCTTCCGCCGGTGGCATCGGAATCTCGTGGACCACGGCCGGCTTGCCGCTCCTGAGAACGGCCTTCCAACCCTGGCCCGCACCGGGCGCCACAAGTTCGATCAGCCGGGGTTTCGGCTCTGATTCGGGCATTTAACGGTGCATGGTACCCTTGCGGCACGTGGCATACGTCATCGTCCAGCCCTGCATAGACGTCAAAGACGCCTCATGCGTGGAGGTCTGCCCGGTCGATTGCATCCATACAGATGACGCCGCGAACATGTACTACATCGACCCTGACGAGTGCATCGACTGCGGAGCGTGCGTGGATCCCTGTCCGGTCGACGCCATCTTTCCCGAGGATGAAGTGCCAGAGCAGTGGCGCAACTTCATCCAGATCAACGCCGACTACTTCAAGAACCGGTAATCCGGGCTTCACGCTCCCTTCAACGGATTGACTAAGCACGCCGTAACGCTCGTCCCGGGCGACGGCGTCGGCCCCGAGATCTGCGACGCCTCGGTGCGCGTCCTCGAGGCCACGGGTGTGGAGTTCGAGTGGGACGTGCGGCAGGCGGGCGAGGCGGCGATCGGAAAGTTCGGTACGCCGCTCCCTGAGCCGGTGTTGGAATCGATCCGCAAGAACAAGGTGGCTTTGAAGGGACCGATCACCACGCCCGTAGGCAGCGGATTTCGCAGCGTCAACGTGGCGCTGAGGCAGGCTCTCGACCTCTACGCGCTCGTGCGCCCTGTGAAGGCTTACAAAGGAGCGCGCAACCTGCGCGACGACCTCGATTTCATCATCGTGCGCGAGAACACCGAGGACATCTACGCGGGCCTCGAGTTCGAGCAGGGCGGCGCTGATGCACAGCACCTGATCGAGGAGATTTCAGGTTTGCTTAAGAAAAAGATCCGCCCCGACAGCGGGCTTTCAATCAAGCCGATCTCGATCAGCGGCTCGGAAAGAATCGTCCAGTACGCCTTCGACTACGCGCGAAAGAACAACCGGCGCAAGGTGACCGCGGTGCACAAGGCGAACATCATGAAACACACCGATGGGCTGTTCCTCGCGGTCGCACGCAAGGTCGCGGAGCGCAACTCCGACATCGAGTTCGAGGACCGCATCGTCGACAACATGTGCATGCAGCTCGTGCTGCGGCCCAAGGAATACGACGTGCTGTGCTGCCCGAACCTTTACGGCGACATCATCTCGGACCTCGGCGCCGGCATGATCGGCGGTTTGGGGCTGGCTCCGGGCGCCAACATCGGCACCAACGGTGCCGTCTTCGAGGCCACGCATGGTTCAGCTCCGAAATACGCCGGGCAGAACAAGGTGAACCCGATGGCGGTGATGCTTTCGGGCGTGCTGATGCTGAGGTACCTGGAGGAGACCGCCGCGGCGGACGCCCTCGAGAAGGCGATCGCCAACGTCATCGCGCTGGGCGAAAACGTCACCTACGACCTGAAGGAGAAGCGCGACGACCCGACCGCAGTCGGCACGAGCCAGGTCGCGGATGCCGTGATCGCGCAGCTCAAAGCGGCAGTTTGAAAGGAGCCTCAGAAGACCTTCTTCGCCTGCGCCGGCTCTGGGACCAGCACGTTCACTCGGTGGCAGCGATCGGAGGCGCCGACCCGCGCGAGCAGGAGGTGGCGCTGTACGCGTCCTGGATCGGCAGCGTGGTCGAGGTGGCTTTACGTCGAGGATCGCTCGACCGCAACCTGTCCACGATGCTGGAGACGCGGCGCGCCGAGGGCAATGAGCGCGTCTTTCGGGCCGCCGGGGAGCTGGGAGAGCCGGTCCGGTCCTATATCGCGCGGCTGATCGCGATCGAGGACCTGCTGGCACAATTGCCGGTCAAATGAGGACTTCGCGGAAGCCCCATCCCCGGGCTGCGCCCGGTACTTCCCCGCAAGCGGGGAAGAGTTTCATCGTCCTCACGGCCGCCGTGGTACTGCTGGTGGCTTGCAATCAGGGCACAACGGCCCTCGCACCGGGTGGCGTCGTATCGGGCGCCCGTCAGCTCGTGGCTGCTCCCGACTACGTCGACCAGCCCTCCTTCTCCGCGCGCACCAACCGCCTGCCGGTGCTAAGCCTTCAGGGACTGTTTCATGCCAGTTACGTCGCGCCCAACGACCCCAGCAAGATCCGCACGCTGCTCGTCACGGGCGATGTGATCCCTTCGCGTGGCGTCAACTTCTACGCGACCCAGCGCCATGACTTCCTCTGGCCATTCCGGCCGACCGCCGAATTCGTCAAGAACGCGGACATCACCTTTATCGACCTCGAGGCTCCGCTGTTCACCGGCTGCCCAGTGAGCGCGGCGAGCAGTTTCACATTCTGCGGCGACCCTCGGTTCATGGGCGGCTTGAAGTTGATGGGAGCCGATGTCGCCAACCTCGCCAACAACCACACGTCCAACTACGGCGCGCAGGGGATTCGCCTGACAGACCAGCTGCTGCACCAAAACGGGATCCTGAGCACGGGTCTTGGGCCAGTGGCGGTCGTAGATGTGCGAGGGATCAAGTTCGGGTTCATCGGCTTCAACGGAGTCGGTCATGCGATCGACCAGACGGCGCTGAAGGCGGGCATCCAGAGAGCCCGCCAGCTTGCCGACATCGTGGTCGTTCAATTTCATTGGGGCAAGGAGTACGAACGCCAGCCGATGGCCGACCGCAACGTGCCGACTCCCGATGACCCGGTCGTGATCGGGCATGAATCCATCGACTGGGGCGCCGACATCGTGATCGGCAACCACCCGCACTGGTACCAGGGCGTGGAGGTCTATCACGGAAAGCTCATCACCTACTCGCACGGAAACTTTGTCTTCGACCAGATGTGGTCGGAGGAGACGCGCGAGGGCATCATCGGGACGTACACCTTCTATGGCACCCAGCTGGTGTCGGCTTCGTGGAAAGCGATCCGGATCTATGACTACGGGCAGGCCGTGTTCATGAACGACAAAGACTCGCGGACCGTGCTGCAGACGATGGAAGCCGCCAGCGACCAGCTCGCGGCTCGGCTGCAGGAACCTACCACTTCGCCTGTGCCTCCGATGCCCCCTCCGCCCGCAACCGCCCCGGAGCACGCGCCTACTTAGTAAACTCTCCGGCAACCTAAGCAGGGGGTTCCCACCGTCCCAGCCTACGTCTCAGAAATCGGACCCAAACGCGTGCGTGCGCGGCAACGGCAGCGCCGCGAGCGCTTGACGTTTTTCGTCTCCGTCGCTGTGATCGTTGCGGCGGTGGCAACGACGGTTTACGTCGCACGGACGCGAGCGATTCCGTTTCAGTTCAGCCTCCAGGCCGCTTCCGCACCGGCCGCGAAATCCTTCGATCACTTCGATTTCTCGTACTACTGGCTCGCTACGCACGGCCAGGCGAACCTGACGATCCACGGGCAGGCGGCATTTCTGGTCGACCTCGACGCGCGCCAGGTCCTGTGGCAGCGCGACGCGGAGACCGAGCGGCCGCCCGCGAGCCTGACCAAGATGGTCACGGCGATGGTCGCCGTGGATGACGCCGGCTCCCTCGATCACATCGTGCAGGTGACGAAGGATGCGACCCAGGTCATCCCGAGCGTCATGGGACTTACGGCCGGCGAGAGCCTTACCGTGCGTGACCTGATGTATGGCTTGTTTCTCGACTCCGGCAACGACGCCGCCGAGGCCCTCGCCGGCGACATCGTGCCCCGCGAACGCTTCCTCCGTCAGATGAACCAGAAGGCGAAAAGCATCGGGCTGGCCGCCAGCCACTTCGTCAACCCGAGCGGGCTGGACGCGGCGGGCCATGGCATGTCGGCGCACGACCTCGCGCACACCGCGGCCTACCTCGACACGTACTATCCGCAGCTCGCTTCCATCGCGGCCACCAAGGAAATCACGATCTCGGCGAGCGCGACCCACAAGGCGTTCCAGCCGCACAACCTCAACACTTTGTTGTGGAGCTATCCGGGCGCGACGGGTTTGAAGACGGGGCTCACCGACAACGCCGGGGGCTGCATGGTCGCGACCGCGACGCGGGCTGGGCGCCACCTCATCGCGGTCGTGATGAACGCGACGCTCCATTCGGCGGAGGACGCGACGGCGCTGCTCAACTACGGGTTCAGCGTGCATCCGACCCGCGCCTTCGGTCCCTGGGCCTCCGTCCCGCACTAGATACACTTCGGGCGTGCCACGGCTGACGGGCCTGACCGCGCTCGAGGTGCTTGACTCGCGCGGCAACCCCACCATCGCGGTCACCGCGCACACGGACGAGGGCGACGGTAGGGCCATCGTGCCCTCGGGGGCGTCGACCGGGGTGCATGAGGCGGTCGAGCTCCGTGATGCGGATCCGAAACGCTACGGCGGTAAGGGCGTGACCAAAGCCGTCGCCAACGTGGAGGGAGAGATCGCCAGCCGGCTCCAGGGATTCGACGTCGGGGACCAAAGGCGCCTCGACGAAGCAATGATCGAGCTCGATGGCACCGGCAACAAGTCGCGCCTGGGCGCCAACGCGATCCTTGGCGTGTCGCTTGCGGCATCCCACGCGGCGGCAAACGCAAAACGGGTCCCGCTGTTCAGGCACCTGGGTGGAGACGATGCGTCTCTCCTGCCGCTCCCGATGGCAAACATCCTCAATGGTGGCGCGCACGCCGACACCTCAGTCGACCTGCAGGAATTCATGGTGTGCGCGGTTGGCGCGAGGAGCTTTGCCGAGGCGATGCGCGCGACATCGGAGGTCTACCACGCCCTAAAGGGCGTGCTGAAGGCGCTGGGCCTGGCGACCGGAGTGGGGGATGAGGGAGGCTTCGCGCCACAGCTGGCCTCCAACGAGGACGCGCTGAAGCTGATCGTCGAGGCGATCAAGAAGGCGGGCTATGACCCCGGCCGCGATGTCGCGATCGCGCTCGACCCTGCGTCAAGCGAGTTCTACAAGGCCGGCAACTACGACCTCCAAGGCGAAGGGCGTGCTCTCGATGCACCGGCCCTGGCCAACCTCTACGAGGATTGGTGCGGCCGCTATCCGATCGTCTCCATCGAGGACGGCATGGCGGAGGACGACTGGGATGGGTGGAAACAACTGACCGCCGCCCTGGGCGCGAAGGTCCAGCTCGTGGGCGACGATCTCTTCGTCACCAACGTGGCGCGCTTGAAGCAAGGGATCGAGCGCGGGATCGCTAACTCGATCCTGATCAAGGTCAACCAGATCGGCACCCTGACCGAGACGCTCGAGGCGATCGAGCTCGCCCGCGATGCGGGGTACAGCGCGGTCATCTCGCATCGCTCGGGCGAGACCGAGGACACGACGATCGCGGACCTGGCCGTGGCCACGGGCGCGGGGATCATCAAGACCGGTGCGCCCGCCAGGTCGGAGCGCGTCGCGAAGTACAACCGCCTGCTGGAGATCGAGGCCGAGCTCGGCGAAGCGGCCGTCTACGCGGGGCGCACCAAGCTGAGGTGAAGGCGGCCTCGCTTGCCGTTCACGCGGGCCGCAAACTGGAGGCCCGAAGCCCCCTCGCACCTGAGCTGAGCCCGGCCGCCGTGCACGTGTTCACCGATCTCGACGACTACGAGGCGGTGGTGCGCGGCGAGCGCCAAGGCCACTACTACGGCCGCAACTCCAACAGCAATCGCGAATTCCTGGAGCGGGCCGTCGCCGAGCTCGAAGGAGCCGAGGCGGGTGTGGCGATGGCGTCGGGCATGGCGGCCCTCCACGCATCGATCCTCGCCCTGGCCCCACGACCGACGACGATCGTGGCGACGCGCGAGCTGTACGGCGGGACCGCGGCGCTGCTGCGAATGGACCTCGAGCCCGCCGGGTACGAGATCGCGTTCGTCGACCTCACCGATCTTGACGCGTTCGGTCATGCGGTGAACACCGCGGGGCTTGTGATCGCGGAGACAATCACCAACCCGCTGTGCGGTGTGCCCGACATCGAGGCCATCGCGTCGATGGGGCAGCAGCGAGGGGTACCTCTCCTGGTGGACAACACGTTCGCGACGCCACTCCTCTGCCGGCCGCTCGAGCTGGGCGCGGCGGTTGTGATGCACAGCGCCACCAAATACCTGGGCGGGCACTCAGACCTCGTCGCGGGCGTGGTGGTAGGCGATGCCAAGCTCATGGGCACGGTCAGCGCACGATCGGCCCGCGTGGGGACGCCGCTGGGACCCTTCGACGCGTGGCTCGCGCTGCGCGGCCTGCGCACCCTCGACGTGCGCATGCGACGGCACAGCGAGAATTCCCTCGCGCTGGCCCGTGCACTGCTGCCGGTCGACGGGGTCGTTCGCGTCCACCATCCGTTGCTGGATACGTCGCCATCGTTCCCGGTGGCCCGGCGCCTGTTAAGACACGGAGCCGGCGGGATGATGGCCTTCGACCTGGACGGAGGTCGGCATGCGGTGCAGCGGATGATCGAGCGCTTCCAGCTGGTCCGGTTCGCGGCCAGCCTCGGTGGGGTGGAGACCACGGTGAGCTACCCGGAGATCACCTCGCACCGATCGATGACGGCGGAGGAGCGGGCGTCGCTCGGGGTGGGCCCGGGGACGGTTCGGGTCTCGGTCGGTATCGAGGACCCGGACGACATCGTCGCCGACTTCACCCAAGCGCTTTCGCGATCCTGTTGAGCGCCTACACGGCAGTTCAGCTGGTCGAGGTGCTGATCGCGATCGGGCTGGTTCTCTACGGAGTGCGCGCTGATGCGGTGCCGGTGACTCTGTTGGGCGCGGGCTACCTCATCGCCAAGGCGGTGCTCAACATCCTTGCCATCGAAGGTGGCACGGTGTACAGGCGCTCCGTGATCGGTTACGCGCTCGGAGGCGCCGTCGTCCTCGCGGGATTGGTGCTGCTGCACTTCCGCTAGCCGAGATCCAATGACCCAGGTGCCGAAGGAACACTATCGATTCGAGTCGTACACCGACTTCGACCGATGGGCGAGCTACTACTTCCAGATCCGAGAGATCCTTGCCTTGCAGCCGGCGTCGATGTTGGAGGTGGGCACTGGCGACGGGTTTCTCGGCCGTTTCGTCAAGTCGGCGACCGGGATCGCGTACCACAGCCTCGACATCGCGTCCGATCTCGAGCCTGAGATTGTCGGCAGTGTGGAGGCCATTCCGCTGCACGACGCGGCCGTCGACGTCGTGGTCGCGTTCGAGGTACTCGAGCACTTGCCCTTCGAGGGTTTCGAGCCGGCCCTTCGCGAGATGCGAAGGGTTACGAGGAGCCACGTCTTCATCAGCCTTCCTCACTTCGGTCCCCGCCCGAAGGTCGCCCTCAAGGTCCCGGGGATGAGGGAGCTCAGGCTTGCGGCCAAGCTCCCGTTCCCACGAGCCCACACCTTCCATGGGCAGCACTACTGGGAGATCGGGAAACGCGGTTATTCAGTGGGGAGGATCCGGTCCGTCCTGCGCGGAATGTTTGCGATCGAGAAAGACTTCCTCCCGTTCGAGACGCAGTACCACCACTTCTTCCTCTTGAGGAAATGACGCAACGGTCCACCGCGTCTGACATCACGCGGCTCGTCGGCAACACGCCGCTCCTTCGTGTGCGGCTCTTCGATCGAGATTTTCCGCGCGTCGAGGTTTACGCGAAGGCAGAGTGGTTCAACCCCGGAGGGTCGGTGAAGGATCGCGCCGCACTGGCGATGATCGAGGACGGCGAGAAGCGCGGAGCTCTCACTCACGACAAAACGATCATCGACTCGACCTCCGGCAACACGGGCATCGCCTACGCCTTGATCGGATCGGCCAAGGGGTACCGCGTGCAGCTCGTGATGCCGGGCAACGTCAGCGCCGAACGCAAGTCCCTGGTCACCGCGTATGGCGCCCAGATCGTGTACAGCGATGCGGGAGAGGGATCAGACGGTGCGATCCGCATGGTCCGCGACATCGTCGCGTCCGACCCTCAGCGATATTTCTATCCCGATCAGTACTCCAACCCCGCGAACCCACGGGCGCACTACGAAGGCACCGCGGTGGAGATCCTCGAGCAGACGTCGGGCCGGATCACTCACTTCGTGGCGGGTGTCGGCACAACGGGGACGTTCGTGGGCACGTCACGCCGGCTCAAAGAGCACGCGGCTTCGATCAAGACCATCGCCGTCGAGCCCGAAGATTCCTTCCACGGCCTCGAGGGCCTCAAGCACCTGCCGACCGCGATCGTGCCGCAGATCTGGGATCCGTCGCTTGCCGACGAGGTCTGGGGATGCCCCACTGAGCCCGCCTACGACCTCGCTCGCGCCGTGGCACGCTCGGAGGGTTTGCTGGTCGGACACTCGAGCGGCGCGGCTCTCTGGGCGGTGCGAAGGCTGGCCGGCACGATCCAGGAAGGCGTCGTCGTCACTGTGTTCCCGGACTCGGGGGACCGCTACATCTCGACCGGGCTGTACGGCTCCAGATAGCCGTACGGCTCCAAAGAGAAGTTAAGACCCGTGTAGATCAGCTCGATTTTCGTGCGGCTATGATGGCGCCGGCCTGATGCGGCCGCTCGTTGGCGGGCCGGGCTTTACACGGTATTGCGTAACTTTTCATCACTGCACCACGTCAAGTTCTCGTGCTGAAGCTCGCCGGAGGGGGGCTTACCGTGGTGGTGCTCCTTTTGCTCTCGGTGATTTTCGTCGTCGTGGTGTTTCCCGGTGCGGTTCCGCTGGTCCTCGTGGGCAGCCGTGGAACGCCGTCCCCCAGCCCCGTCGCGATCGTGACGCCAAGCCCGAGCCCGTCGCCGAGCTCCTCCCCGTCGCCGAGCCCAAAGCCGGTCGATCGGACCGCGGCCTTCGCGGCGCTGACCAGGGACCTGAACAAGATCGCCGCGGCGGGTGGAGCGAAGGCCAGTGTTTCGTTGATGGAGCTCGGGGGGACCGCTCCCGTGGCGATGTGGTCCATCAGAGGCGACAGCTCGTGGCCCGCCGACAGCACCTACAAGCTGCCTCTGCTGATCGCTGAGGCGCAGGGAATTGCATCCGGGAAGTTCAAAGCCACTGACAAGCTCTGCTACAAGTCGTCGGACTACGAGGTGGGTTGGTTCGGCGACTACGTGCCGGGCACGTGCTACACGCGCAATGCGCTCGCTCAGCGAGTCGGTCACTACTCTGACAACACGGCCGCCCACATCCTGGTCCGCTATCTCGGCGGGTCCACCGCGCTGAATGCCTTCGCCAAGTCAATGGGCGCCGTCCAATCCAAGTTCTGGGTGCCCAACACCACCACGACCGGCGACCTGGCTCGCTTGTGGTGGTACGAAGCGGTCGGAGCGGCGGGTGGCAAGGCGGCACAGGGCTGGCTCTATCCACTGATCACGAAGACCTACTGGGAGGCTGGTATCCCGGCCGGGACTCCGAAGGCGACAGTCGTCCACAAGGTCGGCTACAACGGCCGCAGCCTCAACGACGCCGCGCTCGTGTTGAACGGGCCCAAAGGTGCATACATCGTGACGATCTGCACGAACGGGCCAGGAGGCGCCGCAGGCTGGAATGTCATCTCCCGCATGGCGGCTCGCGTCTACCAGTTCGAGACCGCGCGGCCGGCCTAGCGCAAGCACGTCCTTCCTTACGCTTTAGACGTGAAGATCGCGCGTGATGCCATGGATGCGATCCGCTCCCACGGCGCGGAGGGCTACCCGCACGAGATATGCGGGGTCATGGTCGGGCCGCGTGGCGACCGCCTTGTGACCGAGGCAAAGCGAGCTCGCAACATCGTCGTCGAGCGCGCACGAGACCGCTATGAGATCGATCCACGCGATCACATCCGCATCCAGCGCGAGGCGGACGGCGCGAACATGGACATCGTCGGCTACTACCACAGCCATCCAGACCATCCGGCGCAGGCATCGCGATTCGACACGGAGCGCGCCTGGTCGGGTTACGCGTACCTGATCGTTGCGGTGCACAAGGGCAAGCCGGTCGACGCGAACGCGTTCGTCGCCGAGAAGGACGGCGGACCGTTTCACTCCGAGCCGCTGGAGATCATCTGACCGGACCGACCACCGTTCCGGTGCCGGTGCGGTGGTTGAACCGCAACGTCCTCGGAATCGGTATCGCGGATCTGGCGGCGGATGCGAACTACGAGATGGTGTTCGCCGTCCTGCCTCTTTTCATCACCGCCGGCCTTGGCGCCCCCGCGCTTGCGGTCGGCTTGATCGAGGGCGTGGGAGACGGTTCGTCCGCGGTCGTCAAGCTCTGGAGTGGCTGGTACAGCGACCGTATCTCCTGGCGAAAGCGCCTGGCTGTCAGCGGCTACGGCACCACGGTGTTCGGCCTTGGACTGTTGGTGGCCGTCACCGCGTGGCCACAGGTCATCGTCGCGCGGTCCCTTGCCTGGATGGGACGCGGCCTGCGCCAGCCGATCCGGTCGGCGATGCTCGCTGGATCGGTCGGCAAGAAGGACCTGGGCAAGGCTTTCGGATTTCACGAAGCGCTTGATACGGCGGGCGCCCTGATCGGCCCGGCCGCGGCGTTTCTGCTCCTGTCCAGCGGCCACGACTTTCGCACCGTCTTCTGCGTCGCGCTTGTCCCCGGCCTGCTCTGCGTGGTCCTTTTCGCGGTCGTCACACGAGATCCACGTCGAGAGCGGACCGAGCCCGTCTCCCTCAGAGTTCCGCTGCCGGCCGGGTTCT
>Ga0209160_1004367_pt1 | contig 11298 bp, 10 predicted proteins | sample GraSoiAngelo_153_FD_186167 | JGI IMG/M metagenome (GOLD analysis project Ga0209160, IMG submission 186167) | Grasslands soil microbial communities from the Angelo Coastal Reserve, California, USA - 14_1009_12_40cm (SPAdes) (version 2) | ecosystem: Environmental > Terrestrial > Soil > Grasslands ...
GAGCCGCCGGGTAGGGGAGATGGAGCCCGACGAGTGCGCCAATGGCCACGCCCACTGCCAGCACCTGTTGCTGAACAGCAGCCAGAACATCCCGATCGCCGGCACCCGCATGGACCTCGGCCGCTGGCAGCGGATCTTCTTCCTCGAGCTCGACCGGCCCCGGGATCGGCAACTCGTGGTCCAGGTCTTCGGCGCCTGACGCGGTAACCTAAAAGCTCAGGCAGGCCGCTCGCAGCTCCCCATAAGGAGGAACTCATGCTCGAGAAGTTCACCTGGTACAAGCAGTCCGCTTATAAGTGGAAGGGCGACGGGCTCACGATCTATATCGATCCTTGGGGCCTGCGAGACAAGGAGGAGCCGGCCGACGTGGTTTTCATCACGCATGCCCACGCCGATCACTTCGAACCCGAAGACATCGCGAAGATCCGCAAGAACACCACCCAGTTCGTGGCGCCGCGCGACGTGGCCGACAAGCTGGAGGGAAAGGTCAAGCCGATCAAGCCGGGAGAGTCGGCGGACGTCGCGGGAGTCAAGTTCGAGACCGTGCCCGCGTACAGCACCGCCGAGCATCGGTTGCAAACCCACCCGAAGAGCAACAACTGGGTCGGGTACATTCTCAGCCTCGACGGGACTCGCTACTGGTTCTCGGGTGACGGTGATCCGAACCCGGACATCGAGAAGGTGAAGACCGACGTCGCCCTGATCTGCGTCGGTGGCGATCCCTACGTGATGAACGCCTCCGAGGCGGCGGGCGTCGTCAAGAAGATCCGTCCCCAGCTGGCGGTGCCGAATCACTATGGATTCGTGGTGGGCGTCGCGTCCGATGGAGAGACGTTCGCCAAGGAGGCCGCGCCGGTCAAGGTGCAGATCATGAAGCCCGTAAACGCCTTCGAACGTACCGGAGCCGCAACACACTAGGGCGGTAAAGTACCGGGCGCGGGCCAGAGGCGCGGCTGCGAGCCGAGCCACGTAATCCTGAGATCGTGGGCGGCGAGCAGCCGGCCCGGAGGTCCGCGTCCGGGACTCTGATCTCACTACTCTGGTCCGGACTGGGAACTTTCCGGCGTCGTCGGCGTCTGAGTACTGACGCTCACGACGGAACAGGAGGTTCCCCAATGAACAAGCTCGTCCCGGCGGCGGCGGCGACGCTCGCGTTGTTCTTGACCCAGGCACTCCCGGCAGCCGCCTGCGGCGGGCTGATTGCGCCCAACGGGGCCATCCGGCTGGACCGTGCCACCACCCTGGTCGAATGGCACAACGGGGTGGAGCACTACTTCACCAGCTTCAGCTACCACGGGGAGGCCTCCAGCTTCGGCTGGATCGTGCCGCTCCCGGCAGTGCCGGTCAAGGTCGAAGAGGGTGGAGGCTGGACGCTCCAGCGGCTCTTCCGCGAGACGCACCCTCAGCCATTCATCCAATCGCTCGACTTCGCCGCGGGCAGGGCTGCGGTCCCGGCCCCTGCAGAAATCCTTCAGCAGGTGCAGGTGCAGGCGCTTGACATCACGGTGCTGCGCGGGAGCGGTCAGGGCGTGCTCGACTGGGCGAGCCAGAACGGCTTCAGCATCGACGCAGAGACGCACGCTCACGTGCTCCAGTACGCCAAGGGCAGCCCCGTCTTCATGGCGGCGAAATACAACGCCGGGCGGGCCTCAAAGCAACGTCTCCTCTTCGGCGATGGCGCTCCGGTCCTGGTCACGCTCAAGGTGCCGCACCCCTGGATCCCATTTGAGGTGCTGGCCGCCGGCCAGCAGGTGCAGGCCGACCTCTACCTGCTCTCGGACAAACCCGTCAACACCAGCAGCTGGCGCGCGATGTTCGGTGTCTCCGGAGTCGGCACCAACGTCGCCGGCGCCGAGGGCTTCACGCTGAAGTTCCAGGAAAAGATGACGGACGCGCTCTACCGCGACCTCTCGACGGACAAGAACATGTCCTGGGTGCGTCGGGACAGCTGGCTGAGCTATCTGAGCCTCGACGCGCCGGACAGCAAGGTCACCTACGACATGAGTGTCACGCCCATGGGCGTGGTGAAAGTCGCGCCGTTCGGCACCAGGCCGATGGCGATCGTCGACGGCACCGCCCCGAGCGAGCGGGCGGCCGACGTCCCGACCGCCCCAATGGGCACGGCGACCACGCTGCTGGTGATCGCGGTCATCGTGGGCGCGGCCCTCTGGGTCCTGAAACCGCGCGACGCCTAGCTCCGTAAGACCGTGGCCGGCGGCTTTAGCACCGCCGGCCTGTTGTCTATCGAACTTGCTGGGGCTGGGCTTGCTCGGCCTCTTTGATCGCCGGGACGGCCGCCGCCGGAGCGCCCCGGCTGACAAGCGCCTTTTCCGACTTCGGATCGAACAGATGGATGTGGCCGGTATCGATCGCCACGTCAATGCTCTGGCCGGGCTGGATGTCACTACTTCGTGGATCCATGCGAGCCGTGAACGGCTTGTTGCCCACGCTGAAGTAGACGAAGTTCTCGCTGCCCATGTTCTCGACCACGTCGACCTTAGCCCGGATCTTCGGTAGGTCGTCTCGGCCGGGGAAGCGCGCATCCTTGAGATCTTCCGGCCGAATGCCCATCACGACCTCCTGGCCGCGGTCAGCGCCCGCCTGAGAGAGCAGCCGCTCGGGGACCGGGACATTGAAGCCGTCGCCCGCGGTGAGGGCGGCCTGGCCGTCGCCGCCCACCTTGACGTTCAAAAAGTTCATCGCGGGGCTGCCGATGAATCCCGCCACGAACAGGTTGACCGGGTGCTCATAGAGCGTCTGGGGCGTGTCGAACTGCTGGACGATGCCGTTGTTCAAGACGACGATCCGGTCGCCCATGGTCATCGCCTCGACCTGGTCGTGCGTCACATAGATAAAGGTTGTTTGCAGCCGCTGGTGAAGCTTGAGGATCTGCACCCGGGTCTGGACCCGCAGCTTGGCGTCCAGGTTCGACAGCGGCTCGTCCATCAGGAAGACCTTCGGCTGGCGGACGATCGCCCGACCGAGCGCCACCCGCTGCCGCTGGCCGCCCGAGAGCGCCTTCGGCTTGCGGTCGAGGAACGGCTCGAGGCCCAGGATCTGGGCCGCCTCTCGCACCCGTCGATCGATCTCGGCCTTCGGCGTTTTGCGCAGCTTGAGCCCAAAGGACAGGTTGTCGTAGACGGACATGTGGGGGTAGAGCGCATACGACTGGAAGACCATCGCGATGTCGCGATCCTTGGGCGCCACGTCGTTGACGGTCCGGTCGCCGATCTTGACCGCCCCGTCGCTGATCTCCTCCAGGCCGGCCAGCATCCGAAGGGCCGTCGATTTGCCCGATCCGGAGGGACCGACCAGGACTACAAACTCCTTGTCCTTGATTTCCGCGCTCATGTCGGTGATGACAACGTTGCCGGGGTAGCGCTTGTAGACATGCTCGTAAGTGACGCTGGCCATCTCAACTCGAAGTGTAGGCGTGAGCTTGAGGTCGGTCAAGACCGGGCTTCATCCAGGGGGCGTTTCCCCGGAGCCGAACGGGTGTTTGGATGGGCGAGGTCGGGCCCGGATTTCGAGGGAAACGGTAGACGGCGGCGTTATACGACTGTCATTATTTGATTGGGAAGGGTCGATTCCTCGACAGCGCAGCTCTCCGGTGAGCGCGCCCAGCCTGCCCAGGGATGTTGATCACACGTGGCAACCGACTCAGACTCTCTACTTCGACCCGTGACGCCGAGCCCCAATAGTTACCACCGCGGCCTGGTGTTCGACTTCGACGGTACCCTCGTTGACAGCTATCCGCTGATCGAACAGGCCTTTGCCCACGTGATGCGGACGCATCGCCTCGACGATTCGGCGCGAGAACTTTTCCGGCGAAGCCGAGGGTTGCCGCTGCCCGAGCAGATGAAGCTTGTGGCTCCGGAGATGTGGGAAGAGCTGGTCGCCACCTATCGGTCGGTGGATGCCACGCTCGGCCATGCCCGCGTCTTTCGTGGGATCCCCACCCTGGTACGTAAGCTGGAGCGTGCCGGTGTGCCGCTGGGCGTGGTCTCGTGCAAGCGTCGGGCGCTGATCGAGGCCGAGCTGGAGGCGATCGGCTTGCGCTCGTACTTCAATGTGGTGATCGGGTACGAGGACGTGACCCCACCGAAGCCGGCGCCCGATCCGCTGCTGGCCGCGATCGCGAACCTGGGCCTGGCGCGCTCGAGCGCGATTTATGTCGGCGACAGCATGGTCGACCTCCAGACCGGAAGGGCCGCTCGGGTCCGAACGGTTCTGGCGGCCTGGGGACTCACGCCCGAGCTGCGAGCCGCGTTCGGTCGCCATCGCCTTTGGGCGACCCGCCCCTCCGAAATGCTGGCGCTGGTGCTGACCCCGCCGAACGGCAACGGCCACAAGCGCGCCGCGTAGCGACCGCCCCCGGCGGTTGCTGGTTGCGGCCGCCTTCCTCGCCCTGGGCCTCGTGTTCGGCTTCGTCTCGCTGGCGCTGGGACCGCTTGGCCTGCTCGAGGCGCTGATCGTGCTCGGGCTGGTCCTGGTGCAGGTGCGACGGTTCCCCGAGCGAGCCGGCGCGTACCTGATCGGGATGAGCATCGTGCCGCTGATCGTCCTGGTTTCGATCGTGACCCGGATGCCTCCGTGTCCGGCGGGCCAGGCCTCGAGCGCGGGCCCTCCGTGCTATGCGTCCATCACGCTGGCGGCCATCGCCGGCTACGTGCTGGCAGGACTCGCCGGGGCGGTGGTGACCGGGATCGGCCTCCGCCGGTTGGTAGCATGACGCGAACCGTCGATGGATGAGGCTGCCTATCTCCAGGCGATCCCCAAGGCCGAGTTGCATCTTCACCTCGACGGATCGGTCCGGCCGCGGACGGTTCTCGAGCTCGCGAAACAGAATGGCGTTCTGCTTCCGAGCGATGACCTCGCTAAGCTCCGTGACTTTCTCGAGGCCAACGACAATACCGCCTCGCTGGTCGAGTACATCACCTTTTTCGAGTTGCCGATTGCCGTGCTCCAAACCGTCCCCGCGCTCGAGCGCGCGACGTATGAGCTCTGTGAAGACCTGGCGAAAGACAACGTGCGCTATGCCGAGATTCGATACGGTCCGTGGCTGCACGTGCAGCACGGTCTCTCGCTGACGGACGTGATTCGCGGCGTGCTGAGCGGCTGGTCACAAGGGCGAAAGGCATTTGGCCTCGAAGGCGGCATCATCGTTACGGCTTTACGGGACATGCCGCCGGCACAGAATCTGGCCCTGGCTCAGGTCGCCGGCCGCTTCGTTAATGACGGAGTGCTCGGCTTCGATCTCGCCGGTGACGAGGCCGGCCATCCGCCGATCCTGCACGAAGACGCCTTCCGGGTGGCCCGCTCGCTCGGCATGAACATCACGATCCACGCGGGTGAGGCCGCCGGGCCGGAAAGCGTCAGGCAAGCGATCGCTATGGGCGCTGTCCGGCTCGGTCATGGGGTCCGCGCCCAGGAAGACCACGAAGTCATCGCCATGATCAAGGAGGACGGCATCCAGCTCGACATGGCTCCGACCAGCAACGCGCAAACGAAGGCGATCCGGCGGTTGCAGGACCATCCGTTGAAGCGCTTCTACGAGCGGGGCATAAAGGTCACGATCAGCACCGACTCGCGGACGGTCTCTGACATCACGCTGACCCGCGAGCTCGAAAACGCCATCCGAGTGATCGGCTGCACGCCGGCGCAGGTTTGGGCGATGAACCTGCAGGCGCTCGACGGCGGCTTCGGCGACAAAGCAACCCGGGGACGGCTTCGGCGCGAGTTCGTCGAGACCGAGGCGCGGCTTCGACAGGCGACCGCGCGCGGCTAGGGCAGTTCGCATCGACGCTGGCGATGCCCAGCATGTCCGGGAAGCGCTCAAAGGCCAGCTGTCGCGTCCGGCTGCTGTGCGGACGCTCGGCTGTCGCGTCCGGCTGCTGTGCGGACGCTCGAAGGCTGCCGCGTCGCCGGCGCGAGCCCGCGCTACGAGCTCTTCGTCCACGCCCGCCAACCTAATACAGTTCCGACCAGCCCGAAATAGTTTGGGCGGCCGGCTGGCGGCTCAGGTGCCGGGCGGCACCGCTTCCGGGGGCGTGATGGTACCGTTTCGGATCTTAGCCCGGATCTCCAGCACCTGGTCGATCAGGTCTTGGGGGACCACGCTGCTTGGCGTGCTGAAGCCGGTAGCGTCGTCCTGGAAGGAAAAAACCTGCTGGCCGGCTTTGAACTGGCCGGACTGGAGGCGCTGAACCGCGAGGGCGACCGCCCGGTCCACTCGCTTGATGGCGGAGCTGATCACGGCCGGGCTGACGTAGGCCTGATCGTTGTCCGAGCCGATCGCGTACGCCGACGCATCGTAGGCGGCATCGATGTACCCGGTGGCGCAGCGGCCGGTGACTTCGAACAGAATATCCGCGCCACCGGAGATTTGCGTGATGCCGAGCTGCTTGCAGAACGCCGTGTCCTGTGAATCGGAATACGTGATCTTGAAGATCGCACCAGGATCGACCGACCGGGCACCGGCGACGTATCCCGCGATGTAGGGATCGACCGCCGGGCCGTGATTCGAACCGAGGACGCCCAGCACGTTGTGCGTCGCGCTACCAACCTTGTTCTTTTCGAGGAGCCCGGCCAACGCCCCCACGAGGTAGGCGGGCTCCTGCGACTTGAAGAACAGGTCCGTCACGTTGTCCAGGTCGACCGCCTGACCATTGTCGTCGACCGGCGCCGCATCGACCAGGGCAAATTTCTGGCTGGTGTGAAGCTGGGCCGCCCGCCAGACCGCGGTGGCCATATCCGGCGATACGGCGATCACCAGCTTTGGATGGGTGGCGACGCAGCGTTGCAGGTTGCCGAGATAGTCCGAGGTCGCGTGCGATGCCATGACCTGAACGTGGGCCCCCACGCTACGGGCACCGTCGGCAGCGAGCTGGTTGAACGTATGCGGGGTCAGCCCGTCGGCGTCCGTCGCCAGGCAGACACGGAAGCCGCTGATATCCTGCGAGGCGCCCGGTTCACCGCAGGCGGTCACGACCATTGCCAGAAGGGCAACGAGCAGTCGCCGGCCTACGCGACGCTCCTCCGCGTCAACTCTTCCTGTACGGCTTGCCGACGGCGGCGGGAGCGATCGCCCTCCCCATCGCGCCAGCCAGGACGATGATCGTAACTAGATACGGAAGCATGCCAAGGAACTGAATCGGAAGTTTTACGCCCGCGATCTGCAGGCGGCTGCCAACGGCGTCCGAAAAGGCGAACAATTGCGAAGCGCCGAAGGCACCGAAGGGATTCCATTTTCCGAAGATCATCGCGGCGAGCGCGATGAAACCACGGCCGCCGGTCATGTTTGGCAAGAAATTGCCGATCTGCTGCAGGCTAAAATACGAGCCGCCCAGGCCGGCCAGGGCGCCGCTCGCGATCACGTTCACATAACGCATGCGATAGACGTTGATGCCCGCCGTCTCTGCGGCGGCCGGATGCTCGCCGCACGCGCGGGTACGAAGTCCCCACCTCGTCTTGAAGACCAGGAACCAGACGCCCACGACCGCAAGCAGCATGGCGTACGTCACGAACTGGTTCTGAAAAAAGATCCGTCCAAGCGCCGGGATGGCCGAGAGGATGGGGATGTCCCAGTGGGGAAGGGTGCCCGGGCCGATGGTGGTCGAGTTCTCGATGTACGTGCGGTAAAAGACGCCGGTGATCCCGACCGCCAGGATATTGATAACCATGCCGGAGACGATCTGGTCGACCAGCAAACTGATTGAAAGCGCAGCGTGCAAGCTCGCAATCAACATGCCCGCGACGATGGCGGCGAGGACGCCGAGCCAGAGGCTGTGCGTAGCCAGCGCAACGGCAAAGCCGATGAAGGCACCGGTGAGCATAATGCCCTCGAGCGCGATGTTGACGACACCGGAGCGCTCGCAGAGGATCCCGCCCAGGGCGGCGAGGGTCAGCGGTGTCGCGGTGACCAGCGTCTGGGCCAGAAGACCGACCATGTCCTGGCGCTGCAGGAAATCCATCACACGATGGCCTCGTCGCGGTCGGCGATCTGCAACTCCTGGAGCGGTTCCTCGCGCAGGCGGAAGAGCCAGCGCACGATCACGGGCGCTGCCACAAAGATGATGACCATCGCCTGGACCACGGAAACCAGGTCAGCGGAGACCTGGGTTTCGAGCTGCATGAAGCTGGCCCCGTTGCGTAGCGCGCCAAACAGGAAGGCGGCGGGCAGCACGGCCAACGGATTGCTGCGGGCCAGCAGGGCGACGGCGATGGCGTCGAAGCCGTAGCCAGCCGCCACGGTATCGGTCATGTGATGCGCCAGCCCGAGAATCTGGACGATGCCAGCGAGTCCAGCGAGTGACCCCGAGATTCCCATGCTGAGCGCCAGCATTCGGCCCACGGACATGCCGTTGGCCCGGGCGGCCATGGCATTGAAGCCGACGGATCGAAGCTGGAAACCCAGGGTGGTCCGCTCGATCAGGAACCACACGACCGGAACGGCGATCAGCGCGAGAATCAGGCCGAAGTGCAACCTGGTGTTGGGAATCAGAATTGGCAAGCGCGCGTTCGGATCGATATCCGGAGTCCTCGGCGTCGACACATTCTTCGCGAGCATCAGGCCGCCATCGATCAGGTAATTCGCCAAGAGAAATGCAACGTAGTTCAGCATGATGGTCGTGATCACTTCGTGGGCGCCAAAACGAGCCTTGAGCGCGCCGGCGATACCGGACCAGATGAAGCCGCCCAGCATGCCGGCAACGAGCGCAAGCAGAATTTCGATCGGTCCGGGGAGGCCGCGAACGCTATAGGCGACGAAAACGCCGGTCAGGCCCCCGACATAAAACTGTCCCTCGGCGCCAATGTTGAACAGCCCGGCCTTGAAGCCGAGCGCGAGGGCAAGCCCAAGAAAGACATACGGTGTTGTCGCCACCAGCGTTTCGGCGAACGCATCATGGTTTGTGAACGCGCCCTGGAAGAGCGCCGTCAGCGCCTGGATCGGGTCAGAACCGGTGACGAAAACAGCGATGCCAGCCACGACGAAGCCGCAGATGACCGACGCCAGTGGGACAACCACGGCGCTGACGAACCATGAGGGCAGCCGGCGGGTGATCATCCGGCCCCAGCCATCAGCAAGCCAATCTTGTCGCGATCGATCCCCGCGCCTTCGAGCTCGGCCACGATCTTTCCCCGATACATGACGGCGACTCGATCTGCCAGGGACAGGACTTCGTCGAGTTCCGACGACACCAGCAGGATGGCGAGGCCCTTGTCGCGCTGACTGACCAGGCGACTGTGCACGAACTCGATCGAGCCAACGTCCAAACCACGCGTTGGCTGGCTGGCGATGAGGAGTTTGGGCTGGGCGCTCAGCTCGCGGGCCAGGACGACTTTTTGTTGATTTCCACCGGAGAGCGATCCGGCCGGCTGCTCCGGTGACTGGGCGCGGATGTCGAAGGCTTTCATCAACTCGAGCGCATGGTCCCGGATGACACGCAGCAGGCGAACCAGGCCGTTGGCGTAGGGCGGCCGATCGAACTCACTGAGGACGAGATTGTCCGCGATGGAGAACTCAAGGATCAGTCCCATCCGATGACGGTCAGCGGGCACGTTGCTCAGCCAGCGCAGACGCGATCGGGTCGAGCGCCGGGTGATGTCGCGGCGGCCGACGGCCACTCGTCCCGCCCGGACGGGGCGCGTACCGAGCAACGACTCGACCAGCTCGTTCTGGCCGTTGCCCTCAACGCCGGCAATACCGACGATTTCCCCAGATCGGACGGTAAGGTTGACGCCTTCGACGACTGCGTGGTGACGATCGTCCTGCACGACCAGGTCGTGGATTTGCAGCACCGCATCCGCCGGGTGGGCCGGGCCCTTGTCAACTCGAAGCAGCACGGACCGGCCGACCATCATCTGGGCCAGCTGCGCCTGCGTGGTGGCGTTGGGCGCGGTCGTCCCGACGACTTTCCCGCGACGCATGACCGTGATCCGGTCGGCGACGACCATGACTTCGGCCAGCTTGTGCGTGATGAAAATCACGGCGGCGCCTTCCTGCACGAGCGACCTGACGATCTGGAAGAGGCCTTCGGTTTCCTGCGGCGTGAGCGCGGCGGTGGGTTCGTCCAGGATCAGCAAGCGCGCACCGCGGTACAGCGCCTTGACGATCTCGACGCGTTGTTGAAGTCCCACGGTCAGGTCGCCAACCTGCGCCCGAGGATCGACTTCGAGACCGTAACGAGCAGAGAGCTCACTGACCGTCCGCGCGGCTCTGTCGATGTCGATGACGCCTGCGCCTCGCACGATCTCGCGGCCGAGCATGATGTTCTCAACGACAGAAAGCCGTGGGATCAGCATGAAGTGCTGGTGCACCATACCGATGCCCAGCTTGATGGCGTCCTGTGGCCCGTCGATCTGGGCGGGCCGGCCGTCGAAGCTAATCTCTCCGGCGTCGCGCGTGACCATGCCGTAGACCACGTTCATCAACGTGGACTTGCCGGCGCCGTTTTCGCCGAGCAGAGCGTGGACCCGGCCCCAATCAACGACCAGGTCCACGCTATCGACCGCCCTTAAGCGTCCGAAGGACTTACGGATCCCTCGGAGCTCGAGTGCGGGTGCTTCGCTAGGACGTGACGCCGGTTGTGATGCTGCCGTTCTTCAAGCCGCTCTCAGCCTGCGTGACTTTCGCCTTGACATCCGACGAAATCTGCGAATCAAATTGATGGTACGGCGCGAGGCCGATGCCATCGTTCTTGATGTCGAACGTCTTAACGCCCGGCGTGAATGAGCCACGTCGAGGTGCTTCTCAGCGCTCGTGATCAGGCAGCTGTCGACCTCGGGGTACGAGATGTACTGATCGACGTCGACACCGATGCACTTCTTACCCTGTTCCTTTGCGGCAACCAGGGCGCCGTTGCCGGTATTGCCGCCGACGCCGAAGACGATGTCAGCCCCCTGCCCGAAAAAGGTCAGCGCCTGCTGCTTGCCCCAGTCGGGATCGTTGAAGTCCTTGGCGCCACTTTCAGGCTGATAGATCGTCAGGACCTTGACGGCAGAGTTGACGCTCTTGGCCCCGTTCTTGAAGCCTTCGACGTAGTGCACGACCGGCGGCACGCTTTGCAGGCCGGCGACGACGCCGAGTGTGTTCGTTTTGGTCAGCTGGCCGGCGAGCACCCCCGCCAGGTAGCCCGGCTGGTCCTCTTTGAAGAGCAGGCCCAGCAGGTTGGAGGGCGGCGTCTTGTCCGTGAAGTCGGCGTTGTCGACCATGATGAACTTGATGCCGGGATTCGCCTTGGCGGCCGCGATCGTGGCATCACCAAGCTTGAAGCCGACGGTCACGATGACGTCGTA
>Ga0209160_1004368_pt1 | contig 11296 bp, 10 predicted proteins | sample GraSoiAngelo_153_FD_186167 | JGI IMG/M metagenome (GOLD analysis project Ga0209160, IMG submission 186167) | Grasslands soil microbial communities from the Angelo Coastal Reserve, California, USA - 14_1009_12_40cm (SPAdes) (version 2) | ecosystem: Environmental > Terrestrial > Soil > Grasslands ...
TGGAGAACGGCCAGGACCTGCGTGGCGGCGTCCCGACGCCCCGACCGCGTAGAGGCCGCGGCCATGGCGCGCAGGCGGGCATCGTCCAGGCCCGCGATCGCGGACACGAGCGTCTCGCCGGTCAGGTCGGCGTCGGCGATCCGGATCGCCGCTCCAGCCTCCACCATCGCGACGGCGTTCTCCTCCTGGTGCCCGCCTCCGAACGTGCCTGGAACCAGGATCATCGGTAGGCCGACCGCGGTCGCCTCCGCGATGGTCCCGACCCCGGCCCGACTCACCACCAGGTCGGCGCGACTCATCAGCGCTGGCATGTCATCGGCGAATGCGAGTCCGCGATAGCGCTCGTGGGCGTGTCGCGCGATCCCCTCCGCGCCCTGCGCCCCGGCCACGTGGACGACCTCTTCGAAGCCGGCGCACAGCGCATCGATCGTCGACCACACCGCTTCATTGAGCCGGCGCGCACCCTGGCTCCCCCCGGTGATGAGCAGGCGGCGGGGCGGCACGTCCGGCGTGCGGGGGGCGAAGCCGTCTCGAAGGGGCACACCGGTGAGCACCACTCGCACGTCCCGCAAGCGCTTTTCCGTCCCTGGCAGAGTGGTGCACACGGCGGCCGCTCCCCGCGCGAAGTACCTGGTGGCCAGGCCCGGCCGCACGTCCTTCTCATGCAACACATAAGGAATGCGCCGCCGCCCCGCTGCGGCGACGGCGGGGGCCATCACGTAGCCGCCCATGCCCAGCACGACGTCGGGCCGAAATCGGTCGACGATGCGCAGCGCCGCTCCCAGCGCCAGCGGGATGAGGACCGGCAACGCGACGTTCTTCCAGGGCGCGTCGCGGTCGAGCCCGCGCACCCTGACTGTCGCCAGGTCGAAGCCCTCGGCGGGCACGAGGCGCTCTTCCGGTCCACCGGCGCGCCCGACCATGAGCACCGCACCGTCCGGCTCCTCAGCGCGAAATGCTCGCGCGACTGCGAGCGCCGGAAACAGGTGCCCTCCGGTCCCGCCGCCAGCGATCAAAAGCCTCATCTGATCCTCGATTGTTCCCTAACGCCGTGCCAGAGCCGTGGCGCGCGATGCTGAGCACCACGCCGACCCCCGCGAGCGTGGTGGCAAGCGCGGTACCTCCATAGCTGAAAAACGGCAGGGGCACGCCGGTGATGGGAAGCGTGTTGGTCACGGTCGCCATGTTGAGCAGGGCCTCGAACGTGATCCACGTGGTGATGGAGGCGGCGAGCGCCATGCCGAACCTGTCCGGCGCGCGCAGGGAAGCCCGATAACCACGCACGCCGAACACGAGAAAGCCCAGCATCACCAGGGTCGTGCCGATCAACCCTGTCTCCTCGCCGACGATGGCGAAGATGAAGTCGGTGTGGGCCTCCGGCAGCCAGCCGTACTTCTCGATCGAATGGCCAATGCCGACCCCGAAGATGCCTCCCGACGCAAGGCCGTAGATCGATTGCGTGGCTTGAAAGCCGGCGCCGAGCGGGTCCGCCCACGGGTTCCTGAACGCAGTGAGGCGGCCCACTCGGTACGGCTCCAGCAATGTGACCGCGACAAAGCCCAGGGCAAGCGCCGCCACGAGCAGGATGATGTGGCGCAACCTGCCCCCGCCCGCCCAGTAGGCGCTGACGAAGATTCCCACCATCACGACGGCGGTTCCAAGGTCCCGCTCCAGCATCAGCAGCGCGAGAACGCCCGCGAGCATGGCCGCGAAAGGAACGAACACGTGCTGGAAGTCCCCCATGCGCTGCGAGTTGCGATCGATCCAATGGGCGATGAAAACAGCGAAAGCGAGCTTGCCCAGCTCGGAAGGTTGGAAAGTTCCCAGCGGCCCCGCGTCGAACCAGCGCCGCGCCCCGTTCACGCTGACGCCGAGCTGGGGGACCAGCACGAGCAGCATCAAGATGACGACGGCGACCGCGCCGGCCGGGGCAAGCGGCCTGACTTTCCGATAGTCGACCCGGCCCAGGACGAACAGCGCGACAAATCCCATGAGCATCCAGGCGGCCTGGCGCTCGGCGTAGTAGAAGGCCGACTCGTGCTGGGTGTAGGCGAAGGCCACGCTCGCGCTCGTCACCATCACCAACCCGGCGGCGCACAACAGGACGGTCGTGAAAAGCAGCAGCCGGTCGGGCTGTGGACGCTCGACTGCGCGCGAGCTCATGCGGCGAACCTCTGGCGGACCAGCTCTTTGAACTGGTTGCCGCGATCCTCGAAGTCCTTGAACATGTCGAAGCTCTTGTAGGCCGGGCTCAGGAGAACGACGCCGCCCTGGCGCGCGAGCCCGGCGGCGACGGATACCGCCTCCTCCAGCGTCTGCGCCCGCACCACCTTCGGATGCGCGCTCAGCGCTTCAGCCAGTGCGTTGGCGGAAGCCCCGATGAGGATCACCGCCTCCGTGTTGGCGAGCACGTCGCGGACCCATTCGCCCAGCTCGAAGTCACCGCCGTAGCCGCCCGCGATGAGAATTACGGGCGCGCCGGGGAACGCGCCGAGCGCGACGCGGCCGGCGTCCGGGTTGGTCGCCTTCGAATCGTTGTACCAGCGCACGCCTGCCCACTCGCCGACCAGCTCGAGCCGGTGCTCGACCCCTTTGAAAGAGCGGATGGCGTTGTTGATCGCGTCGTCGCTCAGGCCGGCGATGCGGCCGACTGCAGCGGCGGCAAGCGCGTTTTCCATGTTGTGCCTGCCGGGCAGCGGCATCGGAGGCAGCGGCTGATGCTGATCGAACCACACCACCTTGCCTCGCGCGCGCGGAGCGAGCTCTCGCACGACAGGATCGCGCCCGTTGAGCACCGCGTAGTCTGCATCCTCGATCGCCCGCGCCTTGAGGTCGACGTAGCGCTCCAGCGTCCGATGGCGATCGAGGTGGTCCGGCGTGATGTTGAGGATCGCTCCGACATGGAGGCGAGGCTTCTCGACCGACTCCAGCTGGAAGCTCGAGAGCTCGAGCACGACCCAGTGTTCCGGCGTGATCTCGTTCACTCGATCGAGCACGGTGTCGCCGATGTTGCCGCCCACGATCACAGGACGCCGGCCCGCCGACAGGACCACCCCGGTCAGCGCCGTCGTGGTGGTCTTGCCATTGGTCCCGGTGATGCCCACGACGGTTCCGCGGCACAGCTTCAGGAAGAGGTCGATCTCGCTCGAGACAGGAATGCCTTTCGCCCGAGCCTCGTTGAGCACCTCCGAATCCCATGGCACGCCGGGGCTGGCATAAACGACGTCGATGCCCTCGAGCGCGCGGCCGTCATATCCGCCGAGCTGCAGGTCGACGCCGCGGGGCATCTGCTGCAGGGTCGAGTGCAGCTCGGCCGCGGGCTTGCGATCGACAACGCGAACCATCTGGCCTTCAGCGGTGAGGTGCAGCGCCAGTGCGACGCCGCTGCGCGCCGCGCCGATGACCAGCGCCGTCAACCTTGAAGACGCACGAGGGCTACTGCGGCGATCGCCGAGACCAGCCCCGCGCCCCAGAAGGACAGCGCGATGCGGTTCTCAGACCAACCCTCGTGGTGGAACGTGTAGTGGATCGGGGTCATGGTGAAGACGCGTCGTCCGCCGGTGGCTTTGAAGTAAGCCACCTGAATGATGACAGACAACGTCTCGAGTACAAACACGAGAGCTACGATCGGCAGGAGAAGCAACATGCCCTGCTGGATGGCCATCGCGGCAAGCGCGAAGCCGATCGCCAGCGAACCGGTGTCGCCCATGAAGACGCGCGCGGGATAGCGATTGAAAACCAGGAATGCGACCAGAGCGCCGCAAAGCGCCCCCGCAACCAGCTTCTCACCTGGCTGCGAGTGCGGCAGCAAGAACGCAACGGTCGCGATCGCGATCACGGAGAGGCCGGCTGCCAAGCCGTCCATTCCGTCAGTGATGTTCACCGCGTTGGCGGTCCCAACGATGGCAATGAGCGCCACCGGAAATATCACCCATGGCGTCGCTGGTATGAGGAGCTGTGGCGCACCCTGGACGGCAAGCCATGCCACCGGCACCGCAAGCACGAGCTGGATCGGAAGCTTCAGGCGGGCAGGTATGCCTCGTGTGCCCACGCGAAGCTTGCTCCGGTCATCGGCGAAACCTATGACCCCTCCCGCAAACAAGCCCACGACCGCAGGCAGCGCGCCAGCGTGGTCACTGGCAACGATGCCGCCGATGATGCCAAACGCGACGAAGACGTATCCGCCGGCAGTTGGGGTACCAGCTTTTTTCTGGTGTGAATCAGGAAGCTCTTCCTGGATGACCTGACCAGCTCTCAGGCGGCGAAGCTCCTGGATGGCCCTTGGGTAGAGGGCCAGTGCAATGGCAAAAGCGACCACGAAGGTGATCAGCGGACCGGTCAAGTCGCTGTCAGCTCTTCGACCAGCTGATCGAGACGCAGTCCGTGCGACGCCTTGACCAGCAGGCGGTCACCGGCGACCGCGTTTCGCTTGACCCACTCGGCGGCGGCGGCGCGGTCGGCCACCACCTCGCCGCCGCCGGCCTGGGCCATCGCGCGGGCGTGGGAACCGTCGACGACGCTGAACGCGTCGAACACCTCGGCGGCCCGCTGCCCCACACGACGGTGGGCCGCCTCCGAAAGGGATCCAAGCTCGCGCATCTCACCGAGCACCGCCAGGAGGCGTCCCGTTCGCGGCTGCTCCGCAAGCGTGTCGAATGCCGCCAGCATCGACTCCGGGCTCGCGTTGTAGGCGTCGTCGATGATCGTGTATCCGGCCGGCGTGGACTTCTCCTCCATCCTGTGCTCGACCCTGACGTCGCCGAGCGCCGCCGCGCCCGCGGCCAAGGGCACGCCGGCGAACTCGCTCGCTGCAAGCGCCGCCGCGGCGTTGAGCGCCTGGTGCCGGCCACCAAGGTTCAGAGTCACGTCGACACCGCGAATCGAAAACGTCGAACCGCCCTCGCTCAACGCTCGATATCCCTCGACGCGGTAGTCCCCCTTTTCCTCACCGAAGGTTGCGACTCGGGCGGTCGTCATCTGCACAAGCAGCGGAAAGAACTGGTTGTCGGCATTGAGGACGGCCAACCCTTCGTCGGGAAGCGCGGCGACCAGCTCGCCCTTCGCTCGCGCCAGCTCTTCGTGCGCCTTGAAGAACTCGATGTGCACGACGCCGACGTTGGTCACGATGCCGATGACGGGCCGGGCGAGCGCCGCGAGTCGCGCGATGTCGCCGGCGCGCTGCATGCCCATCTCGAGCACCAGCGCCGAATGGTGGGGCTCGAGGCCAAGGATGGTTAGTGGGACGCCGGTCTCGGTGTTCAGGTTGCCCTGCGTGCGCAGCACGTTGAAATGCTGGGCGAGGATCGCGGCGACCATCTCTTTGGTCGAGGTCTTGCCGTTGCTGCCCGTCACCGCCACGACGAGAGGCTGCACGCGGCGCAGCGCGTGCGCCGCGAGGGCGTAGAGGGCAGCCCAGCTGTCGGGGACGACGATCTCGACGATTCCTGGCGAGGTCTCGGTCTTGCGCTCGACGACCACCGCAGCCGCTCCGCGGGCTACCGCGTCGCTTACGAATTCGTGGCCGTCCGTCTCCGCGCCGCGAAGGGCGAAGAAGAGGCCGCCGGCCTTCACTTCGCGCGAGTCGGTGTGAAACGTGGAGAACATCTCGCCGACCTGGGTGCCGCCGACCTCACCGCCCCCGGTGACCTCGAGGATCTCGAGGAGGCTGATTCTCATACGTATATGAGAACTGTTAGGACCGGTCTGGTGTTATGTGCCAGTCCACGACCATCGTCTGCGCGATCTTCTGCCAGATTGGTGCCGCGGTCAGATAGCCGTCGTTCAGCGTCCAGTTGCGGTCGGAGCCGGGATAGTGAGGCTTGCGCACGACGACGAGCATGGTGAACCGGGGATGCTGCGCGGGCAGGAAACCGACATATGAGGTCCACACATCCGTTGTGTACTGTCCGTTCACCGGGATCTGCGAACTTCCGGTTTTGCCGGTCTGATCCTTCTCGAAACCGTGGACGCGCGCCAGGGAGCCCGAGCCCTTCTGGACTACTTGCTCCATCATCGCCGTCATCTGGGCGGCGGTCTGCGGGCTCACCACCTGGCGCTGCGGCTGCAGCAGCACCGGGTTGACCTGCGTTCCGACGCGTTCCACGACGTGGGGCGGCGCGTACTTGCCGCCATTGGCCACGACGTTGATCGCCGACAGCATCTGGACCATGTTCACGTCAATGCCCTGACCGAATGAGGTCGTCGCGTACTGCGAGTCGGCCATCTGCGAGGCGGACGGCGGCGCGACAAAGCTCTCCCCCGCGACGTCGATTCCGCTCAGCTGCGTGAGGCCAAATGCCTGGAGGTTCTTGTAGAACGCATCGTGACCCTCCGCCTGCATCGCCTTCATCGCGCCGACGTTGAGGGAGTGCGCCAGCACGTAGGTGTAGTCGATGTTGCCGTGGTTCGCCCGGTCCCAGTCGTAGATCCGATAGCCGCCCACCGTCAGCACCCCGGGGTCGTTGATCACGGTGTCCGGCGCGATCACGCCGGCGTTGATGGCGCCGGACAGCGTCACAACCTTCATCACCGAGCCCGGCTCGTACAGGTAGCTCACCACGTTGTCTTTCAACAGAGCGGGATCGGTGTGGTTGAAGTCGTTGGCGTTGTAGCTTGGGTAGTCGGCCCACGCGACGATGCCTCCAGTGGTCGGATCCATGATCAGGACGCTGCCGCTTTCGGCGTTGTCCGTATTGATGCCGGCGGCGAGCACCTGCTCCGCCGCGTACTGGACGTTGGCGTCGAGCGTCAGCACGAGATCTGATCCACTCACCGGATCCTGGTGCGTGTGAGAACCGAGGACTATCTCTCGGTTGGCGAGGTCGCGATAGCTCGAAACATAACCTGGAGTCCCCGCGAGCAGCTTTTGATACTTCTGCTCGAGGCCGCCCTGGCCGTCGCCGTTCCAGTTGACGAAGCCGAGCAGGTCGGACGCCAGCGTGGTGCCCGCGTAAGCGCCGGGCAGATAGGAGCGTTGGGTCTCCTCCTGCAGCCCGACGCCCGGCAGCTTCAGTGCGCGGAGGCGGTCGGCCTTCGTCTTGGAGACGCGCCGCGCGATGTACGCGAACTTGACCTTCGACTGGAGGATCGCCGTCACCGATGCGTTGTCGGCGCCGAGGATGGAGGCCAGGGCACCAGCCACGCTCTGCCGCTCGCCTGGCGTGATCTGGTCCGGCGAGACGAAGGCGGAGTAGACCGTGGTGTTGACGACGAGCTGGGTCAGGTTGCGGTCGAAGATCGCACCGCGGAGCGCCGGCAGCGGAACGAACTCGCGGTACTGGGCCTGAGCCGCAAGGGCGAGCTGGCCATGTTCCGCGACCTGCCAGTAGGCGAGGCGAGACCAGACCATCCCGGCGAGGACCATGGCGATGGCGAGCATCGAGATGACGCGCAAGCGCGCGGAACCAACACGTTCAACCTTGCCGGGGCGCTTTGAGGAGAGCGCCCGTGTGGCCATCTACTTCTTGGTCGCCGCCTGGACGTCGCGAGTTCCGCCGTTGAGGATCGCCGCCACGGCGCGAAGCCAGAGCGGTGTCGTGTCCGCGGGCGAGGCTCCGACGGGCGCGCCGAGATCGATCGCGACCTGCTGGCCCGGGATGTAGCTCGAAGGCACGACGCGCTGCATCCCGCTCTGCGCAGCCTGCTGCTGCACCTGCGCCGGCGCGTGGAGGGTGACCTCCTGGTAGCGCAGCTGGTCCTGCTCCGCGATCAACTGGCGCTGCTGATCCTGGAGGCGCGAGATGTCGTAGGACGACTGCGTGATCTGGGCCGCGATCGCGAGGTAGAAGAGCAACGCGACCAAGACAGCGCCGACGCCGACGTAGGCGTGGCCTAACACGCTCACCTGGAGCTTCTCGGCTGCGACCGCTCCGGCGACCTGCACGAATCCGCGCGTGCGCCGTCGCCGCCTCGGTGGGGCGGTGAGGTGCGACGCGGCGCTACTCGTGCCGAGGCGCCTTCGGGCCAGTATTCGGGTCGATGTCAAAGCGTTTGCCTCGTCTATTACTTGGACGTGTGCTGCGTTTCCCCCTCTCCCCGGCCCTCTCCCCTGTGGGGCGAGGGTGCCTTTGCTCCTCCTTAGGGGTGGCGCCTGGTGGCCGGAGGGGTTAGACCGGCCACCAGGACTTGTGGTGTCAGATTCTTTCCGCGACCCGGAGGCGGGCGGACCGGGCGCGGGGGTTGGCGGCCACCTCCTCTTCGGAGGGCCGCACGGGATGACGGGTGACGATGCGGAGGGTTGCCCGGTGGCCGCAGGTGCAGACTGGCTGCTGGGGTGGGCAGATGCAGTCTTTTGACTCGACGTTGAAGAATGACTTGACCAAGCGGTCTTCCAGGGAGTGGAAGCTGATCGTCGCCATACGACCACCGGGTTTTAGTGTCGAAAGAGCTGCCCTGAGTCCTGTCTCGATCTCGCCGAGCTCGTCGTTGACCGCAATGCGAATGCCCTGAAAAGTCCGGGTCGCGACGTGGATGTCGCGGGGCCAGGCCTTGCGCGGGATCGCAGCCTCGACGGCTTGCGCCAGGTCGCGTGTGGTGCGGAGCGGGCGCCGCGCCACTATGAACTGTGCTACCCGGCGAGCCCAACGCTCCTCGCCGTACTGGTGGAGGATCCGGTCGATCTCGTCGACGTCGTACTTGTTGACGATCTCGGCGGCCGTGAGACTTGATGTCGGGTCCATCCGCATGTCGAGCGGCCCGTCGGCGCGGAAGCTGAATCCGCGCTCGGGATCGTCGATCTGGGTGCTGGAGAGACCGAAGTCGAAGAGGATCAGGTCGGCTGGGTTGAAACCGTGTTGCGTTGAGATCGAGCCCAGCTCGGAAAACGTGCCGTGTGTTACGACGACGGCAGGTTCAAACGGGGCCAGCGACTTCCGGCCGGCCAGCACCGCGGCGGGATCGCGGTCGATCCCGAGCAGCCGGCCGCCGGGTGTGATCCTCTCCAGGATCTGGCGGGCATGGCCCGCCTGCCCGAGGGTGCAGTCGATCGCGACCGCCCCCGCTCGGGGCTGGAGCAGCTCTATTACCTCTTGTGAAAGTGCTGGTATGTGTGGGCTAATGCCCTGAAATTACCCTGTCAGCGAATTCGGTAAATCGCCCTGACGCGTCTGCGTTGTAGCTGTCCCATCGGCCCTCGGGCCAGATTTCCACCCGCGAGCCCATGCCGATCACCACCACCGTCGACGGGGTTTCGATCCCCGCCAGGCGTCGCTGCTCCGGCTGCAGGCCGATCCGTCCCTGGCCGTCCGGCTCGAACGGGTCCGACATGGAATACAGCGTGCGCGCGAGGGCGCGCTGGTCCGGACCCGGCAGCGGGGTCTTGAGCTGGTCGGCCAGCGCCGCCCACAGGTCCGGTGGATAGATCGCGAGAACGCTGTCCTGGCTCACTGAGACGAAGCTTCCCTCGCGCAGCTGCTTGCGAAACTGCGCCGGGATCGCCAGCCGTCCCTTTTCGTCCACCTTCACCCGATGCGCCCCGGTGAACACTCATCGGGCCTCCCAGAAGTTGAGCCTGCGCCGCTGACTGCGGGCACAGAGGCTGCAGCCGCAGCCGTGAAGCTCGAGAGGCAGGCGGTTGCCGTGCTTGTCGAAGCGGTGGTTGACCCTGAGGTCATCCGCCCCATCGCGGCTGCGGGGAGAAGTGGCGTAGAGGAGGTGTATGGCGTGCATTACTTGGACGTAAGGTGCGACGTATGGGTCAATGTCTGTTGGGTTCACCACTTCTCCCCACTGATCACCGCGATTCGCCGCAGACAGTAACAACGCCGCTTAAGCCTGTCAATACCTTTACCACAACATCTAGAGGGGCCAAACCGGCCCTACGAAGCCGGCAGCACAGCATGTTGGGCCTCTGGCCCAGATGGTCGCTAGATCTAGTGCCGAAATGTGATAGTAACGAACATTAGTTTGGACGATCCTGGTGTAAGCGGCAAAGGTTTGCTTACTTCTCTTTACCCGCTTCGCTTGAGCAGGCCCAGCCTCTTGGCGCGCCTCTCCGCCCACGAAAAGACCCAGACGCTGCTCGGGATCATGACCGCGCCCATCGCGAGGAGGATCCCGATCGCAGGCAGCTCCTCGCGGATTCCGGCACCTTGCAGCAGGCTCTCCCGGATGCCTGCCAGGGCGTAGGTCAGCGGGCTTGCCGCCCCGGCGACCTGCATCGGCACGGGCAGCACCGTGAGCGGGTAGTAAACGCCCGACACGAGCAGGAGAAAGCCCTGGAGCGCGATCGACATCTGCTCTCCCTTCTGCGGCGAGAGCAGGGGCAGCACAGACGTGAAGATGCTCAGGCCGATCAACGGCACGGTGGATACCGCCAGCACAGCCAGCGCGCCGCCGAAATTGGCGTGCGAGAAATCGAGGTTGAACATGAAGGTGGCGATCACGAAGACCACCAGGGTTCGGGCCAGGCCGTATCCAATCGCGAACAGGCAGATCCCCATCAGGTGAGTCACGCGGCGGACGGGAGCCATGAACGTGTACTCGATGGTTCCCTCCCACCGCTCCCACGAGATTGCGTATGCGGCCTCCATGAAGACTAGCGACAGGTAGCCCCACAGCAGGGCGCCGACGAGCAGATAGAGCTGGGCGCGGCGGAGGTCGAATGAGCCGTTCGCAGCACCCAGCGAGCCGAGCCCTGAGGCCAGGAAGCCAATCGACAGCACGCTGACCAGGCTGTAGAAGAGCCACACGACCTCCCACACCCAGTAGCGCTTGACGACGTGGAGTTGGCGCTCGGCAAAGCCGAACAGCGCGTTCAGCTCGCCGTGCTGGATACCCGCGCTCATGAGGGCGCCCCAACCTCCTGTTCCTCTTCTTCGGCCGCAAGCGTCTTACCCGTCAGGTGCATGAACACGTCCTCGAGCGTCCCGGCTTCAAACTGGCGGCACAGCTCGTCCGGGGTGCCGTCGGCCAGGACCCTGCCGCCGTCCATCATCAGCACTCGATCGCACAGCGCTGCCGCCTCGTCCATGTCGTGCGTGCAGAGCAGGACGGTGATGTTCCGCTCGGCCCGCAGCTGGTCCAGCACGCTCTGCACCTCTTTCTTGGAGCGCGGGTCCAGTCCCGTGGTTGGCTCGTCCATCAGCAGCAGTGAGGGTGCGGTGAGGAAGCTGCGGGCGATCGCGACCTTCTGCTGCTGCCCACGCGACAGCTGCTTCATCGGCTCGTCGATCACGTCCAGCGGCAGGCGGAGGCGTTGAAGCACGTCGACCACGCGCCGCCGCGTCCCCCCGGTCCCGCTTCCGTAGAGTCGCGCCGCGTACAGCATGTTCTCCCAGGGGCTCAGCTCTTTGAAGAA
>Ga0209160_1004371_pt1 | contig 11289 bp, 8 predicted proteins | sample GraSoiAngelo_153_FD_186167 | JGI IMG/M metagenome (GOLD analysis project Ga0209160, IMG submission 186167) | Grasslands soil microbial communities from the Angelo Coastal Reserve, California, USA - 14_1009_12_40cm (SPAdes) (version 2) | ecosystem: Environmental > Terrestrial > Soil > Grasslands ...
GGCCGAGAGCTGCACGCCCCGGCTCGATCCACGTGTCGCAGTAGCCCGCCGCCAGCATCATCCGGTAAGTCGGGGTCACGCGCGTCGGATCGATGCCGTAGGCGTCGGAGTTGAAATCGCCCACCAGGATTGTCGGGCGCGTCTCGGCCGAGAGCAGCGCGAGCAGCTCCCGGGTCTGCGCCAGCTGCACGACGGGAGCCTCCTGGCCCACGAGATGCGTGACGACGAACCGGTACACTCGCCCGTCGGCCGTCGCGGCGACCGAGCTCCAACCCTGGTACAGGGCCGACGTCACGCCACCGATCGTCACGGTTTGCGACGCGGCATAGACACCGGACCGGGCATCGGCGTAGGGAACATCCGCGCGCACCAGCACGGCGTCCCCGTCGGTCCAGCGTACGCCCGCGAGAATCGGCTGCCCGGATGCGTCCACGCCGGCGATCACCGGCACCTGCAGGTCCGAGGTGCGGTCGACAGCGGCGGCGGTGTAGTCGACTCCGCGCGCGTGCAGGGAATCGATCACGAGCTGCACGAAGTCGTAGGCGACGCGCGTGGCCGGCTCGAAGGGATTGTCGGTGGTGCGGTACAGCGCCAGCTCCTCGAGCCCCACGACGTGCGGCCGCCGCGCGGCAACGGCGCGTGCCAATGCCCCCGCGCGTGCGGGGAAGTCCGTGGCCTGAACGTGTCCCCACCCCTCGGTGGCAAGGACGACCGCCTCGTCGGCGGTCCGCGCCTGCAGCACGCGGCCGATGTCCGCTCCCAGGTAGACGTTCCACGTCAGCGCGGTGACGGCCTCGGCCTCGGCCATGACGCGGGCCGCGACGCCCGGAGCGACGCTCTCTGATTCCCCGCACCCCGCGGCGGACAGCGCGACAGCGGCGCACAGCGCACCGTGCCGTCTCCGTTCCGGTTCGTCGATCAAGCGGTTTGACTTTCCCGCGCCGCGCTCGGATGTTCTGAGCGCGAGATAAGAGGTGTCACCCTTCTTCGAGCGTCTGCGTGCGGCGTTGGCGCCCGACTACGAGCTGGTGCGGGAGCTCGCAAGCGGCGGCATGGGCACCGTCTACCTCGCCCGGGAGATCGCCCTCGATTGCCTGGTGGCCGTCAAAGTCCTGCGACCCGAGCTCGCCACGGCGGACGCCGTCGCGCGCTTCGTGCGCGAGGCGCAGACGCTGGCGAAGGTGCGCCACCCGACGATCGTGGTGGTCCACCGGGTTGAGCGGCGCCACGGCTTGCATCTGTACGTCATGGATTTTCTCGAAGGCGAGACCCTCCAGACACGGCTCGAGACCCAGGGCCGCCTGACCCACCACGAAGCGCGCAAGCTCGGCCGCGATCTGCTCGAAGCGCTCGAGGTGGTCCACAGCCGCGGGGTGATCCACCGCGACATCAAGCCGTCCAATCTGTTCTGGCTCGGTCGCCGGGCCGTGTTGACCGATTTCGGCATCGCCCGCCAGGTGGCGACCGACTCGCTTTCCGACCCGCGCTTTACGGTCGGCACCGCACCGTACATGGCCCCGGAGCTGTTCAGCGGCGTCGAGGCGAACCAGCGAACGGATCTGTACGCCGCGGGCATGGTGATCTACGAAGCATTCACGGGCCGCCGTTGGGAAAAGGGTGTCCCCAGAGCCGGCGATTGGTCGGGTGTGCCGCGCGGCGTCGCGCGTGTCCTGGATCGCGCCCTCCAGCTCGATCCGCAGGATCGCTGGCCCGACGCCGCCACCTTCCGGCATCAGCTGTGGCGGACACGGGTATGGCCGTTCCGCCGCAATGTGATCGGCGTGGCGCTGGCGTGCACGCTGGTCGGAATCGGGTTGGGGCTGCAGGGGCCGCCCGCGACATACCACCTGTCCCTCCAGGTCGCGAGGACGCCGCCGGGACTGCCCGCGTGGCTGGGCGACTCCGTCGCCTGCGGCCTGGCGCAGCGGCTCAACGCCTATCCCGGGCTCGCGGCGCACTGCGCCTCGGGGCTGACGCGTCTCTTCACGCGCTGGTCTCGCGGCCTGCGGATACGGGCGGAGGTGGAGAACGACGCCGGCCAGGCGCGGGTACGGTTGGCGGGATCGGGCGAGGGGATCGACGGCATCACCGTCCGGGGCGCGCCGGACCGGTGGCCCATACTGGCCGATAGTCTCGACGAGCTCGTCTCGGCGGTGCTGTTCGGGAGCGACCGCCTGCTCGACCCGTCGCTGTCCCTGATGGTGCTGCCGAAGACTCCCGTCGGACGGCTGGCCCTGCTGCGCGCGGAGCGGGCTTTCGCCCGGGGACATTGGGGTGACGCGCGAAGGGCCTACGCCGCCGCCGCGGCTCTCGACCGGACGTGCTGGATCTGTTACTGGCGCCACGCCGAGGTTGGTCGCTGGTTCGACCTCGAGGACGACGCAGCGGACGAGGCCCGCTACCGCGCCCACGTCGCCGAATTCCCCGAGTATTACCAGACCTTGATCCGGGCCGCGCGGCTTCCAGCGCGAGCACGCCTGGACTCGCTCGCGGCACTCACGCACCGCTGGAAGGATTTCCTGTTCGGCCAGTTTCGCCGGGGCGACGAGCTGCTGCACCGCGGTCACCTGGTCGGGCGTGCCCGCCGGGAGGCCGTAGCACCGCTGGAAGAAGTCGTCAAGCTCCAGCCCGAGTTCGCACCCGGACTGCAGCATCTTGCGTGGGTGCACATCGCCGAGGGCGACTCGGCAGACGCGACGGTGGCGCTCGCGCGCGCGGAACGGCTGGCCGATCCGGGCGATCCGTCGTTCGCCACGCTCGCCATGCTGGAGCTCGCATACGCGTGGCGATTTCTGCCGCGCGACCAGGCCTTGCGGCGCACCGACGAGCTCGTGGCGCGCGCGCGCAGCGCCGGGATCGCCGATCTCGACGCCGGGGCGCGCTACCTGGCGGGGCTGGGAAGTCCGGAGGGCGAGCTCGCCTTCGCAGAGCGGCTCGCATCCGAGCCCCGCTTCGCCCGCTCGGCGGGTATCGCGCGTGTGCTGGCCCTGTTCGGTCTCGGGCGCCCCGACACGGCCCTCGTCCTCGCGCGTGCGCTGGACCTGACGTCATTCGCGGCGGAGCTCGCAGCGGCCGCGGTATTCGTGGACGGCGACTCCGCGGGCGCGGGAGAAGCAGAGATCCTCGATCCGAAAGCGGCGCCGTCGGTCGCGCTGCTCGCCGCGGCGGACCTGGCGCGCCGCGGCGCGACGGCGCTCGCGGTCCAGGCAACCGACTCGTTGATCGATCTGCCGCTGAAGAGCACGGACAACCCCTTCTTCCGGACGGTGCTGCACCTGCTGCGCGCGCGCTGGTACGAGCGCACCGGGCAAACGACGCGCGCAGAGTCGGAGCTCATGTGGGTCGAGAACTCTGACGTGATCGGCTACCCCAAGGGCGACCCTCAGCCGGCGGAGGTGGACTGGGCCTTCGCGGCGCCCGCCCAGTGGCGCCTGGCGCGCCTGCTGGAGCGCACGGGAGGAAGGACCGATCTCTGTCGCGCCTATGGGGAAGTCGCGCGTCGTTGGGCCGGGGGGGAGCCCCGCTTTCGGGCCCGCGCCGACAGCGCCGCCCGCCGCGTTCGCGCGCTGGGATGCCGCGGCAGCGCATGATCGTGTGCCGCACGCTGGGCCCGGTGCAGGCGATCCTGCAGGACGGCAGCGCCCCGGCAGACCTGCAGTGGGCCAAGAACCTCGCGCTGCTCGTGTACCTGGCGCGCTCGCCCGAGGGGACGCGAACCCGCGAGCACCTCATCGGCCTCCTCTGGGGCGACAAGCCGGAGTCCAAGGCCCGCCAGTCCCTCAATACCGCGCTGAGCCTGCTGCGCGGGTACGCGGGCGATGAGGGCGTCGTCTCCGACAGCACGCGGGTGTCGCTCCGGCCCGGCGGCGTCCAGCTCGATACGGAGCAGCTCGAAGCATTCCTGGCCGCCAGGGATTTTGCGGCGGCGGTCGCGCTGATCAGGGGAGAGTTCCTCGAGGGATTCGGCATCAAGGGAGCGTCCCAGTTTGACGACTGGTTGGCGGCCGAGCGCGAGCACTGGCGCCGGCGCTCGGTGGAGGCTCTGCTGTGCGGGGCGGAGCTGTTGCTCGCCGGGGGAGACGTCGCGGGGGCACTCGAGCTGGGCGAACGTGCCCTCGCGCTCGACCGGGAGTCGGAAGCGGCGCTGCGGGCGCTCATGCGCGGCCTTGCGCTCGCCGGTGATCGGGCTGGGGCGTTGAAGCAGTTCGACGCCTTCGCCGCCCGGCTCGCGCGCGAGCTGGGCACGGAGCCGGCGCCCGACACCCGGGCGCTCGCGATCCAGGTGCGGCTGGAGCGGACTTGGCGCCTCCCCAAGGGGGGCGGGGGGGGCGGTGCCGCGAGCGCCGGGGGAGAGCCGAGGCGGACCCCGCTCGTGGGGCGCGCCCGCGAGCTCGAGCAGCTGGTGGCGGCGTGGATCGCCTGCCGGCGCGAACGGCATCCGGCGGTGGCCGTGATCGGCGGCGATGCGGGCGCGGGGAAGACGCGCCTGGCGGAGGAGCTCGTCGTCCGTGCGCGCCTCGACGGGGCGGTGGTCGCCGCCGTACGCGCCGTGGAAGGAGACCAGCGGCAGCCGTGGAGCGGGGTGCTCGGTCTGGCGCGCGGGGGGTTGCTCCAGGCTCCCGGCAGTGCGGCGGCGCCGCCGGCGGCGCTCGCGGCGCTCAAGAGCGGGACGCCGGGCGAGGCACCGGGCCGGATGTTCTCGCTGGTGCTGCAAGCGGTCGCTGACGAGCAGCCCGTCGTGATCTTGGTCGACGACGCCCAGTGGCTCGATCAGGAATCGCTGCTCGTCCTCGGTGCGGCGGCGCGGGACCTCGCGCGGTCGGCCCTGCTCGTCGTGTACACCGTGACGCCGCGCCCGCCCCGCGTGGAGCTGGATGAGCTGCGGTCCCGGATCGGCCGCGAGCTCGAGGGCGCGGCCGTCCGCGTGGGTGCGTTTTCGGGAGAAGCGGTGCGGGTCCTGGCGCACTGGGCGCTTTCTTCATTTGATGACGTGCAGCTGGACCGCGTGACGCGTCGCGTGGCGACAGACTCGGCCGGAATCCCGTTGCTCGTGGTCGCGCTGCTCGAGGCGGTGGCGGCGGGACTCGATCTGCAGAAGGTGGGCGGCGCATGGCCCGAGCCGCTGCAGACGTTCGATCAGACACTCGCCGGGGAGCTGCCCGACGCCGTCGTCGCGGCGATCCGTGGGCCCGCCCAGCAGGTGCTCGCCGCGGCGGCCGTGCTCGGCGGTCGCGTGCCGGCAGCCGTGCTGGGACGGACCTCGGGCGTGGGTGCGGAGGCCCTGGATGGCGCGCTCGACGAGCTCGAGTGGGCCCGCCTGCTCAGCGCCGAGCCGCGCGGCTATTCGTTCGTCGCCCGAATAGTGCGCGACGTGATCGAGCGGGACATGGTCACCGCCGGGCAGCGCCGGCGGATTTTGGAGGCCGCGGGCTGAGCACCCGCTTGAGGATCGCCAGACTCCACTTCACGGAGCCTTAAGGAGCCCTGTCTATCGTATGCGCGCCTCGAACGGAGACGCGCATGAACGCCGTTCCTCGCCGCCACGCCCTGCGCCAGCTGGGTCTCATCGCCGCCGGACTCGCCGCCGCTTGCACGCCCATGCGCGTACTGACAAGCGCATACCCGCAGGTGTTCGACGACGATGACGGCCTCGTCGACCGCGTGCTGCGCGCCTTCGTGACGGCGGTGATTCCCGACGCCCCGCAGGACGATCCCGATCTGGTGCGCGCGCACACCGACCCGGCCTACCCGTTCGCCCAATACGCGGGTTTCTTCGCCGCCGATCTGTCCCGGCGTGCCGCGCGGCGGTTCGGCGGGCGGGCGTTCGAGCGGCTCGACGTGGGAGAGCGAACAGCGGTGATCGCGGAAGGTCTCGCCGCGGACGCGACGACGCGCAAGCTGTACAACGGCGCTGTGGTGCTCGCCCAGATCGCTTTCTACGCCGGCATCTACGATCCGACGAAAGGCTGCCCCGCGATTGGGTTCGAGGGCGGCAATCATTGGCACCCCCTGACCGACATCACCTATCCCGACCCCGAGCGCTTCCTGTCGCACACGCGCACGGCGGACGGCAACTACGCCTGAGGCAGCCATGAAAACCGTTCATACCGACGTTCTGATCATCGGCACGGGATTCGGTGCGGCGGCACCCGCCCTACGCCTGGCGGAGGCGGGGGTCAAGGTCGTGATGGTGGAAAAGGGCCCCAAGGTGCAGACCGCCGACTTCCGCCAGACGTCCGATCCGCAGTACCTCCTCAAGTACATCAAGGGGACGCCCGGCGACCACCTGAGCCTCACGTACGCCGAGGCGCTGGGGGGCGGGTCCGGCTTCTACGAAATGGTGTCGCTGCGGGCGCCGTCGCTCGTGTTCGACCAGACCGACGCGCAGGGCCGGCGCCTCTGGCCCGAGGCGATCGACCGGGCGGCACTCGACCCGTACTACGACATCGCCGAGCGCATGCTGCACGTGTCGCAGATCCCGCTCGCCGAGGTGCCGAAGACGGGGCTCGTGTTCGCCCAACTCATGAAGAACCTCGGCTACTCGGTCGACCGTGCGCGCTACGCGGTGCGCGGCTGCCAGGGGAGCGGGTTCTGCGTCACGGGGTGCGTTTACGGAGCGAAGCAGTCGCTGTTCTTGAACTACTTGCCGCAAGCAGTCGCGGCCGGTGCCGAGATCGAGACCGACCTCGAGGCGCTGTCGATCGTGCCGCTGCCGGGCGTGCATCGGGGCAAGGCACGGCATCTGACGGATCTTCCGTACCGCTACCAGGTCCTCTGCCAGCGGCGCACCGGGGAGCGCGAGCAGCTCCGCTTCGTCGCCCGCATCGTCGTGCTCGGCGGGGGGACGGTGGGCAGCGCGACCCTGCTGTTCCGCTCGCGCGCCGCGCTGCCGCTCGTGAGCGAGCACCTGGGACGGAACATCGCGTACAACGGCAGCGTGAAGGTGGTGGGCCTCCTGCCCGACTCGTTCCCCGACGCCGACATGTTCACCGGCCGCAGCCATCCGGGGATGATCAGCTATGAGTTCCTCGAGTCGCATGGGATCACGGTACACGGGGCGAAGGCGCTCCCTCTCATGCTCGTCTCGGCGGCGCGCATGCACCTCGAGGGCGATCGCCGGGATCCGGCCTGGTGGGGCACGCCCCACGTGGAGCTCATGGGACGGATGCGCCGGCGCATGATCGTAATCGCGGCATTCGGGTTGACGCCGCCGGGCGCCGCGCTCGAGCTGTCGGACGCGGGCGACGCGCGCGTGTCGCTGCCGCTCTCCTCGGGGCTCGAGCGTTACCACGGCGAAACCCAGCGGCTGCTCGAGTCGATCCTGGTCCGCAACGGCTGTCGCTTGGTGCGAACGGATTTTCTCGACAAGAGTCTCGCGCCCGAAGAGGGCGTGCATTTCTCGACCGCCCACCAGGTGGGATCTTGCCGCATGGCGGATGCCCCGTCGGCCGGAGTCGTCAACGCGCATGGCGAGGTGTTCGGCTGCCCCGGCCTGTACGTGAGCGACGGGGCGTGCATCCCATCCTCCCTCGCCGTGAACACGAGTCTCACGATTCTCGCGAACGCCGAACGCATCGCCGCGGGCATCCTCGACCGCTACCGGCTCCAGCAGGGCGCCGCGGCGTAGCAGCCGGGCGGGAAGCGCCAGGGCCGGCCCCCTTCCGCCGCTCTAGCGGAAGTGTCTCGCGGCCGCCACACTTATGAAGCCGCAATGCGCCCTAATCATGGCGGAGTGCAAGCACCCCGCCGGCTCTCCGCATGGCACTGCCCTTGCGCATACGCAATACCGCGTATGCGACACGTTGCGATCGTGCTACTCGCGATAGGTTCCCTCGCCGCCTTGCCACGCCGGGCTCCGGCGCAGCAAGCTGCAAGGGATCTTGCAGCATTCACGCTGGCCTCCGGTACGCCCCGGCGGCACCGGTCTGTGGCCGCCACGCTCTTGACGATGCCGTCGCAGCCGCAAACGCCCAGTGGCGTCGGTCCGCTGGCGGCACGCGTGTCGTGGAGCACGCTGGGGGTCGCCGAGCTACCCGCGCGCCGCTCGTGGACGACTACACACACCGCGCTCGCGAGCGCGTTCGCCGTCGCCCTGCTGGTCGACGCGGCGCAGACCCGCGATCTGGCCCGCCGGGGATGGCCCGGGTTCCGGGAAGCGAACCCGCTGCTCGGCCCGCACCCGAGCGTTGGTCAGGTCAACACCTACACGGCGCTGGCGGCCGCCGGCATGCTGACCGCCGCCGCCGCTGCTCCCCCCCGGATCCGCCCCTGGCTGCTCGGCGCCGCGCTGGCGGTCGAGGCGGTGACCGTCGGCGGGAGCGTGCGGAACGGCCTCCCCCTCAGACTTCACTAGCCTCGCCGTCGTCAATCGGGCGATCGTGGCCTGCCGGCGCTGCCCGCGGCTGCGCCGCTATTGCGAACGCGTCGCCCGAGACAAGAAGCGCGAATTTCTTGATTGGACATACTGGGGAAAGCCGGTCCCCGGGTTCGGCGACCCGAGGGCGCGCCTGCTCGTCGTCGGGCTGGCACCGGCGGCGCACGGCGCCAACCGCACGGGCCGCCTGTTCACGGGCGACTCGAGCGGCGACTGGCTGTACGCGGCGCTACACCGGTACGGGTTCGCCAGCCGGGCGCAATCGGTTTCGCGCGACGACGGGCTGATGCTCGAGGATTGCTACATCACCGCGGCCGCGCGCTGCGCGCCGCCCGACAACAAGCCGAGCCGCGGCGAGCTGGAGCGCTGCCGCCCGTACCTCGCCGCCGACATCCGGCTGCTCTCTCATGTGCGGGTGGTGCTCACCCTCGGCCGGATCGCGCACGACAACTGGCTCAAGGCCGCCGGGTGGTGGGCGACGCTCGAGCCGCGCGACCGCCCGATCTTCGCGCACGGCGCCGTGACCACACTCCCCGACAGCGTCGCCCTCGTGGCGTCGTACCATCCGAGCCGGCAAAACACCAATACCGGTAAACTGACACGGGCGATGTGGCACGGGGTGTTCGACCGGGTACGGCGGCTGCTCGCTACTGGACGTCGAACTCCGCGGTGATGTCGTGGTCGCCTCATCAGGCGCCCGCGTGCTCGCTCTGCGCGATCCGCAGCGCCTCCGTGAAGACGGCGCGCACCTTTTTCTCGTCCCAGTACGCGTGGCCCGTGGCGAGCGCGCTCACCCACAAGTCCAGGTCGGAGCCAGCGCTTGTGTCGGGGGGTGCGGGTCGCTTGAACGACAGCCGCCCGATCGTCAGGCGCCACCAAAAGGGGGTCGCGGGGGGTGGCTGCGGCTCGCGGACGGGGGCGGGACCGGGGGCGGGGTGCTGCAAGAACGCGCGAACGACGGGCGCCAGCTCGTGTGCAGCCACATCGAAGGTGTGGTCGCCACTCAAATAGGGGGCGAGGACCGTCCGGGACTGGTGGACGAGTGCCCGCACCTGGTGGAAGAACGCGCCTTCGTCTGGCATGGCGTGCGAACGCTCCTTCCTCAGATGAGCCCGGATCATGGCGTCGATCCCGGCACGCGATTGGGCGGCGCGGCCGCGCCCCGGCCGGGGTCACCCTTGCCCCCTGCGGGGGCAATGCCGAAGCCCAGAGCCGCGCAGCTGGGCGTCCGGAAGGTCACATACCGTCCCAGCATCTTGATGATGAAGACCCGGCCGAAATCGACGTATCCCATGCGATATGCCGACTTGAGCGAATTGAGGTTGTCGGCCTCGATGTAGCAGACCAGTCCCTTGAAGCCCCGGGCCTGGCAGGCGGCGAGGGCGCGCGTCATCCCGATCGCATAGAGCCGACGGCCGCGGTACGCCTCGAGCGTGAGGCCCTTGTACATGTAGACGTAGGCGGGGTCGAACTGCACCAGCAGTCCATCGCTCATCAGCGTCGGCGAATGCGCGTACCAGCCGTACGCTGCCGGTTGGTCTCTGTCGACGATGGCGTAGCACTCGTCGCCCTTGGCCAGGGCGTCGTCCAGGAACTCCGCGGTCAGATCGTACTTCGCGTCCGCGGTCATGCGCCGCAATGTCTCGCGGTCGAGAAAGTCGGCGCTCATTCCGGCCGGGAGCTCCAGGAAGCTCGGAGCGACCACGGTGATGCACAGCGCCCGCAGCACCTTGAAGTCGATCACGCGCTGGATCGCGCGCAGCACGAACGCCCGCAGCGCGCTCCAGAAGCCGAACGCTGCCACCTGGAATCGAAATTCGGAGCTGATACGCTGAACCCGCACTCGGGGACCTTGAAAAGTGGTGCCTAGACCCACCGCAGGTAGCGCGCCACGCAGCGAGTCCGCCACAACGCGCCGGCGCGGTCGGGAGCGCAGCGAGCTGGAGCGGCCCTACAACAGGTCCCAATCGCGCGTGTGGCGGAGACGCCACACGATGTCACGGCTGGCGCGGGAACCACGCCGCGTCCCCCGCGTCGCCGCTCTCCGGAACAGGACCCGGTAGAGCGAACGAATCGGGTGATTGACTCGCATCGTGACCTCCGGTCGCGCGCACGGTGACGCGCTGCAGGCGCCGCCACCCGAGGCCCGCGAACACGATCGCGCCGCTCGCGAGCAGCCACGCCGATGGAAGCGCGCGTAATAGAGCAGCGTCGCCTCGAACGCCGTCGGCAGAAACGGCGAGAGCGGCCCGTGCACCAACACGGCGAGCGCCAGGAACGCCAGCAGTTTCACGGGAGGTAGCCCGCGTAGCGCCACGCCACCACGGCGAACACGGCACTCTCGAGGATCCACGCCCAGGGCTGCGCCGCCGGCTGAACGGCAGCAGCAGCGGGAGGCCGGTGTCGGTGGGGAGGTCGGCTCCTGGTTCGCAGAGTCGGAGTAATGCGCCCGCCCTTTCAAGCGCACTTCAAGCCACGGACTGATCCCGGTAGCGGCGGGCCTGGCCGGGCGTGAGCATCTCCTGCAACACGATGTCGCGCTCGATCGGGGCGGTGAAAAGGTAGCCCTGCGCGTCGGCGGTGAGCCAGCGGTCCCACTCGAGCACGTCGAGGGCCTGGGCGATGCGGCCGGGCTCGAGGCCGGTGGCGCGCGCCAGCCGCGCCACGTCACCGCGGCCCCCCAGCGCCGCCGCCGCGCCGAGGACCTGCTGTGCGGGGAGCGGGAGCCCGCGGAACCGCAGGCACACCGCGCCGACCACAGCGGGTGGCAGGCTCCCCGGCAGCGAATCGATCAGGGTGCGTGCGGCGGAGGGCCAGGCGGGCGCGTCGGGGGCGAGCCGATAGCCCGCGGCCACCGCCTCGAGCAGGGCGAGGGCGAGCAGGGGAATGCCGGCGGTGTCGCGCTCCACGCGTCG
>Ga0209160_1004377_pt1 | contig 11284 bp, 15 predicted proteins | sample GraSoiAngelo_153_FD_186167 | JGI IMG/M metagenome (GOLD analysis project Ga0209160, IMG submission 186167) | Grasslands soil microbial communities from the Angelo Coastal Reserve, California, USA - 14_1009_12_40cm (SPAdes) (version 2) | ecosystem: Environmental > Terrestrial > Soil > Grasslands ...
CGCCGTCATCGACGGCTGGATGGACAATCCCACTGGAGTCTTCAGCGCGGGGGACATCATGCAAGCGACCGTTACCGAGAACGATCCCCAGGCCTACGGTCCGCCGGTTGATCGCGCAGGTTTCGGGATCGCGAGCGGGAGTCCCGAGTGCCCCCCGGCGATCTCCGGTACCGGGCCGGCGATCAGAAGCGGGACGATCGTAGTTTCCGCGGCTCGGTAGCTACCCCTTAGGCGTTCGACAATCCGAAGATGCCGGCAAGAGGAGCCACGCGGTCGCGAGGAGAACGATCCCCCAGCCGGCACCGCTTCGGTGACCCGCGAACAGATCCTGGATAACCTCTGGGGCGTCGACTATGCGGCCGAGAGCAATGTCGTCGATCGTCACGTCAGTAATCTCCGGACGAAACTGCAGGACGATTGGCGGCGGCCACGCTTCGTCGCCACAGTTCCCGGGCGTGGCTACCGTTTCCTCCCCGCCACTACATAACGATAAGGTGTCGGCTCCGATCGATCTGCCAGCGCGAGTCGATTTCAAGCTTGCGCAAGACGCTGCGCATCTGGCTCTTGACGGTGTGCAAGGTGACATGCAGTTCGGCCGCAACCTGGGCGTTGGTCCGGCCATCGGCAGCTAACGCGGCTACCAGCCGTTCGCGATGCGTCAGGCGGTAGAGCCTCGAATCGGGCTCCACACGCGGCAGCTCTGCATCCGATGCGGCCACTTCGATCAGCTGTCTGTACGCCCGTCGCACTTCCTGGCAGCGCCGTTCCGTGCGAGCGATGTCGTCCTTGAGGCAGCGCAACGCGCCCTCGAGTGCCTCGAAGGCGAGCACGCACTCGGAACGGTCATCTGGGCGGTAGGGCTGGGCCACGAGATGAAAGGTAGGGGGTCGCGTGACGCCTGACTACCTCCGGACGGCGCGCGGGATGCAGCCAACCGGCGGGGGCCGAACGGCGGGTCGGTGAACGGGGCCGCTGTGGACTTAGAGCAGCCTCAGCCGTGACGCGGTCGCCACGGCTTCCGCCCGGTTGCGGGCGTTCAGATGGAAGAGGAGGTTTTCCACATAGCCTTTGACGGTGCTGTCGCTGAGCCGAAGGCGGCTGGCGATCATGGTGTTCGAGTACCCCTCGGCAACCAGGCGGAGCACCTCGCGCTCGCGTCGCGACAGGCGCACCGGGGGCTCGCCTCCGTCGAGCGCCTCCACCCTTGTTCCCTCCGGCGCGGCCGTCTCCGTTTCGCCGGCCGCGAGCCGGAGCCGGAACGTGGCTACGACGCAGACGGCAATCATTCCGAGCAACAACATGGAATTGACCAGGCCGCCGCCGGCGAAGAGCTGCCCAAAGAGCGGGAGGCCGAAGACCTTGACCGTAAGGGCGGCCACGACAAAAATCCCGAGAGATAGGATCGCGCCAGCGGCGCCGAAGTAGAACACGGCCTCGATGATGCCGAAGACATAGGCGCTGAGTGGCTCACTTCCGGCCACCTGGATCGCATAGAGGCCGGGAAAGATGAAGCCGAACAAGCTGTCGATAATCGTGACCGCGACCGCTAGGCGCCGATCCCACGCGGCCGGTGCCCGAGCCACCAGCACCATGATGCCCCCGTTGTAGGCCGTGGCGATGGCCACCAGATAGAGCAGGAAAGTCCCGAGCTTTGGGGTCAGCATCCCACCGGCCGCGACCAGCGCGATCGTGATCCAGCGCAGCACGATGCCGATGCGGAGGTTGGGCCGGACCCGATCTGCCGCCAGGGCCGGAAGCAACTGCGAGAGGTTCACGGCCGCCGCCGATCGTAGGGCGCTCAAAGCAACCCGTACCGGATCGCGGCCGCCACGGCCTCCGCCCGGTTGCGCGCCTTTACCTGGGTCAGCAAGCGCTCCAAGGTGGCCTTGACGGTGCGTTCGCTCACCCCGAGGCGGCTGGCGATCACCGCGTTGGAGCAGCCTTCTGCCACCAGGCGCAGCACGTCCGTCTGGCGAACAGAGAGCCGCGGCGGGCCTGCCGGGCTGCGGGCGATTTGAGCAGGCTGAGCTTCGTCGCCGGCAGAGCGTACTAGCACCTCGCTGACCGCGGCCAGGCAGGCGCCGATCAAGATCACGATCATGGTCGACGCGAACACACCCAGCGAATCGAACGCGCCGTGGCCCAGGGCCGCCAAGCTCGCCTGCGCGACCACGACGCCAGTCAGGAAGATGCTGGTGGAGAGGACAGCGCCGGCCGCGCCGAAGAAGGCGACCGCCTCGATCATTGCCGGCACGTAGGCGGCCACCTGATGGCCGCCCGGGAGGACGTTGTAGAGACCGATGAAGGTGAAGCAGAAGAGCTGGTCGATGACGGTCGTGACCAGGGCGACGGTGGGCAGGGCCTCGTTCGAGGCACGGGCGGCAGCCCCGGTCACGATGCCGTTATAGATCACAGCGGCCAGGATCTCGGCCCCTAGAAGATCGGGTGGCCGCGGGCTGAGCAGTCCCGCCAGTCCGGCGAACGCCAGTGCAACCCAGCGCAGGATCACCCCGAGGTGGATCAATGCGCGCAGCTGGCGAACGGTGACGCGCGGGGTATGGACCAACAACGTGCCCGTCAGCCAGTGCACGACCCCGTCCCTGTCCTCTCAGCTGCAGCGATGAAGCGGCGGGCATCGCCAACCCGCAATCTCAGTCTACGTCAGCGGCGTGCTCCGACTAAGCCATCGCGCGCCGAGCCCGTTGAGGATCCCGACCGCGACCGCCACCACGATGACGCCGGGTCCGGTTTTCACCGCAAAGCTGCCCCCGACCCGGCTGAGCGTATAGATCGGGAGAGGTCCGATCCCCAACTGAGCGTTGCCCCAGTGCTGGGACTCGCCCACCATGTTGAGCAAGAACGCGAGGGCGATTTCCAGGACGAGGATCGTCAGGGCGCCGATGAGCGACGCTCGGAGAAAGGTCATTGGTCACCTCCTTTGGCGGCCGCCAGCAGGCGGCCATCCTGTGCGAGCACGGTCAGGGCCAACAGTTGCACAAGGAACGGTACGGCGGCGAAGGCGAGGGGCAGGCTCTGGAACCCGGCCGCGAGGGCCAACCCTGACGCGCCGAGCACGCCGCAGGCGAGCGGGCCAGATGCGTGCACCCACCGCGTATCCGGACGGTTTTGATGCACGACCGCCACGCGCCATCCGGACCGAACGAGGAAGCAGCCGATGCCGATGCGGTGCGCGGCGACGGCATGGCCGCCCTCGTGGACGATGACGGCAGCGACCAGGCTGATCGAGAGGGCCAGGAGCGCTGAGGCGAGTGCGGGGGCAAAAAGAAGGGCGGGGAGCAACATTGGCACAATGAGCAGGAACCAGAGGGGCGCCATCTGGATGCCAACCACGGATGCGATCTGCCAGAGAACGGCTAGGGCGCCACCGGTCGCCAGCGGATATCGGCGGCTGCGTGCTGGCGGCCAGCGATGCGCCACGATCAGGAACAGGCTCACGCGCAGGATGTGGCGCAGTCCCGCCCGCCATCCCGATGAGCGCAGGTTGATCAATTGTGCTCGGCTCAACTGGAAGGCGAACGCGGCAAGGTCGCTCTGGACCGCCTGCGGATTGACGTCGAATTGTGCGGCCAGGGAGGTGGCCGCATCTCCAATGGAGTATCCAGCCGCGAGCAGCGCCATGCCTTCGATACCGGAGCCGCGCAGCGGATACGCCTCGCCGAGCGCGAGATCGTGAAGCGCATCGCCCTCGAACCGGACGTCCGAGGGTAATTCGAGTCTATCGCTGAGGTCGATCATGCTTCTCTCCAGGGTGCGGTGCTGCAAATCGCTGCGGTTAGCGCCAGCATCCCGACCAGGACCGCAACCGGACCGGCCTCGAGCAGAAAGCGCTGCGCGATCAACTCGGCGATGCCGAGCGCGCCCAGGAAGAAGACCAGCTGGAGGGCGAGCACGCCCAGTTGCCGGGCCAGAGCGTCATGTCGGAATGGCAAGAGCCGCCCAACCGCGGCCGGGATCGGAGCGGCCATCACCAGGGCGCCAAGCACAAACGGATAAGCGTCGAGCGGCATGACGGCGAAAACCGGCGCCACGACAACCAGACTGATGGCGGCGGTGATTGTCCCGATGACGATCCACCAGCTCAACCCGACCTCGCGGCCCGTTGGCGGAATCGATCGCCACAACCAACGGCCCTGCGCCAGGTCGGATGACAGCGCCAGCGGCGCCCCTGCGGCGAACTGGAGCAGCAGGATCGCGGCGAGCGGGGTCAGCGCCGCGGCCGATCGACCCGCGAGAACCGCCGTCGCCGAAATCATGCCGGCGCCGGACAGCAGGCTCAGCAGGAGCACCACCCGCACCCGGCCATCGCGCACCGCGGTCAGGGTAAGCCAGGTCCCCATCGCCAGGGTCAGGCGGCGAGGGATGCGGCGGCTGCGCATGTGTTCACTGCCGGCGGGGGCTCGCCCGGGTAACGTGGCCGCGGCGCTCCAGGCCCCGGCCGCCAGCGCGCCAATCGCGAGCACACCGAGCAGCGACGTGGCAATCGAAGGCACCACGATCGGTGCGACCGCAGCCTGCGAAGACTTCCCCAGGCCGTGAGGCAACGCCGCGGCGAGCCATGACCAGGTCGGCGCGCTGGTCAGCGAGGCGGCCACGGCGGGCAGTCCGAGGGCGAGCACGAGCGGGATCGCGGCCAGCAGCGCGCGACGCGATGGACGGGCGCGAAGGATTTCCAGGATGGCGGCGCCCGTCACGCACGCGATCAACTGCGCCAGCAGCAGGAGTCCGGCCCAGGCATCGGGTGCCGGGACCTGGACGGTACGGAACAGGCTTGTCCCAAAGTCGAAGACGGGGATGGCGAAGATGAACCAGGCGACCGTCAGCGGAATGGCCGTGGTGCCGAGATAGGCCTGCAGTGGAGCAATCGGAACCGTGCGAATTTGCGCGTCGAGGCCCTCGAAGCGCGGTGCCGCGGCGGCGAGACCGAGGCCCAGGAGGACGCCGCCCATCAGGATGATCGCCAGCACGGCGCTGAGCCCAGATGGCAGGAACACCGCCATGATGGCCGCTCCGGCGCCTGCTTTGATGGCCAGCCACATCACGCCGACGACCACCCCGATGGCCGCCGGGACGAGCAAAGGATTCGCGCGCGCGAGCCGGACAGCGACCCGGCTGACGCGACGCCGCTCGACGTCAGTCAGGAGGAGCCAGGACGTCATCGATTCCCTCCAGCACGTGGGTCAGACCGGTGGCTTTCATGAAGGCGCCACGGAGATCGGTGGCGCCAAACGTGCGCCGCAGTTCGTCTGGTGAACCGGTGGCTTTGAGCTGGCCGTGGGCAAGCATGAAGATGAGGTCGCAGGTTCGCTCGGCGAAATAGATGTCCTGGGTCGCGACGACGGCCGCACAGCCATAACGGACAGCGCTCCGCAAGAGGGACTCGAGGACGATGACCGATTCCGGATCGAGGGCGCTGGTCGCCTCGTCGAGCAGCAGCAGGGGCCGCACCAGCGCGATGGCCGCAACAATGGCAACCTTTCGCCGGGTTCCATGCGACAGCTTCCCGAGAACCCGGTTCGTGTGGGGCTGCAGATCCATGACGCCGAGCAGATTGCTCGCGCGCGCCCCATACTCCGGGTCGGCACTTTGCAGGGCGGCGTAGAGGTCGAGGTATTCCTGCACGGTTAGGTGGTCGAAACCCGAGGGGGCATCGGGGGCGAAGGCAAACCGGCGCTTGGCTTCGACGGGAGCATCGCGCAAGGGGATGCCCTGGATGTCGACGGAACCGTGCTTTCCCTCGAGGATGCCGGTGATCAAGCGAAGCGTCGTGGTCTTTCCGGAGCCGTTCGGGCCGATGAGTCCGGCGATCGTCCCTGCTGGTACGGTCAAGCTGAGGTCATCGACCGCCAGCGCGGTGCCGTAGTGGAAGCTGAGGTGGTCCACGCGCAATGCGAGGGGAGCCGCCTCAGGTTCTCGTGAGCCGTCTTCGACGGGCATGGCGCCCATTTTCCGTGATCCTCCTTGTGAATGCCGGGCGCCGGGCCGGCCGCGCCCGGCTCCCGGATGCTTATGTGTTTGCTCGCGGACTCAGTAGTAAAGCTTGCATTGGACGACAAACCCAGGCGGCCACCATTGCCAGTAGATATAGGCACTGCCGCCCAGCGAGTTGCAGTACGCGGCATAGGCCAGCGCGATGGCGAATGTCACGCACAGGATGATGAACAGGACGCAGGGCCAGCATTCGTTGACATCGGTCTGGCGCGCGCCCAGGTCAACAGTCGGAGGGCGGTAGCGGGTGCTCGTCCGAGGGGCGAGGGCGAGTACGGTCGAGGGCACTTCTTCACCTCCTTTTCCAGTGGTTCGAGCTAGCCAGCGTCTGGACAGTACGGCCAACGATGGAGCCTGTCGTCGCTCTCGCGAGCGAATCCCGCGGTATCCGGACCAGGATTCACCCCGAGAGTGAATGGCGAGCCAGTCCGACCCGGATAATTGCTGCGTGAGCGACGCCTGCCGGGTTCGCGGACATCTGACCTGGGGCGCAGTTGACCTTCGCTTGCGGGCAATGCGCGAGATCTGGGTCGCCATGACACGTCCGGATGGACGCCCGCACGCGGTGCCCGTGTGGTTCTGGTGGAACGGCGTGAACCTTTACTTCACCGCATGGCCACATTGGTGACAGAGCCTGTTGAGCTGGAAAGCGTCAACGCAGCCTACGGTGGAAGACCCAAACGAAGTCTTCATCCAAATCGAATTCGCGTCGTCCGACGAGGCAAGGATGGCCCGCGAACGATTAATTGCCTCGAAGGTCCTCGATCGCTTTCGCGACAAGACCGGCCCAACCGTCGTCGAGGAGGCAAACACGCCGGTTTGAGGAGACGAGGATGACCATGCTCAAGTCAAAAGACGGGACCACGCTTGCGTTCGACAAGCAGGGCGAAGGCCCAGCTCTCATCCTGGTGGACGGAGCCATGGGTACTCGTTCGTCCGGCTCCAAGCCGGAGCTCGCCAAGCTTCTCGCGCAGCACGTCACGGTCTACAGCTATGACCGTCGGGGCCGTGGCGACAGCGGGGACACCAAGCCGTATGCGGTCGAGCGGGAGATCGAAGATATCGACGTCTTGATCGACGACGCCGGAGGATCCGCGTTTGTCTATGGGCACTCGTCCGGGGGCTGCCTGGCTTTGGAGGCAACCGTCAAACTGGGCGAAAAGGTCAAGAAACTCGCTGTCTACGAGGTCCCCTACAACGACGCTGCCGAGGCTCAGAAGGCCTGGAGCGAGTACATCGGGAACCTAACCGAAGCCCTGGCGTCCGATCGCCGAGGTGATGCGGTTGCCCTATTCATGGCGTACGTCGGGATCCCCGCCGACCAGATTGCGGGGATGCGGCATGCGCCCTTCTGGGGTGGGATGGAGGCCATCGCCCCGACCCTGGCGTATGACCATACAGCCATCATGGGCAAGGACGGCTCGATTCCTGTCGATCGGGCGTCCCGTGTCCACGCGCCCACACTGGTCATGACCGGTGGCAATGGTGCTCCCTTCATGCTCGAAACGGCCAAGACGCTCAGTAAGGTGATCCCAAACGCCAGACTGAGCACGCTGGCGGGTCAGACTCACGACGTTCACCCGGCGGCGCTTGCGCCCGTCCTGGTGGAGTTCTTCACGGCTTGACGACCCTTCGACGAGACGCCCGGATCATAATTGACCCGTGGCGAAGCTCACGGTCTCGCTAGATGATGACCAAATGCTCGACCTTGGCAGGCTGGCACGCGAATCTGGGGTAAGTGAGAACGATGTCGTGCGCGAAGCGATCGACCGTCTCCTGCAATCTCACCGCGGCCCCGGAACCCCCCGATTCGCGAGGCGGCTCGGGCCACTGGCCATCGTGGAGCATGAGCCATCGGCTACTGATAGTTGAGTACCCCGTGGCGGACACCAATCGAACAATTGAATTGGGCCGGTCGCGAAAGAGGGGTCATCATGGGGCGACGCGGGGCACGGCGCCCAGATCGCCGCCCTAGAGCAGGAACTTTTTTATGGCTGTGGCGACATATCCTCAGGGTTGCACCTTCGGATCAGAACGCGATGTTACGTCCCTCAATGATCAAGCGCGTCCAACCTTTTGGGTCGATCCAGGATCCGCCGATGGCATCAACCTCAGCCTGAGAGACCCCACGGGCCTCAGCGCAACCCTTTCAGACATGAATTGGAATTTTGTTTTCGCGTGCGAAGTCCAGCACTTCAGTCAGCGGCGGTACGCCCTTGCCTCGTACCGTTCCCGCAACGCCCGAGCGGATTAGGTCTGTCGAGTCGCCCGCGAGAACAATACGGACGTCAATGCCGGTCTGCTTGGCCCCGCGTGCCAGGTGGAATGGAATCGTCGCCTTCGTTGGGTCGTTCGTTCCCCAGGTTGTTGAGATCGTCAGCACCTGCTCCATGGCTCACCTCTCTTGTCCGGCTCAGCGCCCTTATGGTAAGGCCGCTCGCTTGGGCGGCGCGATCTAGATCCGTAGGGGATGACACATTGGGCGTACGGTGCGTCTGGCAGTGGTAGCCCGTGGCGGACCCTAATCGAACAAACAAATTGAACCAGACCGCCGTTTCGGTCGAAGTCTTACTGCAGGATCTTGAGCTGAGCGGCTGCCGTCCGTGCTTTGCGGCGGCGCCCGCGGAGTCGGAAGGCGAGCAACACGATTTCGTTGACCCGGCGTTCATATTCGGCGACGGTCACGCCTTCGATGGATTTGCAGATTTCGCTTGCTGCCGTTTCGAGCTGGTACCAGATGTCGCCTTTGCGCTCTCGAAAAAGGGGGTGTTGCGAGTTGATCACGACCACCTTGACGGCGTCTTCGATGACCGTCTGGCTTCGGATGGCCGGACCAAGTGGCCTGATGACGATATCCCCGAAGCCCCGGCGCCTGGGGCTCGCGTCCGACGCCGGTTGCGGCACCGACGGCTCCGTCTCCGCAGCCACCCGCTCTCGTAACGACCGCTCGCCATTGGAGGGCTGCGTGACCCCGGTACGTCCCGGCGCGGTGCCGAGGAAAAGTTCCGGCCGGTCTGCCCACCGGAGCGCCTGGCTCAATAGCCGCCGTACCTGCTGAGCGACCTTGACTGCAGAGGGCGGCGGCGGACTCTCCGTCTGCCTCGACAGCTCCCTAACGAGGGGCTTGAGCAGCCGATGAAGACGGCGCTCGATGTTAACCCATGCGTTGCTGTCCCGATCGAAGTCGCTCTTGTTGATAGTCAGCGGAACCCGGCGGACCTCGACCTCGCCGATCAGCTGAGCCATTCCGGGCTCCTGGGCCGGTGTTGGGTGTCCGAAGAACTCACCGTCTTTGACGAGACGACCCAACCGATAGCATCGCAGCCCGGCAACAAAGTCTGCCGTTCTTTTCGCCGGATCGACCCTTCCCACCCAGCCGCTGATGATCGTGGAGGCGGCCCGCACCCGGAAATCCTTGCGCACAATTTCCCCCAGCGACCGTGGCTTCAGGAGCGCCCCGTTCAGCATGATCTGTAGATCGCCTCGCTCGAGAAGCAGACAATAGGTGTCGGCGAGCCGCTGGCCAAGCCGTTTCAGATCGATCCGCTTGTCGACCTCATCGATTCGGATCCGTACGTAACCCAGCTCATGCGAAACGCGCTTGGAAACCTCCAGTAACTCATAGGTCTTCAATCGGCTCCGGTCACGGTAGTTCGGGTCTGTGAAACGCCAGCCTACGTGGTCGCCGGGGCGGCTGGACTCGACCGAGAATCGACGGCCGAGATGACCGATGGCCGCCTTGCCACCCTGGCCGTACTGTCCGAGCAACTCCCTCCCGCGTTTGGCGGACTTGCCCCAACGGAGATAGCGGCGCTCGAGGTCCTTCGGTCCCATGCCCTCACCACCTTCGCTCATCACGGTGACTGCCTCGCCGTGAAAGGCAAGGTCCACCTTCATCGGCTCTCCAGGCAGGCGTGAATCGAGAGCGTTATCGACCAACTCCATGAGCGCGTCCGCCGAAGACCGGTAATTAGCGAAAAGCGTGGCGGTGATCTCTGGGTCGATCCGCTCTCGAACCGTTATCCGACCCGAGTCCCCTCCCATGAGGGAAGCATCCTCGAGCGGCGTCGCGCCGTCAAGACGATCTTGTCAGCCAGTCATGGCCTGACGATGGTTCCCTGGACCTCCCCGAAACCAGAGGCACGCGCGGAACGGCTGTCCTACCTGTGGGCCCCACCCACGGGCGAGGTTTAGCCTGTGGCGGACACTATTCGAACATTGATTTTGAAGCGGGTGGCCCTTAGCGCTCGAGTTCTCGAGTAGTCGGCACAAAGAAAGAGCCCGGCAGTTGCCAAGGCTCCTCTTCAATCCGGCGGTGGTCAGCGCGCGGGCGCGGCTTGCGGCGTGGGGATGAAGCCGAGCTGCTGCAGCATGCCGAGCTGGTCCTGCACTTGCCAGTGCTCGACGATCTTGCCGTCTTTGATCCGAGTGATGTGGATCGCTTCCCATGTCGCGGTCTTGCCGCTCGGAGGCATGCCGGCAAATTCGCCCTTCATTGTGCCGGTAGTCGTGGCTTGCTGTACCACCAGGTCACCTTCGGCGACCTGAAGACCGATCGTGATCTTGAAATCTGGAAATGCGCTACGCAGCGCCTTGACCAGGAGCTTGACACCTTCCTTACCGGGCGGCATACCCGAGGGCAGCTCGCCGTGGTCGATGGAGTTATCCGCGATCACCTCATCGATGACCTCGAGCTTGCCCTGATTGAAGGCTTCCAAGGGGATGCGTGCGGCGAGTGCCTTGTTCTTGTCCGACATATCATGTCCTCCCTCGTTATTGACGGTGGCTTCCCACACTACGCTTTTGGTCAGCCGTGGTGGGGTGGTAGCCCGTGGCGGACACTAATCGAACATTCGAATTGGACCGAGCGCATGTAGTACCCCGACCGAGGCCCGCGAGCCCGAGAAGAAGGTCCATCTACGGCTTTGCTTCCACGTAGTCCTCGAACTCCCAGTGCCCCAACCGCCCAACCTTGAGGGCGACTTGCTCCCACGTATCTCCCTCACAGCTCGCCACCCACTTCGTAATGAACGCGGAGATCCGGCTCCAGTCGTAGTCGGCAACGATCAAGTGGTGCCTGCCCATCACAACCCTTTCTTTCCGAAGCAGCTCCGATAGCCAGGCGGGGGTGCAGACCTCCACATTGAAGGATTCCTCCCCTTCCTCTTCCTTGGGACCGGCCATCACCTCCAGCAGAAAGGCGAAGCTTGTGGCATCAGACGGGGTGTGGGCGGCAAGGTCGGGAATGTCGGGGCTGTGGAATGTGCGAACCTCGGCC
>Ga0209160_1004378_pt1 | contig 11283 bp, 8 predicted proteins | sample GraSoiAngelo_153_FD_186167 | JGI IMG/M metagenome (GOLD analysis project Ga0209160, IMG submission 186167) | Grasslands soil microbial communities from the Angelo Coastal Reserve, California, USA - 14_1009_12_40cm (SPAdes) (version 2) | ecosystem: Environmental > Terrestrial > Soil > Grasslands ...
GTCGAGTCTTCGAAGTAGAACGCGTAGTCGGGCGTGCGCGCGACGTCGACGCGCGCGGCCAGGATGCGGCCGAAGCGCCGCTCGCCTTCGGACGACTCCAGGCGATCGAGCAGCACGGTGAACCGGTCGCCGGGGCGGATGTCGCGCGTGAAGTCCACTTCCCAGTCGTACACGTCGGCGATGGCCCAGGCGAGCTGGCGCCGTTCCGTCGCCGGGAGGAACGAATCGGCCATCGCCTTGTCGAGCGCGTCGTACAGCGACGACTCGATCGTCCCCGCCACACGCAGGCGCGTGACGGCCCAGGGAATGATCTCGACCGCCTCGACCCAGCCCGTCTCCCCGCGCGCCACCGAGAGTCGCTTCTCGGGGGAGAGACGCACGCTGACCCGGCTCGCCGCACTCTCGGTCTTCAAGCGGCGGAAGTCGAACACCAGGCCGGGACGCAGGCGGCGCACGGGCAGGCTCTTCGCCGCCGCGAGGAATGCGCCGTAGTCGCGCCCCGTTACGCCGGCCCGCGCCAGCACGTCGGATACCGTCTCACGGCGACCCAGGACCTCGCTGAAGTCGCTGTACGCGGCGTTCACTTCGATGGCGGGCGCCGTGAGGGTCTGGCGCCACGGCCACGCCTCCCGAGACGCCCACACCAGGCCGGCGACCGTGAGGGAGCCGGCGACGAGGTAGTGGCTGGTGCGCCAGCGCCCGCCCATCAATCCATCTGCCGGCGGATGAACGTGGGGATCTCGAGCTCGTTCAGCTCGGTCGGGAGCGGCGGGTTGGCGGGGGCGCTGCGCCGGGCCGGCTGCTCGGCCGGCTTCACGTACCCGGGCGGCACGACCGCCGGCCGGCCGCGCTCCCGGAACGGCAGCACGCCCGGCGCCCGGCCCGGCGCCTCCGTGGCGGCGCTCTGGCGGTCGAACCCGGTCGCGATCACGGTGACGCGGATCTCGCCGTGCATCGCCGGATCGTTTACGGTCCCGAAGATGATCTCGGCCTCCTCGCCCGCGGCGTCCTTGACGACGTCGGAGATCTGCGTGACCTCGCCGAGCGTCAGGTCTTCGCCGCCGGTGATGTTGATGAGCACTCCCGTCGCACCGGTGATCGAGATGTTGTCGAGCAGCGGCGACGAGATCGCCTGCTGCACCGCCTCCATCGCGCGGTTCTCGCCCCGTCCCATGCCGGTCCCCATGATCGCCGCGCCGCCGTTCTGCATCACGGTGCGCACGTCGGCGAAATCCACGTTCACGATACCGGTGACGGTAATGAGGGAGGAGATGCCCTGCGTGGCGTGCAGCAGCACCTCGTCGGCCTTTTTCAGGGCGTCCTGGAACGGGATGCCCTTGCCCACGACGGCCAGCAGGCGCTCGTTGGGCACGACGACCATGGTGTCGACGTGCTTGCGCATCTCGGCGATTCCCATTTCCGCCTGTCGCATGCGCTTGCGGCCTTCAAACAGAAAGGGCTTCGTCACGATGCCGATGGTGAGGGCGCCCAAGTCACGTGCGATCTGGGAGATAATCGGCGCGGCGCCCGTGCCGGTGCCGCCGCCCATGCCGCAGGTGACGAACACCAGGTCGGCGTTCTGGAGGGAGTGCAGCACCTCGTCGCGGTTCTCCTCGATGGCCTGGCGACCGATCTCGGGGCGCGCGCCGGCGCCCAACCCGCGGGTGAGCTTCTTCCCGATCTGCACCTTCACGTCGGCCTTGTTGTTGAGCAGGGCCTGCGCGTCGGTGTTCACGGAAATGAATTCGACGCCCTGGAGTCCCTCGTCGACCATGCGGTTCAGGGCGTTGCCGCCGCCGCCGCCGACTCCGACGACTTTCATCCGGGCGTTCTGCGAGACGGTCTCTTCGAGCTCGAAGATCATGGCTCCCTCGGGTGACCGATCAGAAGAAGTCCTGCAACCACCGCTTGAGCGGTCCGAACAGCTTGTCGACCCCCGCACTCCGGACCAGCGAGCCGCTGGCGGTGCCGCCGTGCGCGAGCCGCCGCGCGGCGTACAGCACCAGCCCGACCGGCACCGCGTAGCGCGGCGCCTGCACGCTGTCGACCAGTCCCGAGATCCCCTGCTCGGGGCTCCCGGCCCGCACCGGCACCGCGAACGCCTCGCGCGCCAGCTCCACCATTCCCGGCAGATGCGCCGTTCCGCCCGTCAGCACCACGCCGGCCGGCAACCGGCCGCCCCCGTACCCCGCCCGCTCGAACTCGCGCTGCACGAGCTGGAAGATCTCGTCCACCCGCTGGTGGATGATGTGCGACAGCAACTCGCGCGACGCCTGCCGCGCGCCCTGGCTCGGCGTGGACGGCAGGTTGATCATCTCCGACGCGTCCACGAGCGGCTGGTAGGCGACGCCGTGCCGCTCCTTGAGCCGCTCCGCGTCGGCCTGTGTCACGCCCAGCCCCTGCATCATGTCGCTCGTCACATGCGTGCCGGCGAATTTGATCGACGCGAGGTGGCGGATCTTCCCCTCGTGGAAGATCGCCACGCCCGTCGAGCCCCCGCCGACCTCGACCAGCGCGACGCCCAGCTCCCGCTCGTCGTCCGTCAGCACGGCGTACGAGGCCGCCAGCGGTTCGAGCACCAGGTCGGCGGCGCGGTAGCGGGCCCGCTCGACGCTCTTGCGCAGGTTCTGCGCGGCGGTCGACTGCACCGTGACGAGGTACATCTCGACCTCGAGCCGCGTGCCCGTCATCCCCACCGGATCCGAAATGCCCTGCTGCTGATCGACCTTGTACTCCTGCGGGATGTCGTGCAGCAGCTCGTGGTCCCGGCCCAGCGAAACGGCGCGCGCCACCTCGTTCACGCGCGCCACGTCTTCCGCCGTGACCTCGTCGCCCGACACCGCCACCACGCCGGGCGAGACGCGCGCCGAGACGTGCTCCCCCGCGATGCCGCAGGTCACCGCGCTCACCTTCACACCCGCCATCCGCTCGGCATCGCGCATGGCGGCGACGATGGACCGGCTCGTCTCGTCGATATCGCGCACCATACCGCGGCGCACGCCCGCGTTCTTCGCGAGCCCCACCCCCAGCACCTTGGCGAGCGGCTGGCGCGGGACGTCCCCCACCACCTCGGCGATCACGGCGCACGTCTTGGTGCTGCCGAGATCGAGCCCGGCCACGACCTGCCGATCCCGGCTCACGCGCCTCCCTCACCGGCCCCGTCCGCGGTCGCCTTGCGCCGCACGATCACCTGGCCCGCGAAGCGGGCATCGAGCTCCACGTAGGAACGCCCCCTTGCCGCGAGATCCTGTGCCACCAGTACCACGGCCCGAATCACCTCCGGCCCGGCGTCGCGCCGCACCAGGACGCGGCGGGACCCGACTTCCAGCAGCACGTCCCCGCGCGCCACCCGGCGCGCGCCGGTGATGGTTTGAAACAGCGCCGGATCCACCGACTGGATCAGCGCCAGCACACCCACCACCCCCGAGTCGCCGCTCGCCGCGATCGGCAGATCGAGCCCGGAGCGCGCGGGATCGAACGGCAACGCGTGGCCCGCGGCGTCCACCGCCACCAGGCGCGTCCCGCGCGGACCCGGCGTGAGGGCCGCGGGCTCCACCTCCCGCAGCTCGACGGTCAGCGCCGCCGGCAAATGACGCCCCACCCGGGCCTCCGCCACACCGGCGAGGCCCCGCACGCGGTCCGCGAGCAGCCGCGTGTCGCCGAACACGCTCGCGCCGGGCCCGAGCCGCAGCGCCGCGATCACCGCGTCGGGGGCGAGATTGCGCACGCCCACCAGCTCGACCTGCCGCACGCGGAACACCGGCAGCCGCCGCAGCGCGAGCGGTGCGCCGAGCCACAGCAGCGCGAGCACCGCCGATCCCACGAGGCCCATCAGCGCCCGCTGCCGCCAGCGCGGTAGGGCCCTCGTCACGCCGCGTTCCTCAACCGCGCCAGCAATTCGGGGCCGACGCGCGTGATGTCCCCCGCCCCGAGCGTGAACACCACGTCGCCCGCCCGAACCGTCTCGACCACCCGCTCGGTTAATCCCGCGCGCTCGCGCACCGCGATCGTGGTCGCGCCCGCGCGGGCCGCTCCGCGCGCTACCAGCTCGGCGCTTACGCCCGCGAGCGGCGCCTCGCGCGCCGCGTAGATCGGGGCCACCACCACCACGTCCGCCGCCGCGAGCGCCCGGCCCAGCGCCTCGCCGTGCAGCGCCGTGCGCGAAAACAGGTGCGGCTGGAACACCGCCACCACGCGGCGTCGCGGGAACGCCTGCCGCGCCGCGGCGAGCGTCGCCTCCACTTCCGTCGGGTGGTGCGCATAATCGTCCACGACAGTCACGCCGCGCGCCTCACCCACCCGCTCGAACCGGCGACCCACCCCGCTGAATTCCGCCAGCGCGGCGAGCGCGCGACCGAGATCGGCGCCCAGCTCGTGCACCACCGCCAGCGCCGCCGCCGCGTTGCGCAGGTTGTGGAGCCCCGGCACCTGCAGTCGCAGCGCCAGCGCGCGACCCCCGGGCAACTCGATCCGCGCGGTCGAGCCGCGCTCGCTCAGCGCAGGGTCGGCGATCCGTACGTCCACGCCCGCGCCCAACCCCACGCGCCAGACCGGCACCGCGAGCCGCGCGGCCACACGCGCCGCGCCCGGGTCATCCGCTCCCACGATCGCCCGCCGCGCCCGCCCGGCGAACTCGGCGAACGCATCTTCCAGCGCCGCCACGCTCCCGCCGTAGCACTCGAGATGGTCGGCCTCGACGTTGTTCACCACCGCCACCGTCGGCACGAGCGACAGGAACGCGCGGTCGAACTCGTCGGCCTCCACCACGTACAGCTCCCGACCGCCCACTCGGGCGTTGCCTCCCCACCGAGCGACACGGCCGCCGGCGAGTCCCGTAGGATCCCGCCCGGCGGCCGCCAGCGCCTCCGTGACCATCACCGTGGTGGTCGTCTTGCCGTGCGTCCCCGCCACGGCGACCACCGTTCCGCCGGCGACGGCCTGGCTGAGGGCGTCAGCCCGCCGTACTACCGGGACCCCTAGGGCGCGTGCTCGCTCCAGCTCCGGGTGGTCTCCCGGCACTGCTGCGGTGACCACGAGCGCCCGGGCTCCCACCACATGCCCCGCATCGTGTCCCCGCCATATTTCCACCCCCAGGGCTGCCAAATCGGCGGCGCCTGATGGGTCGTTATCACAGCCGGTTATCGAGACGCCTTGCTGTCTGGCGAGGAGTGCCAGGCCGCTCATGCCCGCTCCGGCGATCCCCATGAAGTGGACCGGGCGGGGATCCACCGTCGCAAACAAGTTCATTAGTGGGGGGCTAATATAGCGAATCTACGAAACTTGCGAAAGAGAGCATGGCGATATTACCCCACTACTGTCAAGATCTTCGACACGATCTCCCGGGCGGCGTTCGGGTTCCCCCGGGCCCGCGCCCGAGCGGCGATGGAGTCCAACCGGGTACGATCCCCGAGCAGTCGGCCGACCTGGTTGGCGAGTGAGTACGCGGTGAGGTCCCGCTCGGGAAGGTGGATCGCCGCTCCCGCCTCCGCCAGCGCGCGCGCGTTGTGGGCCTGGTGGTCGGCCGCCGCGCTCGGGAGCGGGACGAGGATGCTCGGCTTGCCCCACGCGCACAGCTCGGCGACAGTCATCGCACCCGCGCGCGCCACGACGACGTCCGCGGCGCGGTACGGGGTGGTCATGGGATCGAAAAATCCCCGGATCACCACGCGGCCCGGCGCCGCGTAGCGGGCGAGCGCGTTCGCGTGCTCCATCCCCGTGCCCCAGAGGACGTTCACGGCGTCCAACAGGCGACGCTCGAGCGCGCCAGCCACCGCGTAGTTGATGGCCCGGGCGCCCTGGCTGCCCCCGAACACCAGCAGGGTCGGACGCTCCGCGGCAAGTCCCAGCTCGGCGAGGGCCGTCGCGCGCGCGCCGGGTTCAGGCGGACGCACCGGATTGCCGAGCGCGAAGACGTTGGTCGCGGCGCCGATCGTGAGGCGCGCGCGAGCTTCAGGGAACCCCAGGTGGATCTGACGCGCGCGCCGGGCAAGCCAGCGCGTCGTCAGCCCCGGGAACGCGTTCTCCTCGACGAGCACGGTAGGCAGGCCGGCGCGCTGGGCGCGCCACACCACCGGGCCGGCGGCGTAACCTCCCGTGCCGATGACGATCGCGGGGCGCTCTTCGTCGAGCACCCGGCCCACGGCGCGCCACACCCGCCCGGCGATGAGCATCCAGCGCAGGTTCTTCCACCAGGTACGCCGGTAGATCGGCTCGATCGGAAGCAGACGGTGGCGGAAGGGATAGCGTGGCAGAACCTGCGCCTCGATCCCGCGCGCCGCGCCGACGAGCACGGGCTCGATATCCCGCCCCGCATCGCGCAGCGCCTGAGCGAGCGCGAGGGCGGGCATGAGATGGCCGCCGGTGCCACCTCCCGCAATAAGAACCTTCACCACCCCACCCGAGTGCGGAACGCGGAATGCGGAATGCGGAGTGTAAAGGGGAGGTCGAAGCGCGAATCGAAGGTCGCGCTGCCATTCCGCACTCCACATTCCGCATTCCGCATTGTTACGGGCTCACGCTCCGCCGCCCTCTCCCAATGCTGATCAACACACCGGTCGCCACCAGGGCCACGAACAGGCTCGACCGCCCGTAGGAAATGAATGGCAGCGTGATGCCGGTGGCCGGCAGCAGCGCGAGGCTCACGCCCACGTGCAGCGCCGCGGTGACTCCGATCAAGGCGGTGAGCCCCACCGCGAGCAGCTGGCCGAACGAGTCCCGCGCCGAGCGCGTGATGCGAAACCCAAGCCACACGAACGTGCCGAACAGCACCAGTAAAGCCAGCACTCCCAGGAATCCCCACTCTTCACCGATGGTCGAGAAGATGAAATCGGAGTAGGCATACGGCAGGTAGCCGAGCTTCTGCTGGCCCTGCCCCAGGCCGACGCCGAACAGGCGTCCCGCCCCGATGCCCACGAGCGACTGGTGCACCTGCCAGGTCGCTTCGGAAGGCGCGCTCCCGGGGTTGAGAAACGTGATCACCCGGGCCAGACGGTATTGCGCGCTCGCGACGGCGCCGAACAGGAGCGGCGTCGCCACCACCGCGAGCGCGAGGAAGTGACCGATGCGGGCGCCCGCCGTGAACAGGACGACCCCCGCGAGCAGCGCGACGAGCAGCGCCATCGAGAGGTTGGGCTCGAAAAAAACCAGCGCCAATAGGGGCGCCAGCACGACGATGAAAGGCAGCAGACCGTACTTGAACGTGCGGATGCGCTCGCCCTTCTTCGCGGCGAGCATGGCGGTCCAGACCACCACCGCGAACTTGGCCAGCTCCGAGGGCTGCACCGTCACGAAGCCGAGGTTCACCCAGCGGCGCGCGCCGTTGATGCTGGGGGCGATACCGTGCGTAAAGGGGAGCAGGGGAATGAGCAGCAGCACGCCCGCCAGCGCGAGCACCGGCCACGCCCACCGCTGCCACTTGCGATAGTCCGAGCGGGCCAGCAGCGCGGCGACGATCCCTCCCACGGCCGCACCGAGCGCTTGCTTCAGCGCGAAGCTCGATCCCACCTGCCCGCCCGAGATCGTGAGCAGGCTCGAGGCGCCGTACACGGCGGTGAGCCCGAACACGACGAGGATCGCCGCGACGAGGGCCAGGAGCCGGGTCTCCCAACGCAAGTCCCTCACATCGCCTCGACCAATCGGCGGAACGTGCCCCCGCGCTCCTCGTAATTCTTGAACATGTCGTAGCTCGAGCAGGCGGGCGACAGGAGTACGGCGTCGCCCGGGCGCGCCGCCCGGCGGGCCCGTGCCACCACATCGTCGAACGTGGTGCCCCGCTCGAGGGGCACCTGACCGCCCAGGTCCCGCTCCACCAGCGGACCGGACTCCCCGTAGGCGATCACGAGGCGGCACCGCTCCTTTAGCAGCGGCCCGAGCCTGGTGTACGGCTCGCCCTTGTGGCGGCCGCCGAGCAACAGCACGAACCGCCGATCCATCGCCTCCACGGCGACGACGGTGGACGCGATATTCGTGGCCTTCGAGTCGTTGATCCAGAGGACCCCGCCCACCTCGCGGACCGGCTCCAGGCGGTGCGGCAGGGCCCGAAACGAGCGCAGCCCCTCCGCGATGACCTGCGGCGCCACCCCCGCTTGGTGCACGGCGAGCGCTGCGGCAAGCGCATTCGCCACGTTGTGATCACCCAGCAGCCCGAGCTCCGAGCGCGCCAGGAGCGCCGGGCTGGCCCCGCCGAGGCGCAGCCGCCGCTCCGCGCGGTCGTACCAGCCATCGGCGGGGCGCGCGAGGGAGAACAGCAGCCGGCGCCCTTTGGCACCGGCGGCGAGCTCGAGCACGGCGGGGTCGTCGCCGTTCAGCACCCACACGTTCGCGTCCCGCGCGTTGCGAAACAGCTGACGCTTGTCCGCGTAATAGGCCTCGACCGCGGGATAGCGGTCCAGGTGGTCGGGGGCGAGGTTCGTGAGGATCCCGATGTCGGGCGCGAAGTGCGGGCTGTCGTGCAGCTGGAACGACGAGACCTCGATCGCCAGCCAGGCATAGTGGTCGCCCCGAACGGCGATGTCGGCGAGCGGGCGGCCGATATTCCCCGCCGCCTCGGCCTCGAGCCCCGCCGCGCGCAGGAGATGCGCCACCAGCGCCGTCGTGGTGGTTTTTCCGTTCGTTCCGGTGATCGCGATCGAGCGCATGCCCGCGGCGGCGAGCGCCCGGAAGCCGAGGTCGACTTCGGACAGGACGGGCACGCCGGCGGCGCGAGCGGCGACCAGCGGGGCCGCCTCGGGCGGGACCCCCGGCGACACGATCACGGCGGCGGCCGCGCGGATGCGCGCCAGGTCGTGTCGCCCCACGTCGACGCTCACGCCGGCCAGCGTGCCCAGGCTGGCGAGCGCGTCGCCGCCGTAGGGGTGATCGGACGCGTCGCTCGCGTACACGCGCACGCCCGCGCGCGCCAGCAGCTCGGTCGCCGCCACGCCGCTCTTCCCCAGACCCACCACCGCGACGACGCCGTGCCGCCACGGCTCCGGGATCATCGCACCTTCAGCGTCGCGAGGGCGATCGCCGCGCACATGACCCCCAGGATGTAGAACCGCATCACGACCTGTGGCTCCGCCCACCCGAGCTTCTCGAAGTGGTGATGCAACGGCGCCATGCGAAACACGCGATGCGCATCCGCGTATTCCTTGCCGCGACGCCTTTTGTTCCAGCGGTACACCCCGGTCTGTAGCAGCACCGACACCGCCTCCGCCACGAACACGCCGCCCGCGACCAGCAGGAGAAACTCCGCCTTGAGCATGATCGCCACGGTGCCGAGCGCGCCGCCGATCGCGAGCGCGCCGGTATCGCCCATGAACACCTGCGCCGGATGCGCGTTGAACCACAGGAAGCCGAGCGCCGCACCCGCCAGCGCGCCGCAGAAGATCGTCAGTTCCTGGGATCCGGGCAGGAAATACACGAGCAGGTAGCGCGTCCAGTCGATGCGGCCGAACACGTACGCGAACACGGCGAACGTGCCCGCGACAATGGCCGTCAGGCCGGCGGCGAGACCGTCCAACCCGTCGGTGAGGTTCACGGCGTTCGTGCTGCCGGTCACGACGACCGTGACGAACAGCACATACAGCGGCGGCGGTAAGACCAGCAGGATGTACTTGAACACCGGCAGCTGGGTGGAGGCGGGGGGCAGGTCCGGGACCAGCGGCCACCGCAGCAGCGCCACGGCCAGCGCAACGCCGAACGTGACCTGGCCCACGAGCTTCCACCGCGCCACCAACCCCTGAGACTTGCCGCGCACGATCTTCAAGTAGTCGTCGACGAACCCGATGGCCCCCGCCCACAGCATCGCCGCGACGGCCACGACGACGTAGCGACTGTCGAGCCGCGCCCACAAGAGCGTCGGCACGACCGTCGCCAGCAGGATGATCAGGCCGCCCATGGTCGGGGTGCCCCGCTTCGTTTGGTGGCTCGCCGGCCCCTCGGCGCGGATCACCTGCCCCACATTGCGCTCGCGCAGCCGCCGGATAATGGCGGGCCCACCCAGGAACGCGAGCAGCAGCGCGGTGACGGTGGCGCCGGCCGCGCGAAACGTGAGGTAGTTGAACAGATTGAACAGGATGTGCTGCTTCGCGAGCGGCGCGAGCAAGTGATAGAGCACGGACGGATCCTTCGCCCCCGTCAGTTCAGGTGCGGCAGCACCCGCTCGAGCGCCACCCCGCGCGACGCCTTGAGCAGGACGATCTCGTTGCCCTTCAAGGCCGCCTTGAGACGCGGCCCGAGTGCGTCGGCGTCCGGCGCCACCAGCAGACGCCGGCCGAGCGCCTCGCGGTACGGCTCGAACGCCGGGACGAACTCCCCCACCGCGGCGACCACCGCCGGGGCGAGGGCGGCGATCTCGGCCGCCGCGAGCGCATGCAATCTGGCACTCTCGGGCCCGAGCTCCAACATCGAGCCCACCACCACCGCCAAGGGTCGCCCCCGCCGCTGCGCCAGCCAGTGCGCGAACTTCAGCGCCCAGTGCAGCGAACCCGGATTCGCGTTGTAAGTGTCGTCGATGACCGTTAGCGCGCCCAGCTGGAGCATAGCCCCCCGCCCGCCCGGCAGGCGCACGCCGGCGAGCGCCGCCACCGCCCGCGCCGGATCCGCCCCCACTTCACGTCCCACCGCGAGCGCGAGCATGGCGTTCTCAATCTGGTGGAAACCCACCACGGGCAGGGTAACCGTGTGGCCTCGCCACGTGAGCCGCGGGTGGCCGCCGTCGTCGAGCTCGGCCGCGTCGGGCCGCACGTCCGCGTTTCGCCCCGTGCCGGCCACCACGGTGCGCGCCCGGCGCCGGGCTGCCACCGCGAGTTGCGGCGGGTCGGTGCCGACCACCGCCACCCGCGCGCCTTCGGCCAGCGCGAGCTTCTCCTGCATTACGCCCTCGAGCGAGCCAAAGCCCCCGACGTGGGCGTACCCCACGTTCGCGATCACCGCGATCGTCGGCTCGATCACCGAGCGCAGCCGCGGGATCTCTCCGGGAATGCTCGTCCCCGCCTCGATCACCAGCGCTTCGGCGTCATCGGGCGCCGCGAGGATCGTCAGCGGCACGCCCACGAGATTGTTGAGGTTGCCGCCCGTCGCGTGCACGCGGTAGGTGGTGGCGAGCACGGCGCGGATCATCTCTTTGGTGCTCGTCTTCCCGCTCGACCCCGTGACCCCGACGACGGGGCTGCCCGGCGGCAACAGCCGGCGGCGCGCCCGCGCCAGCAATCCGAGGGCGGCAAGCGTGTCGGCGACCTCGAAGAACGGCAGCCCAGCCACCGCCGGCGTGCCCTGCCGCACCACCGCCGCGGCGGCCCCCTG
>Ga0209160_1004383_pt1 | contig 11275 bp, 12 predicted proteins | sample GraSoiAngelo_153_FD_186167 | JGI IMG/M metagenome (GOLD analysis project Ga0209160, IMG submission 186167) | Grasslands soil microbial communities from the Angelo Coastal Reserve, California, USA - 14_1009_12_40cm (SPAdes) (version 2) | ecosystem: Environmental > Terrestrial > Soil > Grasslands ...
GAACAGCTCCAACTCGCGGTTGATCGCCTCGAAGTCGGCGGCCAGGTCGCGGTCCTGCGAAGCATCGATCAGATGGATGATCGCCCGGCACCGCGCCATGTGTTTGAGAAACCGGTGGCCGAGCCCGGCGCCGCGATGGGCCCCTTCGATCAGCCCCGGCAGATCGGAGAGCACGAAGCTGCGGCCATCCCGGTATTGCACGACGCCAAGGTGCGGCTGCAGCGTGGTGAACGGATAGTCGGCGATCTTCGGCCTCGCCCGCGAGAGCCGCGAGACCAGCGTGCTCTTGCCGGCGTTGGGAAAGCCCACCAGCCCTACGTCCGCGAGCAGGCGCAGCTCGAGGCGGACCCGCTTCTCCTCTCCCTCGGTGCCGGGCTGCGCGAAACGCGGCGCCTGCAGCGTGGAGGTGGCGAAGTTCATGTTTCCCAGGCCGCCTCTTCCGCCTTTCGCGAGCACCCAGCGGCGCCCGTTCTCGCGCAGATCGGCGAGCACTTCCGCGGTGGCGGCGTCCCGCACCAGCGTTCCCGGCGGCACCTTCAGCACCAACTCCGGGGCGGCGTGGCCATTCTGGTCGCGGCCGCGGCCGGGCTCGCCGTTCTTCGCCCGGTACTCGCGCTTGAAGCGGAAGTCGAGCAGCGTGGTCAGCCTCTCGTCGGTCTCCAATACGATGTCGCCGCCGTTTCCCCCGTCGCCGCCCGAAGGGCCGCCGCGCGGAACGAACTTCTCCCGCCGGAAGGCGACGGCCCCGGCCCCACCATCGCCCGCCTTCGCGAAGATTTCCGCCTCGTCGATGAACTGCATGGCGATCCAGCTCGAGATGCCCCGGCCGCCGAGGCGGCTCAGGGGCTACGGCGCGGCCTCGAAATCAGGGGCCCCTAGGCTTGTGCCTGCGTCTTCACGGGCTCGACGTGCACGTAGACGCGGTCGCCGCGCCCCTTCTGGTACTTCACGGTCCCCTCGACCACCGCGTAGAGCGTGAAATCGCGGCCCATCCCGACGCCGCGGCCGGCGTGTACGCGGGTTCCGACCTGCCGCACGAGGATGTTTCCCGGCACCACGGCCTCGCCCCCGAAGACCTTGATGCCCCGGTGCTGCCCCGGAGAGTCGCGTCCGTTGCGCGAAGAACCCTGTCCCTTCTTGTGCGCCATCTCTTTGATCCCTTCGAGAACGTCGCCGCCTTCGGCGGCCGCGACTAGGCGGAGATGCCCGTGATGCGCAGCTCAGTGTACGGCTGGCGGTGGCCGCGGATGCGGTCCCAGCCTTCCTCCTGCGTGCGGAAGTGCCAGAGCTTGCGGTGCTTGCCGTGAGAGACCACCTCTGCCTGCACCCGGGCGCCCGAGACCAGCGGCTCGCCCATCTTCACGTCGGCGCCCTCGCCGATCAGCAGCACTTCGAGATCGACCTTCGCGCCCACGTCCTGCGCGAGCTTCTCCACCTTGAGGAGGTCGCCTTCCTTGACGCGGTACTGTTTTCCGCCCGTCCTGACCACTGCGTACATCGGAAACTCCCGTTTTCCGGCTTGGAACCGGCCCGGCAGGCAAGGTGATCCCGCCGCCAGGCGCGGAAAGGAACGGGCGATCTAGCGGGTCCGGGTTCCAGAGTCAAGCTATCGCGCTTCGGGGAGGTTTTCCTACCCGCCCGCGAGCGCGGAAATGGTTCGTTCGTACGGCGCGCGGGCGACTCCGCGCTCGGTGACGATGGCGGCGATGTAACGGGCCGGCGTCACGTCGAAAGCGGGATTGAACACCTGCACGCCTTCGGCGGCGACCCGCGAGCCTGCAAGGTGTGTCACCTCGGCCGGCGGACGCTCCTCGATGGGAATGTCGCCGCCGCTTCGGGCGCGCAAGTCGATGGTGCTGGTCGGCGCTGCGACGAAGAACGGCACCGAAGCCGCCTGGGCGGCCAGGGCCAGGGGATAGGTCCCGATCTTGTTCGCCGTATCGCCATTGCTCGCGATCCGGTCGGCGCCGACCACCACGCATCCGATCTTGCCGCTCCCGAGCAGCGATGCCGCAGCGCCGTCCGGCAGGAGCGTGACCGGGATCCCGTCCTGCAGGAGCTCCCAGGCAGTCAGGCGGGCTCCCTGCAGCCACGGCCGCGTCTCGTCCGCGAAGACGGCGCACTTCTTTCCCGCCTCCAGCGCCGCCCGAACCACGCCCAGCGCGGTTCCGTACCCGGCCGTTGCCAGGCCGCCCGCGTTGCAGTGAGTGAGGATCCCCCGGCCGTCGGGGACCAGCGCCGCGCCGTGGCGCCCGATCGCCTTGCACGCGGCGAGATCCTCCTCGAACAATCGGTCCGCCTCGGCCTTCAGCATCTCGAACGTGCGCGGCTGGACCGCCGAGAGGCGCTCGACCGCCCAGCGCAGATTGACGGCGGTGGGGCGGGAATCGAGCAGCGTCTCTCGCGCCTGCGAGAAGTCCTCGCCGGACCTGGCGGCGAGCGCCAGCCCGTAGGCGGCGGCGCACCCGATGGCCGGCGCGCCGCGCACAACCATGTCCCGGATGGCTTGAGCCGTCTCGCGTGCGGAGCGGACGATCACGATCTCCGCGCGCGCGGGCAGCCGGCGCTGATCGAGCAGATGCAGGGCGCCGTCCTCGAACCAGAGGGTCCGGAAGCTCATCGCAGCCGCAGCTCCAGGCAGAGTGCGCCCGCAGTCGGCGTCGGGGAATACGGCGGAATCTCCCGAAACCCCATCGACCGGTAGAGCGCGACAGCCTGTTCCATTCTCTCCGCGATGGTATCGAGCACGATCCGGGAGAATCCGAGCTCCCGGGCCTCGGATACCGCGGCGTGCGCGAGCGCGCGCCCCACGCCGCTGCCCCGAGCCGCCGGACGGACGTAGAGGCGCTTCATCTCCGCCGTCGAAGCGTCCACAGGGCGCAGCGCGACGCAGCCTTGTCCAGGCGCCAGCAAGAGGGTTCCCCGGGGCGGCGCGTACGCTCCCGGCAATGCCGCCAGCTCCGCGTCGAAGCCCTGGAAGCAGGGCGTGAATCCGAACGAGCTCCAGTACTCGACGAACAGCGACCGCACCTCGTCGAGCTGAGGTCCGGGGCGATCGACGCGGGCGAGCTGCATGGAAGCCATTCTATTCGGGCTTGGGCCCTGTCGCTCTCGCCGCCAGCCAGGCGAGCAGGGTCGCGAGAAGGGCCGGACCTCCGAGGGAGGCGAAGAGCATCATTCCCTCGCGCGCCGCCTGCTCGATCAGATGGGGCCGGCGCGCGCCGCCGGGCGTGACCAGGGTCGCCGAAGTGCGCAGGACGATGTCCTTGACGGCGAATCCCAGCGTCACCCAGGCGACGATGAGCGAAAGGAGCAGCAGCCACTTGAGCCAGCGGCGCGTCCTGGTCGGCGAAGAGAAGGCGACCACGCCCGCGAGGGCGAGCGAGGTCAGGAGGAAGGTGGCGAAGAGCGCCGGCACGCGAGGAGATTACTTCGCCTTGTGCGTGCCGTCCGCTTCGCCGAGCTTCTTCTTGAATAGCCCGTTGAGGGCGCCCGGGTTGCCCTTGCCTTTCAGGTCCTTCATCGCCTGACCGACGAAGAAACCGAGCAAGCTGGGCTTGCCGCCCTTGTACTTCTCCACTTCGGCGGGATGCCGCGCGATCACCGCGTCGACCACCGCTTCGAGCGCGGCCGAATCGGAGACCTGGGCCAGGCCCTTGCGCTCGACGATCTTCTCCGGCGCCTCTCCGGTGCGGATCAGCTCGGCCAGCACCTCCTTGGCGGCGGTGGAGGAGATGGCGCCGGAGTCCTGCAGCTTCCACACTGCGGGAACGAGAGCCGGATCGAACTTCAGCGCGCCGAGGTCGGCCTCGTTCTCGTTCACCGCGCGGGCCAGCTCGCCGACGACGAACAGGGCGGCGCGCTTCGCGTCGACGCCGATGCGCCGGTGCACCTCGACCAGGCGGGGATCGCTGACGATGGCGCGCGCGTCCGCCGCCGGGACGCCGGCGGCGCCGAGCATTTCCACGACTTCCTGCGGGAGCTTGGGAACGGTGACGCTGTCGAGCAGCTCGCGGGAGACGAGCAGCGGAGGCAGGTCCGGCTCGGGAAAATAGCGGTAGTCGTTCGCCTCTTCCTTGCTGCGCATCGGACGCGTGACGCCCTTCTCGTTGTCGAAGAGCCGCGTCTCCTGTGCGACCTTTCCGCCGCCCTCGATCAGCTCGACCTGCCGCGCGATCTCGTACTCGATCGCTTGCCGGACGAACCGGAACGAGTTGATGTTCTTCAGCTCGACGCGCGTCCCGAGCTTGCTCTCGCCCTTGCGGCGCACGCTCACGTTCGCGTCGCAGCGGAACGAACCCTCCTCGAGGTTGCCGTCGTTGATCCCCAGGTAGATCAGCGCGAGCCGCAGCGCCTTGAGGTATTCGCTCGCCTCCTCCGCCGAGCGCAGCTCGGGCTTCCCGACGATCTCGATGAGCGGCACCCCGGAGCGGTTGAGGTCGACCTCGCTGCCGCCCTCCGCATGGATGTTCTTGCCGGCGTCCTCCTCCAGGTGGATGCGCTCGAGGCCGATCTTCCCCAGCCCGGGCACCGGCACCGCGCCGCCGGAGCAGATGGGCAGCTCGTACTGTGAGATCTGGTAGCCCTTCGGCAGGTCCGGATAGAAGTAATTCTTCCGCGCCCAGATGCTGCGCTCGGCGATCCGGCAGCCGAAGGCCTTGCCGGCCTTGATCGCCATCACCACCGCGCCCCTGTTCAGCGCGGGCAAGGCGCCGGGCAGGCCGAGGCAGACGGCGCAGACCTGCGTGTTCGGTGGCGCGCCGAACCGCGTCGAGCAACCGCAGAAGATCTTCGACCGCGTCAGGAGCTGCGCGTGGACTTCCAGGCCGATGACCGGCTCGAAATCCGCCACGGCCACGGCTAGTGGTCCTCCACGATCGGCGGCAACCGGTGCCCCGGCGGCTCTGCCGCGCGCGCGATGCGAAGCAGCGTCTCCTCGTCGAACGGCTTGCCGATCAACTGCAGGCCGACGGGCAGCCCCTTCGAGTCGAATCCGCAGGGGATCGAGATTCCGGGCAGCCCGGCCAGGTTCACGGGAACAGTGTAGACGTCGCTCAGGTACATCGCGAGCGGATCGTCCAGCTTCTCGCCGAGCCGGAACGCGGTGGTCGGGCTGGTCGGCGAAACCACCGCATCCACCGTGGCGAACGCCTGATCGAAGTCGCGGCGGATCAGCGCCCGCACTTTCTGCGCGCGCAGGTAGTAGGCGTCGTAGTAGCCGGCGCTCAGGGCATATGTTCCGAGCATGATCCGGCGCTTCACCTCGGCGCCGAATCCCTCCGCCCGCGTCTTCTCGTACATCTCGAGGAGCTGACCCGCGCGTGCGCGGTACCCGTAGCGGACTCCGTCGTAGCGCGCCAGGTTCGAAGAGGCCTCCGCGGTCGCGACGATGTAATAAGTCGCGATCGCGTGCGGCGAATTCGGCAGGGAGATGTCGCGCACTTCGCAGCCGAGCCCGCGCAGCCTTTCGATGCCCGCGCGCACGGCCCGCTCGACCTCCGGCGAGAGCCCTTCGCCGAAGTATTCGCGCGCCACGCCGATGCGCAGGCCGCTGACGCCCCGTCCGAGCGCGGCCGCGTAGTCGGGCACCGGGCGCTTCGACGAGGTCTGATCGTTCTCGTCGTAGCCGGCGACCGCGGCGAGCAGGTACGCCACGCCGCGCACGTCCTGCGCGAACGGCCCCACCTGGTCGAGCGAGCTGGCGAATGCGATCACGCCGTAGCGCGAGACGCGCCCGTAGGTCGGCTTCATACCGGCGCACCCGACCATGGCCGCGGGCTGGCGGATCGACCCGCCGGTGTCGGTCCCGAACGCGCCGGGCACCAGCCGCGCGGCTACTGCCGCGGCGCTCCCGCCCGAAGATCCACCCGGCGTGCGCGACAGGTCCCATGGATTCATGGTGGGCCCGTAGGCGCTGTTCTCGGTGGACGAGCCCATGGCGAACTCGTCCATGTTCAGCTTGCCCACGATCACCGCGCCCGCCTGCTTCAGCTTGCGCACCACCGTGGCGTCGTAGGGAGGGATGTAGCCGCGCAGGATCTTCGAGCCGCAGGTCGTCTCCACTCCCTCCATGCAGTAGATGTCCTTGAGCGCGATGGGAATGCCGTCCAGCGGCCCGGCGGGGTTGCGGTTCGCGCGGCGCTGCGCGGCCGCCTTGGCGGCGGCGTGCGCCTCGTTCTCGGTCAAGCGCAAGAACGCGTGCAGCTTCCCGTCGACCGCGCGGATGCGAGCGAGCGACGCCTCGAGCAGCGCCTCCGGAGAGACCTCGCCGGACGCGAGCGCGTCGGAGATCTGCGAGAGCGGCAACAGATCCGTCTTCACTCGATGATCCTGGGCACGACGAATGCCTTGCCGTCCTGCTGGGGCGCCTGGGCCAGCACCTTGTCGCGGGGCAGGCTCGGCCGCGGTTCGTCCTCGCGCATGACGATTCCGCCCGCGGCGTCGCCCGCGAAGCTCAGTGGCTCCACGCCGCTGACGTCCACTGCTTGCAGCCGCTCGATGTACTCGAGCACGTGGCCGAGCTGCGCGGCGAAGCGCTCCTCCTCTTCCGGCGAGAGGGCCAACCGGGCAAGGCGTGCCACGTGCCTCACCTGCGCGCGATCGATCGCCACTTCGGGCTCCTACGGCTTGCTCGCCGACTTGAACCAGTTGAGCACGGCATCCATCACCCGGTGCGGCTCGGAGTGCGCGTGCAGGTCATCCCAGGCGGCATTCTCGAGGAACGCGCCTCCACATGCCGGGCAGTGCAGGATGCGCACGCCGGCCGCGTTCTCCGGGACCATCAGAGCACCGCACTGAGGACAGCGCCCCGCGTGCAGCTCGCGCAGGGCGTCCTTCTCGCTCTGCCTCAGCCGTTTTTGCTCTTCGTAGTGCAGTTGGCGCAGGCGCTCCGCGTTCTCGCGCGCGAAGTACTCGTCCTCGGTGTTGCTCGGTTTTTCGATGGTCATCTCGCGTCCCGTCCGGCTACTTCCGCTCCGCCGCCCCGCCGAGCTGCTCCAGGAGGGCCTGGGCACGCTCGTGCTGCGGAGACAGGCGCAGCGCCTCCTTCAGCTCCGCGCGGGCATTGGTTTCGTCCTTGAGCGCGTGGTGGACGACGGCGAGGCGGTAATGGATTCGGGCGCTCTGCGGATTCGCCGCGAGCGCCGCCTTCAGCTTCGGGACCGCCTTCTCCGCGCCGTCGTCTTCTTGCGCCAGGGCCAGGCCCTGGATCAGCGCGGCGCGAGACTCGTCTTTCACGTCCTTGAGATACCGGTTCATGCTCGAGGGCAGCCGCTTCGCGCGGTAATAGTCCGCGAAGGCGAGCTGCAGATCCTGCGAGTCCGCGTTGGCCTTCACCGCCGGAGAGAGCAGGTCGAACGCCGATTTCACTCTCGCCTTTGCCTGCGTCTGCAGCTGGGCGACGCGCGGATCCTCCGCGTTCTTCTCCCCGATGCGGCTCGCCTGATCGTTCAAGGCGTCCGCCCATTGGATCTCGATGCGTGCCAGCGTCGCCGTCGCCTGCGGAAAGCGCACCCGCAAGCCGGCGACCTCGAGCGCATCTCGCGCCTTCGTCTCCGCGCTCGCGATCGAGGCGAGCGAGTCCTTCTCCGCGTCCGCCCCGGCGGAGGCCAGCGTCTCGATCGCGGCGGGAGGCGGCGCGCGCGGCGCCAGCCTTCGATACGCGACCAGGCCGGCGCCGACGACCAGCAGCAAGGCAAGGCCCGCGGCCACGCCGATGATCAGACCGCGCGGCGGAGCGCGGTCGAACGTACCGGGCTCGGGCGACGGCTCTTCGTCCGCGACCTCGTGCTCTTCGGCCGGCGGCGTGGCCTGCGCGGCGAAAGCACCCGCCACGATCAGATCCGGTGTGGTCGTATGCTCGAGCGCCCCGGCGGCGGGCTCCGCGGCGGCGTCCGCCGGGGGCGGCGCGTCGCCGGGCGGCTCCGGCGTCGGGACGGGCGTCGGAACCGGCGTCGCGATCGGCATCGGGGCGGCGGTGGACGCGCTCCTCCCCTGAGGTTGCGGCGGCCCGAACACCAGCGTCGACCGCTTGCCGGAAACAGTGGACTGCCCCACGGCGGGAGGACTCGACACCGATGGGGGAGTGAGCGGGACCTTTGGCACCCGTGGCTGGCCGAACGCGGCAGTGCTGCTCGCGCCTGCTTGCGACCCCTTGCTCACGGCAACACCCGCACCGGGTAGATTAGCGGCGGGGAACATCATGGTCCTGCCCGCCTCCTCCGGAGCGGGCGGCGCGGCGGAGACGGCCGCATTTGCTTTCGGGCTCTGCGGGAGCGGCTTGGCAGGCGCGGACGGTCTCGATGCAGGCGGCACGGCGAAGATCGCCGTTGAGTTCATGTCCGGCGATCTGGCGGTCGCGGCCGGTCTCGGTGCCGGCGGCGACATCTGCGGCGCCGGCGCTGCGGGACGGGTCACCCTGAACGTGTTCTGGCACTTTCCGCACCGCATGGTGAGGCCTTGCGGGCCGATCCGGGCGTCATCGACGCGATAACGGGCCTGGCACTTGTCGCAACGGACTTCCATCGGTGCGTCTCCGGGCGAACGCTGACCTATAGGATTCGCAGGGTATCCTGTAAAGCGGCGGTATCAGACTCCCCCGCACCCGAAAAGTTGACGGAACAGGGGTGCCTCTTACAGTCGGTCGAAGGCGCGCCGCCCGGAAGGGAAAGGTGCGCCCGGAGGAGCGGATGGGGCGCAAGGACAAGTCGGGGCTGAAGCATGCCGGCTGGAAGCCGGTCGTGGGGATCCTCCTGGCGGGTGTCTCGCTGGTTTCGATCCTCGCGCTCTCCTCGTACCGGCCGCGGGGCGCCGCGGGAAACCTGGCCGGACCGGTCGGCTACGGCCTCGCTGCAGGGCTGCTGGAGGCAACGGGTATCGGGGCGTATGCACTCGCGATTTTCCTGCTGGCCATCGCTTGCGCGCTGCTGGTCGGCCGGCCGCGGCTCTCGTTCGCGCGGGCAGGGTCATGGCTCACCTTCTCGCTCTGTACCATGGGGCTTGTGGATCTCCTGGTGCACGTGCGGATCCAGGGGCACGCGGCGGGCGGGGCAGCGGGCGCGATGCTCGCGGGCGTGGCGCGCTCGGCGCTCTCGGTTCCAGGGGCAGCCGTGCTTCTCTGCGCGGTCGCCGCCGCCGCGCTCGTCGTCGCCACTGATCTCTGGGCGCTGCACGCGGCGCGCGGCGCCGCCAGGCTCGGCGTCGCTGGAGGGGCCCTGGCCGTGCGCGGAGCCGCAGCGGCGATCGCGAAAGCGCGCACCGTATCGTTCCCTGACGAAGCGGATCTGCTCGCCGGGGACGACGGGCGCATCGTCGACCCGCGCCGCAACGCTGGCCTCGCGCTGGCGGCAGCTTCCGCCGGCGAGCCGCCCGAGGATCCGCGCGAGCCGCTGCCCGCCGGCGGACGCCGCAAGTCCATGCCGGATCAGGCCGCGGGCGCCGTCCGATCCGAACCCCCGGTGGCGACCGACCCCGACATCGCCCCTGTGGAGAGCGCGCCGCCTCCGCAGATCGTCGAGCCGAAGACCTCGCTCAGGCCGCGCCAGTATTCCTTCCCGCCGGAGCCACGGTCAGTCGAGCCAGCGGGCAGCTTCACCATGGCTCCCGGTCACAGCGCCTTCGTGCCGCCGCCGATCTCGATTCTCACCGGCGAGGCATCGCCGGCCTTGCCGCTCGATCGCGACGGCCTGACCGCCACCGCGGAGAAGCTGCGCCAGAAGCTCGCCTCGTTCGGCATCCAGGGCCAGGTCACCCAGATTCGACCCGGCCCGGTGGTGACGATGTTCGAGTTCCTGCCCGCCGCCGGCATCAAGGTGAGCCGCATCGCCGGCCTGGCCGACGACCTGGCGATGGCGATGGAGGCGCTGCGCGTCCGCATCGTCGCGCCCATCCCGGGCAAGGGTGTCGTCGGCATCGAGGTCCCGAACAAACAGCGCGAGACCGTGGTGCTGCGCGAGCTCGTCGAGCAGGACGCGTTCCAGAAATCGCACAGCAAGCTGGCGATGTGCCTCGGCAAGGACATCGAAGGCATGCCTTACGTCGCCGACCTGGCGAAGATGCCTCACCTCTTGATCGCCGGCACCACCGGCTCGGGGAAATCAGTGGCGGTCAACTCGATGATCGTCTCGATGCTGCTGAGGGCGACGCCGGAGGAAGTGCGCTTCCTGATGGTGGACCCGAAGATGCTCGAGCTGTCGGTCTACGAGGGCATTCCCCACCTGCTCCTGCCCGTGGTCACCGATGCGAAGAAAGCGGCGATGGCGCTGCGCTGGGGCGTCGAGGAGATGGAGCGGCGCTACCAGCTGCTCGCTGAGTGCGGAGTGCGCAACATCGCCAGCTACAACAAGAAGGTGGAGAAGGAAGGCGACGGCGCGCGGCGGCCCCACCGGCCGCCGAAGGAAAAGCGCGTCGTCGATCTCACACCGGCGCCGCCCGCGGAGACGGTTCAGTCCGACCCGGCCCCTGCGGCGGGCCCGCAGGTCGTAGAACAAAGCGGGGCCCGTGAGCCCCTGAAGAAGCTCCCTTATCTCGTGATCATCATCGACGAGCTGGCGGATCTGATGATGGTCGCCTCGCGCGAAGTGGAGACGTATATCGCGCGGCTGGCGCAGATGGCCCGGGCTGCGGGAATCCACCTGATGGTGGCGACGCAGCGGCCTTCGACAGACGTGGTCACCGGCGTCATCAAGGCGAACTTTCCCTCGCGCATCTCCTTCCAGGTCGCCTCGCGGCACGATTCCGCGACCATCATCAACTCCCCGGGGGCCGAGTACCTGCTCGGAATGGGCGACATGCTCATCCTGCCCCCCGGGACGTCCACCCTCACTCGGGTGCACGGCCCCTACGTGGACGAGAAGGAGATCCATGCCGTCGTGGACCACTGGAAAGTGCAGGGCGCGCCGGTCTACGACCCGAACATCCTGCGGCCGCGCGCCGAGGACAGCGATGGGCTTGCGGTCGACGACGAAGGTCCGGACGAGCTCTACGACCAGGCCGTCGCCGCGCTGGCCGACATGCGGTTCGTCTCCATCTCGCTTCTGCAGCGCAAGCTGCGCGTGGGGTACAACCGCGCCGCGCGCATGATCGAGCGCATGGAGCGGGACGGGATCGTCGGGCCGGCCGATGGCGCCAAGCCGCGCGAAGTGCGCATCCGGCCGCTCGGCGAAATGCCGGGCGCGGGGGCGTAGCTCCGGGTTGGAACCGGCGGTTTCGGGCGGCGTGAAGTTGCCGATCTCACGTGCGAAAGCGGAAACGGCATTCGGGTATGGCGGGTCGGGAA
>Ga0209160_1004388_pt1 | contig 11274 bp, 7 predicted proteins | sample GraSoiAngelo_153_FD_186167 | JGI IMG/M metagenome (GOLD analysis project Ga0209160, IMG submission 186167) | Grasslands soil microbial communities from the Angelo Coastal Reserve, California, USA - 14_1009_12_40cm (SPAdes) (version 2) | ecosystem: Environmental > Terrestrial > Soil > Grasslands ...
CGAGTACGGGAGCTCCACAGTTCCGCCGAACGAAATCTGATGTTTTCGATCCAGCCCGTTGGGTCCAATAAATTGGGTGGGATGGTTATTGTCTTCCGCGAAGTTAATAAAGTCTGTGTCCTGCGCCGTAGCTACGTATCGCGAAAAAGCATAGGAAAGTTGCAGGTTGGCCCGCTTAATCCGGCCATTCGCAAGATTAAGGTTCTGCTTCAATGACATCTGCAGCCCGTTGTACACCGAGCGGCCAATCGGAAACAGCATTTGATTGGTGCCCAGATTCTTATTCTTTCCCGGAAAGGCTGCAGCCGGCTGTTTCACCAATGAGCACGGGAAACCTCCACACAGCGAATTACCCGAGTCCAGTCCATTGATAGCGAAGTCCGCAATACTGGCATTGGAAGGACCCGAAGAGCCGAGATAGCAGCTAATGGCGGCCTGGGAGTTTGCACCAGCAATCGTCGCCGCCGGACACCCAAACGGAGTAACCGTGGCAGTGATCGCATCCAGCGCAGCCTGAACGTCGAGGAAACCCGCATCCCCCACGTGGTTCACATCCACCGTGAGCTGGGCATGAGTTCCTACGTTACGAACATAGTCAGCGGTAAGCACCAATCCGTGACCGAACTCATGCTGCAGACCAATATTCATCTGAACTGAGCGCGCGGTCTTGTAGTCCGGAGCAAACAGATTCGTGCCTGTCGCATTAATCCCGGAGGTCAGCGTATTTCCGATGAAGACACTGTTCACCGCTGGTCCTGCGGCGATTGTGGCTGCCTGATACTGCGCCTGTAACGCAGCAATATCGTGGACCACGGCTCCAATCGGCTGATTACAAAAAGTCGGAGTCACAACCGTGCCCGTTCCAGGGAGCGTAAAAGACTGCGCGTTGCCATTGCTGCAAACCGTTTGTTGCGCCAGGAACAATCCCTGTTGCAGCCGTGGCGGTCGGTTGAACAGATTGTTGTTCCAAATGGAATTTTCGTAGAACAACCCAATTCCCGCACGGATTACAGTCTTGCCACTCTTGCCCGGGTCCCATGCAATCCCGAGCTGCGGGGCAAAGTTAGTATTGGGCTGTCGCACCCGATTTCCCAATCCTGGCCCGAACAGATCCAGGATATTCCCCGTACAGGGCGTACCTCCTGCGACCAGGTTCGCGGCCAAAGTAGGATCAAGTTGTGAACATGGAATCGGACCAATGTCGCTGTCAGTGCGTCCAGTGTCGCGAACATAACGCAGGCCGGCATTCAACGTGAGGTTAGGCCAAATCTTCCAGGCGTCACCGATGTACCACGAAACGCGATTATCGGGACCGAGTCGTCCACCAGGCAAAGCAAATGCCGGCAGCTCAGAAGAGAATCCCTGCCCGTTGCCCAGAATTACTTGCTGCACAGGATAGTTCAGCGGGTTCCCAGCGCCTCCCGGAAATCCGCCCGTCGCTAGTGACACATCAGAAACAGAAGAGACAGCCGGCGCGCTTCCCAGGAACTTGGCGAAGCCGCCGCCCAAAAGCCGGTTGTAACCGAAACCGTAGCGCAGAATGTGGGAATGATAGGTCTTGCTGCCGTCATACTTAAATTGCTTGTCCGTCTGGTAGGTTCCTTGCGGGGCGAGAAAATTTGGACCCGAGCAGAAATCATCCTGCCCAGCGTTTAGACAGGTTGGATCGTTGCCGATTGCCAACTCCAGAGCGGGAGCGGGATTCAGAATATTGCTCCCCGTCACCGCATCTGTGATTCCGTTCCGGAATTTGGTGTATCCCACGCGAATGCTATGGGTGTAGCTTCCGGTATTGAAGTCCAGTCCCACCGCATGCACCGGTGTGTGATTATTATTTGCAAAAGGTTGAAACGTGTTGGGAATGAAACCAGAAACGTTGCGGTTCTGGTCAAAGGAAAATCTGTAAAACAATCGTGCCGAACCTCGCAATTGATAATCGAGGCGCCCGATGGTTTGCGTCTCGCGAAAAGGGGAATTAAAGTTCCCTGACAGCGAAGCAAATTGGCCTCCCGAAAGCACAGGCGCCAATAGGTCTTGCTTGGTGCGCTCCCCGTCTAGGAAAAAGAAAAGCCGATCCTTAATTACCGGCCCGCCGAGACGGCCGCCAAATTGATTCCGCTGGAATGGGTTGGCCTTACCTCCCGGAAGAGCTGCCGCCACGCTGCTGTCGCGGAAAGCATAGAAAGCCTCGCCATGCCAGCTATTGGTCCCCGATCGCGTGACCACATTCACCGCGCCCGAGGAGGTCAATTCGGTCGATAGGTCGAGAGAAGATTGTCCAACCTGAAACTCCTGGATCGCTCCCTCGGGAATGTTTTGTGTTGTGGTTCCGACCGTCTCATCGCTGATATCGATGCCGTCCACCTCAATCCGCGCGGTTCGTCCGAAACGTCCTCCAAACGAGATGGAAGAGAATCCGTTCTTGGTCGGATCAAAGTTGCCTCCATCTTGGATCTGCACTCCCGGCTCAAGCTGTGCCAAGTCAAGGAAATTGCGCCCATTGATGGGAAGATTGTCGATCTGATCTGCGTTGAGCACACCTTGAACCGTGGCCTGCTCTGTATTGACGTGCAGTTCAGTAGCAGCAACTTCAACTAGTTCTTTGGTGTTCCCCACCTGCAGCTTCAAACTGCCGGGTGCAGTGACCCCGACCTCGACCTTGATCGGCAGTTCGACGCTCTTGAAGCCACTTTGCTCTACGCGTACAACATAATCGCCAGGGATCAACGCGCCCGAGGTATAGGTCCCAGCCGAATTCGTCGTGGTGGTGAGAACCTGCCCGGTAGCTTTATTGGTGATGGTGACCTTGGCCCCACTTACCAGTGCGTTACTGGGATCGAGGACGGTGCCTTGAGTGCTTCCCGTCGAAATCGTGGTTTGGGCGAGTCCGCTGGCTGTAAACGTCAGCAGCAGAATCCAAATCAGCTTGAATCGCGTCACAATCTCGGAATTGCGAGGGGACACCATTTCATTCACAAAGCCTTTCCTACTTAGTCTGGTTTCCAGTTTCTGGTTAGTAGAAAACCCGAAACTCGAAACTATGCCCTACAGACAATCCGCCTGCTCAGGAAATGAGTACGGAAAGAAACGGTGGCCTTGCAGTTCCTCATTCAACAGAATTCGTTCCCTCATCCCAGCCAGGGGACAACACATACTCTGTTGATCAGCCTACCCGATGCGAAAGCGATATGCCCCTTCAGCAGACTAAAGCAACCAAGTATCCAAAATAGCGGTGAGACATTCTATTCTGCCTTAAGCGATTTCGAGAAGCCCATTCACGCCGGCGTTCCCCGGTTTCCAAATCTGGAATTCTGGTTCCGGTTATATGGAGAATCAACTTTCGTCAAACTGAGTAGTTCTGACGTAGATACTGAGTATCGGTTGTGTTGAGAATCTCAGCGCGACTTCGAGCTGTAATATCCAATCCGGTGCCGCACTTTGAAGTTGGAACTCGCTGGAAGCCCGTTCACCGTCACTTGGATCCGCCGGAATTCCGAATCAGACAGCCTTTGTGAAGGATAGTAAGCAAGCATATATTGCGTACGCAGTTCGTCGCTGATCTGCCGGAAGGCGTCGTCCAACTGAGGCAGCGACTTGGCATAAAAATATTTCCCTCCCGTATCGTTCGAAAGCTGGATCAGCGCATGCTCCCCGCCGGTGTCCCGACCCGCGCTGGCTTCGATGGGAACAACAATGATGCTATACAAGATGGCTTCCGCTTCCTCGGCTGCCCGCACCGCGTCTTTATAGTCCACTTTGCTCATGGTGTCGCCGCCATCGGTAATGATCACCATTACCTTTCTCCCCTGCCGCGGCTCCAATGCTTGCGCTCCCAGGTAAAGCGCGTCATACATTGCAGTAGCGGCACCCATACGAATGCGATCCACGCCGTGATCAATTCTGCCAAGGTCAGAAGTAAACGGGACGACCTCATTCACAATCTCGCTGAATTGATAAAGTGAAAGTGCGTCAATTGGCCGCAGAATGGCATGGGCAAAACGCCGAGCCGAAGCCAGCTCGAGCGGCAAGTCTTTGCGTGTACTTAGACTCGTATCAACAGCCAGGACAATCGACAGCGGTAGCGCCGATTCCTTGTCAAAGACCGAGATTCTCTGATCCTTTCCATCCTCTTGCAGCTCAAAGTTATCTTTTTTCAGGCTGGCAATTGGCGCTCCGTGCTCGTCAGTCACAGTGACGAACACATTCACCAGCTTCACATTAACTTTGAAAGTGGTGTCCGGTTCCTGCGCGCCAGAAGTAAGGCACACTGCTGCAGACAAAAAGAGAAACAGACCAGCGGTAGCAGCTTGTCTCATCGGGAAGCTGGTCACTTAGATGCGCGCTTGATTGCCGGGGTGCCTTGGGCGCGAGGAATCTCCGCTGGAAATGGCTCCCCATCTGCCCAAAGCACGCCGTCCTCAAAGTATTCCTTCTTCCAGATCGGCACCGTGCGCTTAAGGGTATCGATCAGCCACCGGCAGGCGTCAAAAGCAGCCGCCCGATGCGCCGACGCCACCACAATCAGCACGCTGGTCTCGCCGATTTCCAGCCTCCCCAGGCGGTGAAGTATGGCAACATCACGGATCGGAAAACGCGACACTGCCTGTTCGCTGAGCTCTTCCATCTGCTTCAACGCCATGTCTTCGTAAGCTTCGTAGTCAAGGTAGAGCGTTCGCCGCCCACGCGTGTTATCGCGAACGACCCCCTCGAAGACCACCGCCGCACCGTCCTGCGCTCGCTTGATTCCTTCCAACACTGCGTGAGTTTCAATCCGTTCGCGCACGATCGCGGCATGCATGGGGCGGGCTTTCGGATCCCTACCCTTCGCCTGCTCTGATTCTCCAGCACCCCCGCTGACCGGAGGAAGCAAAGCGATCTCATCACCCTGACTCAACTTCGCCTCCGGACCCGCGTATTCCTGGTTCACCGACATCGCAATTGCAGACACCCATTCCTTCAGCCGAGGAATGCGCGCCTCATAGTGACTGAGCACATCCCCCAAAGTGGCGTCGTCCGGAAGGTCGAGCGACTCTCCTCCCTGACCCGCAAGGTCCTTGAGGATGCCGAAAAACAGTATGCGTACCAACATGAGGAATCTGATGAGCTTATCTTTATCGTAGCGCCAGCGTCCCGCCGGCAACGCAGGCCGCTCCTGTGACGCCGACGTCTTCCTGGGATTGAATTGCCGGCGCGACGCCAGCGCCACAGGTATTAGTCTATAGCGCATCGCCTTCGCGGCTGCAATTTCCTCCAACTTTGCACCCGACGTCTATATGTCGGGAACCCTCATTTTTGTTACCCTATTAAATTGTCCCCGTAACGAGGTGCCTATGCCAGGAGCGTGCCGTTTGTTCTGGACTTTAACTTGTCTGTTTCTTTTTGCCATCGCGCTCTGGGCGGATGATAGTTCATCCTCCAGCACAGCGACTGCTCCCGCGACTCCTCCCAAAGCCAAGACCGAAGTTGTCGAAGACAACATTCACGGTCACAAGATCGCCGATCCCTACCGCTGGTTGGAGAACTCCCAAGCCTCGGACACTCAACAATATGTCCACGACGAACTCGCCTACACCCGCAGCATCCTCGACCCGCTCCCCGGACGCGCTCAGACTCATCAGCGCCTGACGCAACTCCTTTCCATCGGCACCATTGGCACACCACAACTCGGTGGCAGCTTTTATTTCTATACCCGCCGTGAAGGGACACAAAACCAGCCCGTACTCTTTGTACGCGAAGGAATCAACGGCAAAGATCGCACCTTACTAGACGTGAACCAACTCGCCGCCGACGGCACGGTCGCCCTCGACTGGTGGTTTCCCTCGGAAGACGGCAAGTATGTCGCTTATGGCACTTCCGCCGGCGGCTCGGAAGAAAGCACATTGAAAGTGATCGAAACCGCAAGCGGGAAACAATTGCCTGACACCATCGAGCGTACCCGCTTCGCCAGCGTCGCCTGGAAAAAAGATAACTCCGCCTTTTTTTACAGCAGACATCCGAAAAAGGGGGATGTGCCTTCCGGGGAAGAGGTCTATCACGTCAAAATTTTCTATCACGTCATGGGAACCGACCCCGCGAAGGATCCACTGATCTTCGGCGAAGGCCGCAAAGCCCAAGACATACCCGGTGTTCAACTCGCTGACGACGATGATCGCTGGCTGCTCATCACCGTATTCCAGGGTTGGGCTAAAAGCGAAATGTACCTGCAGGATTTGAAAGCCGGCACCCCGCCGGTTGAGATCACCAGCGGCAAAGACTTCCTGTACAGCGGCGAGGTCTACCAAAACAAGCTTTACATCACCACCAACGAAGACGCACCTCGTTCCCGCGTGTTAGTAGTGGACGCCGCCAATCCCAAACGTGAAAATTGGAAGGAAATCGTCCCCCAATCCGATGCGGTGTTGCAGAATTCTGCAATCGTCGGCGGGAAACTCGGCGCCCAGTACGAAAAGAATGCCAGTTCCCTGCTCAAACTTTTCCAACTGGATGGAAAGTTCATCGACGACATCCCGCTACCTGCCATCGGCACCGTCTCCGGCACAGGCAGCAAGTGGAATCGCCAGGAAATTTTCTTCGGCTTCCAATCTTTCACCATTCCGCCGTCCATTTATCATTACGATCTTTCGTCCCGCAAAACCAATTTGTGGGACAAGGTGAACGCCCCCGGCATCGATCCTTCTGCCTACGAAGTCCATCAGCTCTGGTACACATCGAAAGACGGCACCAAGGTTCCCATGTTTGTCTTCCACAAAAAAGGACTGGAACTCAACGGCCACAATCCCACGCTGCTCACCGGATACGGCGGCTTCAACGTTAGCCTGACCCCCAGCTTCGTGGGCGGCCGCTATATCTGGCTGGAGCACGGCGGCATCTTTGCCGTGGCCAATCTTCGCGGCGGCGCCGAGTTCGGAGAAGACTGGCATCAAGCCGGCATGCTGCAGAAAAAGCAGAACGTGTTCGACGATTTCATCTCCGCCGCCGAATTCCTGATCTCGCAGAAGTACACCGACAAGGATCACCTCGCCATCCAGGGCGGATCCAATGGCGGCCTGCTGGTGGGCGCAGCCTTCACGCAGCGTCCTGACCTTTACCGCGCCGTCGTATGTCAGGTCCCGCTGCTGGATATGCTTCGCTATCAGAATTTCCAGATCGCCAAATTATGGATCCCCGAATACGGCTCTGCCGAGGATTCCAAACAGTTCGACTGGCTTTACGCCTACTCGCCCTACCATCACGTGAAACCGGGCACACAATATCCCGCCATCCTTTTCATGACGGCGGACACCGACACTCGCGTCGATCCCATGCACGCCAAAAAAATGGCTGCCCTGATGCAAGCCGAAGCCGCCAACGGCCAAAGCCGCGAGCGCCCCATCCTGCTACGCATCGAAACCAAAGCCGGCCACGGCGCGGGCAAACCCATCACCAAACAAATCGAGGAAGGCACGGATATTTATTCGTTCTTGTTCTGGCAGCTAGGTATGCAACCGTAGGATCGAGTGGATCCAGCAAAAACTGAGGGTGCCCCATCCTTCGCTGTTAGCGAAGGGTGGGAACCACAACATTCAACTCCCTTCGCAGCCCTGCTTTGTTGGTTTTGATTTATCGAAATTTCTTCGAGCTCCATCCCGAACCTGAAAAACACAACCGTTCTATACTGACCACCGAATGAATACCGCCCGCCAGCTCTTACCAGGAGTCCCCTGGTTCGACGTCCCCGACCCCGCATCCCCCTGATCTCGACGAGCTCGCCCACCGCTTCCACCTCCACGAATTGCAAATTGAGGACACTCGCCACCGCCCGCAGCGCGCGAAAGTTGACGAGTACGGCATCTACCTGTTCGCGGTTCTCAAACACTTGCACGCCGGCGACAAGCCGCTGTTCGACGATTTCGACGTCTTCCTGGGCTCGGACTTTCTCATCACCGTTCACCAGGGCGACGCTCCTTTGCTCGCCAAGGTCTGCCAGCGCGTGCAGGAGAATCACGTTGAGCGCCTGGACCGTATCCTTTATTTACTGATGGATCTGATCGTGGACGAATATCTCACCCATTTGGACAACTCAGCAGAGACGATTGGCGGGTGGCCCACCCTTCGTCCGCCGTATCCCAAAACAACTGAGGGTGCCCCATCCTTTGCTGTTAGCAAAGGGTGGGAGGCACGAAATTCAATCCCTCACCAGCTCTGCATTACGTTGGCCTTTACTCACCCAATCAGTTTGTAACATGCAGAGTTCCCATTTGTGAACTCGTTTTCGTTTCAAAATCAGGTTGTAACTGAAATCACTCCATTCCAAAGTTACACTCTCATCATGCCCCGGAATCTCAAACGCTATTCCGGTGCCGGGGACTTGCACTTCGTCACCTGCAGTTGTTATCACCGGAGGCAGTACCTGGCCAGTGCACGTCGCCGCGATCTCTTCCTGACGATCCTCGAGCAAGTGCGTCAACGCTATGGTTTCGTGGTTCTGGGATATGTAGTCATGCCCGAGCACTTCCATCTCTTGATCAGCGAACCGGACAAGGGAAATCCATCCATCGTGATGCAAGTGCTGAAACAGCGTTTTGCCCAACGGGTTCTCCGTCGGTCCCGCGTGGCCAGGGAAGCCGCGCAGTTCCGTCTTTGGAAGCTTCCTGCAGTGGAGAATGAACATTTCTGGCAGCGCCGCTTCTACGACTTCAATATCTGGACGGAGCGCAAGGAGACCGAAACAACTCCTCTACATGCACCATAACCCCCGTGAAACGTGCACTGGTGAGCAAACCAGATCAATGGGTCTGGAGCAGCTTCCGATCCTATGCTTATGGCGAAGCGGGACGGGTAAAAATCAATTTCCAGTCACCGGCAAAATAAAACAACACGAATGCCGTGAAGGTGCCATGTTTCGTGCCCCACCCTTTGCTAACAGCAAAGGATGGGGCACCCTCAGTTGTGGTTGGAACGCTGCTGCCGACAATCGGCCACCCGCACACGGAACGACGATCCGCTGCTGCGCTTGACTCGTACTGTATAATAACTAATAGAAATAACCGAGGCGGAGCCAATAGCTTCGCCATTTCTTTTCTTAGAGGAACGGATTGATCTTTCATTATGAGCATATCCATAGTCTTACCCACGCTCCACGGGATGGGGTGGAACGCGGCGCACAGACGCGAACGCTGGAATCCGAAACGGTGTGGGGAATTGTCGGAGGCGGCGTTCTTATTGAAGGCCACAGAACAGGGATTTCTGGTCGCCAAGCCCTGGGGCGACAGCGATATGTACGACTTCATCGTAGATTCGGGAACCCGCCTCTGGCGGGTCCAACTGAAGTCAACCGCCGTGCTCCAACAGCGCGGATATCACGTGAACATGATGCACATCGCATACGGAAAGGGCAAGGTCGGCTATAAAGCGGAAGACATCGATATGCTGGTCGTGCACATTCCGCCGCTAGAAATATGGTATGTCCTGCCGGTGACAGTATTTGCCCCGCATATCAAGATCAGGCTCCATCCAAATATCAGGGTCAGGTCCCGCCGTTGGGAGAGGTATCGCGAGGCTTGGGGATTGTTCACCGGCAAGTCCCCGAAACAGCACCCGAAGTTGGGTCGCTGATTTGCCCATTCTTCCTTCGTGTACCCAGCGGAATCGGAATTGGATGGAGCAGTGCCTGGGGCGGCGCGATCTCGGCCAATTCTGACTTCTCGCTTACAACCCCGTCCATCTACCGTCCGTCTAAATACATACAAAGCTCGGGCTCACCACTGAACTTGGGGCAGAGGCGTCAGTGCGCAATCAAGGAGAGACTATGATGACGATAAAGCAATTGGAGCGTTGGGCAGCCGCGGGATTGGTTTTGGCAGCCTTGATGGCGGTTCCCTCATTTGCAAGAGCCCAAAACACGGCTGATAACGACACCACCCGCCAGGAGCTGCGGACTTTTGACCAGTTCTTGGACAACCATCCGCAGATCGCAAACGACCTGAAGAAGCACCCGGCGCTAGTCAACGATGCTGGCTTTGTTCGACAGCACCGCGAGCTGGGGGACTTCCTCAGAGATCATCCCCGCGTACGTGAAGAACTGAAGGAAAACCCTGGTGCTTTCATGAACCGGGAGCGCGGACTTGAAAGGACCGAGGCTCCGGATCGGGACAAGCCGGATAACGATACCACCAGGGCAGAACTCGGTAGCTTCGACCAATTTCTAGACAGTCATCCTGCGGTCGCGAAGGATCTGAAGCAAAATCCCAATCTGATTAATAATCCTCAGTACCTGTCAAAGCACCCTGGACTGAAGGACTACCTTCAGGATCACCCGCGAGTCCGCGAGGAAGTGAAAGAGAACCCCGGAGCCTTCATGAGCCGGGAGCGGGGCTTGGAGGGAAAAGAAGAAAAGACGGAGGGCAAGAAGCACCGCAAGCACCAAAGAAATGACCGAGACCGGGACAGGAATTAACGATCGGGACCGAGGTCAGAATAAGTTTTGGCGGGTGGGCGGGTGGCCCGTCCCCCGCTAGAACACATATCTGGGTGGCTTGATGTTCTTCACTCGGAGATAGACTTCCGCCTGGCCGCGGTGGTGCGCGGTGTCCGTGAAGGCCCAAGAGAGCACTTCGATCCCCGTGGCCTTCCGTCCCTCCCCAATATCAAGCATTTTGTTGAACTGCGCGGGCGTGATGGCGGCAAAGTCTTTGGCGCACTACCCAAATCCCAGGCCTCTGGAAAAACTCGGCCGACCGCAGTAAAATCCTATCGCCCGTCATATCAGCAGGTCCCAGCAAGAACGTCCCTTACGATACAAGCACGTGAGATGGAGGTGGATATGAAAAGCTGGAAGCAGATAAGCCTTCTCAGTTTGTGTGTGGTTATCCTGTTGGCCTCGACTCCCGGAAAACCAGCATGGCGGATGAAAGCGGATTATGTAGAAGCTTGCAGTTGCCATCTGTTCTGTCCTTGCTATTTCAATAAACACGCCGAGCATCCGCACTGCGAGTTCAACATGGCGGTTAAAGTGCGCGAAGGGTACTCGGGCAACACCAACCTGGCAGGGGCCAAGTACTGGCTCACCGGGGATCTGGGCGACGAGTGGGGTACAACCAAAAAAGGAGATTGGGTGGTGGTATCGTTTGATCCATCCACCAATAAAGAACAACGGGAAGCGCTAGCGCCCATGATTCTCAAGACCTACGGTTTGGAATGGAAGGAACTGAAAGTGCAGGAAGCGCCGATTCAGGTCGATCGAGCCGGGGACATCGTCACCGCGACGCTGGGTGGAGGGCAACTAGCCACGATGAA
>Ga0209160_1004394_pt1 | contig 11268 bp, 9 predicted proteins | sample GraSoiAngelo_153_FD_186167 | JGI IMG/M metagenome (GOLD analysis project Ga0209160, IMG submission 186167) | Grasslands soil microbial communities from the Angelo Coastal Reserve, California, USA - 14_1009_12_40cm (SPAdes) (version 2) | ecosystem: Environmental > Terrestrial > Soil > Grasslands ...
CAGAGGCAGTTTGCGTTTTGTCATGCACCACCCGCAGCAGGTTTGGTCGACGGATGCGAGAGGAATGTCCGCCGTCACACGTGCAGTATCACAATTGACACCATATCCAAACGGCGAGCAAGTACGCGAGCGTCGGGGACGCGCAACTATCGCCCCGATACCGCTTCCCGCCGCTGGAGACTTGCGCCTGCCAGTATGGACTCTCACCTTCCCTGGCCTGAAGTGGAGCCCGACATGCCAATTCCGTACTATCACGTGGATGCATTCACGGGAGAGCTCTTCGCAGGCAATCCGGCGGGTGTATGCATGCTTTCCGCCTTTCTCCCGGACAGCACCATGCAGCAGATTGCCGCGGAGAACCGGCACAGCGAGACCGCCTTTGTCGTTCCTCGCGCTGATGGTAATTTCGACCTGCGCTGGTTCACACCGGAAGTGGAAGACGATCTCTGCGGACATGCGACCCTGGCATCGGCCTATGTGCTGGCCCTGCGGCAACACACCGCATGGCCGGTTCGCTTCCACAGCCGCAGTGGCGTGTTAACCGTGGCCCGTGAGCAGGGCGGCTTTGAGCTGGACTTTCCCGCCAGACCGCCCCAGCCGTGTGAGACGCCGGTCGAACTGTTACCGGCTTTGGGCCTCGAGACGGCGCAGGTCATGAGATCGCGTGATTACCTCGTCGTGGTGGATCACGCCGAGCAAGTCCGAGCGCTCTCGCCCAACATTGCTGCTCTTGGCAAACTCGCCAGCGGGATCGGGGGTACGATCGTGACCGCTCCCGGCGAGGGTGACGTGGAGTACGTGTGCCGATTCTTTGCCCCCTCCATTGGCATTCCTGAGGATCCCGCTACCGGCTCGATACACTGTACACTCGCACCGTATTGGGCCGCGCGGCTCGGTAAGCAGGCCTTGCGCGGGCAACAGCTGAGTGCTCGCGGGGGATATGTGCGGTGCAAGATCGCTGGCGATCGCGTAAAGATTGCCGGCAAGGCACGCCTGTATCTCCAGGGCACAATTGAGCTGTAAAGCCATCCATGGCCCGAGTCCTGATCATCGACGACGACGTCACGTTACGGCAGGCGCTCACCAAGCATCTGGAGCACGCCGGCCACGACGTGCGCCAGGCCGCCGACGGCAACGCGGGCGTCCGGGCCTACGAGCGACACGCCGCCGACCTCGTGATCGTCGACATCTTCATGCCGGGGCAGGGGGGGTTACAGACGATCGGCCGGCTGCGCCACGAGTGGCCCGGAGTGAAAATTCTCGCGATGTCCGGGACCAAGAGCGCGGGAGCGCTCGACGTCGCCGGACACGCCACCTCGCTCGGGGCCGATCGGTTCATCACGAAGCCGTTCGAGGCCGCCGAGTTGCTGGAGCTGATCAGGACGATGCTCACGGAGCGGACCGCCCCCCCCGCCCTGAGGCGTTCGTCGCGCTGGGGCGTCGTTCGTCGCTCCCTGGCGGCATTTCGTCGTACCAGCGTCCGACCCCTTGGCCCGACGTCCCGGATCCCCCGTATACTCCACCGATGGAATCGCGCGCCACGCCCACCGCGTCGTATCCGCGCTGGTGGGTCATCCTGGCGATCTGGACCGCCTGGGGTCTGCTCTTGGCCACGCAGGTGACGTGGTACACGAGCCTCGGGACCAAGCCCACGCCGTTCCTGACGGCCTTGCGGCTCAACCTGCCGGGCGCGCTGGTCTGGGCCGTGTTCACTCCCGCGACCATCTGGCTGGCGCGTCGCTACCCGCCGTTCGAGGGTCCGCATTGGCCGCGCGGCGTCGCCGTGAACCTGGTTGCCAGCGCCGTCGCGGTGTTCCTGGAACTGCTGCTGGTGACCGTGAACGGGCGCTGGGTGCGCGGTCCGATGCCGGACGACGGACCGTTTCTCATGACTGCCCTGCGGGCCGCGGTATGGTGGTTCCCGTCCGATTGCTGGCTCTACTGGGCGATCGTCGCGAGCGACTACGGCATCACGCACTATCGCCGGCTGCGCGAGCGGGAGCTGCGTGCTTCGCAGCTCGAAGCGCAGCTCGCGGAGGCGCGACTCCAGGCGCTCAAGATGCAGCTGCAGCCGCACTTCCTCTTCAATGCCCTGCATACCATCGGCCAGCTGGTGCGCACCGGCCAGGACGCGCTCGCCGTCCAGGTCGTGGCGGGGCTGGGCGACCTGCTGCGGCGCGTGCTCGATGGCGCCGGCACGCAGGAGGTGCCGCTCAAGCAGGAGCTCGAGTTCCTGCGCAGCTACTTGGACGTCGAGCAGGTCCGGTTCCGCGACCGCCTCAAGGCGGTGGTCGACGCGGAGCCGGACACGCTCGATGCGCGCGTTCCGTATCTCATTCTCCAGCCGCTCGTCGAGAACGCGATCCTCCACGGCATCGCGCCCCGCGCCACCACGGGCCGGCTGTTGATCTCCGCCCGGCGCATCGCCGGCAGCCTCCACCTCACGGTCCGGGACGACGGCTCCGGGCTGGTCTCGGGCGGGATGAGCCGCGACAGCCGCGGCGTCGGCCTCGTGAACACGAGCGAGCGGCTGCGGCAGCTGTACGGCGACGCGGCCTCGTTCGAGGTGGTGGGCGCGGAGGACGGCGGGACGGTGGCGCGGGTCGTCGTGCCGTTCCGGCTCGCGGTCGCGGAGTGGGAGGGGAAGGGGGGGGCCTGACGGCGATGCAGCCGATCCGCACGCTGATCGTCGACGACGAGCCCGCGGCGCGCGAGGGGATGCGGCACCTCCTCGCCGCCGACCCCGAGATCGTGATCTCGGGCGAGTGCGCCGACGGGCGGACGGCCGCGGCGGCGATCCGCGCCGGCGCGCCCGACCTGGTGTTCCTGGACGTGCAGATGCCCGAGCTCGACGGCTTCGACGTGCTGCGCGAGGTGGATCTGGAGCAGGCGCCGGCGCTCGTGTTCGTGACGGCCTACGACCAGTACGCGCTGCGCGCCTTCGAGGTGCACGCGATCGACTATCTCCTCAAGCCCTTCACGGACGAGCGGTTCCGCGAGTCGCTCGACCGCGCCAAGCGGCAAGTGCGCCAGGGCCGCATGGGAGAGCTGTCCGGCAAGCTCGCCGCGCTGCTCGAGCATTACGGCCCCGACTCGGGACCGCGGCGCAGTCGGCCGCGCTACCTCGATCGCCTGCTGGTCAAGGCCAGCGGGACCGTCACGCTACTGCGGGCGGCGGAGATCGACTGGATCGACGCGGAGGGCGACTACGTGCGCATTCACGTGGGGAAGAGCTGGCATCTGCTGCGCGAGACCATGAAGAACCTCGAGAGCCAGCTCGACCCGGCGAGGTTCGTGCGGATCCACCGTTCGACCATCGTGAACCTCGAGAAGGTCAAAGAGCTGCAGCCGTTCTTCCGCGGCGAGTACGTCGTGGTGCTGCACGGCGGCACGACGCTCAAGCTGTCGCGCGGCTATCGCGAGAATCTCGAGCGAGGGCTCGGCCGCACCATTTAGCGCCCGCGCCCCGTCGCGCGCGCCGGGCGTCTTGGCGCGCGTGACGCACCACTCGTCGCACGGTCGTTTGCCCCCGGGGCAATCGTGACTAAGCTGCGCACGCGCTCACCGAAAAGAGCGTGCTGTTCGGGTCGCGCGGAGAGCGTGACGGCCACTCCCCCGACCGACCAACCCGGCGCGCGAGCGTCGGGTTTGGTTTTTCGGTGCGCGATTTCGTCGTCGCGACGGCGGACGTCCGTCGTGCGGAAGTCGCGGCTCGTCGCAAATCGGTCGCGCCCACCAGCTCGGGTTCCTAGCGTGACGGGAGTCGAGGAGTCCCTCCCATCCCGTCATCGCAGGAGGACCCATCATGCGCTTGATCGTTCGAGGCTGGTTGGCCGCAACCGGACTCGCGGGTCTGGTCGCGGCCCGCGCGCACGCCCAGGAGCCGGTGACCATGACCGGGAAGGTGACGAGCGACGCGGGGCTCCCCCTGGGGCAGGTCGAGGTCGCGCTCCCGACGCTCGGGCTGGGCGCCCTGAGCCGTGACGACGGTGCCTACACGCTCGTGGTGCCGGGTGCGCGGGTGTCGGGGCAGACGGTCACGCTGCTGGCGCGGCGTCTGGGATACAAGTCGCAGAGCGCCCAGGTGACGCTCAGCGCGGGGGGCGTGACGCACGACTTCGTGCTCGCCGCCAATCCCCTGCAGCTCGGTGAAGTGGTGGTGACCGGGGCCGGCACCGCCACCGAGACCGAAAAGCTCGGCAACGTCCGCAACAACGTCTCGTCCGACGCGATTCAGAGGGCCGGCGAGGCGAACATGGTCCAGGCGCTCGCCGGCAAGGCGCCCAACGTGACGGTCGTGCAGCAATCGGGCGATCCCGGCGCGGGCTCCTACATCAATATCCGGGGCACCAGCTCGATCCTCGGCTCGAACCAGCCGCTCTTCGTGGTGGACGGCGTCCCGATCGACAACTCGACCTTCTCGACGTCCAACTTCAACGGACCGGACGACGCCGGCGGCACCCTCGCGCAGGTCGGCGAGACCGAAGGCACCGTGGCGACCAACCGGGCGGCGGACATCAATCCCAACGACATCGAGTCGGTGGAGATCCTGAAGGGCCCGGCGGCGAGCGCGATCTACGGCGCGCGCGCGGCGGCGGGGGTGGTGCTCATCACCACCAAGTCGGGCCGCTCCGGGCCGACGCACTTCACCTTCCGGTCGTCCAGCGCATTCAACGACATCAACCACAGCTATCCACTGCAGACCAGCTACGGCCTCGGCAGCCGCGGGGTCCACGCCGACACGTCGCTCGGCGGTACCTGCGATCAGCCCGGGTCCGGCATCTGCGGGCGGTCGTGGGGACCGGCGATCCCGGCCGGCGGCGCGGTGTTCGACCACGCGAACGAGCTGTACCGCGTGGGCCACACCCTCGACAACGGGTTCACCGTCTCGGGGGGCAACGACCGCACCACGTTCTATCTCTCGGGGGGCAACGCGTACGACCAGGGCGTGATCATCGGGCCGAACAACTACTTCTCCCGCACTTCGGTGCGCTTCAAGGGAACGCATCGCGTCGCCGACAATCTCCGGCTGGGCGGCGACCTGGCCTTTGCCGACAGCCGCGCCAAGTACATCCAGCGCGGCAACAACACCAACGGCGTGCAGCTGGGCGATCTGCGTACGCCGCCCGATTTCAACAACTATCCCTACTTCGTGGTCACGCCCAACGGCACCGTGCAGCAGCGCTCCTACCGCCTGCAGCATCCGACCGACGCCTCGCTGCTCGATGATCGCACGTTCGACAACCCGTTGTGGACCATCTTCCAAGCGCAGAACTCTTCCAACGTGGGACGCGTCTACGGCAACGTGAACGCGGAGTACCTGGCGACCCCCTGGCTCAAGCTCAACTACACGCTGGGCGCGGACTATGCGACCGACGAGCGGCTCGAGGGCTGCGCCATAACGTCGGCGGCGCCGTGCATCCAAGGGCGCGTGATCGAGGGGAAGATCGTCAACTACGCGATCGATCATAACCTCACCGCGACGGCGACGTACACGCTGAACCCCAGCCTCGGCGGCACCGTCACGCTCGGGCAGAACCTCAACACGCGCAACCAGCGTCAGCTCGGCAACGTGGGCCGCACGCTGGTCGCGCCGCAGCCGTTCAAGGCATCCAACACCGTCAGCCGCGACCCGGTGAGCGACCAGGAGCAGGTGATCCACGACGCTTCGTGGTTCGGGCAGGGGACGCTCGACATCGAGAGCCAGCTGTACCTGACGGCGGCGGTGCGGAACGACGGATCCTCGACGTTCGGCCGCACCAATCTGCGGAGCTGGTTTCCCAAGGGCAGTGCGGCGTGGGAATTCACCAAGGCGCTGGGTGAGCGGTCGTGGCTGTCGTACGGCAAGGCCCGCGTCGCTTACGGGCAGGCCGGCCAGGAGCCTCTGCCCTACTTCACATCGCAGACCTTGACCGAGGCGCTTCTCGGGACGGGCATCTCGCAAGGCACGGCGAACACGCCCACCCAGAACGGCCTGGGGGGCATGGTGACGCGCTCCGAGCTGAAGGCGGCCCCGTCGCTCAAGCCCGAGCGCTCCAAGGAATTCGAAGCGGGCCTGGATCTCGGCTTCTTCAAGGATCGGGCCGACGCCAGCATCACCTGGTACGACAAGAAGTCCAGCGACGTGATCCTGCCGGAGCCCCTCCCCGTGTCCACCGGCTACTTCGCGCAGGGGTCGAATGCGGCCTCGATTCAGAACCGTGGCTGGGAGGTGTCGCTCAACATGCGGCCGCTCGTGCGGGCCGACTACGGGTGGGACGTGGGCCTGCAGTGGGCCCGCAACCGCAACACGGTGCTGTCGCTCGGCGCGGGCGAGCAGTTCATCGTGATCGGCGACTTCAACAACCAGATCGCCATGGTCGGCCAGCCCATCGGCGTGTACCTGGGAAGCGGCTTTCTACGGTGCGGCGTGTCCAACGGCACCACCAACGTGGTCGCCGTCGCCGGGGGCGGCACCGACAGCCTCGGCGCCGTGTGCCAGGGGCACCCGCGGGGCGCGCTCTACGTCGACCCGAACGGCTTCCCGTTACAGGACCCCGATCCGCGTCTGGTGCAGGACCCGAACTACGATTGGACCGGCAGCGTCCGCTCGTCGTTCCGCTACCGCAAGATCCAGGTCTCCGGCCTGCTCGACATCCGGCACGGCGGGCAGATCTGGAACGGCACCAAAGGTGCGTTGTGGAGCTACGGCACCCACCAGGACACCCAGCAGCGGGCCGTCTGCACGGCCCGAACCGAAACCGGCTGCACCGGCAACACGAAGATCTTCGGCCAGGGCGGCTGGTACGACGGTCCCGTCGTCGGGCCCGGGGCCGGCGTCCCGGCGTCGATCGGCGAGTACTGGTATCGCGACGTGGTCGGCTGCCCATTCCTCGGGATCGATGAGCCGTGTATCGAGAACGCCGGCTTCGTGAAGCTCCGGGAGATCTCGCTGACCTATACGCTCGACGCGCCCTGGGTACAGCGCTCGCTCGGCTTCTCGAGCATCGACCTGCGCGTGTCGGGCCGTAACCTGCACACCTGGACCAGCTACACCGGCTACGACCCGGAGACGAACCTGGGCGGGGCGATTTCGGGCGGCCTCGGTGCCGGCGGCGTCGACTACTTCAATAACCCGCAGACACGCTCGTTCGCGTTCTCCGTCACCCTCAACCACTAACCCGAGGAGACCGACATATGCGTCGCAACACCGATGTCGCGCTCGTCTCACTGGGGCTGCTCCTCGGAACGACGGGCTGTGATGCGTTCCTCACGGGAAACAAGCTCTCCGAGAACCCGAACCTCCCGACGGCGGCGGCGATCCAGCCGCTGTTCGTCGGCGTGCAGGCGGGCCAGTTCACGTTCCAGGAAGCCACCGCGGCCATGATGACGTGCGAGTGGGTGCAGGCGTGCGGCGCGGCCAACGGCCGGTTCGTGCAACAGGCCGGCCAATACGTGTTCGGCGAAACGTCCAACATTGCCGCCAATTTCGGCGACTGGCTCCAGGTATACGGCGGCGGCGGGCTGGTCGACATCCGCCGCGTGAAGGCGCTCGCCCGGGCGGCAGGCGACTCCACCTGGGTCGGCATCGCGAGGGTGTGGGAGGCCCTCACCATCGGCACCGCATCGGACCTGTGGGGCGACATTCCCTATTCTCAGGTCGACACGAACGCCACCAATCCTCCGCTCGACGATCGGTTCGCTATCCTGGGCTCGCTGCAGACGTCGCTGAGCGAAGCGATCACCGAGCTCGCGAGCGGACTGGGGGCGGGGCCGGGGAACGTGGACCTCATCTTCAACCCTGGCGGCGATCAATCCGTGGCGACGCTGCGGGCCAAGTGGACCAGGGTGGCGTACACCCTGAAGGCCCGCTTCTACATGCACACGGCGGAGTCGTTGGGAGTGCCGGCGTACACGGCGGCCATCGCCGCGGCGCTCAACGGCATCGGTGATCCGACCGGCCAGGGCGACCTCCGCTCGTTCCACACGAAGGTGACAGCCGAGCGGAACATGTGGAGCCAGTTCCAGGTGAGCTCGGGGTTCGGCACGGACCTCGAGGCCGGCAAGGCCCTCGCGGACTACATGAACGCCCGCAATGATCCGCGGCGGGCCGCGTACTTCTGTCTCAACGCGCTGGGTGGGTACGGCGGCGACGACTTCAACGTCGTCGTGAACCCCGACTCGATTTCGAACTTCGCGTGCCTGCCGCCGCGGTTCGCCGCGGACGCGCGGATTCCCTACGTGAGCTGGGCCGAGAACGAGCTGATCCTGGCGGAGGCGTACGCCGCCACCGGCGACACGGCGAGCGCACGCGTGCATCTCAACAATGAGCTCGCCACGGTGCCGCTGCCCGCGGTCGCGAGCGGTCTGAGCGCGGCGGCGCTGCGCGACACCGTGATGATGGAGAAGTACGTCGCGCTGTTCCAGAACATCGAGACGATCGACGACTACCGCCGCACGTGCGTTCCGGCGATCACCCCGGTTTCGAACGGGCAGGGGTTCACCCACGTCCCCGGGCGACTGTACTACCCGCAGGCGGAGCGCAACACGAACACCAACATCCCGGATCCGAGCGTCCAGCTTGCGACGCACGGCTTCCGCAACAAGGGGGACGTGCACGCGTGCCAGGGCAGCGACGCGCTTCCATGAGGCGGGTGCCGCTGCTGACGACCGCGTTGTGCGTGGCCGCGGGATGCTACGAGTACCACCCGCTCACGGCACCGACCCCCGACCAGGGCAGCTACGTGTCGGCCACGCTCACGGAGGCGGGCTCGGCCGATCTGGCGCGCTACCTCGGGCCCGACGTGTTCGTGGTGCGGGGGCGCTACCTCGGAACCGGCGACGCGGGGGTCGTCGTGTCCGTGGCCTCGGTCGAGCTCAAGCGGGGCAACGACGTGCCGTGGGCGGGCGAGACCATCGTGCTCCCGAGCAACGCGGTCGCGTCGCTCGACGTGCGGCGCCTGGCGAAGGGACGGACCGTCCTGCTGGCGGGCGCGGGCGCGGGTGGCCTGGTGTTTACGACGCTCGCGTTCTCGCTGCTCGGGAGCAGCGGTCCGATCGGAGCGGGAGGCGGTCACCCCGGCAAGCAGTAGGCTAGGCGGCTTCGCCTTTCGCGGGTACCGCCGAGACGATCACGCCGGCGCCGAGCGACAGGCCCGGCGTCGGGGTAGCGCCCTGATCGCCGAAGTAGGCTTCCTCGCCATGCTCGCTCAAGTCGAGCCCGCTGAGCTGCTCCTTCACGCCCGCCTTGGCACCGAGCGTGACGTTCACAAACGTCATGATCAACGCCGTGCCTACCGCGGCGATCGCGATGGCCGCGAGCACCGCCACGAGCTGGACGCCCATCTGGGCGAAGTTGCCGGCGAGCCAGCCGTCGCCGCCGGCGGGGTTCGCGACTTTCGTTGCGAAGACACCCGTCAGGAGCGCCCCGGCCACTCCGGCGAGGCCGTGGCAGGAAAACACGTCCAGGGAATCGTCCAGCCGGGTGGTGGCGCGAATCTGGATTGCGGTGTAGCTCACGATCGCCGCCAGCACGCCGACCGCGATCGAGGCGAGCACGGTGATGTACCCGGCGGCGGGCGTGATCCCGACCAGACCCACCACCAACCCGGTCGCCGCGCCGACGGCCGTCGCCTTGCCGGTGCGCGCCAGATCGAGGCAGACCCAGGTGACGAGCGCCGCGGCCGCGGCCGTGTTGGTGTTCGTGAACGCGAGCGCGGCCAGGCCGTTGGCGGCGAGGGCCGAGCCGGCGTTGAAGCCGAACCAGCCGAACCACAGGAGTCCCGCGCCCAAGAGCACCAGCGGCACGTTGTGCGGCACGATCGGGACGCGCTTGAAGTCTTTGCGCGACCCGAGCATGCGTGCCGCCACCAGCGCCGAGACGCCGGCACTGATGTGCACCACGGTGCCACCGGCGAAGTCGAGCGCGCCGAGCTTCTGCAGCCACCCGCCCGCCCCCCACACCCAGTGCGCCAGCGGGTCGTACACCAGCGTGGCCCAGAGAAGGATGAACACGACATAGGCGCGGAAATGCATGCGCTCCACGATCGCGCCCGAGATCAGGGCCGGCGTGATGATCGCGAACATGGCCTGGAACATCGCGTGCGCCTGCAGCGGGATGGTGGCGGCGTAGGCGGGATCCGGGTCGAGCCCGACGCCCTTGAACCCTGCCCACGCGAGGCCGCCCCACCACGGCGTGCCGTGCCCGAAGGCGATGGAGTAGCCGACCAGGACCCACTGCACGCTGATCAAGCCCAGCGCGACCATGCTCATCATCATGGTGTTGAGCGCGTTCTTGGGCCGCACCAGCCCGCCGTAGAAGAACGCCAGCCCCACGGTCATCACCATCACCAACGCGGTCGAGGCCAGTACCCACGCGGTGTCGCCTGCCGACACGGCGGCGACGTCGGCCAGGAGGGGGGCGGGGGCGGCGATCACTCGTCGTCCCCCGCGACGGCACCGGCTTGCTGTGCGCTCTCGAGCGCGGCGCGCTGCACCTGATCCGCGTTCACCGCCGTGAGCGCCGAATTGTCGGTCTCCCCGGTGCGGATGCGGATCACGCGTTCGATCTGCTGGATGAAGATCTTGCCGTCGCCCACTTCGCCCGTGCGGGCGGAGGCGAGGATGGCCTTGATGCACGGCTCCACGAACGGCTCGGAGCAGACCATCTCGATCTTTACCTTCTCATGGAATTCCATGACGACGGTGGTGCCGCGATACTGTCCGACGACTTCCTGCTCGCCCCCGTGACCCGACACGCGGCTCAGTGTGATCCCGGTGACGCCGGCCTGGAACAGCGCCGCCTTGACCTCGGGCAGACGTTCGGGCCGGACGATCGTAGTGATGAGTTTCATTGTGGAAAAGCTAGCCCCCGGTGATCATGGCGTCAATCAATTCGTGCAGCGAATGCACGAATTCGAGGTCACCTAGTGCCCTCCTACCCATAGCACGTTGCGTGCCGAGGCCATCCATGAGCGTGATCCGCGCCATTTCGTGGCCGTCGCGCGACGGGGGCTTGGGCACGCCGGGCACGCTGGTCCATTGTGTTTTCCGTCCCGTGTTCCATTTTGTGCCATCACTTCCACCCCTGGAGGCCGTATGCGTGCGGTCACTCGCTTTCTCGGGATCCTCGGTGTGCTAGCGGTGGCGGGCCCCCGCTGGGCTGCGGCGCAGCATCCGCAGACGCGCGAAGGGTTCTGGATCGGGTTCGGGTTCGGCTACGGGTCAAGGCATGAGTCGTGCGACGGTTGTGGAAGCGCGACCGACGGGGGTGTGTCCAGTTTCCTAAAA
>Ga0209160_1004398_pt1 | contig 11258 bp, 8 predicted proteins | sample GraSoiAngelo_153_FD_186167 | JGI IMG/M metagenome (GOLD analysis project Ga0209160, IMG submission 186167) | Grasslands soil microbial communities from the Angelo Coastal Reserve, California, USA - 14_1009_12_40cm (SPAdes) (version 2) | ecosystem: Environmental > Terrestrial > Soil > Grasslands ...
GATCACCAATTTCACCCTGAACAAGATCTACACGTTCCGGATGCGGGACAACTCCGTGCTCGTGGAGGTGCCGCGCTACGCGGCGATCTCCCTCACCTCGCTGCTGCTGAACACCGTCGGCGTCATCCTCCTCACCGAGGGCTTGCGCTGGAACCCGCTGGTGGCTGCCGCGGTGGTCGGGCTCGGAGTCTCGCTCGGCTGGAACCTGCCGCTGCACCGGATCTTCGTCTTCCGCGAACAGACGGTGCGGCACCGGCCGGTGCTGGCGCTGATCGGCGCCGTCGCCTCGGGTCTTGCGGCGATGGCGGTCCTGTTCGTCTCCTACGGGAACCCGTTCGCCGAGGAGCAGGTGCACGGCTTCTCCAGCGCGCTGCCCGACGTGGCGGACATGACGCAGAAGAGCTTCCTCCCGAAGTTTCGCTCCGAGGCGTTCTATTCCGAGAGCTACTCGTTCCTCTTCACCTCGGACGACGGGTCGTTCGCGCGCGTCCAGTTCCTCGTGAGCAACGCCGGACTCGAGGGCCACGGAAAGGGCGCGGTGCGAGCGGTGGTGGTGGCGCCCGACGGCAGGACCATCCAGGACGGCGAGGCGTTCGAGAGCGGCGAGTGGGGAGTGCTTCCGGAGGGCGCCATCGAGATGGGCGCCTCGCGCCTGACCATGGGGCCTGACGCGAGCCATCACGTCCATTTTGCCGGGCGCAAGCTCGTGGTGGACGCCACGGTGCTGCCGGAGACGCGAGCGGTCCGCCCCGGCGGCGGCCGCGTGGTGTTCGACAGCGGGGGTCACGCGGTTTTCGACAACACCATTTTCGCGCTCCGCAGCAGGTTCGAGGGCACCCTCTGGAGCGTGGGGACGGGAAGCCGGCGCACCCACGGGTACTGCTATGCGGATACCTCGTACTCCACCGTACCCGCCTACAAGAGCGCATCGCTCTGGTACCGGATGCAGGCGTTCGACGGCGACGGAGGCACCAGCGCCGCGCTCGCGGTGCTCTTCCCTCCCGAGGGGTCGCGACTTCCTCCCCAGGGCTGGCTGTACACGTCCCGCGACGGAAAGACGGAAGTCCGATCGACCGACGTGAAGATCGCCTTCGAGGAATTGCGCCATGAGCCCGGCGGCCATTTCGAGTACGACGTTCCCCAGCGCGTCGCCGCCGTGGCACGCGGGGTGGAGGGCGAGACGGTGACCCTGCGGGCCGATGCGAAGAAGCTGCTGTACCGCCAGGATCTTCTCGACGAGATGAGCCCGCTCTCGCGGCTCCTGGTGAGCACCTGGGCGGCGCCCATGGCCTACACCTACGAGAACCGGTACGAGTTGCGCATCGAGAAGCCGGGCGAGGCGCCGGCCGTGCGCAGCGGGCAGGCGCTCTCCGAATTCTCCTACGCGAACAAGCCCACCAATCTGCCCGCGTTCTGAACACCCGCTGAGAACCTGCAGAGCCCCGTCACATGTGCTAGACGTGCCCGCCCATCGGCGGAGCCGGTCTGGAATCGAACAGGCCAGTGCGGCTTCTGAAGGCGAGGAAATGACGCTGAAGGCCCCTCTTATCCGGACGGAAATTCCCGGCCCCCGCTCGCGCGAGCTGGTGAAGCAGGAGCAGCGTCATCTCGCGCCGGGCTTGCAGGGGTTCGCGCTCAGCTCCGGCATCGCGGTCGAGCGGGCGCAGGGTTCGGTGATCGAGGACGCCGACGGCAACCATTACGTCGACCTCATCGGCGGGATCGGCGTGAACAGCCTCGGCCATTGCCATCCCGCCTACACCAAAGCGCTCCACGAACAGCTCGACAAGGTGACCGTCGGATCGTTCACCAGCGCGCCGCGCGCCGAGCTGATCAACGAGGTGGCGAAGGTCACGCCCAAGGGCGTGGACAAGGTGCAGCTCTACTCGAGCGGGGCGGAGGCGGTGGAGAGCGCGTTTCGCCTGGCGATGAACCATACCGGCCACCACGAAGTCGTCGGCTTCTGGGGCGGCTTTCACGGCAAGACGGCGCGGACCTTGTCCGCGAACGGCGCCGGCAACGCGAAATCGTACGGCCCGGTCCCTCCCGGACATGTCCTACCCTTCGCCAACTGCTACCGCTGCCCGCTCAAGCTCAAGTACCCGAGCTGCGGAATCGCCTGCGCGGATCTGGCGCGCGATCAGCTCCGGCACCAGAGTACGGGCAGCGTGGCGGCGGTGATCATCGAGCCGTTGCAAGGCACTGCGGGCAACGTGATTCCGCCGCCCGAGTTCATGGTGCGCGCGCAGGAGATCGCCAGGGAGCAGGGCGCGGTCTTCATCTCCGACGAAATGATCACCGGGTTCGGGCGTACCGGCCGCTGGTTTGCCTGCGAGCGCAGCGGCGTGACGCCGGACATCATCACCATTGGAAAGGCGTTCGGGGCGGGATTCCCGATCAGCGGCCTGGTGGCGAAGGGAGCGATCGCCCAGGCGAAGCCATGGGCCAATCCCAGCGGATCGTCGTCGTCGTACGGCGGGAACCCCCTGGCGGCGGCGGCGGCGCTGGCGAGCATTCGCACGCTGCACAAGGAAAACGTGCTGCAGAACGTCCGCGAGGTGGGCAACGCCATGCTGGACGAGCTGCGGAGCTGGCCCGATCGCCTGCGCTGGGTCGGCGACGTCCGCGGCGAAGGGCTGTTCCTCGGCGTGGAGCTCGTTGCCGACCGGCAGACCAAAGAGCCGCTGGCGAAGGAGATCTGCGACGAGATCTTCCAGGATGGTCTGCGCCGCGGCCTGCTCGCGATGAGCTACACGCACGCCATCCGGCTGCAGCCGGCGCTCACCATCGACCGCGATACCGCTCTGAGCGGGTTGTCGCTGCTGCGCGAGGCCATCGAGGCAGTGGCGCGCCGGCAAGGCGCGGCGTAGGACGGCGGAATGGAGCAGCTTTCCCGGACGGCGCGGTTCTGGCACTGGTGGGCGGCGTTCTCGCTCCGGCGCCCGGTGCTGGTCGCGCTGCTCGGAACGCTGGCGCTGGTCGCTTCCGCGCCTTTCGCGGCGCGGCTCTACGGGGACCTTCGCACCGATCTGCGCGAGCTGCTGCCGCAGGGAGCGCCGGCCGCGGTGGCGCTCGCCGAGCTGGAGAAGCGGATCGGCGGGCTCTCGCATCTCGCCATCGTCGTGCGCACCGACGATCTCAAGGCGGGCGAACGCTTCGTCGACGCGCTCGCGGCCATTCTAAAGGAATTGCCGCCCTCGCTCGTCGCCCAGGTCCACTGGCGGGTCGACGCCGAGAAGGAATTCCTCGACCGGCACGGCGCCCTCTACGCCGACGTCAAGGACCTGATCGCCGCGCGCGACGCGCTCCGCTCGCAGATCGCGAAGGCGAATCCGCTGCTGGTCGATCTCGAGGAAAACGAGACCCGGCCCGCCGTCAACCTCGACGAGGTAGTGGGGCGCATCAAGGCGGCATACGCGCGCCTCGATCGCTATCCCGACGGCTACCTCGCGGGCGAGGGCGGGCATACGCTGGTGATGCTGCTGTCGCCTCCCGGCGCGGCCGTCAGCCTCGAGGACGATCAGCGGATCTTCAGCGCGGTCGCCAACAAGGCGAGGGCGCTGAATCCGAAGAGCTTCCATCCCAGCATCGAGATCGGGTACGGGGGGGAGATCAAGGGCCTGATCGAGGCGCAGGAAGCTCTGGTGCGCGATCTGGCGCTGTCGAGTACGCTGACGCTGACGGCGGTGGGGCTGGCGCTGATCCTCTACTACCGGACCCTCCGGGCGGTGCCGCTGCTCGCGATCCCGCTCTTCACCGGGGTCGGTCTCACCTTCGCGCTCTCGCGGAGCGTGATCCATTACCTGAACCCGAACACGGCATTCCTCGGCAGCATCATCGTCGGCAACGGGATCAATGCCGGCATCATCTTCCTCGCCAGGTACATCGAAGAGCGCAGGCACGGCTCGGACATCGCCAGGGCGCTTCCGCTCTCGCTGCGCGCAACCTGGATCGCCACCTTCGCGGCGAGCGCGGCCGCCGCCGCGAGCTACGGCTCGCTGGGCGCGGCCAGCTTCCGCGGCTTCAATCAGTTCGCCTTCATGGGATTCTTCGGGATGGTGCTCTGCTGGCTCACCACGTATGCGCTGATGCCTGCTTTCATCGCGCTCCAGGAGAAGTATTGGCCTTTCGGCGATCTCTCGATGCCGAAGCGCGGGCGCGTCGTGGGCTGGCTGGCGGGGCCCTTCGCGCAGCTGGTGGTCCGGCGGCCGATGATTCCCGTCCTGGTGACGGTGGCGATCACCGGCGCGAGCGTCTACGCCGCATATCTGTTCGCGCAGGAGCCGATCCAGTACGACTTCAGCAAACTGGGCAGCCGATCGAGCGAGAACCACGGACAAGGCTACTGGGACAAGCACGTCGACGCGGTGCTGCAGTCCTACCAGACGCCCACGGTGGTCCTGACCGGCTCGCCGGAAAAAGCGGAAGCAGTGGCGGCGGCGATCGAGAAGGAGAAGGGGCAGGAGGGGCCGAACGGCACCATCGAGTCGGTGGTGACCCTCCAGCAGTTCGTCCCCAAGGATCAGCAGCTCAAGCTCGAGGTCCTCCGCCAGATCTTCGCCCTGATCGACAAGCAGCCCGTGGCGCGGCTGCCGCCGGAGATCCGGCGCCTGCGCCACCGGACGAAGCTCGAGCCGATATCGCTCTCCGACGTGCCGGAGCGGCTCACCCGCGCCTTCGTGGAGAAGGACGGCCACCGCGGGCGGGTGGTGCTGGTATTTCCCACGCTCGCCACCGACAGCTCGAACGGGCGGGCGCAGATCCAGCACACGCGCACGGTGCGCGAGGCGGCCTGGAAGGTGGACCCGCGGGCGCTGGTGGCCGGCCAGATCGTCCTCACCACCGACATCGTGCAGGCCATCACCGACGACGGGAGGTTGACGGCGCTGATGAGCTTCCTCGCCGTGGCGCTGCTCACGGTGGTGGTGATGCGCAGCTTCCGCGACGGCGCCTGGGTGATCGCCTCGCTCTCCCTCGGCGTCCTCTGGGGCGCCGGAGCGATGACGGTGCTCTCGCTCAAGCTGAACTTCGTCAATTTCGCCGTGCTGCCGATCACCTTTGGCATAGGCGTCGACTATGCGGTGAACCTCTACCAGCGGTATCGCCAGACCTGCAGCGTCGAAGAAGCGCTGTCCTCTTCCGGGGGCGCCGTGGCACTGTGCTCGGTGACCACCATGATCGGCTACGCCACGCTGGTGATCGCGGACAATCAGGCCATCCAGAGCTTCGGGCTGACGGCGGTGATCGGCGAGATCACCTGCCTGACCGCCGCGCTGTTTGCGCTGCCGGCGGTCCTCTCGCTGCGCGACCGGCGCCGCACGGCCGCGGTGCCGGCGGATGCCGCGCAGCAGGGAGCGGCATAGGTGCCGGCCTTCCTGCGCCCGCGCCCCGGGCAGCTTCGCACCGCGCATCCGTTTTTCAAGCACTGGATTCCGGCCCTGGCCGCCGCCTATCTGGCGGCGATGTACGCCCTCGGCGGTCCCGGACCGGAGCACTTCCTGCTCGCCGGGATCGCGCTGGTGCTCTCGCTCTGGAACGACGACAGCCGCCGCCTGGCGTTGATCGGGCTTCCCTACCTCCTCTACGCGCTCGTCTACGACTCGATGCGCTGGTACGCGGACTACATCCGCTCGCCGATCGTCCACGTCCATGAACCTTACGATTTCGATCTGCGCTGGTTCGGGATTCACGGCCTGACCCCGAACGAGTGGCTGCAGCGGCACACCAGCGCGGCGCTCGATCTCATCTGCGGTCTCGCCTACACGCCGATGTTGTTCATCGGCGAGTCGGTCCTGCTCAGCATCTACTTCATCGCCAAGGGAAAGGTCCGGCGCGCGGAGCGGTTCACCTGGATCTTCGTGATCGCGAACTTCATCGGATTTGCCTGCTATTACATCTACCCGGCCGCGCCGCCCTGGTACGTCTCCGATCACGGCTTCGCCATCGACCTTTCCGTGCACGCCTCGCCCGCGGGAGCGATCCGGTTCGATCAGTTGATCGGCATCCCCTTGATGCAGGGGTTCTACGGAAAGAGCGCCGATGTCTTCGGCGCGATCCCGAGCCTGCACGTGGTCTATCCGTTCCTCGCCGTGATCTACGGTTGGTACTTGCGCCGCTTCCGCCTGATCGCGGCGGCCTACTTCCTGCTGGTCTGCTTCGCGGCGGTCTATCTGAACCACCACTATCTGCTGGATATTTTCCTCGGCCTCGCAATCGGGCTCGCCGTGATGGCGGCCGTGCGCGTCGCGTTCGGAGCGGTAGAGCCGCATCGCGCTGCGGCGGAGGAAGAGGAACCGGAACTGGCGGCCGTTCGGACCTGAGCGGCATCCGTGGTAGGAACGGGTCGTCTCCGCCGGCAGGAGTGGCGCGAATGATCCGGATCATCCACCTCTCCGGGAGTCAGCAGGGAAAGACGGCGACCTCGGCGAAATCCACCGTCCGGGTGGGACGTGCCGCCGACTGCGACATCCGCTTCGACAAGGAGCGCGACCCGAAGGTTTCCAACCACCACGCCGAGTTGCTCTTCGAGGACGGCTGCTGGTTCGTCGTCGACACGGCGAGCACGAACGGATGACGGCGACCACCGCGCAGAGCGCCTTCTTCTTGTCCGATTTGTCGAGCGCGGCGAGCGTCGCTCTGGTGGAGTGCTGCACCTGCTTCATGGTGCTGGCCATGATCAACATGGTGGTGGCCCTGGTGGCGGGCGTGGCGGCGGTGACCTCCGGCGAGGCGCCGGAGCGCGCGAGAACCCGGCGGCTTCCGCAAGGAGAAGCGCGACTTCTGGCACCTGTACCGGATGAAGAAGCTGCCGGAGGAGACGCGCGAATACGTCCCGAAGGTCCTCGCGGCGGCGATCGTCAGCCACGACGCAAAGAATCTCGGCCTCGATGAACCGGATTGACCCCCATACCGGTGGTCAGACGTCCTTGCCAACGGCCTGCGCCACGCTCAATCCGTCCCTGCGCAGCAGCGCCGCGAGCCCCCGCGAAATCCGCCTCGGAAGCCCCGGGCCCTCGTAGACGAGCGCAGTGTAGACCTGTACCAGCGACGCCCCCGCACGGATCCTGGCGTAGGCATCCTCCGCGTTGAAGATCCCGCCGACTCCGACGATGGGAATGGAAACGCTGCGATACAAGAGCTTGCAGACGTGCAGCGCCCGTTCGCGCAGCGGTGCTCCGGAAAGGCCGCCCTGCTCCACCGCCCGCGGGTGATCGACCACCGGCCCGCGATCGACCGTGGTGTTCGTGGCGATGATCCCGTCCGCTCCAGCCGCCTGCGCCGCCTTCGCCATCTCCGCCAGGCGATCATCAGGCTCGTCGGGCGAGAGCTTGACCAGCACGGGGACCCGCCGCGGCAGCGCGTCGCGCGCCCTCACCACTTCACCGACGAGGTTACTGAGATCGGACTGCAGCGCGCGCAGACCCGGCGTGTTCGGGCTCGAGACGTTGATGGAGACGAGCTGCGCATGCGGCGCCAGCGTGCGGAAAGCGGTGACGTAATCCTCTGCCGCGCGCTCGTTCGGAGTCTCCTTGTTGCGGCCGACGTTGACGCAGACGGGCCCGGGCAGGGGCGGCAGCCGCCGCAGCCGGCTCGCCACGGCGCCGGCGCCCGCATTGTTGAAGCCCATGCGGTTGATGATCGCCCGCTGCGGGACCAGCCGGAAAAGGCGCGGACGCTCGTTTCCACGCTGTGGCCGCGGCGTGATGGTCCCGATCTCGACCCACCCGAATCCGAGCCGGAACCAGGCCGGCGCGAGCACCTCCCCCTTGTCCATTCCGGCGGCGAGGCCCAGGGGTGTGGGAAAAGCGATGCCCCAGAGCGTCTGGCGCAGCGCCGGATCCGCGCCTGGAACGCTGCGGGGGGCCCGGGCAGCCCGCAGCAGGGCGCCTGCCAGGCCGTGGGCGATTTCGGGCTGCAACAGGAAGAGCAGCGGGCGGACGAGGAGGTACACCGGCGGCGCAACCTAGCATGTGCCCTTGCGCAGCCGCCGTCCGCCGTCGACAATCGCTCTTTCGTGCAACCAGCTACTCCACTCCCGGGAACGCAGGACCTCCTCTTCGAGGCGGCGAACCGCCTGCGCCGTTGCGAGGCGACGCTCTGCGGGCGCTTCGAAGACAAGGGTTACGCCGAGGTGATTCCGCCGGCGATCGAGGCCGCGGACGTCTTCGGGCCCGAGGCATTCCGCGCCCTGGACCGCAGCGGCCGGCTCATCGCGCTGCGCGCGGATTTCACGGCGCAGGTGGCGAGGATCGCCGCGACGCGCCTGGCGGGTATGTCGCCCCTGCGCCTGTACTATCGGGGGAGCATCGTGCGCCGCGTCGCGCCCGACAGCGGGCCGGTGCACGAGCGGCTGCAGGCAGGTTGCGAGCTGGTCGGCGCCGCGGGCCCGGAAGCGGATGCGGAGATCCTCGCGCTCGCCGCCTCCTCCCTGCATGCGCTCGGCATCCGAGGCCGCATCTCGCTGGGGAGCACCGGATATTTCTCCGCCCTCGCGACGGCGGCGGGCGCCTCCGAACGTCTCGCCGCCTCCCTGAACGACGCCGTCGACCGCAAGGACCTGCCCACGCTGCGCACGCTGTGCGAGCGGGAGGTGGCTCCCGGAAAAGCGCGCGATGCCATCCTGCTCCTGGCGCAACCGCCCCGGCTGGAGACGGAGGCGCGCGAGCTGCTCGCGCGCGCGGAAGCCCTCGCGCCTTCGGAAGAGGCACTGCAAGCGTTGCGGCGGATCTCGGCCGCCCTCGCCGCCGCCCGGAGCCTCGGGGCGGAGCTGGAGGTCGATCTCGGGGAGGTCCGAGGTCTCGGGTACTACACGGGCATCGTCTTCAACCTGTATGCGATGGGCTCTCCGCGTCCGGTCGGAGGCGGCGGCCGGTATGACACGTTGCTCGGCCGGTTCGGAGATCCCCGGCCGGCGGTGGGATTCTCGCTCGACCTGGACGCGCTGGTGCCGCTGGCATGCTGACGATCGCGCTGCCGAAAGGACGGCTGCAGAAGCCGGCGCTGGAACGGTTCACGCGGGCGGGCATCGTTCCCGACGAAGAGCCGGGCGTCTCCCGCAAGCTGATCATCGCGGCGGGGCCGGCCGCCCGCTTCGTCGTCCTCAAGGACGGCGACGTGCCTCTGTACGTCGAGCGCGGGGCGGCGGATCTCGGGGTCTGCGGGATCGACCAGGTCCTCGAGTCCGCCGCGGATCTGCTGACGCCGGTCGATTTCGGCTTCGGCCGTTGCCGCCTCTGTCTGGCTGCGCCGCGAGGAAGGAGCGTCACGGCGGAGCTGGGACGCTCGCTGCGGGTGGCGACGAAGTTCCCGCGGCTCTCCTCGCAGTGGTTCCTCCGGCGTGGAGTTCCGGTCGACCTGGTCCATCTCTCCGGGTCCGTGGAGCTGGCCGCGGTCAGCGGCCTCACCGACGCGATCGTGGATCTGGTGGAGAGCGGGCGGACCCTGGAGGAGAACGGCCTGGTGGTGGTCGACGAGATCCTCCAGGTCACGGCGCGCCTGGTAGTGAACCGCGCTTCGTACCGGCTCAAGGTGGAAGAATTGCTGCCGCTGTTGGAGAAGCTCGGATGATCCGCATCCTCGTCCTCTCGAATCCCGCCGAGCGCGCCCAGGCGCTCTCCCTGCGCGCGGCGACGGGCGGGGGGCATCAAGTGACGGCGGCCGTCGCGGACATCATCGCGGAGGTGCGCACGCGCGGCGACGCCGCGGTACGCGAGCTGACCGAGCGGTTCGACGAAGCGCGCCTGGAATCGCTGTTCCTCGACGAGGCGCGATGGGACGCGTTGGCGGCGAAATGCCCGGCCCCGGTGCGCGAGGCGCTGGCGCTGGCGCACGAGCGGGTGCGCAATTTCCACCAGCCGCAGATCCCGGCCTCGTACTCCACGAAGCTGGAAGGCGGCGGCATCCTCCGCTCGCTGATCATCCCGCTGCGCCGCGCCGCTTGCTACGTGCCGGGCGGCCGCGCCGCATACCCCTCCACCGTCATCATGACCGCCGCGGTGGCGCGGCTCGCCGGAGTGCCGGAAGTGATCGTCGCCACTCCGCCGCGCCGCGACGGGACCATCCTCCCGGAGGTGGCGGCTGCCGCCAGGCTGGCGGGAGCCACCCGGATCCTGCTCGCCGGCGGCGCGCAGGCCGTGGCAGCGCTCGCGCTGGGGACCGGGAGCGTTCCCCGGGTGGACGTGATCGTCGGGCCGGGAAACGCGTACGTGACCGAGGCGAAGAAGCAGCTCTCCGGCGAAGTGCGCATCGACTCGCTCGCCGGACCGACCGAGGTCGTCATCGTCGCCGACTCCAGCGCCGACCCGCGGCAGGTCGCTGCCGATCTGGTTGCGCAGGGAGAGCATGATCCGCTCGCGCTCAGCGTCCTGGTCACCGCCGACCCCTCGCTCGCACGGCGTACCATTGACGCCTTGGAGCGCGAGCTGTCCGAGCATCCCAACCGGATCGCGGCGGAGTCGCTCGGCGCCCACGGCGCCGCGGTCATCGCGCGCGATCTCGACGAGGCGCTGTCCTTCGCGGACGAGCTGGCGCCGGAGCACCTCGAGCTGCTGCTGCGCGACGCGCCGTCCGCGCTCTCCAAGGTGCCGCGCGCCGGCGCGGTATTCGTCGGATGCCACGCGCCCGTTCCCGTGGGCGACTACCTGGCGGGCCCGAACCACACCCTGCCGACCGGCGGGACAGCGCGGTTCGCCTCACCCTTGAGCGCCTCGGATTTCGTCCGCCGGCAGAACGTGATCGAATACGGACCGCGGCAGCTCGAGTCCGACGCGGGCGCCATCGAGACGCTCGCCCGCGCCGAAGGGCTGCACGGACACGCCCGCGCCATCGAGGTGCGCCGCAAATGAGCCGCGCGCCGGAGGACTTCGTGCGCAGCACGGTGAGGCCCCTCGCTGCCTACGGGCCGCCGCGCGATCCCGCTGCGGTCCCGCTGCACCTGAACGAGAGCCCTTCGGACGTGCCGCCGGAGCTGAAGCGCGAGTTGTCTGCGCAGCTGCAGGCGATGGACTGGTCGAAGTATCCGATCACCGACGGCCAAAGACTCGCGGCAGACATCGCGCGGGCGTACGGGGTCGACCCCGCGGGCGTGCTGGTCGGCAACGGATCGAACGAGCTGCTCCAGCTCCTGCTCTTTGCCTGCATCGAGCCGGGCGACAGCGTGGTCGTGGCGGCACCCTCGTTCGCGCTCTACGCGCTGCAAGCCAGGGCACTCGGCGCGCGGGTCGTGTCCGTGCCACTGCGCGACGGCCCGGGCGAGTTCC
>Ga0209160_1004400_pt1 | contig 11256 bp, 10 predicted proteins | sample GraSoiAngelo_153_FD_186167 | JGI IMG/M metagenome (GOLD analysis project Ga0209160, IMG submission 186167) | Grasslands soil microbial communities from the Angelo Coastal Reserve, California, USA - 14_1009_12_40cm (SPAdes) (version 2) | ecosystem: Environmental > Terrestrial > Soil > Grasslands ...
CCCGCCCCCGGCACGAAGGCGGACAGGAGCGCGGCCGTCAGGTCAGGAGGGCGTGAGACCTCGTTACCCCCCGAGGGTGTCGAGGGCCTCTTTGAGGCTTTTGTGGACGCAGGTGAAGATCGGCGTGTCGCGCAGGGTGTAGCGGCTCCCCTCGGTTTCGCGCAGGGCCATCACGAGATCAAGGAAGTCTTCCGGCTTGTCGCTTTCGAAGGCCACGACCCATTCCTGGTCGTCCAGCCCGAAGGAGTACGTCGTGTTGAGCTTGACCGACGGGAACCGGTGGCCCACTTCGATGTGCTCGTCCATCATGCCCTGCCGAGCCGCCTTGGTGAGGAGGAACCAGCCGCGGGTCTTCAGGAACGGATAAACGAAGATATATTTGCTCTTGCCGGGGACGATGGTCAGGCGCTTGCTCTCCTGGTTGTCGTGGGTGTGGTGGTCCACGTAAATGGAGCGTTTCGTCATGGCGAGGTATGAGTAAGGCGTGGAGAGGTACTTGCCCAACCCGCTGGCGAGGATCTTGGTGCTCATTTCCTGGAACAGTTCGAGTTCGTAGCTGATCCGCCAGAGCATGAAGTCGCAGTCCCCGCGGATGCCGACCGTCGAGTAGGGGATGACCATCACCTTGCCGGCATAGTCCTCGACGGCCCGGATGAACTCCTGCTTCCCCTGGGTCCGTTCGGATTCCGGCAGGCGCCGCCAGGCGGGGTCGGCCTTGTAGAACGCGAAGTTGACGAATTGGCGCCGTTGCGGCTGCTGCTCAGGACCAGCCATACCCATCGCCTCCCTAGCAAAGCCCTCCTTCTAGCACCCGCGGCGGAGTTTTGTCAATCGCCGTGGTCGAGGGTGGCGCGTGAAATTTTCTATCAAGTTGAACCTGTGGAGTGTATACTAAAAACCCAACCGTGGGAGCCCTTCCCGAGAGCTTCATCGAAATCGACGGCGTCCTGGTGGATCGCCGAATCTTCACCACCCCCTTCGTCTGTGACGTGGTGATTCAGCAGTGTCGCTCGGCGTGCTGCCACCGGGGGTGCGTCGTGACGGGCGGGGACGTCGAGCGGCTCACTCCCCACATGGACGGCATCGTGCGGTACCTGCCAGAGGCCAAACGTGAGTTTCTTCGCCGCGAGGGGGGGAATTTTGTTGGCGACCCCGAGCGGCAGGGGACCGAGATGCTCCCGCAGGAAACCATGGCCATGATTCGATTCTTCAAGTCGCCTGAGGACATGCGCTGCACCTGGGTCGTGGACGACGAGTGTGTCTTTCTGTATCCGTCCACCCAGCCCGCGTCCGGCGACGGCCAGAGCGTGGCCGTGAACCATTGCGCCGTGCACTCCTACGCGCTGGAGCGCGGGTTGGACTGGCAGAGCTTCAAACCGGCGGATTGTGTCCAGTTCCCCCTCTGTTTCTACCAAAAGGACGGCCGGACGGTGCTGGCCTTGCAGGAAGAGCCGGGCCAGGCCATCGTTCCGTGCCTCAACAACCCCATCGGGCCCCCCATGTACCGCAGCCTCGAGGGCACCATCATCTACCTCCTGGGTGAGCGCTTGAATGAAAAGGTCCAGGCTTACGGACGAGAGCATTTCCCGGAGTGAACGGCCGGGGTAAGGGAACCCTCCCATGGTGCGCGCCGAGATCGTCGCGATCGGCTCCGAATTGGTCCTCGGCGGCGTGGCCGACACCAACTCGCTCTACCTCGCCGAGGAACTGCTGAAGCTCGGCATCGAGGTCCGCTACAAGACCGTCGTCGGCGACGATTCCAAGGACATGGAGGCGGCCCTCCAGCATGCGTTGGGGCGGGCAGACGTGGTAATCACCACCGGAGGCCTGGGCCCGACCGAAGATGATCTGACCCGCAAGGTCGTCGCGCGGGTGACCGGCCGGCGGCTGGTGCTGCACGACGAGACCCTGCAGCGCATCACCCAGCGACTTGACGCCCGACGTCGCCGGATGACAGCCGAGCTGGCGACGCAGGCCCTGATCCCAAGGGGCGCCAAGGTCATCCCGAATCCTGTCGGCACCGCGCCGGGGTTTTTCCTCTGCTTCAAGGACGAGTCGAAGGCGGAGCGCGCGCTGATGTGCCTGCCCGGCGTCGCCATGGAGGTGCAGCACATATTTCCCGAGGGCGGGAGCGCCTTGCTCCAGGAGTTTGTCGGCCCGGCGGCGCGCGGCACGCTCCTCCGCCGCCGGCTGCGGACGTTCGGGCTCGTGGAGTCGGAGATGGATGCGCGCTTGAGGGACCTGTACACGGCTGAACGGAGCGCCGTCCTCGGCCTGCAGGCCGGCATCTATGGCGTGGACGTGTCGCTCACGGTTCGGGGCCGGGATCCGGACTCGGCCGAGGCGGTGATGAGGCGAATGGAGCGCGCGGTGCGGGATCGAATCGGGGACTACCTGTATGGAGCCGGGGATCAGACCATGGAAGGCGTGGTCGCCTTGAAGCTGAAGGCGAAAGGCCTCACCGTGGCTGTCGCGGAGTCCTGCACGGGCGGCCTGATCAGCCAGCGGCTGACCTCCGTGCCGGGCAGTTCCGTCTACTTCGACCGCGCCGTGGTGCCTTACAGCGACCGGGCGAAGGTGGATCTTTTGAAGGTGTCGGAGGCGCTCATCCGCACGAAAGGCGCGGTCAGCGGGGAGGTCGCCCAAGCCATGGCGGAAGGGGTCCGGGAGCGAAGCGGGGCCGATCTCGGCCTCGCGGTGACCGGCATCGCCGGGCCGACGGGTGGGACGAAGGAAAAACCGGTGGGCCTGGTGTATCTGGCCTTGGCCGACAAAAAGACGGCGGTTGTGCGGTCCCAACTGTTCAGCGGGGATCGGGACGGGATCCGGGGCCGTGCCTCGCAGGCGGCGTTAGACCTGTTGCGGCGCTATTTATCGGGAAAGGAGACAGGGTAAGGGCGAAAAAAAATGCTCCGCGCGTTTATCGCCATTCAACTTTCCGACGAGATGAAGCGTCAGATAGGAAGTGTGCAGGCAGAGTTGAAACGGGAGGTCTCCGGTTCGGGACGGGGAGGCAAGGCTGTCAAGATCGGATGGACCCAGCCAGAGGGCATCCATCTGACGCTCAAGTTTTTGGGAGACATCCAGGAAACGCAGGTGGAAGCCATGCGAGAGATCCTACGCAAAGCGGCCGCGCCGGCCCGCCCCTTCACGCTGGAAGCCCGCGGGCTGGGTGCCTTCCCGAATCCACGCGCGCCTCGCGTGATCTGGCTGGGACTGCACGGGAGCAACGACGACATGGCGGAACTGCAACGACTTCAGGCGGCCGTGGAGGATGGCGTGGCGAGTCTCGGGTTTCCGAAGGAGCCCCGTACCTTCACGCCCCATCTGACCCTGGCCCGCATTCGCGATCGCGTGGAGGCGGGCGCGCTGGAGCTGGTCCTCACCGCCCAGCAGAACCGCGTTGTGGGAAAGTTCGCGGCGTCCTCGGTGGAACTCATCAAGAGCGAGCTTCGTCCGAGCGGCGCCGTCTATACAACCTTGGTGGAAGTGCCCTTCGGCGCTGGAGTATAATCGAGCACTTTGGCACCGATCAGCATCGAAAAGGAGAACGCGATGGCCGAGCGGGAAGAAAAGAAGCGAGCCATGGAACTGGCGATAGCCCAGATCGAAAAGCAGTTCGGCAAAGGATCCATCATGAAGTTGGGGGACACCGAAGCTCCTCCGCCTGACGTGCCGGTCATCCCGTCAGGCTCGCTGGGCCTGGATCTGGCGCTGGGCACGGGCGGGCTGCCCCGCGGCCGCGTCATCGAGATCTACGGCCCCGAGTCGTCCGGGAAGACCACGCTCATGCTGCACACGATCGCGGAAGCCCAAAAGACCGGCGGCACGGCCGCCTTTATCGACGCGGAGCATGCGCTGGACCTGACTTACGCCGAGAAGTTGGGCGTCAACACCGCCGACCTGCTGGTGTCTCAGCCGGACACCGGCGAGCAGGCGCTGGAGATCACGGAAACCCTCGTCCGCAGCGGCGCCGTGGACATCATCGTGATCGATTCGGTGGCCGCGCTCGTGCCCCGCGCCGAGCTCGAAGGGGAGATGGGTGACGCCCACATGGGTCTGCAGGCGCGGCTCATGTCCCAGGCGCTCCGGAAGCTGACCTCGTCGATCTCCCGCTCGCAGACCACCGTGGCGTTCATCAACCAGATCCGCATGAAGATCGGCGTCATGTTCGGCAACCCCGAGACGACCACCGGCGGGAACGCGCTGAAGTTCTACGCCTCGGTCCGGCTCGACATCCGTCGGATCGAGTCCATCAAGGACGGCCAGGACGTCATGGGCAGCCGGGTGCGCGTGAAGGTGGTGAAGAACAAGATGGCGCCGCCGTTCAAGCAGGCCGAGTTCGACGTCCTGTTCGCCGAGGGGGTTTCCAAGGTCGGCGAGCTGATCGATCTCGGCGTGGACCGGAAGATCGTCGACAAGAGCGGGGCTTGGTTCTCTTACGGAGGCGAGCGGATCGGCCAGGGCCGCGAAGCGGCGCGGGACTATCTCAAGGCCCATCCGGCCGTCGCACGCGAGATCGAGACCAAGATCCGCGAGACCGCCGGCGTGGGCGCCAAGGCCGAAGGGCACGCCCGGCCGGTTGCCGAGAAGCGTCCCGATGACAAGCGCTCGCCGACCGGCAAGGGTGTTTCCTAAAGCTGATCCTATTGCGGAAGCGGTCCGATATCTGGCGCGAGGGGATCGGAGCGCAGCCCAGGTCCAACATCATCTGGCGGGACGCGGGTTACCCGGCACAGAGATCCGCCGCGCGCTCCGCACCCTGCAGCGACTGGGCTACGTCGACGACGAGGCGGTCGCGCGCCGCATGGCGGAAGCCCGGTTGGCCCGCCGTCCGATGGCGCGAGAGGCCTTGGCGGCCGAGCTTGAGGCGCGGGGGTTTTCCGCCGGAGCCGTGGCCCGCGCGGTGCAGCACGCGTATGCCGGGCTTTCGGAAGAAGCCGTCGCACAGCGGTTTCTCAAGTCCCTGCCGCGCCGGTTCAGCGACCCGGCGCGGGAGGGCCGCCGGCGGGCGGGCTTGCTCCGGGGGCGCGGGTTCTCCGCCGACGTCAGCGAGAGCGTGCTCGGAGTCACGGCGAACGATTCATGACCCTGGCTGGTGATCCATGCCGACGGCGAACGACTTACGACAAGGCTTCCTGGACTACTTCCAAGGGCATGGCCACGCCATCGTCCCGAGCTCCTCGCTGATTCCGCAGGCCGATCCCACGCTGCTCTTCACCAACGCCGGCATGGTCCAGTTCAAGGGCGTCTTCCTCGGAGAGGAGCGCCGCGCCTACACCCGGGCCGCCTCCTCGCAGAAGTGCATCCGGGCGGGCGGCAAGCACAACGATCTCGAAAACGTCGGCCATACCAGCCGGCACCACACCTTCTTCGAGATGCTCGGCAACTTCTCCTTCGGGGACTACTTCAAGGGAGAGGCAATCGATTTGGCCTGGGAATACCTGTCGCGCGTCGTCAAGCTCTCGCCGGAGCGGCTGTGGGTGACGGTCTACAAGGAGGACGACGAGGCGTACGCGATCTGGCAGAAGAAGATCCCGGCCGCTCGCATCGTCAAATGCGGGGAGCAGGACAACTTCTGGCAGATGGCGGACACCGGCCCCTGCGGACCCTGTTCCGAAATCCATTACGACCAGGGACCCGGCGTGCCCGGTGACCCGTTCCCGAACGGCGAAGGCGACCGGGTCATAGAGCTCTGGAACCTGGTCTTCATGCAGTACCACCGGGACGAGAAGGGCGCGCTCCACCCGCTGCCCAAGCCCAGCATCGACACCGGCATGGGTCTGGAGCGTCTCGCGGCCGTCGTTCAGGGGAAGACCAGCAACTACGACGCCGACCTCTTCCAGCCGATCATCCGTGCGATCGGGGAGATGGCCCGCAAACGGTACGGCGCGTCGGCGGACGATGACCGGCCGATGCGTGTCATCGCGGACCACCTGCGGGCCATCGTGTTCCTGATCGCGGAGGGCATCCTCCCGTCGAACGAGGGACGCGGCTATGTCCTGCGCCGCATCCTCCGCCGGGCCGGCCGCCACGGGCGGCTGCTGGGCTTGGGCCTCGACGGGGCGTTCTTGCACCGATTGACGTCGCCCGTCATTGACTTGATGAAAGGCCCCTACCCAGAGCTGGGGCGGGCCCGCACCACGATCGAGCAGGTCACCAAGGCTGAGGAAGAGCGGTTCCTGGACACGCTGGACAAGGGGCTGCGGCTGCTCGATGAGATCGTCGCCGAGGCGAAGCGGGCCAATCAGCGGGTGATCTCGGGCGAGGCGCTGTTCAAGCTGTACGACACCTATGGCTTTCCCCTCGACCTGGCGGCCGATTCGGCGAAGGATCATGGATTGACGGTGGACGAGGCGGGCTTTCTGGCCGCGCTCAACGAGCAGCGGGAGCGGGCGCGCAAGTCCGCCGGTTTCGTTGCGGCCAAGACCAAGGAGATCTACGCCGAACTCGGCGGGATCGTGTCGCCGACCCAGTTCGTGGGCTATTCCCAGTTGGAGACCGAGAGCTTTGTCCAGGCCATCGTCAAGCAGGACGCGCGCATCAAGGAAGCGGTGGAAGGCGACGAGATCGAAATCGCCCTGGACCGCACGCCGTTCTACGCGGAAGGCGGCGGGCAGGTCGGCGATCAGGGGATTCTGACCGGTCCGGACGGGGTGATCGAGGTGAAACAGACGACTCGGCCGGCGCCGGATTTGTTCTTGCATCAGGGCGTCGTGACGCGCGGGCGGATCCGCGAAGGGGATCGGCTGCGGGCGCGTGTGGACCCGCGCCTGCGGTTTGGCGCGGCGCGCAACCATACCGCCACGCACCTCCTGCACGCTGTGCTTAGAGAGGTGCTGGGGCCGCACGTCAAGCAGTACGGTTCCCTGGTGGCGCCCAACCGCCTCCGCTTCGACTTCGCGCATTTCGCTCCGGTGCGGCCCGGCCAACTGGAGGAGGTGGAGGCCATCGTCAACGAGCGGATCCGAGCTGACGCGCCGGTGCAGACGAAGATCATGGGGATCTCCGAAGCGATGCAGGAAGGCGCGCTGGCCTTCTTCGGCGACAAGTACGGGGAGGAAGTCCGCGTCGTCGAAATCAATGCGTTCAGCAAGGAGCTCTGCGGCGGCACCCACTGCCGCCACACCGGAGAGATCGGGCTTTTCAAGCTCGTCTCCGAGGGCGGCGTGGCCGCGGGCGTGCGCCGGATCGAAGCGCAAACGGGCGAAGGGGCCTATGAGCTGCTGAAGCAGCGGGAGACCGAGCTCCGCGCGCTGGCCGACATCCTCAAGACCAACCCGGCCGACGTCGTGACCAAGGCCAAAAAACTCGTGACAACGCTCAAGGAGAAAGAAGAGGAACTGGAGAAGCTCAAGGCCAGACTGGCGTCCGGGAAAACAGGTGGTGGCACACCGTACACTGTAGTAGAGGTTCCGGGCGCGCCGAACGTGTACTGGCAACAAGTGGACGGGTTGGAGATCAAGGATTTGCGGTCGCTGGTCGATATGCTGCGGGAGAAGCATAAATCCGGAATCTTCGTGCTGGGCTCTGTCAAGGATACCAAAGCAACGCTCATGGTTGCCTCTACGACGTCAGCTTTCCCGGCGAATGAACTCATCAAGCCGGCGGCGGCCGAGATCGGAGGGTCCGGCGGCGGGCGTCCGGAGATGGCCCAGGCTGGAGGAAAGGTGATCGAGGGACTGCAGGCTGCGTTCGATCGCGTGGTGGAGGAGGTCAAGCGGAAAGCGGGCGCGTGAAAGAAGCACTGGCATTGATGGGAGCCCTCGTGCTCTTCGGCACGGTGGCCGCCTACGGTTATCGCGCCCTCGGCATGCCCAGTCAAGCGACCGAAGTCCATCACGTCGTCGAAATTTCTGAAGGCGCGTCGTTCAAGGAGGTCGCCAACCTGCTCGCGCAGAAGGGCCTGATCGTGAGCCCGTTCTGGTTTCGGCTGCTGGGCAAGGTCCAGGACGCCGAGCGGAAGATCCAACCGGGCGAGTATGACCTGCATACGGCGATGCGGCCGGCTGAGATTCTCAACGCGCTGGTCAAGGGCAAGGTCATCCAACACAGCGTCTTGATTCCCGAAGGCCTCACGGCTCAGCAGATCGGCATGCTGCTGGAGGAGGCGGGCATCGCGAAGGAAGAGGACATCGCGCGCCTGGTGTCGGACCCTGCGTTCACGAAGTCACTTGGCCTTGAGGCCCAGACGTTGGAAGGGTATCTCTTTCCCGAGACGTACCATTTCCGGCGGCGGACCAAACCCGAGGATGTGATGCGTGCGATGGTCCATCGGTTCAAGGAAGCCTACACCCCGGAGTTGCAGGCGCGGGCGACGGCGCTCGGGATGGCGGAACGCCACGTGGTGACGCTGGCCTCGATCATCGAGAAGGAAACCGGGCGGGACGACGAGCGCCCGCTGATCTCAGCCGTGTTTCATAATCGCCTGAAGAAGCGATTGCCGCTGCAAAGCGATCCCACCGTCATCTACGGCATCCGCAACTTTTCGGGCAATCTCACCCGCAAGGACCTTGGGCGACGCACGCCGTTCAATACCTACACCAGCAGAGGACTCCCGCCGGGCCCGATCGCGAACCCGGGCTTGCCGTCCCTCCAGGCGGCGGTGAACCCGGCGCCGGTCAAGTATCTCTATTTCGTGTCGAAAAACGACGGGAGCCATCAATTCTCGGTCACCCTGGAGGAGCACAACCGCGCCGTGAAGCGTTACCAGAAGCGGGGCGCGCGCCGCACCGCGCCGCGTAAGGCGGCGTAAGTCGCTATGCGAGTGTATCCGAACAAGCTGTCTGCTCGGTTTGTCATCGCGTGCTGCGCCTTGGCGACAATGGCTTCCACGGCCTCGGCCGAGATGTGGCGGTGCACGCAGCCGGACGGCACGGTGATTTTTTCCGATCGGAACTTCACCGGGCAATGCGCGCGAATGGGGGAGGGGCCCCCGCTCTTGCGCGTGCCGTCTGTCGCGCCGGTTCCCGCCGAGGAGGCGAAACCGGAACCTGCGAAGCCGGCCCCGTCTGAGCCAGCCCAGGTTCCGACGCCCGGGCGCGGGCGGCGGATCGATCCACCGAACGATGCCGTCATCACGATCCGCGATCTCACGGCAATCCCGAACTTCAACAGCCTCCTCGGCACCGCCAACTATCAGGCCACGATGTTGCTGGAGAACGGCGATTCCGAATGGACCGCGGAGAGGGTCTGCATCAACGTGCGGTTCCGCGATATCAACCTGATCTTTCTGGACGTGCAGCAGGTAGGCTGTCTGGAGGGCCTCAAGCCCCTGGATGCCCGCCAGCTCACCGTCACCTATACCGGCATGGTCCCGCCGCGGCTCTTTCCGATCCGGGCGGAGGCCAAGGTGGATTACGTCAAGTGGACGAAGTGACGAAGGAGGCCTAATTGGTCCCCACGGTTGAGTGGAAAGACGGAGTCGTCCGGATCCTGGACCAGAGCCGGTTGCCGGACAAGGTCGAGTTCGTGGACTGCCGCGACTACGAGACGGTCGGCATTGCGATCAAGGAGATGTGGGTGCGCGGCGCGCCGGCGATCGGCATCGCGGCGGCGATGGGTGTGGCCCTCGGCGCGCAGGCCGTCAAGGCCGCGGACTATGACACGTTCTGTAAGGCGGTCGGGGCGATCGGCGACCACCTGGCCGCGACGCGGCCCACGGCGGTCAACCTGTTCTGGGCGATCGACCGGATGAAGCACCGCCTGGATGCGCTGAAGGCCGAGCCGATCCCGGTGATCAAGCAGAAGCTGATCGCCGAGGCGCAGGCCATCCTTGCGGAGGACATCGCCATGAACCGGGCCATCGGCAAGCACGGCGCGGCGGTGGTCCGCGACGGGCAGACGATCCTCACGCACTGCAACGCCGGGGCGCTCGCGACGGGCGGCTATGGGACGGCGCTCGGCGTCGTGCGGGCGGCCTGGGAGGCGGGGAAGAAGATCCGCGTCGTCGCCGGGGAGACCCGGCCGGTCCTCCAGGGCTCGCGGCTCACGGCCTGGGAGTTGATGCAGGACGGCATCCCGGTGACGCTCATCACCGACAGCATGGCGGGCGCGCTGATGCACCGGGGTGAGATCCAGGTCTGCGTGGTGGGCGCCGACCGCATCACCGCCAACGGCGACGTCGCCAACAAGATCGGCACGTACAGCCTGGCGGTGCTCGCGCACGCGCACGGCATTCCCTTCTACGTGGCGGCGCCTAGCTCCACCGTGGACCTGGCCACGCCCTCGGGCGACCGAATTCCGATCGAGCAGCGCGACCCCCGGGAAGTCACGCATCTGCGGGGCAAGGCGGCGATCGCGCCGGAAGGGGTGGAGGTGGTGAACCCCGCCTTCGACGTGACGCCGGCCAAGCTGATCACCGGCATCATCACCGAGAAAGGCATCTTCGCGCCGTCCGAGCTCGCCGCCAAGATGCGACAGAGCTGATCCTGTGGCTACTTCGCGGGTCCTGCCGCCGGTTTCCCCCGCCTTCCAGCGGCCCGTCGCAGCCCCGATGACTCGGGCTCGCTTCTGCGGGGGGCCCCCAACCGGCGTCACCCGCTCCCGCCGCTGTAGGGAAATGGTGTCTAACCTATCTTCTTCCCTTCTTCCTTCACCCCTCAAGCTTCTTTTCGTTGGAGCGGGATTACTGCTTACAGGCTGTTTTCCTGTTTCCGAGTCAGTTTATCGACCAGAGGCATCAGGCGGTAAGCTGGTTGAAACTACCCACCGATATAACTCTGGGCCGGGAAGATGGGATATGGTTGAATTCTCCGATGGCGCAGTGAAGTTACAAATACGAGCAAGCGATAAAATTGAAGCAAAAGAGAATGTATTAGAAATTAACCTCACTATGATTATTCCTGACGGAAGCCATGTTCAACCTCTCTCAGATAGATTTATTTTTCTGAGAGAAGGTGATCTTCCCAGAACACTAAGAGCCGTAGAAATACATACCTGGGTCAGAGATACCTCACTTAAGCCTCGGCAAGTGACTGAAACCATAGAATCTATGGCGAAGAGTGGAGAAATTCAGGGCAGCATGGGGACTTACTGGATAATTTTGACTGCTCCTCAGCCTCAACGAGGCCCCTTTTATCTGGAACCACCCGATTTGCTTATTGACGGGAAAACTTTTCGTTTTCCCCGGATCCATTTTCTCCCCGAACGCGCGTTCTATTTTTTCCCCTGAACTGTTAGAAAAATAGCCAGTCCCGCCCTCTTTTCTTTTCGCCGCGGTTTCCGGTATCATGCGCGCATGGTTGAACGCACGCT
>Ga0209160_1004401_pt1 | contig 11253 bp, 10 predicted proteins | sample GraSoiAngelo_153_FD_186167 | JGI IMG/M metagenome (GOLD analysis project Ga0209160, IMG submission 186167) | Grasslands soil microbial communities from the Angelo Coastal Reserve, California, USA - 14_1009_12_40cm (SPAdes) (version 2) | ecosystem: Environmental > Terrestrial > Soil > Grasslands ...
CGAAAGCCGTCCGGGAAAAGCGGGCGAAGCGGACGGTCGGTGAGACGCGAGGCCAGGATCGCCGTCTCACTCGGCCGGCCCTCCCGGCGCATGAACGCGCCGGGGATCTTGCCCGCCGCGTAGAGCTTCTCCTCGTAGTCGCAGGTGAGCGGAAAGAAATCGATTCCTTCCCTCGGCTCTTTCGACATCACCGCGGTGCTGAGCACCACCGTGTCGCCCTGGCGGATGATGACCGCTCCGTTGGCCTGCTCGGCCACCCGGCCGGTCTCCAGTGAAATTCGCCTTCCGGCGATCTCTACGTTTTTCGTGACTACTGCCACGCCAAATACCTCCATGAATGTGGGAGGAACCCGGCGGTGCGTCTTTGGGTCAGGACCTAGCAGCTGCCTCTCAAGCTCGGGGAACTTGAGCGAGAGCTTCTAAGAGCTGACCCGCGCTACCGGCGTGGGGTCCTCCCTATTTATTGCCGGGTGGGCCCGGCGGGACTATCTCCTGATCCCGAGCTTGGCGACCAGGGCGCGATAGCGCTCCACGTCGGTGTCCCTCAGGTAGTTCAGCAGACGCCTTTGCTTGCCCACCAGGAGCAGGAGGCCGCGGCGCGAGTGGTGGTCCTTGGCATGCGTCTTCAGGTGCTCGGTGAGCTCCCGGATTCGGGAGGTAGAAAGCGCGACCTGGACTTCGGGCGATCCCGTGTCTCTATCCGCGCGCTTGTACTCCGCGATCAGCTTGCCTTTGACTTCGTTCTCTGCTGCCAAACTCAACAGGGGAGTATACGGGGCGACCGGCACCGGCTGTTTTACGACCCCCATCCCCGGTTAGTCCGGACTATCGAGAACTTCTCGCCGGTCTGATGCCGGATAGTCCGGACTATCCGGCGAATTCGACGCTGCCGTCGGAACGTGGATCCGCTCCCGCGTGCCACGAGGTCGGGCCGTCCACCACGATCGCGTGCGCGTGGCCGAATGAGGGGTGCCGGGGCGGCATCAGGAGCACGTGGTCGCTCGAGCGCGCCATCTCGCCCGCACCCGGGTAGTCCGCCTCGACCGCGGTCGTGACCCCATCCGCGAGGATCGCCTTGCGCGGCCGCGCCACCGCTTCCGCCGGATCCAGGCCATGGTCGACAAGGTTCATCAGGACCTGCGCCTGCAGCTGGGGCTGGAGGTCGCCGCCCATCGCGCCGAAGGCAGCCCACGCCTGACCCCCGCGCGCCGCCATCGCCGGGATGAGCGTGTGCATGGTCCGCTTCTTGGGCTCGAGCCGGTTGACGTGGCCTTCGTCCAGGCTGAAATAAACGCCGCGGTTCTGGAGCAGGATGCCGGTGCCTTCGGCGACGATCCCCGACCCGAAGTCGAAGGCGAGGCTCTGGATCAGGGAGATGACGTTCCCGTGCTCGTCGGCGGCGCAGAGGTAGACGGTGTCGCCGGATTCATGGGCTCTGCCCCGGCCGAGCGCGACGTGGCCGGCGTCCAGGAACGGCTGGAGCGGCGCCGGCGCGAAATCCGGGTCGGTGATGTAGCGGTCGCGCAGCGCGTACGCCGCATGGCGCGCCTCTGCGAACGGCATGCCTGTCTCGAGCCGCACCAGCATCGCGGCCGCCGCGAGACCCTGCGTCGGTGGAGGCATTTCGTAGACAACGACGTCGCGGTAAGGAAACATCACAGGGTCGACCCACTGCGACCGGTGGGTTGCGAGGTCCTGGTGCGTGACGAAGCCGTCGCGGCGTTTGACCGCGGCCGCGATCGCATCCGCGACCGCACCGCGATAGAAGCCGTTGATCCCGTTCCGGCCCAGGTCGCGCAGGACCGACGCCAGGTCCGGGTTGCGCAGCAGCATGCCCGCATCCATGGGTGGGTAGAGCGCGTGGGTGCCCGGCTCGCGGCCAAGCCAGTCCGCCGCCTGCTTGAGAAAGTCGGAAAGCTGCGCCGTGATCAGGTAACCGTCCTGCGCCAGGCCCGCCGCCGGCTCGAGCACCGCGCCTAGGCCCACGCTCCCGAAGCGCTCGAGCAGTCTCCCCCACGCTTCGACCGTGCCCGGCACAGTCACGGGAAGCGCGCCGCGTGCGGGCATCGTGTCGTGGCCATGCTCGCGAACCGAGGCGATGGTCGCGAGCTGACCGGACCTTCCAGCGCCGATCAAACCGACGGGCGACGTTTCGCCACCGGCCCAGACGATCGCCATCAGGTCCCCGCCGATGGATGTCATGTGCGGATAGACCACGCACAGCACGGCGTCGGCCGCGATCGCGGCGTCGATCGCATTGCCGCCGTCACGCAGGACCTGCGCCCCGACATCGCTCGCCAGGTGATGCGGGGTTGCGATAACCCCACGGGTCATCGCGGGGTTACGAACTCGATCGCGCCCGGCTGAATCTCGAACAGCGCCGGCAGGAATCCGACCGCCTCGCCATCGATGTCGATTCGGACCTTCTCCGGCGACGTCACCGATACGCGCTTGCCGTACATGAGCTCCATTTTGGGATTCGAGCGGTCCAGATGCTTTCCGCTCCGGATGTCATTCATGCCCCGCATGGTCTCGATCTTCCCTGCGTTTTTGATCAGGACCACGTCGAAGACGCCATCGGTCGGCGACGCCGAAGGTGCCATCTGCATGCCGCCGCCGAAGAACTGGCAGTTGGCGATGACAACCTGCTGCGCCTTGGCAAGGTCTTGGCGGGCGCCGTCGATGTCCACGCTCATTGGCTTGTTCTTGAACCCGATCAGCGCGCGCAGCCCCGCGAGCGTGTACGCCGCGCTGCCAAACCTCTTGGTTCCGTTGCCCATCTGAAACACGACGTCGCCACCAAGCCCAGCGTCGGCGATGTTGATGAAGTGACGGACGGCCGTCGTCCCATCCTCGGTCTGGTACGTAACGCACCCGGCGTCAAGCCGCCTCACCAAACCGTTGCGGAGCACGTCGATGGCTAGCTTGGTATCGACCGGGATGCGCAGGGTGCGGCGGAAATCACCGCCCGTTCCAAGCGGCACCATCGCCAGCTTGCTGGACGTCGGGATGGGCGCTCCGTTGCGGAAGAAGCCGTTGACGACCTCGTTCAGCGTGCCATCGCCACCGACCGCGACCACCAGCGGGCGCGACTGCAGCACCGCTCGCTGCGCGATTTCGGTCGCCTCGAGGGCCCGCGTCGTGAAAACGACCTCATAGGGCAGCCCGCTCGCCGGCAGCCAGGTCTCGACGGCCGCCCATTCGCGTCCCGCCTTGCCCGCGCCGGACGAGGGGTTGACGACGAAAAGGATGGGCGCGCCTGGCCGGGAGCCTATGACCGGCCTCCGACTGAGCGAGGGTTCATGATCCCCTCAGGGTCGATCCCGCTCTTCACCGCTCGCCACACGCGCATCCAACCTCCCAATTCGTCGGCGACCCATCTCGCCCTTGCCTGCCCCACCCCGTGGTGGTGGCTGATCGTCGCACCAAGCTCGAGGGCCGCGCTCATCGCGCCTTCCCACGCGCGTCCATACGCCGCGCGCGCTTCCGCTTCCGTATCACCGGAGCCGCCAAACGTGAAATACGCGCAGCAGCCCTGCTCATAGGCATGGCTGAAATGGCATAACGCCAGCCCACCGACGGCTATTGCGGCTTTGACCCGAGTGTGAAGCTCGGGCAGGACGGTCCACGGAGCGGCCAGCTCGATCGTGTCGAGGTAGGCGCCCGCCGGCTCGAGGAACGTTTTCAAGCGTTCGGCGGACAGGTCGAATCGATGTCTCTGCCAGCGCTGCCACGGCTCCTCGCCCAAAGGTTTGGCTCCTTTGGCGAATGCTTTCACCACCTCGGCTTCGGCTGCGGCCACACCCGCCGTGCCGGTCGTCGCGACCACGAGCGCACATTCGCCCGCGCTGAGCTCGAAGCCGTTGAACGCTGCGTCTTCGGAGTCGTAGAGCCTGAGGACCAGCGGCCTGATGCCCGCCTGCATCACGCTCCGCATGCACTCGAGCCCGGAGCGAACGTCCGCGAACGCAAAACCGCGGCCTACCGTCGCCTCGGGCTGCCGGTGGATGCGCAGCAGCGCGCCGATCACCACGCCGAGGCCGCCCTCGGCGCCCATGAAAAGCTGATGCAGCGCGGGACCGACCGCCGACCTGGGACCTGGACGCGGGGCCGCGAAGGATCCGTCAGGCAGCACCACCGCGAGCGAGATCACCATGTCCTCGATGCTCCCGTACCGGCTCGATTCCTGGCCCGAGGAACGAGTGGCGATCAATCCCCCGACGCTGGTAAGGGGAAGCGAGCTGGGATAGTGGCCGAGCGTCAGCCCGCGTGAGTTGAGCTGCTGCTCCAACGCGTACCCGTTCACGCCGGCCTCGCAGCTGCAGGTGAGGTTGGTCTCGTCGATCTCGAGCACGCGGTCGAGGCCGCCCAGGTCGAGGACGATCTCTCCGGCCGCCGGCCCGAGGGCGCCGCAGACGCCTGACCCGCCGCCCATCGGTGTGACAGCGACGTGATTGGAGGCGGCCCATCGAAGCACCTCGGCGACCTGCTCCCGGCCTGCCGGTCGAACCACGAGAACCTTCGGCGCCGGGATGCCGGCGCGCTCCTCCATGATCCCTAGCGGCCACATGTCGCGGACCGGGCGCTCGTCAACGGCGGCCGCGCCGACGATCTTCTCCAGCTCCGTCCTCCCCATTTATGGGGAGGTGGCGCGAAGCGCCGGAGGGGCTGGTGCCTGCTTCGCGGCGAAGCGACCTGCTAACCAGCCGGTGAGGATGGGAACCCCAAACCCACAGGGCCCGCTGTAGTCGTAGCCGCCGAGCATCGCTCCGGCCGCGTAGAGGTTGGCGTAGGGGGCCGAACCGTCTTCCGTCAGCGGACGCAGCCGCTTGTCGGTCATGAGGCCGAGCCGCATCTCGACCGCGGGGTCCAGGTATTTGAGGTGGTGGAGCCTGGTGCCGGCGGCCGCTGCCGGGACTCCGTCGTGAAACACGCCGAGCCCGAGCAGAGGCTCGGTCGTCACGCGTCCCGCGCGCAAGCCCCCGCCGATGTGCCTCCCGGTGGCGATCACGAACGCATCGGCGCGAAACGTCCGGCTTCCGGCGCGCGCCGCGACGACCCGGCCGGGCGCCGTCTCGAACGACGTGATCTCCGTGGCGACCGACCCCAGGGCGAGCGCCTGCTGCAGCCGCCATCCGTGCGGCGAAGGCGCCGCGGCGAGCAGCTCAAAACCGTCCGGCGGGAGGTTCGTGAATCCCGGCGGGTAGGCGATGGCCGCGCCGCGGGCGCGTGGAGCCGGCGCGCTCCGCCCGTACAGGTCCGTGAGCGCGGCCGCCTGCGGCAGGTCCGGGATGGAGATGTCCTCCGCAAAGGCCTCGATCGAGTGCAGCTCTTTGAGGGCCTGGGCGGTCGACGCCGCGTCGTAGTCGCCGACCTGTGGGATCCCGATCACCGCCACCCTCTTTCCGCTCAGCCCGCCCAGCTCGCCCCGCGCCACCGTCTCAGGCACGAGGTTGGCGGGCCTGGCGAGCCCGTGGATATCGGCGTAAAGGCCGCGGCTGCGCCAGCCTCCCTCGAACGCGAGCCCCTCCTTGCCGAGGGCGAGCTGCAGGGTTGAGATCGCGGCGTCGAGCTCGGCGGCAAGTCCGACCGAGTCCATGCCGAGTCGGGCGAGCGGATGCTGCGGACTCTGGAGAACCGCATCCAGGTCGTCGACGATCTCCATCCCACCCGCGTATAGCGCGGTCGCGCCTGGCGCCCTGGCGACGATCGTCACTTCGGCTCCGTCCCGTCGCGCGGCCAGCGCCGCGCAGTAACCCGCGATTCCTCCGCCGACGACGAGGACTTTCGTCAACGCGTAACGATGCGCCGCGTGTCCGCCACGTCCTGCTTCAGCTGCCCGACCAGCTCCTCGGGCGACCCGAATTTGATGTCGGGGTGCAGGTAGCGGACGAACCGAAGCCAAAGCCGCTGTTGATACAGATCGCCCTCGAAGTCGAGCAGGAAGGCCTCGATCTTCAACTCCGTACCACCGAACGTTGGGCGGTAGCCCACGGACAGCGCGGCGACGAAGTCACCCTCGGGCGCGACGACCCGACCGGCGTACGCTCCGAGCGCCGGCACCAGCTTGTTCGGCTGCGGGCTGATGTTTGCGGTCGGAAAGCCGAGCTGTCTGCCGACCTGCGCGCCTAGCTCAACCGGTCCACTCATCTCGAACTCGCGCCCGAGCAGTCGATTCGCCGCCACCACGTCACCGGTGGTCACCAGTCGCCGGATCTCGGAGCTGTGCAGGTCACGGCCGTCGATCTTGAACGGCGGGACGACGACCACGTCGTGACCGTGGCTGCGCAGCCACTCCGCGTTTCCGGTCCGGCCGCGACCAAATGCGAAGTCGAACCCGATGACCCACCGCCGAATTTCCATCACCGCGGACAGGCGGTCGATGAATTCCTGCGGCGAGAGGGCCGACAGCTCGCGGTCGAAACGAATCACGATCGCGTGGTCGATTCCAGCTCGCTCGATCTGGGCGAGCTTTTCCTGCAGCGTCGTGATCGACTGCGGGCAGTTGGCCGGGTCCAGGACGCACCGCGGGTGTGGCTCAAACGTGATGAGCGCCGATTCACCCTTGACTTCGGCCGCGCCGCGAACCGCATGGCCGATCACGTCGAGGTGACCGAGGTGGACTCCGTCGAAGCTGCCGACCGTCAGCGCGACCGGGCCGATGGGACTCGAAGGGAGCCCCAGATGAACCTTCAGGAGAGCACCTTTTCCGGAACAAAGGTCCGGCGCAGCGGGTCCGTATGGCCGAGCGCCACCAGGCGGCCTTCAGCATCGTGGGCGCGGAGCGGCCCCGGCTCGGGCTCAGGGAGAACACGCACTGAACGCCCCTGCCGCACCTGGGCCTCCTGCTCGACGTTCAGCCGAACGCGCTCCATGTCGGGCAGTATGACCTCCGCCGGAAGCAGCCTGTCCCGGACCGCATCGGGTTCTACGAGCTGCTCGATGCGAACCGCATTTTCAATCGTCAGCGGCCCGTAAGCCGTCCGAACGAGCCGGCCGAGATACCCACCGACTCCGAGTTTGTGGCCCAGGTCGCGTGCGATCGAGCGGAGGTAAGTGCCGCTTCCGCATCGCACTTCCACCCGCGCGACCGCGTGCGGCCCGGGCTGGAAATCGAGCAGCGTGGCTTCGTAGACCTCGACCTCGCGAGGCGCGGGGCGCGTCGGTGCGCCTGCGCGCGCAAGCTCGTACGCCCGCTTGCCATCGAGCTTCACGGCCGAAAATGCGGGCGGCTGCTGCTGGATCCGACCGGTGAACTCTGTCAGCGCTGACTCGACGTCTGCCGCGACCAGCCTCGCGGGGTCGCCGACGGCCTCGCGTGGCGCCTCAGCGTCATCGGTGGCCGTGACGAAGCCCAGGTGGATGTCGGCGACGTAGGTCTTCGGCAGCTTCAGAGCGAACTCGGCCAGTCGGGTAGCCGACTCGAACAGCACCGGCAGAACGCCGGTCGCAAGGGGATCGAGCGTGCCGGCGTGGCCGACGCGGTGGGCACCGGTCAGTCTCCTGAGGCGGTTGACGACCGCAAAGGACGTTTCGCCCGCCGCCTTGTCGACGTTCAGTACGCCGGTCGAAAATCGCGAGGCGTCAGAGCTGTGGAGAGGCGGCAAGGATCGCCTCCTTGGCGGCCCCCAGGACAAACCGCACGGCCTCGTCCATCGGCTTTTCGATCTCCGCCCCCGCCGCGCGAATGTGACCGCCGCCCCCGAACGAGGCGCATAGCGCCGCCGCGTCGACCGCGCCACGGCTGCGCACGCTGATCTTGGTCAGGTCGTTGGAGACTTCTTTGAACAGGATCGCGAGCTCGAGGCCGGCGATGCTGTTCAAGGTGTCGATGATGCCCTCAGACTCCGCCATCACAGCGTTCGCCTCTTTCAGCATCCGCCGCGTGACCTTCGCCCAGGCGAGGCGGCCATCCATCTCCACCCTCATGGTGGCGAGGGCGATGCCACTCAGCTTCAGGGTGGTCTCGGGTCGCATCTTGTAAACCTGCGTGGCGATGTGCCCTGGATCGGCACCGAGCCGCGCGAGGCGGGCCGCATCTTCGAGGGCTCGCGGAGTCGTGTTCTCGTGCCGAAATCCACCGGTGTCGGTCAGCAGCGCTACGTACAGGCTGGTGGCGATGGTCGACGTGATCGGGTAGCCGAAGTGGTCGAGCATCTCCATGACCATCTGTCCGACAGCGGAGGCGTTTGGGTCGATCACGTTGATGTCGCCGAAGCGCGTGTTCGAGGGATGGTGGTCGACGTTGATGATGGTGGCGTGGGTGGCGATGGTCCGCACCGCATTGCCTGAGCGCTCCAGGTTGCCTGAGTCGAAGAAGAAGACGAGCTGAGGGTCGACGCCGTGCGGAGGCTCGGCCAGTATGTTGTCGAATCCCGGCAGGAACCCGTACATCTCGGGCAGCGGCGGCGGCACGAGCACCCAGACGTCCTTGCCCTCGGTGCGCAATGCCTCGGCGAAAGCGAGGCTGCAGCCGAGCGTGTCGCCATCTGCATCCTTGTGACCGAAGATCAGGATCTCCTGGTTCGCGTCGATGAGCTCCTTGATCTCGTCATAGGTGTGCGGCTTGTCGCGTTTGGCGGTTGCTATGGCGTGTGCTCCTGGTTCCCGTTGCTGTCCTGCGGCAGGACTTCCTTCAACAGCTCGGAGATGTGGACGCTGTACTCGATCGACGGGTCGAGCTCGAATCGGAGCTCGGGTGAGAACTTGAGGTTGTGCAGACGCCGGCCGAGCTCGTGGCGGATCAACCCCTTTGCCGATACAAGACCCCTGATCGAGGCCTTTTGCTCATCTGCGCTGCCGAGCACGCTGACGCGAACCCGCGCCGCCCGCAAATCCGGTGACATGCGCACGCCGGTGATGCTGACGAATCCGATGCGTGGATCCTTGAGCTCGCGCCGGATGATGGACATGATCTCCTCCCGCACCTGCTCCCCCACCTGATCCGCGCGGTAGCTGGTCATGCTGACCACCGCCTTTAGCGAGTGCACGCTCGCTTAAATTTCTTCCCGCTCGAGTCGGTACGTCTCCATCGTGTCCCCAGGCTGGAAGTCTTCCCAGCCTTCGAGCCCGATGCCGCACTCCTGGCCTGCCGGCATCTCACGCACGTCCTCTTTGAAGTGCTTGAGCGAGTTGATGCGTCCTTCGTGGACCATCTCTCTGGCCCGGAAAAGCTTGACCCAGCCTCCACGGCTGACCTTGCCCTCCACCACGCGGCTCCCGGCGATGAGGCCGGTGCGCGGGATCTTGATCGGGGTGATGACCTCGACCCTGCCCTCGCGAATCTGACGATACGTCGGCTCGCGCAAGCCCTTGGCAGCGCGCTCCACGTCTTCGGTGAGCTTGTAGATGACGTCGTAGTACCGGACCTCGACCTTCGCGCGTTCGGCCGCGGCGGTGCTGGAGGGGGTCGGCTTGAGGTTGAAGCACACGACGATGGCGCTCGACACTCCGGCGAGCAACAGGTCGGAATCGCTCACCGCGCCCACGCCCTGGCCCACGATCTTGATCGCGACGACCGGGTCTTCGATCTTCTGCAGCGCCGCAAGCAACGCCTCGAGCGTGCCCTGAGCGTCGGCCTTGACGACCAGGCTCAGCTCCTTGACCTCGCCTTCCTTGGCGCGGCGGGCCAGGTCCTCGAGTGTGATGCGAGGCGCGACGTCGCGCGCCGCCTCCTGCGCGCGCTTCTCGGTGAGCTTTGTCAGCGCGATCTGGCGGGCTGCCTTTTCCGAGCCGACGACCTGGAAGATGTCACCCGCCTGGGCGACTTCGCTGAGACCCGACACGACGACCGGCGTCGCCGGCGGTGCGTCGGTCACGCTCCCGCCGCGGTCATCCGCCAGCGCGCGGACGCGGCCGTAGATGTGACCGCATACGAAGTCGTCGCCGACCTTGAGCGTTCCGGCCTGGACGAGCACGGTCGCCACCGGACCCCGACCGCGTTCCAGGTGAGCGTCGACGATGGTCCCGATCGCGTGGCGGTCGGGGTTGGCTTTCAGCTCGAGGATGTCGGAGGAAAGCACGATGGTGGTCAGCAGGTCGTCGATCCCCTTCCCCGTCTTGGCGCTGAGATGGACGCACTCGTGCTCGCCGCCGTAGTGCCGCGTCACGATGCCCTGCTCGGCGAGCTGCTGGTGGACGCGGTCCGGGTTGGCGTTGTCCTTGTCGATCTTGTTGATCGCGACGATGATCGGAACCTTAGCCGCGCGTGCATGGTGGATGGCCTCGACCGTTTGCGGCATCACGCCGTCATCGGCGGCGACCACCAGCACCACGAGGTCGGTGACCTGGGCGCCGCGGGCGCGCATGGCCGTGAACGCTTCGTGGCCGGGCGTGTCGATGAACACCACAGGATGTCCGTCCGCGGTCTCGATCTTGTAAGCGCCGATCCGCTGAGTGATGCCACCGGCCTCGCCCGCCGCCACGCGGGTCTGGCGGATGGCGTCGAGGATCGAGGTCTTGCCGTGGTCCACGTGCCCGAGCACAGTCACGATCGGCGGCCTGGTCTTCAGCTTGGTCGGGTCTTCGTTGGCGAGAGAGAACAGCTCCTCGCGCGACGTGGTCACCACGTTGCCCTCGCCTTCCGCCGACTCGACGGCCACCACGTCCTCGCTGGCCACCGGCTCGACCGTGTAGCCGAACTCGTCCGCCACGACCTCCGCTGTGGCGAAGTCGATGACCTGGTTGATGGTGACGAGGATCTTCGAAGCCATCAGCTTCTTGATGACCTCAACCGGGCTGACGCTCAGCTTCTCCGCCAGGTCTTTGACCGACAGGGTGGGTGGAAGCACGGCCCGGCGATCGCCGTTCGTTTCGATCTTGGTCATGGTCGCCGGCTTGAACGCGGACCGGGCAGCCTCGATCGCACCGGGCGCCAGGGGCGCCGCGGTGTTGCGGGTCAACCTGCGCTGCTGCAGAAAGTTGACCAGCTCCTTCTGGCTGATGCCAAGTTCGCGCGCGAGTTCGTGTGCCTTCATCTGGAACTACTGATTATGCCGCCCAGGGCGAATTCGAAACCTGAGGGGGGTCGACCGCATGAGTTGATTTAGACGTCCCCACCCGGCCTTCGGCCGACCTCCCCGGCTAGCGGGGAGGTGAAAGCTGAGACCACACCTCAGCCGGGACTTGAGCTCCCAGAGCTCGGTCAAGGGCTCGGCGTTTGCGGGCGGTTTCCTGGCACGTCGGGTCGGTGTGGATATAGGCGCCACGGCCCGGCATCCGACCTGAAACGTCTACCGCGACGCCGCCTTCCGG